>Ga0265331_10000287_pt1 | contig 55511 bp, 44 predicted proteins | sample 41923metaG_FD_202088 | JGI IMG/M metagenome (GOLD analysis project Ga0265331, IMG submission 202088) | Rhizosphere microbial communities from Carex aquatilis grown in University of Washington, Seatle, WA, United States - 4-19-23 metaG | ecosystem: Host-associated > Plants > Roots > Rhizosphere... | reverse complement strand
TTTGGGTCGGGCGTCCGAAGCGATCAACGTCGGCGGCGAAAAGGTCTATCCCGCCGAGGTGGAAAGCATACTGCTTAAAATGGAGAACATTCTCGATGCGACGGCATACGGCAAGCGGAGCCCCGTGACTGGCAACGTCGTGGTGGCGACGGTCCGCTTGCGTCATCCCGAGGATCCGCTTCTGTTGGAGCAGCGAATGCGCGCGTTCTGCGAAGGTCGGCTGCAGCCATATAAAATTCCAGTGCTGCTGGTCATCGACGACGGAGAACGCCACACGGCGCGCTTCAAAAAGATGCGAAGCGATTCTCGGATGTCCGACCTAGGCCCCTGCGACCGGACGTGAGTGCGATGGAAAACGGTAGCCAACCAGTGGTCGTCATCAGCGGCGGTAGCCGCGGCCTGGGGCAAGCCCTGGTCGCCGACTTTCTCGCGCGCGGCCATGTCGTGGCGACCTTCAGCCGCGAGCCGACGCAGTTCATCGAGAGTTTGAGGCAAGACCAGGCCAACGCGGCCTCATTTTTCTGGGAACGGCTCGATGGCGCCGACTACGAAAGTGTCAAGAAGTTCGTGCTCGCCACCGTTCGACGTCATGGCAGGATTGACGTCCTGGTCAATAACGCGGCAACCGGGGCCGATGGCGTGTTGACGCTGATGCGCCCCGAGGAAATCCATCGCGCGATCGCGGTCAATCTGGAAGGGGCCGTCCATTTGATTCATGCCTGCGCGCGCGTGATGCTCGCGCGGGAACAGGGGAGTATCGTCAATGTCTCTTCAGTGAACGCGCTGCGCGGCCATTCCGGGGTCTCGATCTACAGCGCCACCAAGGCGGCACTCGACGGCTTGACACGCAGCCTGGCGCGGGAACTTGGGCCCCAGGGAATTCGAGTGAATTCCGTTGCGCCCGGGTATTTCGACAGCGACATGGTGAGCTCGCTCACCGAAGAGCAACGCCAGCGAATCGTCCGCCGTACTCCCCTTGGGCGGCTTGCAACGTCGCAAGACGTCGTGGCCGTCATCCGCTTTTTGACATCGACGGAAGCCAGTTTCATCACGGGCCAAACCCTCGTAGTCGATGGTGGACTAACTTGTTGAACGAATGTTTGCAATTTTCGAGGAACCAATGGACCATATCGAAGAGAAGGTGCATGAAGTGGTGCTGCGCGTTTGCCAGCAGCGATCTCCGGCGATATCGAAGATCGACAACGGCCAACGATTGACGGGCGAACTGGGCCTGGCATCACTCGATTTCGCGAGGATCATCGCGATCCTGGAGATCGACCTTGGCACGGACCCGTTCTCCTGCCAGTCGCCGATCACCGGCATGCGCACGGTGGGCGACTTGTGCGACGCATACCGCAAGGCGCAATGCGCGCCGGCGGAAGCGACAGGAAAAAAACCGTAGAAGAACGTTCCGCTGGACGGTCCAAACAAGAAGGCATCCTGCCACCGACAGCCAACACGGCGCTAGCGGCTGGCTAAACGACGTCCTAACGGCGAATCGCGGCTTCACACGACGCCGAAAAAGCCGACAAGAACGAGTTCTTCATCCGACGTCTCGTTCAACCATTCCACCTCTGGCAACGCGGCGTTACAGCCCTAAGAACGGCACCGGCACCAGGAACGCGTGCTGCTCGTAGAGGCTGGCGATTCCGTGCCACGACGTGTACTGCGTGAAGAACACGATCAACACGTAGAACGCGGCCACCGGCACCATCATCAGCCGCGCCGACTGCCGCAGGAACCAGTTGCGATTGCGCGGCCGGTGCGCCGCGTAGCCGTACGCCCAACCGGTAAACAGCCTTGCCGGGAAGATGAACACGACGAATACCAGGCTCGGCAGCCAGGCCGCCTCACGCGGGATGATCTCGATCTTGAGCAAATAAAGCGGCAAAGCGAACAAGAGCGTGATGAATAGCGCCAGGAGAAAGGCGACGGGTGCCCGCCGGAACGCGCGGCGGGCGCCGCCCACTTCGAACATCGCCCGAAATCGATTTTCGGCCGCGAACCGCGTTTGAACGAACGGCAAATAGACGAGCACCACGATCAACGCCAGCGCCCCCAGAAAACCAATCGCCGGCGCCTGCCGACCCAAAGCCAGCATCGACACCGGCAAGAACAGCCAGAGCAGGCCGCCCGCGAAGCCCCGCAAACCGAGCCAGAAATAATAGGGCAACCGCAGGTGAACGACGAACTCCCAGACCGCGTCGCGGGCTTGGGCGTACGACCCTCGGCGCAAAACCTGCCGAACCAGCTTGATTGGGCGCGGCCAAAGGAAATGACGCAGTTTGCCTCCCCGCCAGCAGGCGCCCACCACATGAACCACTACCAGCCCAGTGAGCACGATGAGCGCGGTCGACCAAAAACGATCGGCGGGGCTATTGGGCTCGATCAGCCGGGCGGAAGAGGCCATCGACGAAGCGAAACGCAAAGGCCAGAGCACCAGCCAGGCGCCAAAGAAGACGCTTCCCACGCGGGCCGCCTTGCGCACGCCGACAAAACCGTCGCGCAGCCGGCCCGTCCGCGCGATGCGGCCGCTCGATTCCAGCAAATACCCCAGTGAGAGCATTTGCAACAACGGATACGTCGACAACAGCGACAACGCCAGCACGAGCGAGAAAACACCGAACAGCCATTGAGCAGTTGAGCTCAGCGTTTCCCAGACCCGGCGAATCGGGCCGCGCTCATCGACGATTGCCGGCTCTTCCAGCGCCTCGGCGCAAACGACCGTCCCGACCTCCGACGCAGCGAATTCCGCGACAATCGGCGCCGGCGCCGAATCGACGATCTGAGCATTCACCGGCGTGCCGGCGGGAGCGATCGTAGGTGGCGTTTGCGGCATGGTGGACATTCGGTCGGACTACGAAATAAAACTCTTGGCTATTCTGGCTATTCGCTTCGTAATGAAGAAACTTGGCTACGTCCCGGCGAGGAGCATAAGCAATCGTAGAACCCAAGCAATTATCTCCTAAGACGAATACCATTGCGAAGCCCTCAAAGTGTCAGGCCTGGCGCCGCCTGAATGACCGACGGTTTTCTTGAAGCCCCTTGGCCTTGGTCGGGGTAATAGTAGATAGTGTAACTAACCACTCGACCTTTTCGATGCGAGGCGCACCAGCGTGTGGGCCAGGAACCTACTGTTTGTCGGCTTGTGCCTTGCCGGCCTGGCGACCCTGGGGGCAAATCTGTCGCCGGCACACAAACCCAGGCCGCGCAGCGATTTGCGTCCTGCGACTTCGCCCGCCGAGGGCTTCGGGGCCACCGTCGAACGGGTCAATGCCGCGTTTCGCGCAGATTGGGACAGGCGCGGCATCACACCCGCCGGCCGGGCCGACGCCCTGACGCTTGCCCGCCGGCTTTCGCTGGCACTTGTGGGCACGATCCCTTCCGTCGAGGAGATTCGGCTATTCGAGGAGCAACCGTCCGAGCGGCGGCTCGAGTGGTGGCTGGCCGGAATTTTCGCTGACCGCCGGCACCACGATTACCTCGCCGAACGGCTTGCCCGGGCCTATGTTGGCACGCAGGATGGACCGTTCATCATTTTTCGCCGCCGCCGTTTCGTATCCTGGTTGGCCGACGAGCTCAGCGAGAATCGCCCCTACGACCAAATCGTCAAGCGATTGATTTCCGACAGCGGCATCTGGACCGACCACCCTGCGACGAACTTTGTCACGGTCACGATCAAGCCCGACCAAGGGACTGGGCCGGACGAAAATGAATTGGCCGCGCGTGTCGCGCGGGCGTTCCTCGGCATCCGCATCGACTGCGCCGAGTGCCACGACCATCCCTTCGAGCCTTGGAAGCAGAGCGACTTTCGCGGGCTTGCCGCATTCTTTGGCGAAACCCAGCAGACGTTCACAGGTATCCAAGACGTCGCGGGTGAATACAAGGTCGAAGACCCGGCCAGCGGCAAGTCGGAGACCATCTCGCCGCGGTTGCCGTTCCAGAGCGAATTACTGGGAACTAGCGCGCAGTGCGAAGGCACACCTGGCGAAAGCGCATTGATTGCCGACGAACGGGCCGATTTGCGACTGCGGTCGAAGCTGGCCGCCTGGGTGACGCACCGCGAAAACAAAGCCTTTGCCCGCGCCGCGGTGAACCGGATCTGGGCGCAATTATTCGGTCGGCCGCTGGTCGAACCGATCGACGACCTCCGCCCACATGGTGACATGCCGCCGGCGCTGGACATTCTGGCCGACGACTTCGTTTCGCACGGCTACGACTTGCGGCGGTTGATTGCCCTGATCGCCACGAGTGAAGCGTTCACCCGCGACAGCCGAACGGACCCGGCACTTCCCGAACAAGAGATCGCGCCGGGCGATGAGGAAAGTTGGGCTGTGTTTCCGATCGTCCGGCTTCGTCCCGAACAGGTTGTGGGCGGGCTGTTACAAGCGGGTTCGCTGGAGACGATCGACTACGAATCGCACATTGTGACTCGCACACTGCGTGCCACGCGACAAAACGACTTTATCAAGGAATATGGTGACGCGGGTGACGATGAGTTCACGCCGGCGAACGGTACGATCCCGCAGCGGCTTTTGATGATGAACGGCGAGCAGGTCCACGACCGAATCAAAGAGAGCCTGGTGGCCAACGCATCGACGCAGATCGCGGTCCTGGCTCCCAATGACGCCAAAGCGGTCGAGACGGCCTACCTGGCGGCGCTCACACGTCGGCCAAGCGCCGAGGAAGCGGTCCATTTCGCCGCCGTTCTGGCCAACATGAATGACGACCGCAACCGAAACCAGCGCCTCGAAGATATTTTTTGGGCACTGCTCAACTCGACGGAGTTCACATGGAACCATTAGTCCGTGGGGCAGGATTCCATCCTGCCATTAATCATGATTCCAAATGGCAGGTTGGAAACCTGCCCCATGAGTTCACGCGTCGCGGCGCGCTTCGACTGGTTGCGCTCGGCGGGCTCTCGTGGCTCACGCCGCTGGCGCAACTCTTGGCGCGCGACACCGATTCGACGAAGGGCGGTGAGCCGGCGCAATCATTGATTTTCGTCTGGCTGGCAGGCGGTCCAAGCCAATTAGAAACGTTCGACCCGCACCCAGGTACCATGATCGCCGGCGGAACGAAGGCCATCAAAACGGCAGCTCGGGGCGTGTTTATCGCCGAGGATTATGCGAGGCTGGCTGAGCAAATGGGCGACGTGGCCCTGATCCGCTCGCTGGTCAGTAAAGAGGGAGATCACGAACGGGGCACGTACATGGTGAGAACCGGCTACCGGCCGAACCCGACCGTAGTTCACCCGTCGATCGGCGCGATCTGTTGCCAGCAGCTTCCCATCGGCAATGCCGAACTACCACGACACATCGCGATCTTGCCCGGCCAATGGCCCGCACTGGGAGGACTGCTGGGAAAGCAATTCGACGCCTTCAGGATTCAGGATCCGGCGAACAAAGTGCCCAGTATTGCCGCGCAGGTACCGGAACCGCGATTCCAGCGGCGGCTCGACGATTTGTCGGTCGTGGAAAGCGCCTTTGCCCGCGGCCGGTCGCGGCAGGCGCGCTCGACGTTGCACAGCGAAAGTGTGGACAAAGCGCGGATGATGATGAGCTCTGAGCAAGTGAAGGCGTTTGACGTCAATTTGGAGCCAGCCGAACTGCGTAAAGCCTACGGCGATACGCCGTTCGGCCGTGGTTGCTTGGCGGCGCGGCGACTCATCGAGGTCGGCGTCCGTTGCGTCGAGATCACCTTGCAAGGATGGGACAGCCACACCAACAACCATCAGGTCCACCACAACCTTTCCCAGACGCTCGACCCAGCATTGGCGGCCTTGCTGGTCGACCTGCGCCAGCGTGATCTATTGAAGAAGACGATCGTGTTGTGCGGAGGCGAGTTCGGTCGCACCCCTCAGATCAACCCCGCGGCCGGTCGCGACCATTGGCCGCACGGTTTCACGATGCTCGTGGCCGGCGGCAGAGTACGTGGCGGCGTCGCTTTGGGCGAGACCGACTCTGAAGGCGAGCGCGCCGTGTCGCAACCCCACCAGGTCGCCGATTTGCATGCCACGGTACTCACAGCGCTGGGCATCGACCCGCACCATGAGGAATTGGCACCCATTGGCCGGCCCATCCAGCTCAGCGAAGGGCAACCGATCGCCGAACTCTTGGGTTGAGTGCTGCCGGTCTATGGAAATGCGGTCGGAGCGGCGGTATGCTGTTATACTGCACGCGGGGAAACATGGTCCATTCGATCAGGAGAGCAGTCATGTCGAAGAAGGGAACACCTCTAGGGCGGCGCCGGTTCTTGAAGTCCGCGCTTTCCGTGGGGGCCACAGTGATGGCGCCCACGATCATCCCCGGTTCCGCCTTGGGCCTGGACGGCGCCGTCGCCCCGAGCGAGCGAATCGTGGTGGGCGGAATTGGCATCGGGAACCGGGGAACGTACGACCTCGGCTGCTTCCTGGAACAGAAGGATGTTCAGTTCGTGGCGGTTTGCGACGTGAAAGCGGCCCGTCGAGTCGCCGTCAAGAAGATGGTCGATGAACGGTACGGCAATCAGAATTGCGATACCTATCGCGACTTTCGCGAACTGCTCGACCGCGGCGACATCGACGCGGTGCTGATCGCCACGGGACCGAATTGGCACGCGACGGCCGCGATCAACGCGGCGAGGGCCGGCAAGGACATGTATTGCGAGAAACCCTGTACGAAGAACATTGCGCAAAGCCTGACGCTGGCCGAAACAATGCGCCGCACCGGCAGAGTGTTCCAGGCCGGCACTCAACGGCGGAACCTGCCGCACTTCGCGTTCGCATGCGAGTTGGCACGCACCGGGAAGCTCGGCAAACTCAAGACCGTCTACGCACACCCGGCCGGCATGAAAGCCATGACCAGCGGCTGGCTTCCGCCGGAATCGGAACCGGACAAGGAAGTCGTCGATTGGGACATGTACCTCGGCCCTGCGGCTTGGCGGCCGTTCAATCAAAAACTGCTCGACGGCTTCAATTTCGAAAAGGGGGGCGGGCATGTGGGCGCTTTTGGTGGTGGCGGGGTGCTCGAATGGGGCTCGCACTGCGTGGACCTTTGCCAATGGGCCGTCGGAGACGATCGTGCGGCCCCCGTCGAATACTATCCTCCGAGCGACGGCCGCATCGTCTGCCGCTATGCAAACGGCGTCGAGTTGGTTCTTCGTGAGACCGGTTGGATTCCTTTGGGCTCATGCCCTGTGCGGTTTGAGGGCGAGACGGGTTGGGTCGAAACCGGCGACAGCGGCAAGCTCGTCTTGAGTTCTCCCGCATTGCTCGCCGGGCGAACCGTCGCCGAAATTGACGGTTACCCCGCCACGTTCCACGTTCGCGATTTCCTCGACTGCGTGAAGTCGCGCAGTCAGCCGAAGGGCAACGCCGAAGCCGCCTGCTATGCGCACATTGCGTGCCACGCCGCGAATATTGCGTTGTACCTGGGCCGCCCAATAACGTACGACCCCACAAAACATGAGTTTGTTGGCGACGAGCAAGCCAATCGTTTGCGATCGGAGGCGCTGCGCGAACCGTGGAGACTGTAACACGCGCACTTCACTTCGAACTTTGCAGCCCAGGCCGAACCAACCGTCAAGGACCGAAACCATGTATACCTCTCGAAAACCCACAAGAACCATAGTTTATCTCGCGGCGTTAGTCGCGTTGGCCGCGGTGCCCGCTTTGGCCGAGGGCGCCGGCGAAAAGGAACTGCAACTGATCGGCGTTCTCAAATCGGACGCACCCGCGGCGGAAAAGGCCGTCGCCTGCAAGCAATTGGCCGTCTTCGGTTCCAAGGATGCGGTCCCAGAGTTGGCGAAGCTCTTGACCAATGAGCAGCTCGCCTCCTGGTCGCGGATTGCGCTGGAGGCGATTCCAGGGACTGAGGCGGACGAAGCGTTGCGCCAGGCGATGGACGCGATCAAAGGCCGGCTTCTGGTTGGCACGATCAATTCCCTCGGCGTTCGCCGCGACGCCAAAGCCGTCGATCCATTGGGCCGGAGGTTGAAGGATCAAGACGCCGACGTTGCTTCGGCCGCGGCTGTTGCCTTGGGGCACATCGGAAATACCGCGGCGGCCGGGCTGCTCAGGCCCCTGCTGGCCAGCGCTCCCGCCGCAGTCCGTACCGCCGTTGCCGAGGGCTGTATCCTGTGCGCCGAGCGCTTCTTGACCGAAGGCAAGACTGCCGAGGCGATCGAGATTTACGACGAGGTTCGGAAGGCTGAGGTTCCTAAGCAGAGAATTCTGGAAGCGACTCGCGGAGCGATTCTCGCTCGTAAGGCCGATGGAATCGAGTTGTTGGTCGAGCAACTCCGCTCGCCGGACAAGGCATTGTTTCAGATCGGCTTAAGTACGGCCCGTGAGTTGCCCGGACGCGAAGTGGCGGACGCCCTGGAGGCCGAAATGGCGAGCGCCGCGCCTCAGCGGGCGGCTTTGCTCTTGGTTACGTCGGCCGAACGCGAAGGTGCCGTCATCTCGCCCGCCATGTTGCAAGCCACCACGAGTGGCCCCAAACAACTTCGCATGGCGGCGATCGGCGTCGTCGGAAAGCTGGGAGACGCTTCGTGCTTGTCGGCCCTTTTGGAGATCGCAGCCGAAGCCGACGAGGAACTGGCGCAAACTGCCAAGACGGCGCTTGCCGAGTTGCCCGGCGAGAACGTCGACGCGGAAATCGCCGCGCGCCTGCTCAAGGCCGACGGGAAAGTGTACCCGCTGTTAATCGGACTGGTGGGGCAACGTCAAATCAATGCGACACCGGCACTGCTCAAGGCGGTGGACCATCCCGACGCGGCAGTTCGCGGCGCGGCACTGACCGCATTGGGTGCCACGGTCGGCCAGGACGGGCTTTCCGTACTGGTCTCGCAGGTTGTCGAACCCAAGCACCCGGATGATGTGAAAGCGGCCCAGCAAGCGCTTCGCGAGGCATGTCTCCGCATGCCCGATCGGGAGGCATGCGCGGCGGAGTTGGCGGCTGCCATGGCGCGATCGCCGGTGCCGACGAAATGCACGCTATTGGAGATTCTCGGTGGAATGGGTGGCGCCAAGGCCCTTCAGACCGTGGGCGCAGCGGCGAAAAGTGGCGAACCGCAACTGCAAGACGCTGGAAGTCGTTTGCTGGGCGCGTGGATGAGTGTCGATGCGGCTCCGGTCTTGTTGGACTTGGCGACGGCCAACCCCGGAAACAAGTACCAGGTTCGCGCTCTTCGCGGGTACATCCGCATCGCGCGCCAATTGCCCATGCCGGAACCAGAGCGTGCAGAAATGTGCCGTAACGCGTTTGAGGCTGCCAGCCAAACTGCGGAGCGGAAGTTGGTGCTGGAGATTTTGCAACGCTATCCGAACACGGAGACGCTCAAGCTGGCCGTCAAAGCGATCCAAGATCCGGAGTTGAAAGGGGATGCCACGGGGGTCACTCTGGCCATCGCCCAGAAGCTCGGCGGCAAGGCGGCCGACGTACGGGATCTGTTGTCCAAAAGCGGCCTCGACCCAGTGAAGCTGGAAATCGTCAAAGCCGAATACGGGGCCGGCGCGAGTCAAAAGGATGTGACCGAGACGCTGAAGAAGCACGTCGGTGAATTGCCCCTGATTTCCTTGCCGTCGCCGAGTTACAACGCCAGTTTCGGCGGCGATCCGGTGCCAGGCGTCGCGAAGCAGTTAAAAGTCAAGTATCGGATCAACGGCAAGGAGGGCGAGGCGACCTTTTCGGAGGATGCCGTCATCCTGCTTCCGATGCCAAAATGACCGGGCGGTGGATCGGCTACACCTTCTCGTTGCGCAGCGACGAGAAGGCCCAAAAAGAAAAAGCCGACAAAATGCGTTCTTTATCGACAAGCCAGCGGTCTCGGCCGCTAGGCCGCCGTGGATGTACCATCGTCCGCCTTCGCGACGCCAAGGCGTTGACTGTGCGGCCCGCGCTGATTGTGGCATGGTGCGATAACGCCTCAAAGCGGCTCGCTCGGCAATTTGAGAATTTGAACGGTTGATCGACAATCACTCGGCCAGCTTGGAAACTTGGCCCACGGTAGCGGCGGCGGCGGATGGCGGATATATTTGCACGTGGGCAGCCTGCCTACGTTCAGGCTTTTCAGTCTGACTGCGCAACTCGTGCTCCCGTCAGGCTGGAAAGCCTAACCTACCTTCGGCCGAGAATCCGATCGATGCGACTCGCCTTCAGTTCCAATGCCTATATGAACTTTTCGATCGAGGAAACGATCCGTCGGATCGCGGCGATCGGTTACACCGGGATCGAGGTTCTTTCCGACGTACCGCACGCCTGGCCGGCCGGCCTGCTACCCGAGCGGAAGCAAGCGATTCGCGATTGCCTTCGTGAACACGGCCTGGCCGTCTCGAACGTGAATGGCTTCATGATGAACGCCGTCGCCGACCCGCGACAGCCCTACTGGCACCCTTCGTGGATTGAGCCCGACCGGCACTACCGGGCAATCCGCCGTGAACACACCAAACGGGCCCTGAAGTTAGCCAACGAAATCGGCGCCAAGAACTTGCAAACCGAGCCGGGCGGGCCGCTGGCGCCGGGCCAGTCGTGGGAAGACGCCGCCAAGATTTTCTACGACGAGCTGATGCCATGCGTTGAGGTGGCAGAGCAGGCCGAGGTGGGGCTTCTCATCGAGCCGGAGCCAGGCTTGATGATCGAGCGGTTCGACGAGTACCTGAGCTTCGTCGAACGAATCGACTCACCCTGGGTGGGGCTGAATTTCGACATCGGGCACGCCTACTGCGTCGGTGAAGACCCGCAGCACTGGGTCGCAAAGATGGCAAAACACACGAGGCATTACCATTTCGAAGACATCGCGGCCACACGCGTCCACCAGCACCTCGTGCCCGGCCGCGGGGCGATCGACTTTGCGGCCACGCTGGCGGCGATCGCCGCGACGGGCTACGACGGCTGGATCACCGTCGAACTGTATCCCTACATCGACGACCCCGACGCCGCCGCCCGCGAAGCGTACCAGTTTATGACCGCGGCCCTGCGGAAACTCAGCCAGGCCGCGTGAGTCTACATCAGCCCGGCGATCGGTTCGCCCCGGTAAAGCTCGTACGGACGATCTTCGACATCTTTCCACTGGGCCGCGCGAGGTATGCCGAGCGCCCGGTAGATCGTGGCGGCAAGGTTCTCGGGTGTCTGTGGATCGCTGGTCGCGTAGGCGGCGATTTTGTCGGTCGAGCCGATCACCGTCCCGCCGCGGACGCCGCCGCCGGCGAAGAAACTCGTCATCACCGGGCCCCAGTGATCGCGGCCGGCATCCTTGTTGATCTTGGGAGTGCGGCCGAATTCACCGGTCATTACTACGAGCGTCGTGGCCAAAAGTCCGCTGGCGTCGAGATCGTCAAGCAGGGCCGATACTGAGCAGTCCATGTAAGGCAGGAGGTTGTCTTTCAGGTTGACGAAATTCCGCCGGTGCGTGTCCCAGGTGGAATTCTTTCCCAGGTTCACCTGCACCAACTGCACGCCCGCCGTAACCAGCCGATAGGCCATCAGCAGAGAAAGGCCGAACTTGTTCTTCCCGTAGCGCTCGAGCGTATTTGGTTCGGCATGTTCCACATCGAATGCGGAGTGAACTTTGGGGTCGGCCAAAACAGAGATTGCCTGTTGGCGGTTCCGCTCGAATTCGGCCAATTCCGCGGCGGCTTCCAGGTCGCGCTGCTGGTTCTCGATGTACTGAAGCAAACCGACGCGGCCCGACAGACGCAGGTGCCCACCCTCGGGAAGCGTAAGCGAAGGGGTATCGAAGATCGACTTCGAACCGTGTTCCAACGGCGTGCCCTCGAAACGAAAACACTCCGGGCAGGCGCCATTTCCCAGGGGACATGCCGCGGCGATATTCAAGTGCCAGGCCTCGAAGCGCCGCCCCAGCTTGCCTGCGTACTGGCCGGGCCGCACGTTGCCGGTTTCGTTGACGCTCGGTTGGGGTAGCACGACCGCCGGCGGCAGATTGTTGCGGCCGCGCAGGGCATACGTTGCCTGCGAGGCGATCGAGGGCCACTCGTTTGGACTGGGTGGTTTGCTCTGGCCGAAACCAGTGGGAAAGTCGAGCCGGCCAGTCAGCAGCATGTGGCAAGCTTCTTCGTGTCCGCTGCTATTCGTGCTCACCGAGCGGACGAGCGCAAAACGCTGACTCCGCTCGGCCAGGAGCGGCAAGTGTTCGCAAATCTCAATGCCGGGTGTGCGAGTGGCGATAGGACGGAACTCTCCACGCACAGTCTCGGAAGCATCGGGCTTCAAATCGAAGCTGTCTTGATGCGAAAGCCCGCCGGTCAGAAAGATCAAAATCACCGATTTCGTCGGTGCCGCGGAGTCAGGCGCCTCATCCCGCGGCGCAAAGGCACTGCTCCGCAGAGCGGAAACGTCCGAAATGCCCAGGCCGAGCAGGCCGGCCGAGCCTGCCTGCAGTGCCGCTCGCCGGTCGAATCGCGGGCGCGAAACACATTTTTCAGTGCGGTTCAGGGTCATTCCACCACTCCTGGCCATTAGCCGCAGACAAATCAGAAGTAAAGCTCCGCACAGCCTAACGCATCGAATCGTATTGAAGCAATCTGGTGAGGGGTCAGGGGTGAGCAGTGAGTGGTGGCTGGCCAGAGCGTCAGCGATGCCCCGGTTGCGTTCTCAGTGCGGCCAAAACGTAATCTGTCATGCCAAGACATTCGACGCGCGTCAGCGATGTCCCGGTTGTGTTCCTGGAGGAAATTGCGGTCGTCGAGAAACAGCCCGACGTCACCAGGACCAAAGAGGTCGTAATGTTCTTGGCGATCACCGGCGAAACGTTGCGGTAATCGATCACTTCACCTGCAGACCGTCCTTCAACCAATATTCCAGAAAGTCAAGTTCCAGTCGCAGCGCTTCGGGCGTGGGGATATGCGAGTCGCGTGCGGTCATCGCGACGCGGTCTTCAAAACCGAGAACTTTGTTCACGGCGATCAGGTGGTTGAGCGCTCGCCAGTTGGGCGGCGGATCTTCGGTGCCGCCGGAGACCAGCACAGGGCGCGGCGCCATCAATGCGTGCAGGTCGACCAGATCGTCGCCCGCCTCGACCAGTTCTTTGTACAGCCCCGTACGCGGGTTCTCGGCCGAAAGTACGCCCGGCTTGCGCTCCACCATAGGGTCGTAGCCCAAGTACCACGGCTCCCAATAATTCACGTTCGCGTTCATTTCATCGAACACGATGCCCGGATCGGACCAGACCGCGCACGCAAACTTGTCGTACAGGCACGACGCGAACATCGACCACTTACCGCCATACGACAGCCCGATGATTCCGATCCGCTCCGGATCGACCTTGTGCGCCTGCGCGAGCGCCGTGTGGCAGTTGGCGGCGACGTAGGCCAAAAGCGTGAGCGGCTGCCGCCGCTGTTCGACGCCGGCCTCGGTCAGCAACCGCCGAGTGTCGAGCCCGACCTTCTCGACCGACCCCGGCGTGCCGATCGACAAGGTGACGAAACCTCGCTTCACGAGGTGCAGGCCGTAGTCGTGCGTGCCGCGTCCCTTGTTGCCCTGGCCGATACTCGTTAACGGTTCGTAAAACGGCACAAGTACCGCGGGGAACGGGCCATCGCCATTGGGGACGAGCAAATAGCCATCGGCCACTTTGCCTTCGGCTGAGATCTGCACGTGGACGTGGTGCTGAACGTAGCCCTCCTGCTGGATGGTCTCCAACCGCTTGACGGTCGGCCGTTCCACCAGCGGCGGCCAGGGTCCGAGCCGGCGGTGCCAGGTCTCTAGAATCTCCGCACGTCGCCGCGCCCAATCGTCGGGCGATTCGGCCATGGTTCCGTCGGCAAATTTCAATGGCGAACGGTACGAGCCGAACTGTCCGGCGAACACGGATGGCGGTTGGGCGTACTTTTCAAGACGCTGCCAAAGCGCACCCCGCGCAGGTGGTTCGGCGGCCTCGAGTTCGACAAAGTGGCATGCCGCGCCGGCCGCCAGAAGGCCGATCAACCAGCGGCGGGGGCCAAATGGTGCGAAACGTTTCGAATGCACGGCATTCACATCCTGTCGTTGTGTGGCCGGAGTGACTTTCCAGGGTGGCTCGTAATCTATTGATTCTGCAATTGGGCGAGACATTTTGCAATTCGGCGTTGCGGCATTCGTTAGCCGACGAGGGAAGTCGAAGGTATTCCGTACACGACAGGCCTTTTGCTCTAGTAATCGCCGTCCGATAGCCGATACTGAAGCGTCCACTTTGTTCCCAAACGCACCTCCATCCCCAGGTAATCTGCATGTCCTTGTACAACGTTGAACCCGGCCAGCGGCGAGCGACCCATGTCGGCGACAAGATCACGACCGTACTCGTGCTTGCGCAGGCGGTCGTCCCGTTCGGATATTGGGTCTGCCAGAACGAGGATGACGGCACGCGGCGCGTTGTGGCGTCGGAAGCGCTGTTTACGTTGGAGCCGATCCTGGGCACACCCGCCGCGGTGCTTGCAGATGCCCCGCGCTCCAACGCCAGTGATGCCGTGGCGATCCTGAGCGCTTGAGAGATATGTTGCCCGTCGGGCAGAACTTTTTAGCGGCGCTCGACCGTCGTGAGGAACTCACTGAGCGCCGAATTGAACGCCGCGGGGTTTTCCAGCGGCGACATGTGTCCCGCGTCTGGGATAACGACCAGCCGTGAGCCTGGGATTGCCTCGGCGATCTGCCGCATTTCGTCTGGGGGCGAAATCACGTCGTCTTCGCCGACAATCATCAAAGTCGGCACGTCGATCGCCTTCAGTATGCCCGTCGCATCGAACCGCGCGGCCATGGCGCGTTGCGCTGCGGCGACTCCCCGCGGATTCGCCTGAAGAATCACGTTCCGCACCGCATCAACGACGGCAGGTCGAGTGCGGATTGTTTGCTGGGCGAACAGTTTGGGGACCATCGCCCGCGCCAGCGCCTCGGTCCCATCGGCGAGTACTGTTTCGGCGACCTTGAGCCGGTTTTCTGCTACTTCGGGCGAATCGGCCGCGGCCCGCGTGTCGCAGAGCACCAGCGCCCGCAGGCGTTCGCGGTAATTGCGCAAGAACTGCCAGGCGACGTAGCCCCCCATCGATAAACCGATCAGCGTGACCGGCTCCGTCACGCCGAGCGCATCGAGGATCGCCGCCAGGTCGTCGGCGAACTGTTCCATCGTAACCGCTTGGTCGCCGACTTCGCTGGAGCCGAAGCCGCGCAGGTCCGGCGCGATAACGCGGTACGCGCCGGCGAATTCGGCCAATTGGTCTCGCCACATCGTATGGTCCAGCGGGAAGCCATGGACGAACAGCAGGGGCGGTCCGTTCCCCTCATCAAAAACAGAAGACTTGTGACCGTGCATGGAGAGCTGCTTCATAGCCGAGTTTCTTCCGGGCTACCAATCCATTCACATTTCTGCGTGTTCGAGCAGTTCCAAGACCACTTGAATTACGCTCTGGGCGCTGTCTTCCAAAAGAACCTCGCGGCTCTCGCCACCGACGAGATCCTTGATCTGGCACTTGCCTTCGGCGAATTCGTCTTCTCCGATGATGATCGCAATCTTGAACCCACGGCGGTCCGCGTACTTGAGCTGCTGGCCGAGCCGCTTGGGGTCGGGGAAGACTTCGACGCCCACGCCGCTCGCGCGCACCGCGGCCGCCAGCCGCAAATAGTCGGACAGGCGGCCGGCGACGAAATAGGGGATGAACACCTCAGCTGGTGTCGCCACCTTGGGGAGCATCCCCAACTCCTCCATTGCCGCCAGTAACCGGTCGAGACCCAACGACGCGCCAATGCCGGGCAACTCCTGGTTGGTGTAAAGCGCGGCTAGGTTGTCGTACCTTCCGCCGGAGCAGACGCTTCCGATCGTGGGCAAGTCGTCCAGGAAGGTTTCGTAAACCGTCCCGGTGTAGTAGTCGAGCCCGCGGGCGATCGAAACGTCGAGCCGCAACCGTTCGTCCGGCACGCCGGCCGCACGCGCGGCGGCAAAAAGCTCGGCCAATCGGGCGACGCCCTGCTGACCTTTCTCGCTGCCCCCCACCAGCGGTTCAAGCTGCATGAGCAAATCGTCGTTTGTGCCTGACAACTCGGCCAACTGAAGCACGTCGGCGGCCTGCGCCGGCGTCGCTCCCGCGGCCGACTGCATTTCGTCGGAGACCCGGTCGCGGCCGATCTTACGCAGCTTGTCGAGCGCGACGAGAATGGCGGTCGAGCGGTCGGCCAGGCCGAGCCGTTCGAGCAAGCCCGCAAGCACCAGCCGGTTGTTGACACGAAGTGTGAAGGCCGTAAACCCGATGGCCCGCATCAAGTCGTGGATCACCAGAGCCGTTTCAATGTCGGCGGCGACTGAATGGGTCCCGATCGTATCGAAATCGCACTGCATGAACTCGCGATAGCGGCCCCGTTGCGTGTTCTCGCCCCGCCATACCGTGGCGACGTGGTAACGTTTGAAAGGCGTGCCCAATTCGGCGATGTGCTGGGCTGCGAAGCGGGCGAAGGGCACCGTCAGGTCGAAACGCAGCCCCACCCAGCGGCCACCGTGGTCCTGAAACTTGTAGAGTTGTTTGTCGGTCTCCTCGCCCCCCTTGCCCGTCAGGATCTCCAAGTATTCGAGCGCCGGCGTGTCGATCGGGCTGAAGCCAAACGAGCGGTAGACCCGGCGCGCGGTCTCGATCAGCCTTTCGCGCGGAAGCATCGCCTCGGGCAAGTAGTCCCTGAAACCCTTGAGCGTGCGGGGCTCGATCCGTTTGGGTCCGCTCATGGTTTCAAAGAGTCGTCCAATGATGACTTTTGAGCTGCCGCGATCAATGAAACGACCGCGAACTAGCGATGTGATCCTACGAAATCACCGGCAAAAGCGGCGGCCGGCGGGTGCGAAATTGGGCCGGCGACTTGCAGGGCAATACGGCCTCGACGTACTCCTCGACCTGCTCCGACGTCTCGAAGTAGTGGTCGTAGACGTAATCGTCTTCGTACTCGCAGTCTTCGATCGTGTAGTCGCGGCAGATCTGCGGCCGGGTTTCGTAGATACCGCAACGATTGTCGCTCTGCAAGTGCTTGCAGCGCGTGTGGACCAGCAGGTACCAATCGGCGTCCTCGATGAACACGGTCGCATCGCCGTGCAACAAGTACCAGCGGATGTAATCGAAGTCCTGGCGCGTGGTTGGGGTCTCGATCGGGAGAGCGAAGTACTTGCAACACTTGGCGGTGCAGTGATTGCAAAGGCAATCGCCCGGCGCAAGCTCCTCGCGGCGGAGTTTTTTGGGGAGGCGGCGGGTCGTCATTGGTCAATGGTCAGTGGTCATTTGTGATTGGTCATTCGTTCGTCAGGGTAACAAATGACCTGCGATTTGAACAGTTATACTTCACGCGGCCATAAATGAGACATTTGGCTTGATGCCAATGAGTTCCTTCCCTTACGGCCGGACGGTGGCAGTTCAACGTACCGCCGAAGAAAGCGGCCAGCCCGCTGCGAGAGTGCCCGATCACCGCAGTCAAAAAGGGACGCCGCATTCAAGGTGCTGACCAGTGCCTGGCTAACCCTGCTTGCCGCTGGGCCGCACGACATCACGAGCCAGGCCAAGCTTCTCGAGCAGCACAATGGTCAAATACGTGACGTCCAGCTCCCACCAGCGATGCCCGTGCGAAGCACTGCGCTGGTCGGCATGGTGGTTGTTGTGCCAGCCTTCGCCGTTGCTAACCAGGGCCACGAACCAGTTGTTACGGCTGTTCTCGGCGGTTTCGTAGCTGCGATAGCCCCAGATGTGGGCCAGTGAATTCACGCTCCAGGTGATGTGCCAGACGAGCACCGTCCGCAAGATGACGCCCCAGACCAACAGGCTCAGGCCGAACTGCACGCCCCCCATGACCTGGCCACTCATCGCCCAACCGGCGGCGAACCCAGCCAGGAAGAACAACGCACCTTGTGCCAAGTTGACCCAAAACCAAAGCAAGTTTCGCTCAAAGGCGAAATAGAACGGATCTTTCAGCACATCGCGCGCGTAGCGGTCATAAGTCAGCACGCTGTTGAGCTCGCGATTCTCGACCAGCAGCCAACCCATGTGACCCCAGAAAAACCTGACCAGCGGGCTGTGCGGATCGGGCCGTTCGTCGGAAAACTGATGGTGCATCCGATGGATCGACACCCAGCGGGCGGGGGTGTCTTGCAGACAGCAGATACCAAGCACCGCAAAAATGTGCTCCAACCATAACGGGCAAACGAGGCCACGGTGTGTCAGCAGACGGTGGTAACAAAGGTTGATTCCCAAGGTTCCGAATACGTACAACCCTAGAACGGTCAACGTCACACCCGTCCAACTGAAAAGCCACGGAAGGAATGCCAGGAGCGCCAAGGCGTGATAAAGGCCTAGGCTAATACAGTAAGGCCATAGTATCTTCGGCGGCGTGGTCGATTCCGGGTGCGGAAGCCGGCTCGTGCCAATGGCCGCGCGGCGCTGGCGCCGACCAGGCTTGGGAGTCTCTGTCGCCGGCGCATTGCCTCCGGCGGGAACAAACGAAGTCTCAGTATTGGTGGCCATATTACCTGATCCTCTCGATCAACCTATCTTTGCAAAGGGGTGGTCGAAGTCAAGGCAGAGCGTAGGTTGAGTATAATCGTTATCGTCCCACCCTGGCAGCCCGGCTTAGAATCGCTCGAAAAACAACCTCGCGGTCGCCCTCCCCGACATACACCACCCTTCCGGATGGGGGGTGGGTTGGCTAGGCTTTTCAGCCTGACCGCGCATAAGCATGGTTCCATCAGGCTTGTGCTGGGCATGCATCGCCGTTAGCTTTTGTGCTTTGGAGGCCAGGGATGGACCCCAACCGCTCATCGCAGTCGCCTGCCGTGCCCGTTCGTACGCCGATCCGGCGCAAAGTCCGCTTCGACCGTCCGCACGTCGGTCCGCCACCGTCGCTCGGAAAAAGCCGAGGCGACGGCAAGCCAGGTAAATGAAGTTCGAGTACTTCCATGCAAATCGTCATCACCGCCGTCGGTCCCGATCATCGTGGCCTGGCCGATCCGATCATTCATCACGTGACCGGAGAAGGGGCCAACATCGCCGAGATTCAGATGTACGATCACGACGACGAACGCCTGTTCGCGATGTTGCTGCGGATGGAAATGACTGCCGACGAGCTAGTGTCGTTGCGTTCGGCGATGGAGGCGATTGGCCGCGAAAAGCAGCTTTCGATTCGAGTCTGGTCGCCCGACGAGCGTAGCGCGAGGCCGAAGCTCGCCATTTGCACGACCTACCGCACCGAATCACCCCTTGCTTTGCTGCGCGCCGTCCGCGATGGGCGAATCAAGGCGGAGGCCGCGTTGATGCTGGGCAACCGACCGCACTGCCGCGCACTGGCTGAACAGTTCGGCGTCCCGTGGCATGACATCGGAGACGAGCGCGGCGTCGCCGATGATGACCGAATCGTCGAACTGTGCGACGAGCACCTGATCGATTACATCGTCTTGGCCCGCTACATGCGCGTACTGCCGGCCAGCAGTTGCTGGAAATACGCTGGCGGCCGGATCATCAATTTGCACCACGGACTGCTACCGAGCTTTCCGGGGTTGCGCCCGTACCACGACGCGTACGCCAGCCGGATGCTGACCTACGGCGCGACGTGCCACTTCATCGTGCCCGACCTCGACGCCGGCAACCAGATCATCTACCAATCGACGTTTACGGTGTCGCACGGATTGCCGCTCGATGAAGTCATGCGGCTGGGGCAAGAAGACAACGAGCCGCACTGCCTGGTCGAGGGCGTGCGTCGCGTCGTCGATCGCGACGTTCAATTGCACTTTCACCGCGTGATTTCGACGCGACGCGATGAGGCGGTCGAAAAACGACAACCATCCGCATGAGAGCTACTCGATGCGGACGGCTTTCCGCCCCTCGAACGCCCCAGGCCGAACTCGGAGGTGGGCGATCCCCTCGACCTCGACAACCAAAGCGCTGTGGACGTTCGTCTCGGTGGTGATGATGTCGCCCACCTCGAGATCGGCCAGCTCCCCGCTCGAGATGCGCGAATGGGCCAGCCGCACGACAAGCTCCAGCGGCGCACCGTGTCTCTCGCCGCCGATCGATCCGGCGCTTGCCGGCGTGGCCTGCCGCCGGTCGTGTTCGGCGCGGCCGTTGGGCGATAGTTTGTCACCAAGGCGCTCGATCGAGCTTAAGGGAATGCAAAGGTTCATCATCCCGCGCGTGTCGCCGATCGTCAGCTCGAAGCCGAAAACGACAACGATCGCACCGGGTGGCGCGATCTCAACGAGTCGCGGATTGCTTTCAACGCCGATGAGCTCAAGGTCGAGTGGGAGCACGTTCTCCCACGTCCGGCGAAGCTCGGCCAGGAATACCCCGGTGATCCGTCGCGCCAGCCTCTGTTCGATTTCCGTCAGCGGCCTGCGCGCCATGGTACAGGTTTCGCCCCCCCCGCCCAACAAGCGGTCGATGATGGGGTAGAGAATCGAAGGGTTGATCTCGAGAACCAGTTCGCTTGCCAACGGCTCGGCATTGAGCACGTTGAGGCAGTTCGGGTTATCCAGACTTGACACGAACTGGCTATAGGTCAAGCGGTCGACGCCCACGAGCGCAACCTCGACTTTTGAGCGCAAGAGCGCCGAGAGCGCGGCTGCGAAATGGCTGCCAAATCGCTCGTGCAGGTTCCGTATCGCGCGCAGCGGGTCGTCGACGTCCCGCTGAATATGCCTGGGATCGTAGCGGGTAATCTTTGCGCGCGAGCGCACGAATTTTGTACCGGCATCTGCACCCTTCAACAGGCTTTCGACTTCCGCCTGACTGAGCACTTCATTTGTCATTGGTCACTTGTCACTTGTTAATTGTCACTTGTCATTTGTCACTTGTCATTTGTCACTGGTCGGCGAAGGCGATCTCACTCGATTGGCTTCCAACAAATGACAAAGGACCAATGACAAATGACATTCTCCGCCTTCATCCCTCATCTCTCAGATGGCCATTTCCATAGACCACGTACTTGTAGCTGGTGAGCTCCTTGACGCCACAGGGACCGCGTGCGTGGAGCTTGTCGGTACTGATGCCGATTTCGGCGCCCAGTCCGAATTCGCCGCCGTCGTTGAATCGGGTGCTGGCGTTGACCATCACCGCGGAGCTGTCGATGCGGGCGGCGAACTGCCGGGCCGCGGCCAGGTCGGACGTGATGATCGCCTCGGTGTGCCCCGAACCGTAATGATTCACGTGCTGAATCGCCTCTTCAAGCGAGCCAACGACCTTGACCGAAATGATCGGCCCCAGGTACTCGGCGGCGAAATCGGTCTCGTCGGCTTCGCGGGCCTGCGGCACCAGTTCGCGAGTACGTTCGTCGCCACGAATCTCGATACCGCGCTCGCTCAGTGCGGCGCCCATGCGGGGGAGGAACTCGCCGGCCACGGCTTGGTGGACCACCAGCGACTCGGCGGCGTTGCAGACGCCCATCCGCTGGCATTTGGCGTTAAGTGTGATCCGCCGAGCCATGTCGAGGTCGGCCTCGGCGTCGACGTAGACATGGCAATTCCCGGTAAAGTGCTTGATAACCGGCATTTTGGCCTCGTTTGCCACGCGGCGAATCAGTCCTTCGCCCCCGCGCGGAATTGCAACGGCAATGTATTCATCGAGTGCGAGTAAGTGACCGACCGCCTCGCGCTCGGCGGTATCGACTAGTTGCACGGCGTCGGTGGGAAGGCCGGCTGCAAGTGCCGCCTGCGATATAACGCGGGCGATGGCCTGGTTAGAGTGGGCCGCCTCCTTGCCACCACGGAGGATGACCGCGTTGCCGCTCTTGACGCAAATGGCCGCAGCGTCGGAAGTCACGTTGGGGCGCGACTCGTAAATGAAAAACACGACGCCCAGCGGCACGCGAACCTTGAGCACCTCCAATCCGTTGGGCCGAATCGACGACTCAATCACTTCCCCCACTGGGTCGCACAAGGACGCGACTTCCTCAACCGCCACGGCCATCGCGTCGACCGAGCGAGCGGAAAGACGGAGGCGGTCGATTTGCGCGTCGGAGAGTTGAAAACTCGGGGCAGCCGCCAGATCGAGCGCGTTGGCCGCCAGCAACTCCGCCGTCTCCGCTCGCAGCCGTCGCGCCAAGTCGAGCAAGAAGGCGTTCTTCTGCGCGCCGGGCGCCACGGCTAACTCTGCCGACGCGGCCTTGGCTCGACGGGCCACGTCGAGGCAATAGGCCGCAAGATTGCGCTCTTGTGCGACGGGCATGCTTCAAGACCTAAAGCTTTGTGAGAGAACGACTTGAGATGGAATGCGTCCTCGGCGTCGGGAGCCCCGCGACCGCAAATGAAGTATCCCTCAATGGTGCGGCTGAGTCAACGGCGGTCGCGGGCTAACTGCATGGCTCGGGTTGGGCTTCGAGTTGCGCCGGCAGGCTGGAAAGCCTAACCTACGCCGGCTAGGATACCACGTTTGAGCAACAAAGCGAGAACCAGGCGCCGACGCGTGACGCGGGTGAATCGTACGTCGCTCTCTTGAGTACCAATCAGATGCCAGGAGATCACATCATGTACGACATGAATCACATCAAGAAACTCAAGAAATTCGGCGAGTTGGCGCCGGATGCGTGGAAGGGCTTCGTCGAGTTCGACAAGGCGGCGATGTCCGATGGTGCCATCCCGGCCAAGACCAAGGAGCTGATCGCGGTGGCGGTTGCCATGACGACCCAATGTCCGTATTGCATCGAGATCCACGGCAAGCGCGCCAAGGCCGCCGGCTGCACAGAGGCAGAGTTGGCCGAAGCGATCCTCGTCGCCGCGGCGCTGCGAGCCGGCGGAGCGGTGACCCACGGTACACACTGCTTGGATTGAGTCACGTTGGATTGAGTCGTAGCGCGGAAGCCGGCTTTGGCGGACATTTATCGCGACTGCAGCGCGATCTCCGTCGCTTCTGGGTCCGGCTTGCGGCCAAGCAATTCGGTCAGTTGGAATTCGAAGTACTTTTGCGTCGCGGCGGGCTGGCCATCGGGCGAAGCATTGGCCACCCAGAGCCGCGTGGAGCGGGGTTCAAACAGCACGCTGTGCAGGTTCGACTTCATCGCCACCGGGCAATCCATCAAACGCAGCGCGCCTGAGGCGTCGAACGTCCCCTTTCCCGCACGGACGCGACGGGCTAGCTCTGTGTAACGGCTGCCTGCAGAAAGGAGCACCGTGTCGTCGGTCGGCTCAGGCAGTCGGGGATGGGCCGCACCCGGCTCGACGATCTCGAACGCGTTCCAATGCGCAGCCAGCCCCACCGCCCGATTCTCGTCGCCATCGGCCACGACGTAATAGTATTCGCAGGTCCGCGGGTTGTCGCGGAACACCGCCACCGCTTCGTCGAGCGTGGCTGCCTCTTCCAGTACTCGCCGCACGAGGAACGACATCGGTACACCCTCCCAATGACCGAATCCACGGCCGCCCATCTCACCCACGGAGACATGATTGGCGTTCATGCCCGTCACCGAACCGATAAAACCGGCATAGGTCACATTCACGAACGGGATCTGATCCTCGGGTTCCGCGACGATAAGCACAGCATGTTCTTGCAACTTCCAGTCGGTCGAGTAGTCAAGGACACGTCCGTGGTACAGTGTGCCGTCGCGAGTGGCGCTGTTCATGACGGCGAATCCGCTGCAGTGGAACAGCTCGGGAATGAAGTTGCCGACTACCATGTCTTCCAAATCGATTTCCGCCCCGGCGGCGAGCCCTTCCAGTTCCTGCATGAATCGCGCTGGGATGAACTTCCGTTCGTGCGCGGCGATCTTGGCGATCAGATCTCTGGGACGCACTTCCATTCCCAGGAACTCGAGCTTTTGTTCTTTTGCCTTGACGTCGAACAAGTAGTGCATATTTTCACGAACGTGCTGCTTCAACAGCGCACCGTGCTGGTAACCCATTTCGTACGCGGTACCCTTGAGATGCAACACGCGGTAACCGTCGATCTCTTCCAGGTACCCCTCACCGCAGCGCGCGAGCGTGCTCGCCAATGCCGGAGCAACTGCTGCATGGGCAAGCGCGAGTACAAAAAGGAGTACGAACAACGCGAATCGACGCGCGAGACGTAAGGCTGCGAGCATCGAAAGCTCCTAGCTGAGGGGACGGTACACGGCGTGGCTAACCACGACGAGTACGTTTCGGCGACTGCGCATGGCGTGCGGCTTCGACTTCCACTGCATGGCGGATAGTATACTCGACTTCGTCCTTACGACCCAAGGGGATTCGTCAAAGAAATGCTCCTTGGAGACGCGTCCCACGTTGCTACAACGCCTCGTGAGCGATCTCGCAGACCTTTCCCAACGCCTGGCCGACGCGGTCGCGGTCGGCGGCGGAGCGAGTGTGGACATTGTTGACGAAGATTGCAAAAGCCAGCTTCCGCCCGCTTTTCGCGGTGAGGTAGCCCGCCAGGGCCTTGCTGGTCAGAAGCTCGCCGCCGTTCATTTTGTTGCCCCAAAACAACGTCCCTGTCTTGGCCTTGACTTTGCCACGCGCGGGGCTGTCGGCAGGCACGGAGCGCGCCAGAGTGCCGTCTTGGCCCAAGATCGGCAAGGCATTTTCATAGGCCGCGAAGTCGGGCCTGTTGGCCATGGACCGCAGCAATTGAACAGTGGCCCGGGGGGTCACAAAATCAGCCGCATCGCCTCCGGCGCCGCCACCAAACGAAATCGTCTCGACTTCGACACCGGCCCGCGCAAGAAAATCGTGCTGCCTACGAAGCCCTTCCGCCAAGGTGCGCTGGCCATGCTTGGCGGCGATGAGTAGTGGAAGCGTGCTGGCGTGCAAATTGTGGCTGACCTTCAGCACAAGTTTCGCCGACTCCGAAAACGGTGGCGACGTCAGCAGGGCGACTCGCCGAAAATGCTCGTACATGCCGGGCGGCGGGAGCCGCTCGCGCCGGTTCGTTCCCAGCGCGGAAGCTTCGACCGCCACACCAGCCCGAACAAGCGATTCGATCAGCAGCGTGCGCGCGAATGACGTAGGATCTTCCACTGCGTGAATCCGCACCAGCGGCCTGCGTCCGGCGGCAATCTGGCCGCGCAGGACCACGCGCCCGGGGGCCGGCGACGCAACGGCAATCTGCGTGGGTCCGTCGGCGGCCACGGTACCGACCTGGGCATCGACCTGCAATGCGATGGTCGCTGGACGCCAGGTGACGTTCGCCGGCTTTTCCGGTTCTGTGGGCACGATGGTGAAATCGAACAGGTTGTCGTTGACCATGATCGGCGTCAAACGGGAAGGACCACTCCCCGTCCCTTCGGCCGAATCGAACAAACGGTCGTCAATGAGCACGTCGCCCTGCACGCTGTCTATACCCGCCGCAGCGACCTGCCGAGCGAGCTCGTCGAGTCCCGCGAGCGGGTTTTGCGACGTGATCTCAGCCGATTCGCCGTTGCCGGCATAAATGTGGTCGGTATTGGTGAAGGCAATTCGCCCATCGCCATCGGTCCGACCTCCCAGGCTGAGGTCACCGTTGGCGACGAGAACCAGATCGCCCTGCAGCCGCCCCTTTGGGTCGATTTCGCCACGTGCGTAGAGTGGAGTCTCGAAACGATGGTCTGCTCCCAGCGCGTCGAGTGCCGCGGCAACCGAGAAGAGCTTCGTCACGGAGGCCGGCGCAAAGAGCTTGTCGGCATCTCGCTGGTACACGGTCTCGCCCGTCGGCAGATCCACAACCAGCAACCCCCAATGCGAGACCCGGTAGAGTTGCCCGCCGATCAATGCTTCGATACGCTCGGCAAGCGTATTGCCCGGCTCCGCGCAAACCAGATCACCGGCCAACGACCAAATGACCGTCAACAGCAGCAAGATGTTGAGCCTGTTACGATTAATCGCAGGGAGTCGGTTCATCGACAACAAGCCCTTCGGGAGGCTTACGGTCAAGGTCGCGCTCTTTGGGTGGCAGCGGCCTATCGAGTTTTGCATTGTGAACTCGCGGGGTTGCAGTCACAAGGCCCCCACCAGATTGAAACGCGGCGCGATAAACATTAAAATTTGGAAAGTTTCGTGCACGATTCGGATTCAATGCCTACAATGATCGAGGTACGTCCGGTCGTTAGCGAAGCAGGAGAACTCCCATGCGAATCCGAATGCTTTGGTTGGGGTCGATGGTGGTGGGCGCGCTGGTGATCGGTCTGCCGCGGATCGCCTGGTCGCACGGTGGTGGTGGAGGTGGTCATGGCGGAGGGGGTGGAGGTGGACACGGGGGTGGGTTTGGGGGTGGGCATGGCGGATTCGGTGGCGGGCACCACAGCGGCGGATTTGGTGGTGGACATCGTGGCGGCTATGGTGGCGGGTACTATGGCGGTGGGGGAATGCGCGGAAGTGGACAACACATTGGCAGTGCCCCATCCATCGGCGGAACGCATAACGCCGGCAACATTGGCGGTGCCGCCCGCCACAATACCAATACGTTCACGCAACGCCATGTTGGTGCGCAATCGAAAACCGTGACGCAAGGCTTCCGCGGCACCACGGCTACAAGCGCATCGCACCTGGGAGGGGTCCACGCCCAGTCGTTGCTTAACCATCGGGCCGGACTCACGACGGCCACCAACGCCCAGTTCCTTCGCAATCATCATATGGGCCAAAATGGGTTCCACCATAGAGGTTTCAGATCGCCGTTCATTGGCTTTGGCTTCCCCTTCCTGGGCTTCGGGTTTTGGCCTTTTGGCTATGGCTATGGAGGGTACGGGTATGGTGGCTATGGTTACGGGTATCCGTATTACAACTATGGCGCTTACGGTAACTATGGCGCTGCGCCGAGCGCTGTCGCCACAACGCAAACCGGCTCCGCGACCGACGCCCAGATCTTCGCCGAGAAGGGTGAGGCCGACTTCAAGAAAGGTGACTATAAGGCGGCCGTCTATGCGTGGCGCCATGCGGCATTGGACGATCCGCAGAACGGCGTGATCCACATGATGCTCGCTCAGGCGCTTTTCGCCACCGGGCAATTCGACGAAGCGGCCGGGGCCACGCAACACGCGATGCAACTTCTGCCAGAAGATCAATGGGGTGTGGTGGTCACCAACTACCGCGAACTTTACGGTAAGGTGGGCGCCTACACGAGCCAACTCCGCGTTCTGGAGAAGTCGGTCAAACAAAAGCCCGACGACCCCGCAACCCGGTTCTTGCTTGGTTTCCATTATGCCTACCTTGGGTATCCCAGCCACGCCGTCAAGCAATTGGATAAAACCGTGTCTTTGGTTCCTCAAGACGAACTGGCCAAGAAACTGCGCGATTTGATGGCCGCCAAGCTGCCGAGTCCCGCGGATGCGGGCAACGGCGACGATAAGCCCGCCAAAGACGCCGACGACGCTGGCGCTTGATTCACCGGCGGAAGTTCGAATGGCCTACGATGCGATCGTGCTCGGTTGCGGCGGCGTGGGAAGTGCCGTGCTCGACCACTTGGCGCGGCGCGGTGCGCGTGTCTTGGGGCTCGATCGGTTCGCGCCGGGGCACGACCGTGGCAGTTCGCACGGCGACACTCGCATCATCCGCCAGGCCTATTACGAGCACCCTGATTACGTGCCGCTCGTCCAGCGGGCGTACGAATTGTGGGATGAGCTCTCCGAGCGCCGCGGCATGCAACTACGGCGTGAAGTGGGGCTGCTCCAAGTCGGTCCGCCCATGGGCGAGGTACTGCGCGGCGTTCTGACAAGCGCCGCGCATCATCGATTGGACGTGGAAAGGCTCGACGGCCATGAGATCGCCGTCCGCTGGCCCGGCTTGCGCGCGAATGGCGACCTGGCAGGTGTCTTCGAGCGCCAGGCCGGATTCCTTTGGGTTGAAGAATGCGTCAAGGCCCATGCGGCCGATGCGCTCGCACACGGTGCTGAACTTTGCGTTGGGTGCGAGGTCAAGTCGTGGCGCCCCGAAGGCTGCGGCGTCGTGGTCGAAACGTCGCAAGGAAACCTTTCCGCTGGGTCTCTGGTTGTGACCGCCGGCGCGTGGGCCTCCCAAATGTTGGTCGACTTGGGAATCTTGTTCGAAGTCCGACGAAAGCCCGTCTTCTGGTTCGCCCGCGCGGGTACGGACTACCAAGCCGATCGTTGCCCCTGCTTTCTGTTCGAAACACCCTCGGGTATTTATTACGGAATGCCACAAATCGACGACGGCGAAGTCAAGGCGGCGGAACACACGGGCGGTTCCGTCGTAGACGATCCCGCGACGCTCGACAGGAGAATGCATGCGGCTGATCTCACACCGCTGGAGCAGTTCCTGGAGGTCCACCTGCCCAAGATCGTCCGGCGCCCAACACGTCACAGTGTCTGCATGTACACAATGACGCGTGATTCGCATTTCGTCGTCGACCGGCATCCGGATCATCCGCAGGTCGTCTTTGCGGCCGGGTTGTCGGGGCATGGTTTCAAGTTCACTTCGGTCCTGGGTGAAGTCTTGGCCGACCTGGCAACGGCTGGACGCACCGGGCTGCCCGTCGGCTTCCTCACCTGCCAACGGCCAGGAATTCGTAAGTCGGCCTAAGCCTTGAGTAAGCGACCACGTCAATTCTAGCGTTAAGAGATCCAGAAATGGGTGCGGACACGCTTGGAAGGCCCATGTGAGTCATTTGTCGGGACGCTCCACGCAAATCACCCACTGTGATAGACGCTGGCTCCGACCGTCGAATTCCCCCTCCACAGAAGAGTTTCCCGAAGTCGGAGCGCTTCGCAGTTCCAAACTCGCGGCATCCCGCGGGCCTAGCAGCGGCGGATGAACTGCCGGAGGCTGCGGTTTAGCTGATCTAACAAATCCGGGAGAATGGCACAAACAGCACGTATTGATCCTGTTTTTCAGCCCACTTCCATATCCCCTATTCATCCCTGCATCTCCTTTCTGAGATCGTCTGTCAATCTAGACAGTCTGCGCTGCTTTTTTCGGAACGTTCGGCATTTTTGGAGCAGGCTGCACAATCCGTCGAATGAGATTCACCAGACGAATCGGCGGAAAGCATATGACTCCGCCGCTCCATACGACCGGACCAAACCATGCGAAAGGGTACAGACGTGAAAACCGTCATCTTCTCAGCCACGATGGTGGCGGCGCTGCTCTGCGTCGGCCACCCCCTATTGGCACAACAGCAAAGCTCACACGGCCGACAAAAGGTGGGCGCCGATCAGGCAAACGCGTCGTCGGAAATGGCCACCGATGATGATCAATCCGCTGGGGAAGATCCCGGCACCGCGTTGCAACAGACCATGAACAACGTGTATGGATACGACGACGCTAGTCAATACGACCCGCTAGGTCAGGGCGATGGCCAGACGCTCGGCTATGGCATGGCCGACCCTACCGATGCTTCTTACACAGGAGCGGAGGCGTTGACCACCGGCTACGAGTCGGGCGACGACACCGGAAGCACCGACAGCACGGGGAACTGCTGTAACTCGACCTGTTGTGGTGACAGTTGCTGCAAGCCTTGCTTGCCGTTCTGGGCCCACAGGAACGAAGTCTTCGCCGAACTTTTGTTGCTGCGTCCGCGTGGTGCCGATGTGGCGTACGCCCAAGTTGAAAATGGAATCGGACCGGCGGGCGTGCCCTTCGGACCGGTCGGAACGGTCGCTCCGGTTTATACGATCGGCTACCGTGCCGGATTCGCCTATGCCTTGAACCGCTGCACGAGCATCGTCACCACCTACACTTATTTTCAATCCGAGGCGAACAGCGCGCTGTACGCGAACCCCCCGCTATCGATCCAACCGCTCACCACGCTGCCCCAATTGAACAATGCGGGGACTAACAGCCTCGCAGCGTTCGGCCGCGAAAATATCCGCTTTCAATTCGCCGACATCGACTACAAGAAACTGTTGAACGGTGGCAGCAACTGGGCCGTGAATTACACACTCGGTACGCGATACGCCAACTTGCACCAGGCATACCGTGAGGCCCAAACTTTTGGTCCTGGCGTGTCAAACGTCGCCACCAACATCAACTTCGACGGCCTCGGCACTCGTATTGGCGTGCAAGGCGAACGCAAAGCCAGAAACCGGGGATTCTTGGCATACGGCAAGGGATTTGCCAGCCTTCTCGTGGGGTCGTTCCGCTCGGGCTACCTCCAATCCAATAATTTCCTTGGACCCCAAGGTGCGGCCCTGTGGCACGACAATCGCGCCGTCCCGATTCTCGAATATGAACTCGGCGTGGGCTGGCAAAACCAAACCGGCCGGATTCGCATCTCCGCCGGATACTATTTCGGCGCCTGGTTCAACACGGTTTCGACGAACAATTTCATCTACTCGGTGCAGAACAACTCTTATAACACCAATACCTCGTTCCGCGCCGACACGATCACGTTCGACGGACTCACCACGCGGGCCGAATTCCGCTGGTAAAACGATACTCGCCCCACGGCAAGGCGCATCGCCTAACATTTACCGGGCCGGCCCAAAGAGGGCCGGCCCGGTGTCGTTTTTGGGCTGAATTCGCGGGGATCGCAGCCGCGGCTGGTCTCATTCTTCACCCATAAGCGGCCATTGCTTGCCCAGCGCGGCGCGTTGTAGTTCGGCGAGCCGACAAATGCCACTACGTGCCAGCTTCACCAACGCCGCCAATTCCTGGTCGCTAAACGTCGCCTCCTCGCCCGTTCCTTGCACTTCGACAAATCGTCCCGAGCCGGTCATCACTACGTTCATGTCCACCGCCGCGGCGAAATCCTCCTGATAGTCGAGGTCTAGTATCGGCCGACCATTTACCAACCCGACGCTGACCGCAGCCACACTGTCGCGAAGCCGCTTCCGGCCGGACATCGGGGACTGCTTGACGGTGGCTAGCGCGTCAGCCAGCGCGACAAAGGCGCCGGTGACACTGGCCGTGCGCGTACCGCCGTCGGCTTCAAGCACATCGCAGTCGATCATGATCGAACGCTCGCCCAACGCCTCCAGGTCTGTCACCGCCCGCATGCTACGTCCGATCAGACGCTGGATCTCCGTGCTACGCCCGTCGATTTTGCCGCCCCGTTCGCGTGGCTTGCGGGGGATGGTACTCGACGGCAGCATGCTGTATTCAGCCGTCACCCAGCCCTTTCCCTGCCCCTTCAGCCAACTTGGGACCTGTTCTTCGATACTCGCCGTGCAAAGTACCGTCGTCCGCCCGGCTTGGATCAGTACGCTCCCCGGGGCGGAGCGCGTGTAACGGCGTTTGATCTTAAGCGGGCGCAATTCGTCCAACCGTCGGCCATCGTGTCGCATGGTTTCACAATCCTCGCAAGACAGGCAAACTACACAATCTACGTCCCGCCTCTTCGCTTTGAAAGTGCTGTTCGCGAGGAGCCGGCCGGCCAAAACCCATTTCCTACCTGGACATTGCAGTAAAGACATCTTTGTCTCACCACCTCCGCACGGTATCCTATGCCGCGCAGCCGTTCAGATTTCCCTTGCTTTCTCGTCACAGCCAGGCTCCTAACCTTGGGCCGGATCGGCAATATCGGATGAACCGTCAAAGGTTACCACCCGCCGTGGTCGATACACCATCGCATTGACCTTTGTTTTTCGCGTTCTGTAGGCTCGAACAACCTATGGCGATCCAGGACAATGCCGGCTGCCATTCGCGACCTCCCAAGGCGCCCGCCTTTCCGGCTGACTCTGGGGAGATGAAGTTCGCGTTCTTGATTCATCCGCTCAGCGATGAAACGAAGACCCTGATGGAACTCGACCCGGACGGGTACCTGCACCGAGATCACGGCGGTGACTTGCTGAGTTTCTGCGACAGCCTTCACAAAATGTTAATCCCGGCGAGGCGCCGTCAAAGCGCCGGTTGCAAGCCGAGTGTCCGTGTGGTCGATGAATTGGCGGGGCTGGTCTCGGCCACGGGCGCCCGCGCCCACGGACGGTTCTATGAAATCCCCATGGACGCCTGGGAGATTCTCGACGACCCGGGGTCGGCTGTGGGCTACATGGAGCAAGCGGTCGACGACGCCGCGGCCTGGGGCGCACGCCTCGTGGGGCTCGGTTCAATGACGGGAGTGGTTGGTGGCCACGGTACGCATTTGGCGGAGCGCGGACCCATCCATGTCACGACGGGTAACAGCCTGACCGTATTCGCGGCCTTGGAGAATCTGACGCACGTTTGTCTTGAGACGGAAATCGACCTGGCCGAAGAAACCGTCGCGGTGATCGGTATCCCTGGTAGCATCGCCGTGGCCTCGGCGAAACTGTTGGCGCCCCGTTGCGGCCGGTTGCTTTTGGTCGCGCGGAACGCTTCGTCCCGGGCCGTGCAGCTTGCCGCCCAGCTTGACGCCGAGTTGCTTTTGGACATTCCCACCGCGCTGGCAAAGGCCCGCGTCGTTCTTTCGGCCACCTCGTCCGGCAATTGCATCGATCAGGAAAATCTGCAGCCGGGCAGCGTCGTGGTCGACGTGGCCGTGCCAACCGATGTGATCGGCAACCGGAGATTGCGCGAGGACGTGCTGATTCTCTCGGGAGGCCTGGCCAAGGTGCCGCCGACTGTGCCGCTCAATTCGAACTACCTCTGGTTCCACCAGGGGATGATCCCGAGTTGCTTGGCAGAAACGATGGTCCTTTCGCTGGACGGACGCGCGGAGTGCTTCTCGTTGGGGCGGCAACTCGACACAGACAGCATCCTGACGATCGGTGCCCGGGCCGGCGCACACGGTTTTGATTTCTCACGGCTGATATCATTCGGCTTGCCGTTGGATGACCTGGCCCTGGTACGTTTTCGCAAGTCACTGGTACGCGAACGGATGGCTCAACGCCGTGCGACGCTGCCCATCGGCGTTCAGGCCTTCCAGCCGGATAGCGCGGCGCCACCCGCACCCGACGCGTGCCGATCCGCCAAGCTCCACTCTCGCTATCTGAACCCGGTGATGATGGCGCTTTCGTCAAAGAGCCAATTTGCAAAGACTTTCGTGCGCGGAGAAGGTACGCGGCTCTGGGACGCTGATGGCAAAGAGTACCTCGACTTCGTAGCCGGTTTCGGCTCAATGAACCTGGGACATAACCACCCGTCGATCGCCGCCGCATTGACCGCGGCAATCCAAAACCAGGCACCTGGTTTCGCCCAATCAGCGGTGAACCCCTATGCCGCCGCGTTGGCAGAGAAGCTTGTTTCGCTTGCACCTGCCAGCCTGGAAATGGTGTTCTTCGCCAACAGCGGTACCGAATCGGTCGAAGCCGCACTCAAGCTTGCCCGCGCCGCGACGGGCCGTTCCGGTTTGTTGCATTGCGCACGCTCGTTCCACGGCAAGTCGTTCGGGTCACTTTCGGTGACAGGCAATACGAATTATCAGCGGGCCTTTGGTCCGCTTGTGCCCGAGTGCCGGGCGATCCCCTTTGGCGACCTTGGAGCCCTTGAGGGAGCGCTGGCTTCACGCCATTTTGCCGCCTTCATCGTCGAGCCGTTACAAGCTGAAGGGGGAATGTACCTGCCACCTCGAGGTTACCTGCGCGAAGCGCAGGATTTGTGCCGCGCCGCGGGAACGCTCTTGATCGTCGACGAAGTGCAAACGGGCCTGGGCCGCACCGGCAGCCTGTTTGCCTGCGACCATGAAGGGGTCGAGCCCGATGCGATGATGCTTGCCAAGTCGCTGGGCGGCGGCATGCTGCCGATTGGAGCCATGCTCTGCCGCCGTGACTTGTGGCTCAAGGCGTACGGCACTGTGCAAACCTTTGCCTTGCACACCAGCACTTTCGGCGGTGGCAGCCTGGCCTGCGCGGCCGGACTTGCCGCGCTTGAGGCGATCGAACACGAACGCATGCCCCAACGTGCAGACCAGCGCGGCGAGCAACTTCGCGCAGGCCTCATGGAGCTGTGCCGCGAAAGCACCTTGCTCGCTGAAGTCCGCGGCCAAGGTCTCCTGGTCGGGCTGGAGTTCAAACCATTGCCGGCGGCCATCGCCTCGCATTGGAAAGCGCTCGACGCAAGCGGCCTGAACTCGTACCTGGTGGCCAACCTCGATCAAATCATCGACGGCATGCCGGCCATGTACGCCATGCAAACGCTCTTGAACGAGCATGGCATCTACACGCAGGTCACTCGCTCCAACCCGCGCGTGCTTCGAATTCAACCACCTTTGACGGTCAGTGCCGAAGAGATTGCCTTGTTCCTGAACGCCATGCGGCAGATCTGTCAGGAAAGCGAATTCGTGCAACGACTTTTCGACGGCGTCGTTGCGAAAACCACTCTGGGACAGCACCAGGGCGGTCAACGCACCGCCGATATCGTGCCTGCACGGTTCGTGGCCTAGTCCCATTGGCCGACGGCGCGCGCCCTCTCCAGACATCGACCGTGGCCGCTTACGGACCCTACGATCGTCCCATCACCGCCGCCGCCTCGTCGCAAAGCCACTGCGCCTCGTCGGTCGTCGGCGCCTCGGCGATCGCCCGCACGATTGGTTCGGTATTGCTGGCCCGCACCAAGAGCCACTTATCCTGCCAATCGAGTCGCAACCCGTCGAGCCAGCCCTGCTCCGCATCGGCGAAGTGACGCGCCAATGCGGCAAGCGCGGCAGGAACCCGTTCGGCGGCCAGTTGAAACTTCGTTTTCACGATTTCGTAACGGGGCAATTCGTCGGCCAAGGCGCTCACCGGCAGTTCGCGAGCGGACATGCCGTCGAGTACCAGCGCAATACCCACGAAGCTGTCGCGCACGTAGCCCACACGTGGATCGATCACCCCACCATTCCCCTCGCCGCCAAGCACGGCGTCGTAGGTTTTCATCGTTTCAACTACGTTCGCCTCGCCGACGGCCGAGTGAAAGTACGGCACCTTGTACTTCGTCGCCAGGTCCTCGGTCATTCGACTGCTCGAGCAATTCGTGACCACCGGTCCAGGATCGCTCCGCAATACGTGCTCGACGCAAATCGCCAGCGTGTATTCCTCGCCAAGATAGCGCCCGTGCTGGTCGATGACCGCCAGGCGGTCGGCATCGGGATCCTGGCAAAAACCGACGTCTGCGCCAACGACCGTGACTTGCGACAATACACCCGCCAGGTTTTCGGCCGTGGGTTCAGGCGCGTGTTCGAACCGCCCATCCGGTGTGCCGCCCAAAACTATCGGCTCGCACCCCAATTCCTCCAAAAGTCGCCTCCCTAGCAGGCTGCCGGCACCGTGATTCGAGTCGAGCAGCACCCTGAACTTCCGACGGCGGATACGCTCGACGTCGACGGTGGCCAACACGAGTTGGAGGTGACGAGAATGCGTTTCGAGGCAACGTTCGCGTCGGCCATCCCCCGGCGGCATATTGTCGCCGGAGCGAAAGCGAGTCAGCACCCGCTGGCCAATGTCGGCCGTGAGCACCCGCCCTTCGTCGGAGAAGAGCTTGAGGCCGTTGTACTCAGCCGGGTTGTGGCTGGCGGAAATCTGAATTCCCCCAGCGGACGAAAGTTGCCGCACCAGCACACCCGTGGTCGGCGTGGCGGCCACACCCGCGTCGATCACCGTGCGGTCGGTGGCCCGCACCGCTTCGCACACCGCCTCGGCCAGCACCGGCCCGCTGGCGCGGCCGTCGCGTGTGACAACGATCGACCCTGGTGGCGCGATTTGCATGAAAGCCTGCACATAACGACGGGCGACATCTGGCGTCAGGCTTGCACCCATAATGCCACGCAGCCCGGAAACAGTGATGATCGGTTCGGCCATGGAGTAACTATAGAATAGCGCGCGGCCGGCGAGTAGCCCTTTCCCATGCTGCATTCGTCGGTCACAATGGGTTGGATTCAGGCTACGCGATTTCAACCACGGTGGGTGCCCGCATGTCTAGCTTTGACGCCTCGCGAGATCTCCAGGCCACGCTCCAACGAATTCAAATCGCCGTCGATAAGAACCAGCTCACGGCCTCCGCGGCCGGCAACATTCGTGCGTGGCTCACTGAACCGCGTTTTGCCCAATACGCCGGCGAGGTCACCGAGCACGTGACCCAAGGCAAATGGAAAGAGCTCGACGATGTCTTCTGGACCGTGATCCCCTTCGGCACCGGCGGCCGGCGCGGCAAGATGTACCCCATTGGTACCAACGCGATTAATGACCGAACCATCGGCGAAAGCGCTCAGGGACTGGCCGAATACGTCAAGCAAAAGCATCCGCCAGGCACACCGCCTGCCTGTGCCATCGCCTACGACACGCGCCACCGTTCGCGTCATTTCGCCGAACTGTGCAGCGAGATCATGGTGGCCAACGGCTTCAAGGTCTACTTCCTCGACGGTTACCGCAGCACGCCCGAACTGTCGTTCGCCGTGCGCCACAAACGGTGCGCTTGCGGCATTATGGTCACGGCCAGCCATAACCCGCCGAGCGACAACGCGGTCAAAGCTTATTGGTCGACCGGCGGCCAGTTGCTGCCACCACATGATCAAGGGGTAATCGAGCGCGTGATGGCCGCCGGCGAGATCGTCCGCTCCCCTTTTGCCGACGCTTTGGCGAGAGGCGACGTGGTCCATTGCCAACAGGAGGTCGATGCGGAATACCAGCGCTGCGTCCGGGCCCAGAGCAGGCCGGGACCGCGGCAATTGAAGATCATCTACTCACCGATGCACGGCGTTGGGGCGTCGAGCGTTTGCCCCGTGTTGGCGTCAGTGGGCTTTGGTGATGTTGAAGTGTTCGCGCCCCATGCGGAGCCCAACGGCGACTTTCCCAATGTGCCCGACCACGTCGCGAACCCGGAGAACCCCGCCACATTCGACTCGATCATCGCGCGAGCTGAGGAAATCGGCGCCGATCTGATTCTCTCGACCGATCCGGACGCCGACCGCCTTGGTTGCGCCGCGGCGGTCACGGCCGGCGGTCCCTGGCGGACATTCACGGGCAACCAAATTGGGTGCCTCTTGGCCGAATCGCTTCTCGAGGGGAAAAAATATGTCGGCAATCTCTCGCCGGGCGATTACCTGGTCAAGACTCTGGTCACGACCGAGATGATTCGCCGCATCGCCGACTCGTACGGCGTAAAGACCCATGGCAATCTACAGGTCGGCTTCAAGTGGATCGCCGGCCTCGTCGACGAAGTCGGTCCGGAGCATTTCGTTCTGGGCGCCGAGGAATCGCACGGTTTCATGGCGGGCACCTACACCCGCGATAAAGACGCGACTGTGGCCGCGATGCTGGTGGCCGAGTTGGCGGCGCGAGCCAAGGCGGCTGGGCAGACGCTGCACCAGAAGCTCGATTCGTTGTATTGGCAGCACGGGTGCCACGCCGAACGGACCGTATCAAAAACCATGCCCGGCAGTGAGGGAATGGTCCGCATGCGGTCGCTCATGGCCAGGTTCCGCGAATCGCCTCCCAAACAGTTGGCGGGAATGAAGGTTCGTGAAACCCGCGACTACCAGAACCTGTTGGTACTCAGCCCGTCGGGCAGGCGGAAACTGGAGGGACCCAAGGGAGACATGCTGGTCTTCGACCTGGCGGTGGAGGGGAATTATGTGGCGGTCCGCCCCTCAGGGACCGAACCGAAGGTAAAATTCTATATGTTCACTTACGAGCCGCCGGAGCTCTTGGCTGATCTGGAGGCCGCCAAGGCCGATCTGGACGAGCGGCTCGATAAGCTCCAGAGGGATTTGTTCGAACTCGCTGACGCAGTGCATTAATGGCTGCGGGCTGGCAGAACTCGCCACTTTTCAGTCGCCTTTTTCGGCACACACGAAAGCGGAATCGTTCGGTCGGTTGGATATACCGGCTGGACGGTTGAAGAGAAACGCCGATGTCTACCGACCCCAATGCTTCCCCCGACGCGCCCGGCGACGTTCCCGACGACGACCACCTCGCTCGCATGCAACTCGGCTTCCGCCGCGCGGCCGCCAAGGTCCGCGAGTTCCCGCAAACGCCGGGCGTGTATCTGATGAAGGATTCGGCCGGCCGCGTGATCTACGTCGGCAAGGCCAAGAGCTTGCGGGCCAGGGCCGGCAGCTACTTTCTCAAGGCGGCGGCCGACGACCGCCGGACTGCCGAACTGGTTCGGGAAGTCTGCGACGTCGATTTTATCGCGGCCGAAAGCGAGGTCGATGCGCTCCTCGTCGAAGCGCGGCTCATCAAGGACGTCCAACCCAAGTACAACCAGGAACTCAAGGACGACAAGACGTTTCCGTACCTGGAAATCTTCACCCGCGAGGATTTTCCGCGCGTCGAGTTCACCCGTAAGCCACAAGAACGCGGCACCAAGCTCTACGGTCCGTTCGCCAGCGCCAGCGGCCTGCGAGGGGCGATCCAGGTTCTGCAGAAGATTTTCAAGTTCCGCACGTGCAGCCTCGACATCGACGAAGGGGACGATAAGTGGCGATGGTTTCGTCCATGCCTCCTGGCAAGTATCAACCAGTGTACCGCTCCGTGCAACCTGCGGATCTCGAAGGAAGAGTACCGCCGCGATATCGCACGGCTGCGGATGTTTCTGGAAGGGAACAAAAAGACCTTGCTGCAGGAGATGCGGGCCGAAATGTCAACCGCGGCCCAGGCGCTGCGGTTTGAGCAAGCGGCCCGGCTCCGTGATGAGATTCGCATGCTCGAAACGCTCGACGAGCGCGGCGAGCTCGATACCCATGCACAGCCCGAAGTTTTCTACGTCGATCCCAAGAAGGGCCTCGCCGGCCTTAAAAAGGTGCTCAAGCTCGAAAAACAGCCTCGTACGATCGAAGGGGTCGATATTGCGCACTTGGGCGGCGACGAAACCGTCGCCAGCCTGGTGCAGTTCATCGACGGGCTACCGTTCAAGCCGGGCTACAAGCGCTACAAGATCCGCGATGTCGCCGGAGTTGACGACTTTCGCGCCATCCACGAGGTGGTGGGCCGGCGGTTCCAGCGGCTCGATGCCGAGGGTGAAACGTTTCCCGACATCCTTCTGATCGACGGGGGAAAAGGACAATTGAACGCCGGGCTGACCGCCTTCCGCGAACTGGGGCTGACGCCGCCAACGGTCATCTCGTTGGCCAAACGCGAGGAGGAGATCTACCAGGCCGGCATGAACGAGCCCTTGCGACTCAGTCGCCACGCTTACGCCCTGCGACTCCTACAGTACGTCCGCGACGAGGCCCACCGCTTTGCCCAACACTACCATCACATTTTGAGAAGAAAGTCGACGTTAGGTGAATGACCACGCCGGCTCCACCCACTCTACAGTGGGGATATGAGTGCGTGTCGCGATCCCGACTTGACCAATTGCCACAGCCAGCAGAACAGCTGCCGCCGCGCCCCCCTTTTTGGACGGCGGTGATTCATCACTGCTTTCTTCGTAAGACAAATCACAGGCCACGCGGCGCCGCGCGTGACCGACGTCGCGAGATTGAGCGCCAATAGATTCTTTTGCACGAAATTGCGCGAGCCATGCCACTATTACCAGAGAGGAGGCCGTACTACTTCCAACTGGCCGCCGGGGAAACTGACCGAAGGGTCTTACCACCATGCGACTTACACTCCGTACAATGCTGGCTTACCTGGACGAGATCCTTGAGCCGGCGGATACCCAGGACATCGCAAAGAAGATCGAAGAGAGCGACTTTGCCAACAGCCTGATGCATCGCATTCGCGACGTGACTCGGCGGATGCGGTTGGCGGCCCCCAGGCTGGAGGGCCGCGGCATGGGGCTCGACCCCAACACCGTGGCCGAGTACCTCGACAACACGTTGCCTTCGGAACGCGTTCCCGATTTCGAAAAGGTCTGCCTCGAGTCCGACGTTCACCTGGCCGAAGTCGCTTCGGCACATCAGATTCTGGCGTTGGTCCTGGGCGAACCGGCTGAGATCGAGCAGAAATGCAGAGAGCGCGTTTACGATCTGCCCAACGCCGCTGCGCAATCCTCGGCGCCGTCGGCCGCCTCCTCCGAAGTGACGCAAAAGGTCGATGCCGGCGCGGCTTCGACACCCTCGGCCGATGGCATTGCAGGGCCACCAAAAATCGCCGTGACGACGTTGAAAAAGAAAAAGCCGAAGCGGCGCAAATCGCGTTCGACCGTCGAGGTGCCCGATTACCTGCGAGAAGAAGACGACGCGGACGAGGGTGGCATCCCTTGGCGCATGATCATGGTGGCGGCGCTGGTGCTCATTGTCACGGGACTCTTCGCACAGTGGCAATGGCCCGGCTTCTGGCAAGCCAATTCAGGTCGGCGGGTGGCAAATGTTCGATCATCGAACGGCGATGGGACCGGTGACGACGCGAAATCCAACGACGGGAAGCAGGCAGCCAGTACCGAGGGAAACCAGGCCGAAGGCAACCGGGCCGAGGGAAGCCAGCCGGACACTGGGGACGACAAACGCTCTGAAGAATCAGTGGAAAATGAAGGCGGGAATGCGGGTCGCGGTGGCTTCGATACGGAGACGGATGACGATGGTGCGGAAACACCCGCAAACGATCAGGCCGCCGCTGCAGGCACAGACGCTGACTCGACAAAAGCTTCCGATAAACTGAAGCCCGACGATGAAACCGATGAAACCGACGCGACGCTCGTGACGCCATCGGTCGATGAAGAAATGGCGTCGGACGACGACGACAACGCGCCCGACGCGCCTCGTCCCGGAGGCAAGACTGCGGCGAACGACCGTGCGAAAACCGGCGACAAGGAAATGGACGAAGAGAGTACTCCCGCGGCCAAGCCGGCAAAGAAAGCCGGACAGGTAGTTGGACGTATCACCACGGAACACGACGTGCTTTTGCGTTGGGAAGACGAGTCGGGCTGGAAGCGGCTGCCGACACGTGAAACCATTCACGCCGCTGATCGCATCCTGGCCTTGCCGACCTACAAGCCAATCGTCGCACTCGCCGTCGGCGTAACCCTACAGGTGTTGGGCGGAGCGGAGGTCGAATTGGAAACCCCCGACTCCCATGGAGTATTGGGTGTTCACGTGGTGCGCGGCCGCATCGTACTCCTGCCGGTGAAACCCGACTGCCAGGTTCGCCTGCGCGCCGGTGACCAAGGCGGACTGGTGACCTTTGGCCAGGACGACGCGCCGGTGGCCGTCGAGGTTTTCCAGGTGTTGCCCGACGGCGCCGACCCGGAGCACGAGACCGCGACAACACGAGCGGAGTTTTACGTGACCGTGGGCGAGATCCACTGGTCGGGCGAGAATGGTCCAGTCGAGACGATTCAGGGTCCGGCCCGGCGCGTCCTCGAGGGCGCGCCGGCGCCCGCCGACGCGGAACCGATCGAGGCCAGCGCCCTGCCCGCTTGGACTGGGACCACCGAATTGAGTCTGCTTGAGAAGAACGCCGCTTCGTTCCTGGACCACGCACTCGCAGGTGATCGGCCGTTGCCATTGGCGCTGAAGGAAGTGGCGGTGGACCGCAAGATCGAAAATCGCCTGCTGGCCTTGCAATCGCTGGCCGAGATCGGTGAATACGAACCTTATGTGCAGTTTCTGAACGATTCCGACCAGATCCAGAAGATGACGATCTGGATTCCGCAAGTCGATGGCCTGCACGCTGCCCTGGCGCGCGGGACGGAGCATGCCGTCAAGATCCGCAAGGCATTCGAGGCCCAGCGCGGCAAGAGCAAGGGCTCCGAGCTGTACCGCATGCTCCGGGGCTTCGATGCCAAGCAGTTGGCCAATGGCGACGACCGGCTACTGGTGCAGTACCTCAGCCTCGAAGATCTGGACTTCCGTGTACTCAGCTTCTGGAACCTGCGGAGGATCACCGGCGGCACGACGTATGGCTATCTGCCCCAGTTGTCCGAACTCAAACGCAAGCCCGCAGTCGCCCGCTGGCAGCAAAGGCTCGATTCGAAGCAGATCGTCCCCGAACCGGGGGCAGGTGGAGAAGAGGAATAGCCCCTCACTGGCGTACCACGCGCTAAACCGCTACATTTCCGTTACGCTTCGATCGGCAATAAAACTACGGAACAGGCGAACTGCTTGGGAGATTCTCCAGCGCGGCTATAACAGCGGACCCACCATGCCGAATACAGAACAAAGCGACGAACTCAAGGAAGACGCCAAGGCCCAAGCACATGCGGAAGAGACGCCAGCCAGCATCAAGCTGGTACCGTACCCCAAGATCGTGTTTCTCTATCCTGCCTGGCTCGCCTCGCTGGCAGCCGCGATCTTCTTGGGCTTCGACAATCACCCGCTCGATATCGACAACAAGGGCGCGGTCGTCGCGACCCTGATTTTTCTGGGCATCTTGGCCGTAAACCTCGTCGTCCTGGGGTTCGATTTCCCTCGCACGACGTCGCTGACGTTGTTTTTCTTCGCCGCGGCGCTTGTGATGGGGTTGATCCTGATCGGGGAGTACTATCCTAATGTGCTCCCCGCACTTGGAAACCTTGTGAAGAAATTCCGCCCGCTGGCAAGCGTTCAATTCTATTGGGCGTTTTTCTGCATGATGGGCTTGATCTACTTTCTGGTCTGGATCGTCGCCCATTTCGACTATTGGGAAGTACGTCCCAACGAGTTGCTGCACCATCACGGCGTGCTGAGCGGACTGGAGCGCTTTTCGGCGCCGCACATGACGATCGAAAAGGAAATTACCGACGTCTTCGAATACTTGCTCTTGCGGTCCGGACGACTGATCTTGCAGCCGAGCAACGAGCGGCCCATTATCCTGGACAACATCCTTTTCATCGAGCGCAAGGAATTGACGATCACACGCATGCTGGGGGCGCTGCAAGTGCAAGTGCGTCAGGAGACCAAGAAAAGCTGACGCCTGGGGCAGCTTTCCAATCGCGGCGCGCGGCTATGCAGTACGCGTCTAGATCAGTTCGCCGATCGGTTTGCCTTCTTCCAGCAAGTAAACCGGCCGGCCGGCCGAGTTGACAAACTGGACTCGGGGGTTGATTCCGAGCACATGAAAGATCGTGGCCATCAGGTCTTGCGGCCCGATTGGCGTCGTCTGCGGCACGTCGAGCTTGCGCGCCGACTGGCCGACGACCTGGCCCATCTTCAGCCCGCCGCCGGCCAAAGCCAGCGTGCTCAACGGCGCCCAATGGTCGCGGCCGGCGTTGTTGTTGATCTTGGGCGTGCGGCCGAACTCTCCCGTGATCACCAGCAGAATCTTGCGGTCGAGCCCGCGGGCAACGGTGTCCTCGACAAAAGCGGCGATGCCACGGTCGAGATCGACGCTGCGCCGTTCCAGTGCGTTCTTGATCTGGCCATGCATGTCCCAGCCGCCGTGCGAAACAGTGACAAATCCACAACCCGCCTCGCACAATCGCCTCGCTCGGAGCATCTGCTCGCCAAACCCTTTGCCATAGCGATCGACGAGCCTGGGATCCTCATCCTTGAGGTCAAAGGCGGCCGGCGCCTGGCCCAAGACCAGATTGAACGCCTGCTCCTCGAAGTGGTCGAGCCCGTCCATCAGCCCGCTTCGGTCGGTTTCACGCTTCAATCGGTCGAGGCTCGCCAAAAGCGCTCGGCGTTCACCGAGACGCTCACCCTTGACGACGAGCTGCATGTTCTTGCGGGCTTGTCCAGCGGGGTCGAAAGGAGCGTAGGCCGGGCCAAGGAACGACGGGCCATCGCTGCCGATTCCGCCCAGCCGAACGTAAGTGGGAATGCCGCTCAACCGATGATTCGCACCACGGACGCGGGCGGTGACGGAGCCGATCGAAGGGCGCGTGGGGAGCCCGCCATTATCAATCTTGCGATTGTCGTACCCAGTCATGACGAAATGGGTTCCACCGCCGTGACCGCTGTTGGAATGCGCGAATGAACGCACGACGGCCATTTTATCGGCGACGCCCGCGATGCGAGGGAATGTTCCACCAAAGGTCACGCCCGGCAGCTTCGTGGCCACTTCACCTGTAATGCTGCGGTACTCGGAAGGGGCGGTGAGTTTCGGGTCGAAGGTCTCGACGTGCGTCGGCCCGCCTCCCAGCCATACCCACACAATCGCGGTGTCGCTGGCAGTTTGGCCCGAAGCCGCCGCGCGGGCTCGTTGGGCCAGCAAGCCGGGCAAAGTGAGTGCCCCGGCCCCCAAGGTGCCAATCGTCAGAAACTCGCGCCGGCTATGGCCTTCGCAATCGCGGTAACGACGGTCGCCCAACAGGTGTAACATGGCCGGCCCTCCTGATTGGCTGTTTCGGTGACGGAATGCCGCATATTATAGCGCGCCTTGAATTGTTTGGGCAACATCCGACTATTCGACTTGCGGTCCCATCTCGTGTACCGCCTCAACCAGGGCGATCACGTTCTCGACGGGCGTCTGCTGCAAAACGCCATGACCCAGGTTGAAGATGTGCCCGGCACGGCCGCCGGCCTGCCGCAATACCTCTTGCGCGCGACGGCGGATTTCGGCCGGTTCGGTCAATAACACCATCGGATCGAGATTGCCCTGAACCGCCTTGTCGTACCCAATCGTCTGCCAGGCGTCGTCGAGCCGAACGCGCCAATCGACACCAATCACCGCACCTCCCGCCTCCGACAACAGCGGTAAGAGAGCCGGATTGCCGGTCGCAAAGTTGATCAAAGGCACACCCGGGGTAAGTCCCTGGACGATCGCGCGGGTGTGCGGCAGCACATACCGGCGGTAGTCGTCGGGGCCAAGGCAGCCGACCCAACTATCGAAAAGCTGCACCGCCTGGACGCCGGCGGCGATCTGGGCATTGAGATAGCGCGTAATTGCCCGCGCCAGCCGTCCCAGGAGCGCGTTCCACGCCCCTTCGTCGCAGTACATCAGCGTCTTGGTGTGCAGGTAGTTGCGGCTCGCGCCTCCTTCGACGACATAACTGGCGAGCGTAAAGGGGGCCCCAGCGAAACCGATCACAGGGATTTCAGGCGCGACGCCCGCGCGCGTCAACCGTACTGTCTCGAACACGAAATTGAGTTGCCCGACGTCGTCCAGTTCCAGCAGCCGGTCGACATCGACCGCCGCGCGCAGCGGGTTGTGGATTGCCGGACCTTCGCCCTGAGTAAACTCCAATTCGATCCCCATGGGTTCGAGCATCGGCAGCAGATCGGAAAAGATAATCGCCGCGTCAACACCGAGCCGTTCGACGGCAGTGATCATCACTTCCGCCGAAAGGGCCGGGTTCTTGCACAGTTCGAGGAACGTGGTCCTTTCGCGGACGTCGCGGTACTCGCGCATGTATCGGCCCGCCTGCCGCATGAGCCATATCGGCACGCGATCGCACGGCTCGCGGCGGCAGGCCTTCATGAAAGGCCCATCGTGCCAGGCCGGCTTACCCGCCGCCGGTGTTTCGGATGACGATCGGATCGCCGCCCGCGAGCGTTTGGCCGCCAAGAGCTCACTGCCGCGCCGCGCCGCGGCCTGGACAAGGTGCCCCATGGTGGAATGCTCCGGTTCCAAGTCCGCCGGCAAGCCGCACTCCGCGAGCATCTCACTCGTCGTGGGGCCAATCGAGGCCACGACCACCCTATGAAACGCACGACGCACATCTTCGACCAGGCCGAGTTGCTGCGCGAGCCGCAACATGTTGATGGCCTGGTGGGCCGAGGTGAACAGAGCGACGTCGATCGATCCCTCGGCGAGTGCGCGGAGGTTCGCCTCGATTGGACCAGTGTCCTCGGGCAAATCATAATTGTAGAGCTTGATGCCGGCGACTTTGGCTCCGCGCGCTTCCAAACCCGCCACCAGGCTCGCGTTGGGTTGGCCGTATTCCTGCAATCCGACCGTCATGTTGACGATCGGCACGTGCTGGTCGATGGTCTGCAGTACCTCGCGCCAGGTGTGCGGCTCAGGAGCGCGAAACGTCGGCTCGATGTCTAATTCCTTGAGTGCCACCAGAGGCTTGGGGCCGCGCACGATCGTCGTCACGTCGGCCAACGACGACAGAAACCTCGCCCGATCGACGTGCCGTTCGACCTGAGCGACGAGCTGCCGAGTGCCCACGCCGGTCAAGAGGATCACGACATCGATCTGGCCACCCATCAGAAGATGGGCGAATTCGATCGCCTCACGCGGTTGGCTCAGCGGTACCTCGCGCATCGAGGGGCTGACCAACGCCAGCCCACCGTGCCGCTCGATGAGGCGCGCCATCTCCGTCGCGCGGCGGCTCTCGAAAGACGCCACGCGCAGTCCGGCGAAGTCGGTGGTGGCTGGTTCGATTGGCAACGCTTTCTCGTTTTAACCAAAGCCAACGGCACTTGCCCCAAGGCGAAGGCGACGGTAGTCGCAATGGACCGCCTTCAGCCGCAAGTACGCGCTTCAATCACTGCATGCTACCCCAGCGCTTGTCCAGTCGAAAGGGGACGAGGCGACGAGCAGACATTGACTCCACCCTCGGACTGCTCGAAAATGAAGGTTGGAGGGCAGTGTGTATGGATACCATGAAGCCGTCAGCCGACGCAGGAGTGCCGATATGTCGAGTCGTGAGAGTTTCCCCCGCAAAAACACCACCCGTCGTGACTTTCTCAGGGTTGGATCGCTTGGCGTTTCGGGATTGACCCTTCCAGGCTTGATCCGCGCGCGAGCTGAGGCTGCATCCAGCGGGCGCTCGGTCAAGGATACGTCGGTGGTCTGGTTGTGGCTTGGCGGTGGGCCCACGCACATCGAGACCTTCGACCCCAAGATGGATGCCCCTGCTGAATTCCGAAGCGCCGTCGGAGCGCTCGACACCAGCGTGCCCGGCATTCGAATCGGAGGACTGCTCCCCGAAATGGCCAAATCGGCCCACCGCATGGCGTTCGTCCGCTCATTCGCCCACGGCAACTCTGGCCATGGCGGCGGTACGCACTATGTGATGACCGGCACGGACCATCCGCCCGCCGACGCAGGATCGCCGCCGATCAAGCCATCTTTCGGCTCAATCGTTTCGCGGGTACGAGGGACGAACCACCCACAGAGTGGCATTCCGACCTACGTCCGCCTGTCTGGGCTTTTCGCCGACGGTCCGAATTGGTTGGGAACCGCTTACTCGCCGTTTGATACCGGTGGTGAAGCGCGGAACAACATGAGCCTCAAAGTCGACACCAACCGCCTCGGCGACCGGCGCGTATTATTGGATGGCCTTGATCGTCTCAACCGCCAGGCCGATCGCACAGGCGGCATGGCTGGCCTCGACCAGTTCGAGCACCAGGCATTCGACTTGATCCTTGGAAAAGCCAAGGAGGCCTTCGACTTGCAGAACGAGGACGCGAGGGTACGCGAATGGTACAACTCGGGCGGTACGACCCTCGGCGACCAATTGCTCATGGCGAGGCGTCTGTGCGAGGCGGGCTGCGGCTTCGTCACGCTGAATTACGCCAACTCGTATCAATCGTGGGACATGCACGAGAAGATCGTGCCGCAGTTGCAACAGGCCTGCCCGCCATTGGACCGCGCCATCGCGGTTTTCCTCGAAGACCTTGCCCAGCGAGGCTTGTCGGAGAAAATCCTGCTCGTAATCACCGGCGAGTTCGGCCGCACGCCACGAATCAACGGAGTGGCGGGCCGCGACCACTGGGGACCGCTATGCACGCTGGCGTTGGCGGGTGGCGGGCTGAACATGGGGCAAGTCGTCGGTGAATCGTCGGCCAAGGCCGAGGTGCCCAAAACGGCGCCAATCCATCCCAAGGACCTGATGGCCACAATCTTTCATGTATTGGGCATCGACCCGCACACGCAGTTCCCCGACACCGCGGGCCGGCCCACGTACCTTTTGCCCGATGGCGCCCAGCCGATTGCCGAATTGGTAGGTTAGGCTTTCCCACTGGTAGACTAGGCATTCAAGCCTGACGGGGGATCGTCACCTGTTGGCACGCACCGCCTGGGAATCAAGTCTGTCAGCCTCGAAAGGCTGACCTACTTGTCGGTTCCGTCGCGCAGCGCGTCAAAATACTTTTTGGTGTGCTCGCGATAGGCCCGCGGCATTTGCTGACCGGTGAGCGGATCGGCTTGGTCGGCTTTGGCCGCTTCGAACTGCGTTTGCACTTCCTGCTCGATCTGGCCCTTGACATTCGGACCGTCAACCAGCTCGGTCACGACCGCGGCGCCCTTGCCGAGCTTCTGTTTGACCTTGGTGTCGTAGAAGCCGGTCTTGTGGGGATCTTCGGGGCGTGCGCCCTGTCCTCGGCCGCGGCCCATTCCCATCATGCCAGGCTTGTCGCCGCGGCAGGCCGCGCACCCTTCGCCATTGCACTCCTTGCAGTTCATTGCGTCCTTTGCCTCGTCGAGCTCGTCCATCGCCTCGTCGAGCATCGCCATTTCCTCGGCTTGCTCGGCCAACTCGTCAAGTTGCTGCTTCATTCCATCCATGGCCGCTTGGGCGCCGGCCTGATCGCCTTGCTTCATGCATTTCGAGCACTCGCCGAGCTGGTCGGCCATCTTCTTGAGTTGCTCCATCTGCGGTCCTTGCTTTTGCAGCTTGGAAAGTTGCTTTTGCAGTTCCTCGGCTTCCTTTTTCTGACCCTTGGCCTTCTTTTCGGCGATCTGTTTCTGTAAGTCTTGCTTCAACTGTTCGTGGGCCTTGGACAATTGGGTGAGCTTCTGCTCCATCTGGTCGAGTTGCTTTGTCAGCTCGTCTTTGGCTTTTTCATCGAGATCACCCTTGGCGAGTTTGTCGCGCAGTTCCTTGAGCTCGTTCTGCGCGGCTTTGAAGTCGCCGGCGCGCATGGCGTCGGCCAGCTTGTCGGCCGGCCCCTGATGAATGTCCTTGAGTTGCTTGAGCTGCTCTTGCAGTTTCTCGCCACCGCCCAACTCTGCTCGGCGCTTCTCCAACTCTTTCTTGACATCGTTGAGCTCGACCAGCGCTTGCTTGCGGTCGGCCGGTGTGTCCTTGTCGAGCCGCTTGAGACCAGCTTCAAGTTTCGCGAACGCTTCTTCCGCAAGCTTGAGGTTCTTCTCCGCGGCTTTCTTCTTCTGGTCCGTGAACTTTCGGGTTACGTTCTTGACCGCCGTCTTGACGGTTTTTTGCTCTTTCTTTTCCGTCGAACCACCCACCAGGTTCTCGCCTACCGCAGGGTGCAGGAACAGTGCCAGCAAAAACGCAGCCGCGCCGGGCGCCAGGGGCAACCAGGCCCAACGGCTTAGTCGCAACCGGAACTGTTCGGCCACATGCAGCCTGGCGACGCGCTTGGCCGCATCGTCCACCAGCGCCTTACCGGCCGGAGTATCGAGTTGTTCGGGTCCGAGTGCCAACGTGCTTGAAACGCGCTCCTTGAGACCGAAGCGGCGGTCGATTTCCAATGCTGCTTCCAGATCGTCGCGGCGAGTGGCGAAGGCCCAAACGACCGCGGATACGATTCCCAAGCCCAACGCGCCTGCGGGCCAAACCAGCGGTTTGACCCCCAGCGGGTAGAAATGATCCAGGCCCACCAATCCCGCCGCCAGCAAGAGTGCGGCAAACAGGTGCCACCAGACCAGGCTCAAGAACCTTTGCAGGGCCAAACGACGTCCGGCACGGTGAATCTGTTGTCGAAGGATGTCCATGGCGGTTGCCTCAAACAAGAATACACAGAGAGGACGGACCTTTGTACCGTAAGTCTACCGGTTGAGCGGGGGTCTTGCCAATCCATTTTCGCCAATTGGAGCCGGTTTGGTTTATCTCGCCCGCACCGGCCCCGTTCCGGGGGGCTAATGGTGCCGATTCGCGGCTGTGAAACAATCCGCCGGCAGCCGGTTATACTTGTGTAGAGTCACAAGGCCCGGTTTGAACCTACGGCTTCCATCAATGGCGACCACGAACACGCTACACGACGCACAACCACTCCCCACGCCGGCCGATCGGCCCGAGGCGGAAATCGTGATTTACGACGGCAATTGCCGGATCTGTACCGGCCAGATCCGCCGTCTTTCCCGTTGGGACGGCGCCGGCCGCCTGGCCTACCTTTCGCTCCACGATCCCCTCGTGGCCCAGCGTTACCCCGATTTGACCCACGAAGCACTGATGCGCGACATGTATCTGATCGACCGCCAAGGACGCCGCCATCGCGGGGCCGCGGCCGTGCGGCACATGACACGGCGTTTGCCGCGGCTCTGGTGGCTAGCCCCACTTCTGCACGTTCCCGGCACGCTGCCGCTTTGGCAATGGCTTTATCGCCAGGTAGCCAACCGCCGCTATCGCTTTGGCCGCGTCGAGTCGTGCGATGACGGTAGCTGCAAGCTGCATCATTAGTCATTGGTCACTTCTCATTGGTCCTTTGTCGATGGTCACTCGTCCTTTTGATATTAGCCCTGTAGTTCATCGCCGGATTTCCCAACAAATGACAAAGGACCAATGACCAGGGACCAAGCACTACAAATCACTTCCCCTTCGCCTGTCTCCGCGTTATCCTGTCCCCTATTCGACCGAGGAGCAAGCGTTGACCAAGGAACCCATTAAGACAAACGACGGCGACTTCCGCATCGAACGTGATTCGATGGGCGAGGTGCGCGTACCTGCGCAGGCGTACTACGGCGCGCAGACGCAACGCGCCGTGGAAAACTTTCCGATCTCCGGCTGGCCATTGCCGCCTGAGCTGATCCGAGCGCTGGGCCTGGTGAAGTACGCGGCCGCGGTCGCCAACCGCGATTTAGGCAAGCTCACCGCGACGGGCAAAAACCCACTCGACCCGCGTCAGGTACAGGCCCTGCTCGACGCCTGCCATGAGGTCGCCGAAGGCAGATTCGACGACCAGTTCCCGGTGGATGTGTTTCAGACCGGCTCGGGCACGTCGAGCAATATGAACGCCAATGAGGTGATCAGCAACCGGGCGATCGAACTGTTAGGCGGCGACCGGATGCAGGCCGCTAAACCGATCCATCCCAACGACCATGTCAACATGGGGCAGAGCACCAACGACATGTTTCCCACGGCAATCCACGTTGCGGTGGCCGTGGCGATCGAGCGCGACCTGCTGCCAGCCCTTGAGCGGCTAAGGCAAACGCTTGCCGACAAGGGAGCCCGTTGGGACAAGATCATCAAAATCGGCCGCACGCACCTGGCCGACGCCACTCCGCTGCGCCTGGGACAGGAAGTCGGTGCGTTCGCCCGGCAGTTGCAGCTCTCGATTGAACGTGCCCGGCGGGCGCAGCAGGCGGTTCTGGAGCTGCCTGTCGGAGGCACGGCCGTGGGGACCGGCATTAACACGCACCCCGAGTTCGGACGTCGGGTCTGCGCCGAGCTCGCCGGCAAGACGAGCATCGCTTTCGTCGAGGCGGCCGACCATTTCGAGGCCAATGCCCAGCGCGACGGTCTGGTCGAGTGCCACGGCCAATTGCGAGCCGTCGCCACGACGCTGTTCAACGTCGCCAACAACATCCGTTGGCTCGGTTCCGGCCCACGTTGTGGGTTCTACGAGCTGCAATTGCCCGACCGGCAGCCTGGCAGTTCGATCATGCCCGGCAAGGTCAACCCGGTGATGTGCGAAAGCCTGATGCAGGTTGCCGCGCGGGTCATGGGGAACGACCAGACGGTGGCGATCAGCGGCGCGGCCGGTGGACAGTTTCAGCTCAATATCATGATGCCGGTGATGGGGCAGACCACGTTGGAGAGCACCACGTTGTTGGCCGGCGCCGTGCAGGCCTTCGTCGATTTCTGCGCGTTGGAGATGGAGGCGAACGAGGAAGCCTGCAACGCCTCGGTCGAGAAGAGCCTTTCGATGGTTACCAGTCTCAACCCTTTTATCGGGTACGAAAAGGCCGCGGCGCTGGCCAAGGAGGCTTTCAAGTCGGGCAAGACGATCCGCGAACTCTGCCAGGAGCAGAACATCCTGCCACCCGACAAGCTAGCCGCTGCGCTCGACCCATGGAGCATGACCGAGCCGAAGGCCTGAACCATCGAACCCGGCCACATTGACGAATTCATTCGGTTTGATTGCTAAAACCCATTCATGTGAGGCGGCCCATGACATCGTTTTTCTCTTCGCGTTTCGCTCTCCGGACGATCTTTCTTGGCACCGCGTTGGCGTGCCACTTTCGCGCCATACCGGTGTCCGCGCAGCCCGACGAGGCGCCCGCGATCGGCGAACTGCTCAAGCAAGCCCACAAGGCCACCTCGGCGGCCAAGACCGACGAAGAGTTTTCCGAGGTGATTCGGCTTTGCCAGCAGGCCCTCGATCAGGGCGCCACCGAAAAGGATGCTGCCTATGCGCGACAGCTTCAATCCTGGGCGCTCGACCACCGTGGCGAGGTACGGGCCGCGGCCGGCAACAGCGATGCGGCGCTGGCCGACTTCGAACAGGCCGTCTCGCTCGACGGAACACGGTGGCGGGCGATCCACAATCGCGGCGTGAGCTACGCCCAGGCGGGCCGTTACAAGGAGGCCGAGGCCGACTTCGACCGAACACTCAAGCTCATGCCCAATTACGCGCATGGCTGGTTCAACCGCGGCGAAGTGCGCTATGCGCGTGGCGATCTGGCCGCCGCAATCAAAGATTACGACCAGTCTCTGCGGCTCGCGCCTAACGACACCCTGGTGCTGGTCAGCCGGGGCAATGCCCGCTTCCACCGCGGCGAGTTGCGACCGGCACTGGCCGACCTGACCGCCGCGCTGCGCCGCGACGCGAACAACGCGGCGGCGCTGACCTTCCGCGCCGAAGTGCAGTCCGCGTTGGGCAACTTCACGGCCGCGGCGGACGATTTTCGCAAGGCCCGCGGTCTCGACCCCAACAACGGCCACTGCTGTCAGAGCGTCGCCTGGTTGATGGCCACCTGTCCCGACGCGCGCTTCCGCAATCCCAAATTGGCCGTGGAGGCGGCGCAGGCAGCGATCAAGCTCGACGGCGAATCGGACCATCGTTATCTCGACACACTAGCCGCTGCCTACGCCGCCGACGGTCAGTTCGAACTGGCGGTGGAAACCCAGACCAAGACCATTGCCACCGCCCAGGCGAACAAGCAACCCACCGACGTGGTCGACAAACTCGCTGCGCGGCTTGAGCGTTACAAAAATGGCAAGCCTTACCTCCCCTCGCGCTGACACGGGCCGTCGTCAAGCCGGCAACGATTTGTTATGATTCCAGGCGTCGGGCGACATGCATCGTTCATACGACCCTCCCCCAGCCCGGAAGAATCGAGCCGCACATGCCCATCGACCCCTATAGCCCTTGTCCGGGCGGCACCGGGAAAAAGGTCAAGTTCTGCTGTTCCGACCTGGTCGGCGAGCTGGAAAAGATCGGGCGGATGCTGGAAGGCAAACAGCAACAGGCCTGCCTCGACCACATCGAACGCCTCGAAGCCAGGTTTCCCGACCGCGCCTGCCTGTTGACCACCAAAGCCCTATTGCAGCACGGCCTCGGCCAGGAGGCGCAGGCCCGCGAAACCGCGAAACAAGTGCTCGTCACGCACCCCGATAACCCCGTCGCGCTGGCCGAAGCTGCTATCTTCGGCATTGCGGAAACGGGCGCCCTCGCGGCGGTCGAGCCACTTCAACGCGCGATCGCCGCCTGCGACTCCTCCATCGACTCCAAGGTCTTCGAGGCCATTAGCGTCGTGGCCCTGGGCCTTTTGAACGAAGGCCACCTCGCCGCCGCGTTGGCGCACGCGACGTTGTTGACGCGAATCATGCCCGACTATCCCTTGTCGGCGAACTTGCTGGTCTCGGTGATGCAAAACCCCGGCGTGCCGTTGCCCGTCAAGGATATGCCGCAGCCGCTCAGCCGCGCGCCCGACGGCGCCCCTTGGAAAGCCAAGTTCGACGAAGCGCTCGATGCGGGCGCGAAGGCACAGTGGTCGCGGGCGGCCGAACGGTTCGAGGCGCTTTCCGTACTCGCCCCAGGTTCACCGCCGGTCTGGCGAAACCTGGCGCTGGTGCGGGGCTACCTGGCCGATGAAGCTCGCGCCGCCGCGGCCTGGCGGCATTACTCTACACTCGAAGTGCCGCTTGACGACGCGGCCGACGCCTTGGTGCTCTCATATTTCCTTGACGATGAAAACCAACGAACGATCGTCGATCTGATCTCGGTTCCGTACCCAATCGCCGACCAGGAGCGACTCGCGGCTTCACTCGCGTCGGACCGCCATCTGGTGAAGCTGCCCATCGACAGAATCGAAATGGGAGGCGACGAGGGGCCGCCGCCGCGCTCGGCGCACTTGTTGCTCGACAAGCCATTGGCCCAGTCTGGCGTCGGCCTGACGGCCGACTCGGTATCCGAGGTACTCGGCCGTTTGTTCGTCTATGGCCGCGAGACCGATCGCGAGGCCCGGCTCGAGTTGTACGTGTACCGCGACCAGCTTGCCGCGGCGGCCGACGTGCTTGCTCGGGTGGCCGGCGATACGCTCCGCGCGGCCGAAACGGAGGAGTTCCTAGGCTCGACGGCGCTCTTGCAGCGCACGCTCGGCGGTTCGTGGCACTTGCCCGATGACACGCCGCCCGACGACGCCCAACGGCTCGCCGTCGAGCGGCGTCGGACGCTAATCACCGAGAAATGGATGGTTACGGCCAACGACCTGCTCGACGGCCGCACCCCGGCCGAGGCCGCCGCTGCGAACGCGCCACGCGCAAATCTGCTAGCTGCGCTGCGCGTGGTCGAGTTTTCGCTATCCGATGCATTGAGTGCCTCCGAGTCGGCCACTCTTCGAGAGCGATTGGGCTTGCCGGCCGACGAACCGATTGATCCGGCGCAAACTCCACTCGCGGATGTCCGCCTGACGCGATTGGCCAGGCTGATTGTCGCAAGGCTCTCCGACGACGATCTGCAACAAGCTTACCGCCGCGCGGCCTTTGCCCGCGTCCGGCCGGCGCTTGTCAAGCTGGTCGACGAGTTGCTGTCCCGACCCGGCCTCGACGGTAAAGTCGACAAGGCGCAGGCGCTGGGCGTGTTGGCAGCCACCGAAAGCGATAGCGGCAAGGCGTTGGAATTGATTGGTAAAGCGCGTGCTGCCGCGGAGGCGGCGGGGCAGTCGTCCGCTCCTTGGGATCTCGAGGAGCTTGAGTTGCTGCTGGCCCATGGCGAGGGCGAGGCCGCGATGCGGTTGATCAACCACCTCCAGTCGCAGCACCGTCGCGAGCCTGGAGTGTTGGAGCGATTGCTGCAAATCCTCTACGATGCTGGCCTGGTCGACGAACACGGCCGCCCGATTCAGCCGCAGCAGCGCGCCGAACCGACCGGGCTGGTCATTCCAGGCACCGCCGCCGAGCCGGGCAAACTTTGGACGCCAGGAAGTGAAACCGGTTCGGGAAAGAAGGCCGCCCTCTGGACCCCCGGCATGGAGTGACGAAGAAGCGATACTTCTCCAGTTCTCGCACTCATGGAACCGTCTCAGCTTGACGCTTGGCACATGCGGCGGGCCCTTGAGCTGGCCGCGCTCGGCCGCGGCGGCGCCGAACCGAACCCGCTGGTCGGCTGTGTCATCGCCCAAGGAGCGGAGGTCATTGGTGAAGGTTGGCACCGACGCTTCGGAGCGCCCCATGCGGAAATCGAGGCGCTAGCCATCGCGGCGGGTCGCGCCGCGGGCGGAACGCTTTACGTCACACTCGAACCCTGTTGCCACCACGGGAAGACGCCCCCTTGCACACAGGCGATCATCGCCGCCGGACTCTGCCGCGCGGTTGTCGCCCAGGAAGATCCGTTCCCCGCCGTCGCCGGTCGAGGGTCGGCCGAATTGCGTGCCGCGGGATTACACGTCGAAATGGGTTTGCTCGAAGCCGAGGCCCGGGCGCTCAACGCACCCTATCTCAAGTTGCTCGCCACCGGACGCCCATGGGTCTTGGCTAAGTGGGCCATGACGCTCGACGGCAAACTGGCGACGCGCGCCGGTGACAGTCGCTGGATCTCCGGCGAAACGTCGCGCCGCGTCGTGCACGAGTTACGCGGCCGGGTCGACGCCATTCTCGTCGGCCGCGGCACCGCCCAGGTCGATGACCCGCTTCTGACCGCA
>Ga0265331_10000285_pt1 | contig 56015 bp, 50 predicted proteins | sample 41923metaG_FD_202088 | JGI IMG/M metagenome (GOLD analysis project Ga0265331, IMG submission 202088) | Rhizosphere microbial communities from Carex aquatilis grown in University of Washington, Seatle, WA, United States - 4-19-23 metaG | ecosystem: Host-associated > Plants > Roots > Rhizosphere... | reverse complement strand
AACTCCACCCCGAAGCGGAACTGGACACGCCGCCGCGGCCGCCGGCCATCGTCGTGCTGTCGATCGAAGTCGCCGACACCACGCGCGCCGCCAGCCTGCTCCAGGCCAACGGCGTCGCCTTCGGCCGCGACGGCGAGGGGACCATCCGCATCGCCCCCGCAGCCGCCTGCGGCGTGTTCCTGGAACTGGTGGGCGGGTGAGGCTCGCCGCCTTCTACTGGTTGCCTCCCGACGGCATGGTCTGCTGCTCGGCCGGCGGCGGCGCGGCGGGCTGGTTCTCCTCGGGCATCTGCCCGGTCTGCTGCTCCGGAGGATTGGCCGGGCGCGGCTGAACCTGGCCGGTCTGGGTGCCGCTATTCAGCGCCGCCAGCGTATTGCGGTCGATGCGGCCCGAGGCGCGCATGTTCTGGTCGCGCTGGAACGCCATCAGCGCCTGGCGGGTGTGGCTGCCCCACATCCCGTCGATCGGGCCGACGTCATAGCCGCGGCTGCTCAGCTGGGTCTGGATGTCGCGCACCATCGACGCCGAGACCTTCTGGCTGTGGGCGGCGCTCGACGACTGCGGATGGCGCTTTCCTGTCGGGGTGTACTGGGTGCCGGGCTGGTTGACCACGCCCAGCGCCACCAGGGTGCGCTCATCGATCTGGCCGGTGGGGGCCAGATTCTGGTCACGCTGGTAATGCTCCAAAGCGGCCTGGGTGCTCTGGCCGAAGATGCCGTCGACGGCGCCGACGCTGTAGCCGCGCTGGTTGAGGTTGGTCTGGATGGCGCGGACCATGTCCGGCGTCAGCGCCGCGGTCTGGGTCGCGGCGCCGGTCTGGGCGGTCGCTGCGGCGGGTTGCTGGTGTTCGCCCATCATGTTCTGGCAGGCGGCGGTCGACAACAGGGCGACGGCGGCCGCGGCGGCAAAGGCGGTTCTCTTCATTGAATCCTCCTCGAGGGACGGGAATCTCCATCCCGCCAACGGCGCCGGGGCCGCCCGCGTTCGCGATTTCAGTGGACCTAGGACCGAAGATCGGCCAATGGCCGGGTGGCCTCGGCCAGCCAGGCGCGGGCCGGCGGATCGACCAGGGGGCCGATCTCGCGGGCGACACGGGCGTGATAGGAATCGAGCCAGGCAGCCTCCTCTGGCGACAGCAGCAATGGTTCGACCAGGGCGCGATCGAACGGGGCCAGCGTCAGGGTGTCGAAGCGGCAGAGCGGACGTTCGGCCCCGGCCGGCGCCTCGGCCTCGGCCACCACCACCAAGTTCTCCAAGCGGATGCCGTAGGCGTCCGCCTTGTAGTAGCCCGGCTCGTTGGAGAGGATCATCCCCGGCTTCAGCGCCACCGTGCTGCCCAGTTTGGAGATCCGCTGCGGCCCTTCGTGCACCGACAGGAAGCTGCCCACCCCGTGGCCGGTGCCGTGATCGTAGTCGAGCCCTTCGGCCCACAGGAAGCGGCGCGCCAGCACGTCCAGCTGGCCGCCGGTGGTGCCGGCGGGAAACAGCGCCGAGGCCACCGCGATGTGGCCCTTGAGCACCAGGGTGAAGCGCCGCCGCTCCTCCGCCCCCGCCGGGCCGATCGCCACCGTGCGGGTGACGTCGGTGGTGCCGTCGAGGTATTGGGCGCCGGAATCGATCAGCAGCAGCTGCCCCGGCAGGACGCGGCGGTTGGTCGCCGGAATCGAGCGATAGTGGACGATGGCGCCATTGGGGCCAGTCCCGGCGATGGTGGGGAAGGACAGGCCCCGGAAATGCTCGCCCTGGCGGCGGAAATCCTCCAGCACCCGGGCGGCGGTGAGTTCGTCGGTCGATTCGCCGGCGGCGAGCCAGGCGAGGAAGCGCACCAGGGCGACGCCGTCGCGGCGATGCGCCGCCCGCGTCCCCGCCAGTTCCACCGGGTTCTTGCAGGCCTTGGGCAGGGCGGTGGGATCGGCCCCGGACTCGACGTTGGCCCCGGCCCGCTCCAGCCGCTCGGACACGGCGGCCGGCGCCTGCGAGAAATCGACCCGCACCCGCTTGCCCGTGAGGCCGTCCAGCGCCGCGGTGAAATCCTCGGGCGGGCGCACGCGGACCGCACTGCCGAGATGCTCCTCCACCGCCGGGGTGAGTTTGCGGCGATCGATGAACAGATCCAACTCGGCATCAGCGTGCAGGATGGCGAAGGCCAGCGGCAACGGCGTATAGGCGACGTCGCCGCCGCGGATGTTCAACAGCCAGGCGATGCCGGCCGGATCGGTCAGCACCGCCGAATTGAGGCGGTCGAGCTTCAGCGCCCGGGCGAGTTCGGCGCGCTTGTCCGCCGCCTGGCGGCCGGCGAAGCAGCCGGGGTGGACAAAGACCGGCGCCAAAGGCGGCCCCGGCTGGTCCGTCCACACCGCATCGACCGGATTGTCCTCGCAGGGCACCAGCCGCCCGCCGGCGCGCCCGCAGGCGGCGCGCAGGGCCGCAGCCTGTTCGGCGGTGTGCAGCCAGGGGTCGTAGCCGAGCCCCCCGCCCGCCGGCAGCACCTCGCCCACCCAGCGGGCCGGCGGCGTATCGCCGATATGGATGATGTCGTAGAAGGTCGGGTCGGCCTGCTGGCGCGCCTGGAGGGTATAGCGGCCATCGACGAACAGCGCCGCCCGCCCCATCAGCACCACCGCGATCCCGGCCGAGCCGGTGAAGCCGGTCAGCCAGGCCAGGCGCTTGGCCCGCGGAGCGACGTACTCGCCCTGGTGCTCGTCGGCGCGCGGCACCACGAAGCCGGCGAGGTTGCGCCGCGCCAGTTCGGCGCGCAGCAACGCCAAGCGTTCGGTCGAGGCTATGCCGGGAACGTCGTCTTCCATCCCCACAAGGTAGGCGCAGCCGCCGCCCTGGGCAAGATCAACGCCCCACCGTCAGGGTGGCCCAGCCGTCGATCACGCGCCGGCCCTTGAGGCGCAGGCCCTGGCGCTCGTGCGCCGCCATCACCATCCGCTCCTGCCATTCGAGCAGGCCGGACAGCACCGCGACACCGTTGGGCGCCAGCGCCGCCGCCAGATCGGGGGCGAAGCGGCACAGCGGGCGGGCCAGGATATTGGCGGTGACCACGTCGAACGGCCGCCGCCGCGCCAATTCGGGATGGCGCCAGCCGTCGCTGACCGCCGCTCGCACCCGCGCCCGGACGCCGTTGGCGGCGGCGTTGCCGGCCGCGACCTTGACGGCGGCGGGGTCGATGTCGGTGGCCAGCACCGGGCAGGCCCACATGCGCGCCATGGCGATACCCAGGATCCCCGAGCCGCAGCCGAGGTCGAGCACCCTGCCCGCCCGCCGCCGCTTGCCCAGCGCGTCGAGGGCCAGCAGGCAGCCCTGGGTGGTGGCATGCTCGCCCGAGCCGAACGCCGTGCCGGCATCCATCAGCAGCGGAATGCGCCCGGCGGGAATGCGGCCACGCCAGTGCGAGCCGTGGACGAAGAAGCGGCCGGCGGCGATCGGCGGGAAGTCGCGCAGGTTCTGCGCCACCCAGTCGACATTGGCCACCCGCTCGATGATGAGGGCCGGCACCGCCACACCGCGCGCCGCGGCGGTCACCGCCAGGGCGGCGACCAGGGCGGGGCGGTCGGGCGGGACCCGGCAGAAGCCTTCCAGATGCCAGTCGCCCTCGCCGTCGGAGCGGCCCGACAAGTCATCCATGAACAGGGTCACCGCCTCGGCGAAGGTTTCGAACACCGGCTCGAGCGGCGCCAGGATCTCGGCGGAGGCGGTCAGCGACAGGCGCCAGATGTCGGGGAAGACGGGAGGCATGGGGAACTCCAAGTTCAGGCCCCTTCTGCCGCCGGGGCGGGAGAATGTCTTATCACACCGCGGCGACGAAGCTGTCGAGGACCTTCTTGGTGCCGGCCTTGTCGAAGGCGATCTCCAGCTTGTCGCCGTCCACCGCCAAAACCGTCCCGTTGCCGAACTTGCTGTGGAACACCCGCGCGCCGACGCGGAAGCCGCTGGCCGGCGCCGCCCGCTCGGCCACCTTCCACGCGGTCGCCTCGACCACCGGCGGCCGGCGCGCGCCGTAGGCCCAGCGCTGCCCGCCGTCGCCGCCGGCATGGAGACCCGGTTCCGCCAGGCGCTCGACGTGAGCCTCCGGCAATTCCTCGACGAAGCGCGACGGCGGGTTGGACTGCCACTGATTGTAGATGCGGCGGTTGGCGGCGAAGGTGATCATCACCCGCCGGCGCGCCCGGGTCAGGCCGACATAGGCGAGGCGGCGTTCCTCCTCCAGGCCCTTGTCGCCGTTCTCGCCCAGGGCGCGGGAATGGGGGAACACCCCCTCCTCCCAGCCGGGCAGGAAGACCGTGTCGAATTCCAGGCCCTTGGCGCCGTGCAGGGTCATCAGCGACACCCGGTCGGCCTCGGCCTTCTCGTCGTTCTCCATCACCAGGGCGACGTGCTCGAGGAATCCTTGCAGGCTGTCGAAATCCTCCAGCGCCGCCAGCAGCTCCTTGAGGTTCTCCAGCCGCCCCGGCGCCTCCGGCGACTTGTCGGCCTTCCACATGGCGGTGTAGCCCGATTCGTCGAGGATGGTGGCGGCCAGATCCCAGTGGTCGATCCGCCCCGCCAGCGTCCGCCAGCGCAGGATGTCGCCGACGAAGCCGGCCAGGGCGGCGCGCGCCTTGGGCTTCAACTCGTCGGTCTCGACCAGCCGGCACGCCGCCGCGAACAGGCCGACCCCGAGGGCGCGGCCGGTGACGTGGATGGCCTGAATCGCCGCCTCGCCGAGGCCGCGCTTGGGCAGGTTGACGATCCGCTCGAACGCCAGCGAATCGTCGGACGAGGCCACCAGGCGCAGATAGGCCATGGCGTCGCGGATCTCGGCCCGCTCATAGAAGCGCGGGCCGCCGATGACGCGGTAAGGCAGGCCGGTGATGATCAGGCGTTCCTCGAACGCGCGGGTCTGGAAGCCGGCGCGCACCAGCACGGCCATCGACGACAGCCGGTCCCCGGCACGCTGGCGCGCCTCGATCTCCTCGACCACGGTGCGGGCCTCGTCCTCGCCGTCCCACACGGCGCGCACCTTCACCTTCTCGATGCCGGCGGCATCGTGTTCGATGCCGGCGCGGAGCGTCTTGCCCAGGCGATCGGCGTTGTGGGCGATCAGGTGGCTGGCGGCGCCCAGGATGTGCGGGGTCGAGCGGTAGTTGCTTTCCAGGCGCACCACCACCGCCCCGGGGAAGTCGCGCTCGAACTTGAGGATGTTGCCGACCTCGGCGCCGCGCCAGGAATAGATCGACTGATCGTCGTCGCCGACGCAGCAAAGATTGCGGTGCTTCTGCGCCAGCAGGCGCAGCCACAGGTACTGGGAAACGTTGGTGTCCTGGTATTCGTCGACGACGATATAGTGGAACTGCTGCTGGTACTCGGCCAGGATTTCCGGCTGCGCCAGGAAGATGGTGAGGTTGTGCAGCAGCAGGTCGCCGAAGTCGCAGGCGTTCAATTCGCCCAGGCGCTGCTGGTACAGCCGGTAGATGTCGTGCATGCGGCCGTCGACCAGCGTGCCGGGCGGTTCGTTGCCCAGCTTGTCCCAGGCCACGCCGCGATCCTTCCAGCGCTGGATGGACGCCATCAGCAATTGCGGCTGCCACTTCTTGGCATCGACCCGCTCGGCCTCCATCACCTGCTTCAGCAGGCGCTGCTGGTCGTCGGCATCAAGGATGGTGAAGTTGGACTTCAGCCCCACCGCCTCGGCATGGCGGCGCAGGATGCGGACGGCGACGGCATGGAAGGTGCCCAGCCAGATGCCCTCGGCCACCGGCCCGACCAGATCGGCGACCCGGCCGCGCATCTCGCGCGCCGCCTTGTTGGTGAAGGTCACCGCCAGGCATTGCCATGGCTGCGCCAGCCGCTGGGCGAGGATATGGGCGAGGCGGGCGGTCAGCACCCGGGTCTTGCCGGTGCCGGCGCCCGACAGCACCAGCACGGGGCCCTCGGTGACGGTGACGGCGCGGCGCTGCTCGGCATTGAGGCCGGCCAGCCACGGCGGCTCGGGCGAAACGGCGGCCGGAAGGTCGTCGTCGAGGGCGAAGGGATCGGACATGCGACCCATGATATAGGCACTCCGCCCCGTCGGCCCACCCCGAATCGAAAGCCGGCGGCGCATAAAGACGTCGTTATATGCGCGCGTGCGCCTGCTATGATCCACTCATGCATTCCGACCAGGCCCGGACGGCCGCCCCACCCGCCATTCCCCGCCGGGGACGTGTTTGCGCCCGCATCTGGCATGCGCTGTTGGCCGGGGGATTCGTGGTCGCCTACCTCACCGCCAACGAAGGATTCTTCGGGACTTGCCATGAGGTGGTGGGCATCGGCGTGCTGGGCTTGCTGGCCTTGCGCCTGGTGTCCACGGTAATCCCGGCCGGCGGCCGCCTCGGCCTGCTGCGATCGGGCCGGCACGCATGGAAGCGCAACGCCATGGCGATCGTGCTGCTGTTGGGGGTGCTCGCCGCCACCGCCAGCGGCATACCGGTGGCGGACGGGCCGGCCGCCCTGGTTCTGCACGCCCGGCTTTCCACGCTGGGAATGGCCCTGGTCAGCCTGCACGCCACGTTGATGGTGCTCCTGATCGCGGACTGACAAGGGGCTTGGCGAGGCTGGGTTACAACGGCGGACTGCCGCCCCGACGCTGATGCACGAGATCCGGGGCGCCGCCTGGCAAGAGCAGTTCGACCTTTTTCTAATTTCAAAGATTGGTTAACATGCCTACCATCCACAGGTTGGGCGGTGCGGCGAGGCCAGGAGGGCCGGCCTGCGACGGGAGGGGATAATGGCTTGGTTCGGCAACCTCAGACTATTCTTCAAGGTATCGCTGATCGTCGGCGCCGCGCTGGTCGGGATCATACTGGTCACCGCGACGGCGCTGTCCAGCCTGCACGACGAGCTTCTCGAAGGACGGAAGGTCAAGGTCCGGCAACTCGCCGAGGCCGCCCATTCCGTGCTCGTCCGCTATGAAGCCGAAGTGAAGAGCGGCCGTCTCGGCGAGGCCGAGGCGAAGCAGGCGGCATTGGCCGACCTTCGCGGCATGCGCTACGGCGACAACGACTATTTCTGGATCAACGACATGACCCCGACCATGGTCATGCACCCGATCAAGCCGGACCTGGACGGCAAGCCCATCGGCGAGATGAAGACCCCCGACGGCGCGCGGCTGTTCGTCGACATGGTGGACATCGTCAAGGCGCGCGGGGGCGATTTCTACCAATATCTGTGGCCGAAACCGGGTTTCGAACGGCCGGTGCGCAAGCTGTCCTTCGTCAAGGGCTTCAGCCCGTGGGGATGGATCGTCGGCACCGGGATCTACATCGACGACGTCGATGCGACGTTCCGCACCAGCGCGCTGACCTTCGGCGCCCTGGTGGTGGCGATCTCCCTGGTGGTCGGCGGCTTGTCGCTGCTGGTGGCCCGCGCCGTGGCCGGGCCGTTGAACCGGTTGACCTTGGACATGGGCGAGATGGCGGCCGGCAAACTCGACATTCCGATCGCCTTCGCCACCCAGCACGACGAGGTCGGGCGGATGTCCCATGCCTTGGCGGTGTTTCGCGATGCCATGATCCGGGCTCGGGACCTGACGCAGGCGCAGCTCGCCCAACAGGCGCACACCGAGAAGGCGGCGCAAGCCCAGGCGCAGCTGATCGAAGAGTTCAACGCGCGGATCGTCGAGGTGATCGGCACCGTCATCACCTCCGCCGGGCAGCTGGAAGGCGACGCGCAGACGATGTCGATGGTCTCCGACCAGACCAGCCAGCAGGCCGCCAGCGTGGCGGCGGCGAGCGAACAGGCCGCCGCCAACGTGGAAACGGTCGCGGCGGCATCGGAGGAACTCGCCGCGTCGAGCCGCGAAATCGCCGCCCAAGTCGGCCGCGCCAGCGCCATCGCCCAGAGCGCCGCGGCCGAAGCGGCGACCACCACCCAGCTGGTGCGCGGACTTTCGGATGCCGCCACCAAGATCGGCGACGTGGTCAACCTGATCAACGACATCGCCAGCCAGACCAATCTGCTGGCCCTCAACGCCACCATCGAGGCCGCCAGGGCGGGCGAGGCCGGAAAGGGTTTCGCCGTCGTCGCCAACGAAGTGAAGCACCTCGCCAACCAGACGGGCAAGGCCACCGAGGAGATCGGCGCCCAGATCGCCTCGGTCCAGCAGCAGACCGCGCAGGCGGTCGGCGCGATCAGCTCCATCGCCGCGACCATCCGGCAGATGGACGAGGTTTCAGGGTCGATCGCGGTGACGGTGGAGGAACAGGGCAGCGCCACCCAGGAGATCACCCGCAACATTCAGCGAGCCCACACCGGCACGGCCGAGGTGGCCCGCAACATTCTCGGCGTCAGCAACGGCGCCAGCGAAAGCGGCGAGCGCGTGATGGCGGTATTCTCGGCCGCCCGCGACCTCAGCCGCCAGGCCGAATCCATGCGCGCGGTGGCGGACGATTTCCTCATCCGCCTGCAAAGCGGCGGCGCCAGCCTGGAATGGGGGCCGGCGTGGCTGACCGGCAACGAGGTCATTGACGCCGACCACAAGAGGCTGGTCCAATATGTCAACGACCTCAACAAGGCCATGCATGCCGGCCAAGGCCGGGCCATCGCCGCCGACATCCTGGGGAACCTGGTCCAGTACACCTGCGACCACTTCGCCCGCGAAGAAGCGATCTTCCAGCAGGGCGGGCTGGCCGGCCTGCCCCAGCATCGGCAGGAGCACGTCGATCTGGCGACCAAGGTCCAGGCATTCCAGCGCGATTTCGATGCCGGCAAGGCCACATTGACCGCGGACCTGATGTCGTTCCTGCGTGAATGGCTGATCAACCATGTGTTCAAGAGCGACAAGATCGGCGTCAGGGAAATCGCGGAGCGGCGGTGATACCCGGGCGCGTTTCGCCCTCCGGGGTGGGCGCTACCGCATCTGGAGGGGCAGAGGAATGTCCATGAGCGGCAGAATCGCAGTCATTGCCACGATGGTCGCGCTAATGCTCGGCGCCATGCCGACCGAAGCGAACATGACATCCGCCGCCATCGGCGTTGGCGGGTTGGTTCCGGTGAAGACCGAGAGCATTGACCTCGAACGCGAGGACCTCACCATTTCCAGTCGGCTGGTAAAGGTCCACTACGTCTTTCGCAATTTGACCGATCACGACATCGAAATGCCGGTGCTGTTCCCCCTGCCCGAAATAGAACTCTATCTTCCTTCTGTGGACTTCTACGGGCTTCCCGGCACCAAGGACACCGACGCGCCCCTCAGCCTGACGCTCCGGGTCGCCGGCACCAACAGGCAGACGGAATGGCTGGGGCATGCCTACGCCCGGGATGGCAGGGACATCACGTCATTGCTGCGCTCGTTGGGAATTCCGTTGTTCGCCTGGTATTCGTTCGGGGACGTGCTGCAGCGATTGTCCGAAGCCGACCGATCGGCCTTGTTTTCCGAAGGATATGTCGTCAAGTACCCCGACACCGGCGACATATCTCCCAACTGGACCGTCCGCGGCGCGTTTTCCTGGAAGCAGGTGTTTCCCGCCGGTCGCTCGATAGACGTCGACATCGAGTACCCTCCACTGACCGGCGGCTTTTCGGGGGCCGTCAACGTATCGGCGAAGACCCCCCCAAGGACGGTTCACCGGCAATTCTCGATGAATAGCGAATTCTCGGGCCTATTTCCCTGGGATGAGGATTATTGCATTAACCATCGAACCGTTGCCCAATTGGCCAAGATGCGTTCCAAGCCTGACGACGAACCCGACACCTACGTCAACTGGGTCCGCTATGTCCTGGTCACCGCGCTCAACTGGCACAGCCCGATCAAGCGGTTTCACCTTACCGTCGACAAGCGGACACCCGGCACGGTGGCTGCCTTCTGCTCGCCCGACGGCAAGAGCCCGATCCGCCAGACGGGGCCGACCACCTACGAAGTCACCATCGACGACTTCCTTCCGCGACGGAATTTCGATCTGCTGACCATTTCCAAGGACGACTGGCCCAAGGACTGATCACCGCCACCACCCGAACGGCACCACCTTGTTGCCGACATCGTGGCCGATGTCGGCGCGGCCGAGATAGGGGATGCCGGATTGTTCGCACCAATGCCTGGCCACATCCTCTTCGCCTTGCCCGAAATCCGGGTCGTTGGCGGGGATGTCGCTGCACCGCCCCAGCCGGATTCCCGCCACCGTCCGGATGCCCGGATTGCTGGTCAGGTGCCACAGCGCGCGGTCGATGCGGTACATGTGCTCCGACACCTCCTCCAGCATCAGCACGTGGCCGGCGAGGTCGGGCTGGTAGGGCGTGCCGATCAGGTGGCCGAGGATGGTCAGGTTGAAGGCCGCCGCCGGAATTTCGGCCGACAAGGTCGGCTCCAGCGACTGGGGCGCGCCGTCGACCAGGAAGGCCAATGCCCGCGTCACAGCCTCGGCGCCGCCCGCCCGGTTGAGATCCGCCGGCATCGGCCCGTGGGCGATGCGGGCGAAGCCTTGGCCGTACAGCGCGCCCAGCAGCGAGCCGGCGTCGCTGTAGCCGAGATAGATCTTGCGCCGAGCCGCCGCCGTCAGGGCGGGCAGCAGGCGCTCGGCCAGGCGGCCGGAGCCGTAGCCGCCGCGGGCGAACCACAGGGCGTCGACGCTTTCGTCGTTGGCGACGTCGAGGAAGGCGCGGGCGCGGCATTCGTCGTTCCCCGCGAAATGGCCCGACGACAGGAAGCATTGGGGATGGAAGCGGATCTCGGCGCCGAAGCCCTCGCCCAGGCGGGCGACCTTTTCGGCCAGGGCCGGGTCGATGCGGCAGGCCGGCGCCACCACGCCGATTTTCATCGTGCCGCCCTGCATCCGCCTTCCCGCGCCCTTGCCACCGAACCGGCCCGATTGTAGCTTCGGCGGATGGAAGCAGACAGGTCTTATTTCTTCTGTGGCATCGGCGGCAGCGGCATGCTGCCGCTCGCCCTCATCGTCCAGTCCCGCGGCCATCGGGTAGCCGGGTCGGACCGCTCGCTCGACCAGGGGCGGACGGCGCGGAAATTCGATTTCCTGCGTGCCCGCGGCATCGCCCTGTTCCCCCAGGACGGCAGCGGCATCACCCAAGCGGATCAGGTTCTGGTGACCTCGGCGGCGGTCGAGGACAGCGTCCCCGACGTCAAGGCGGCGCGCGCCCTGGGGGTGCGGCTGATGACGCGGGCGGAGCTGCTGGCCGACCTGTTCAACGCCTCGGCCGACGCGATCGGCATCGCAGGCACCAGCGGCAAGTCGACCACCACCGGAATGGCCGGCTGGATCCTGCACCAGGCCGGGCGCGACCCCACGGTGATGAACGGCGCGGTGATGAAGAACTTCGTCACCGCCGACACCCCCTTCGCCAGCGCCCTGGTCGGCAAGGGCGGCCTCTTCGTCAGCGAGGTCGACGAAAGCGACGGCTCGATCGCCCGCTACGATCCGCGCGTCGCCGTGGTCAACAACATCGCCCTCGACCACAAGTCGCTGGACGAATTGCGCGCCCTGTTCCGCGATTTCGTCGGCAAGGCGAAGGTCGCCGTGCTCAATCTCGACAACGACGAGACCGCGGCCTTGGCGGCGTTGCCGCCGGCCGTCGTCACCTACAGCCTGAGCGATTTCCGCGCCGATCTGCTGGCCTGCGACCTGGCGCCGGCTCCCGACGGCATCGCCTTCACCGTGCGCCGGCGCGGCGGGACCGCGATCCCGGTGCATCTCCGGGTGCCCGGGCGCCACAACGTCGCCAACGCCCTGGCGGCGCTGGCGGCGGCGAGCGCGGTGGGGGTGCCGCTCGAACGGGCGGCGGCGGCGCTCGAAGGCTTCACCGGCATCCGCCGCCGGCTCGAGATTGTCGGCAATGCGGGCGGAATCACCGTGATCGACGACTTCGCCCACAATCCCGACAAGATCGCCGCCACCCTGGCCACCCTGCACGCCTTCCCCGGACGCCTGCTGGTGATGTTCCAGCCGCACGGCTACGGGCCGCTGCGGCTGATGAAGGACGAATTCATCGACGGCTTCACCGAGTCCCTCGGCGGCGAGGACGTGCTGGTGATGCCCGACCCGGTCTATTTCGGCGGCACCGTCGAACGCAGCGTCACCAGCGCCGACATCGCCCTGGGGGTGCGGGCGCGCGGGCGCACGGCCTTCGCCATCGCCGACCGCGCCGCCTGTGGAACCCGGCTGCTGGACTTGGCGCGGCCGGGCGACCGCATCGTGGTGATGGGGGCGCGCGACGACACCTTGTCGCAGTTCGCCGAGGATCTGCTGGCCTCGATAGGCCGGCAATAGCGGTCGACCTCGCATCTGCGGCCTGAGCGGCGCCGCATCGCGCAACCGGCGCAGGTCGCATTTATGCCAAAACGCCACCGATGACGCTTTCCGGCAACAATCTTTCGGACTATACATTGCCGTGGGGTGGAGTGGCTACCAAGTCGCAGGGGAGAACTGCGTGAAACGGATGCGTCCCGGCGAACACGCATTTGCTGTGCGGTTGATGCAGCATCTGGTGGTTCCCACGTTCGTCCTCGATCCGGACCGCAGGGTGCTCATCTGGAACATGGCGTGCGAGCGCCTGACCGGTGTCGCAGCCGAGGAATTGATCGGCACCACCGACCATTGGCGCGCGTTCTACGACTCGCCCCGCTATTGCCTGGCCGATGTGGTCGCGTCGGGGCGGACCGAGGATCTGGCGACCCTCTACCCGTCCCATTCGGTGTTTGCCGACACGTCGCTGGGGTTGCGCGCCGAGAATTGGTGCGTGATGCCGCGCTCCCATAACCGGTTGTACCTGGCGATCGATTCGGGACCGATCTACGACGACGACGGCAGGCTCATCGCCGTGGTCGAGACGCTCCGGGACCAGACCGAACAGAAGCTGGCGCAGATGGCGCTGGAAAGCCTGGCGGTCAAGGACGGCTTGACCGGCGTCGCCAACCGCCGCTGCTTCGACGAATCGATCGAAGCGGAATGGCTGCACGCCCGGCGCGAGCATGCCTATATCTCGCTGCTGATCGGCGACGTCGACTTTTTCAAGCCGTACAACGACACCTACGGCCACCAGCAGGGTGACGATTGCCTGCGGGCGGTGGCGGCGGCCATCGACAGCCAGGCGTACCGGCCGAAGGACGTGGCGGCACGCTATGGCGGCGAGGAATTCGCGGTGATCATGCCGTCGACCGATCCCGGCGGCGCCCAGCAGGTGGCCGAGCGCGTCCGCGCCGCGGTCTATAACCTCGACATCCCGCATTCCGGCAACAAGCCGTGGCAGCGCGTCACCGTCAGCATCGGCGTCGCGTCGATGATCCCGTCGATCCACGACAACCAGGCCGACTTGATCGGGTCGGCCGACAAGGCGCTCTATGCCGCGAAGCACGGCGGCAGGAACCGCGTGATCAGCGCCGAACTCGACTTGTGATCGGCGCAAAAAATGCGGCGAGGACTCAGCCTCGCCGCATTGACCGGTCGCAATATTAGTTCGCGCCGTCGATGGTCAGATAGCTGATGCCGCCGGTGAAGCCGATGCCGGTCTGGCCGCCGAGGCCGATCGGAACCAACGAGAAATCGTTACCGGCGCCGGCCAGGCCGGCCTGCACGGTCGGGCCGACGCCCACCGTCGCCGAGGCCTGCACACCGACGAACGTCCCCGCCAGGCTGTCCTTGTCCTTCCAGCTGCCGCCGACGACGAAATAGCCGACGCCGGAAGCCGGCTCCATCTCGGCGTCGACGCCGAACAGGATGCCCCGGGTGCCGACATATTTCTGGATCCCACCGGCGCCTTCGTAGGTGCAGGTCACCGGGATGCGCGAATATAAGAAATATGTGGTGCCGGTCCCGCTCTTGGTGCAGCTAAGCACACCCAGAACGAGATTGCCTTCGGCCTTGGCTTCGGTTGCCGCGGCGAAGGCCAGAACCGCCACCAGCATGATGCCACGAAGCAAATTTTTCATATTTCCCTCCGGATAAGCCAGAACGTCTAACGTTGTATCCTTATGCCGTATGATTTGTAACAGGAAAAGCGCCTACCAACACGGGGGAACACCACGCATTGCCCGGCCGGCCTCCTACGCGTCAATCCTCCTATACAGAATTCACCCGAGGGTATATGTTGACAAATGGTTAACGGCCGTTTGGGGCGGCTTTCGAGGGGGGGGACGATGAACGCGGCAGCAATCGACGCGGTCGCCGGCAGTGATGCCGTCGGGGCGGTGCGCTCCACCATCAAGGGGCCGGTGATGACGGTCCTGCGGAAGCTGGTGCCGGACCTGGGAACGATCCCGGCCGACGCGGCCTACGACCACGCCATCGCCGACATCGATCTGCTCGATCGCTGCTTCCGGGCATTTCGCCAGCGGCGCGACGCGTTCGGCCACCTTCTGGTGGACTGCCGGGGAACCGTAGTGGCGGACGACAGCACCACGCTGTCGTGCGGCCGCACCATGGAACAGGTGGTGGCGATGATCGTCCGCACCGCCGCCCGCCGGTATTTCCGCAGCCACATGGATAACGGCAGAGGCCGGCAAGCGCCCGAGCGCCCCAAGCAGGGCCTGTTGGCCGGCGCCCGCGCCCTGTTCGCCGCCGGCGCGCGGCCTCCGGCCGAGGCGAAGCCGGTCCGGGCGAGCGCCGCCGAGGCGCTCTATGCCAGCATCCGAAGCTACCTTCTGTTCGAATGGCAGGTCCCCCTGGTCCCGGTCTACGCCAAGCTGGCCCCCGCCCAGGTGCAGACGCTCGGCGACCGGCTGCTGGAACTGAAGGACGCGGACAATCTGACGACGGCATTGAAGCATGCCGCCGCGCCGCCGCGTGCGCTGACGGCGAGCGAGCAGTCGAAGCTGTTGTCGCAAATCCTCACCATCGACGGCAAGCGGCTGCGCGGCGCCGCCTTCGCCCCCGTCCTGGAGGCGGCCGACGTGATCGCGGCGCTGCCCGAAGGGCAGAAGGGCACCCAGCATTCGGGCGTCCTGGCCTGCGTCGGCGGTGCGGCGGCGACCACCCTGGTGGAAGCCCTGGCCCTGCCCCGGAAGCATATCGCCGTGCTGGTGCTGGCCGCCTACGACAGCCTTGGTTCCCAGGCGTTCATGCGGGTCTTCGGCGTCGGCGCCGACGCGGCGGTGACCGCGCGGTTCATGGAACTCGCCCGGTCGGCCGGAATCGGACCGTCATGCCCATTGCCCCGCCTGACGGAGCTGGTGGCCGCGACCTTCACCCGGCCCCAGGCGGAATAATCCCTAGATGCTGTAATCCTGCTCGCGCGGCAGCCGGGCGAGGAAGCTGCCGTCCAGCAGCGCAGCCAGGCAGCGGAGATCGCCGAGGAGGTCGAGCATCGCCGCCTCGGCCCCGCCGCCGAGCACGGCGCCACAGCCGTCGCCGTCGAGATGCAGTTCGAGCCCGCAGCGCCCGATCTGGTCGATCGGCCGCTGCGGCGCCAAAGTCGGATAGGTCAGCATGTAGGGCACCCCGAGGGCGTCGAGGAGGATGGCCGCGTCGATGCCGTAGGCGGGGCCGCGGGCGTCGTCGGGCGGCGGATCGATGAAGACGAAATTCGGCCGCGGAAACAGATCCAGGCGGGTACGCAGGAACAGAAACCAGTCTTCGCTCCATAGCCGCGTTCGGATGCCCTCGCGGCTGGCGCGGGCCTGGCGGATGGCGTTCGCGTCGATGTCGTTGGCGTCGACGGTCAGTTCCAGCCGGGTCTCGCCGAAGCCGGCGGCAATGCGGCCGGCCAGCACCCATGATCCCGGCTGACCGCCGTCCGGCAGCGGGGTCGCGGCCTGGAAGAACGCCGCCGCCGAGAAGTCCCGGCGCGCCGCCATCACCCGGGCGAAATTCGGCAGCGGAGCGGGAATGCGGCCGGGGCCGGCATGGGTGTCGGCATAGGCGAAGTCGACGATTTCCGATCGGGCCGCGTCGGTGACCGCGTGCAGGGCGCGCGCGAGCGCCTGGGCGAGGATGAAATGGTTCCAGACGATGCCGCGGTCCTCGATGGCGCTCATTGCAGGCGCCTGGTGATTTCCGCACGGGTGCCGTCCCAGACCGGACCGATGTCGTCGGCCAGGCGGCGGATGTCGTCCGTCCGGCGTTCCCGCCCGGCACGCTCGAGTCCGGCGGCAAGGCCGGACAGCGCCTTGCCGCCGACGTACAGCGCCATGCCCTTGAGGTCGTGGGCCTCGAACGCGATGGCGTCGGCATCGCCGGTTCCGGCCAGGGACCGCAGGCGGGACACGCTCTCGCCGCCCAGGACCAGGAACTGCCGCAGGGCTTCCGTCATGGTGTCGGCACCCATATACGCCGCGAGATCGTCGAGCGGCGCGCCGTCGACCAACGCCGAAGCGGCCGCGGACGGCGATACATGTCCGCCCGGGGTGCCGGCGCCAAGGGTCCGGGCAATCGTGGCAGCCAGCCGGGCGGGATCGATCGGCTTGGCGACATAGTCGTCCATCCCGGCCTCGCGGCACCGTTCCGCATCGCCGCGCATGGCGTTGGCGGTGAGGGCGATGATCGGCACCCGCGCCTCGGGAACGTCGAGGGCGCGGATGCGCCGCGTCGCCTCCAGGCCGTCGACCCGGGGCATCTGGACGTCCATCAGGACCAGGTCGAATCCGCCGGTCCGCACCAGCTCGACCGCCTCGGCGCCGTCCGCGGCGACGGTGACGCGGTGACCGTCCTTGACCAGGAAGCATTCCGCCACCTGCTGGTTGATCGGATTGTCCTCCACCAGAAGGATCGACAGCGGCGACGGGTCGGCGGGAGCCTCCGTCACAAGGCCGTTCGCCAGCGGCGGATCGGCAAGGGTGCATTCGAGACGGAAGCGGAAGGTGCTGCCCCGTCCCTCGACGCTGTCGACGGCGATGTCGCCTCCCATCGCCTCGACCAGACGGCGGCAGATGGCGAGACCGAGGCCGACCCCGCCGAAGCGGCGCGAGATGGTGGCGTCGACCTGGGTGAACGGCTCGAAGATGTGGCCGATCATCGCCGCCGGAATGCCGATGCCGGTGTCGGCGACGGCGAAGGAAACGGCGACGCGGCCATTCTTCAGCCTGCCGGCGGCCTCGACCGCCAGGGTCACGCTTCCACCCTCGGTGAACTTGACGGCATTGCCCACCAGATTGACCAGAACCTGGCGCAGGCGCGCGGAATCGCCGTTGATCCAGGCGGGAACGTCGGGATTGATGTCGAGATCCAGCGTCAGCCCCTTCTCCGCGGCGCGGGGGGCCATCATCGCCACCACCCCGCCGACCACTTGGCGCAGGTCGATCGGCGCGGTGTCGATGGCGACGCCGCCGACATCGAAGCGCGACAGGTCGAGGATGTCGTCCAGCAGTTCGCGTAGCGCCTCGCCCGATTGCAGCACCACCGACATCTTTTCGCGCTGGTCGTCGGCCAGCGCGCCGTCCATGATCAGCCGGGCCATGCCGATCACGCTGTTCATCGGAGTCCGGATCTCATGGCTCATCACCGCCAGGAATTCGGTCTTGGCGCGGTTGGCGCGCTCGGCCGCCAGGCGCGATTCGCGGTGGCCGGCGATTTCCTCGGTCAGCGCCGACAGGGCGCGGCGGCTCTGGTCGATCGAGGCGGACAGAAACAGCGCCACCATGGCGTTCATGGCGAGGAAGCCGTGAAGATAGGCCAGGCTTTCCGGCAGGCTGTCGCGGGCGAAGGGGCCGTGGCCCTGCGCGGTCGATACCACCGCACAGGCCGACAGCACCAGCAACGCCAGCGCCGTGCCGGCCATCCTCAGGCGGGCCGCGGCCCAGATCACCACCGGGATGACCAGATAGGACAGCGGCGCCATCTCGGGGCGCATGCGCTGCCCGAACAACGCGCCCCAGATGGCCGCCATCACCACGGCGATGGCCAGCGCCTCGACGCTGCGGTCGCCGCGCGACGGACGGGCGCGCCAATCGGACAGGGTGATCAGCGGCGGCGCCACCACCAGCACCCCCATGGCGTCTCCCGCCCACCATGCCACCCAGGTGGTGGGCAGCATTCCCGGCGCCACCAGCCCGCAGATCCACGAGGCGGCGGCCCCGATCGTGGCACTGAACAGCGGCCCGACCGCCACCGCCGCGGCGACGAAACGGAACACCGCGGCCGGATCGGCGAACGGATCGACGACGCGCCAGCGCCGCAGCAGGGCGACCGCGACCGCCGCCGGCAAGACGTTTCCAGCCGCGACCATCAGGCTGAAGGGCGGGTCGCCGGTGATGGAGAAATTGACGCACAGGGCTCCCAGCGCGATCCCCGCCAGGGCCGGCCGGCCATAGCGCCAGACGGCGAAGAAGGCGATGCCGGTCGGCGGCCATACCAGGGTCACCGTGGTGCCGAGGTAGGGCACCAGCAATCCCAGCCGGCCGGTAACGAAATAGGCGATCGCGACCAGCGCGGCCACCAGCGCCGCGCGATAGGAAGCATCGATATGGATCTGACGCGTCATCGATCGAAGATAGCCGCGCCGCCGAGAGGGCACAATGCGGGGTCGACCCTATGAGAGCACCCGTGCAATGCGTTCGAGGGCCCAGTCGACCTCGTCGGCGGAGATCACCAGCGGCGGGGCGATGCGGATGGTGTCGCCGTGGGTTTCCTTGCACAACAATCCCAGGTCCTTCAGCGCCTCGCAAATCCGGCGGGCGCCGCCGGCCTCGGGATGGAATTGGATGGCGATCATCAGCCCCCTGCCCCGCACCTCCTTGATCGCCGCCGACGACAGGCCGTTCAATCCCGCCATCATCTGTGCGCCGCGGCGGGCGGCATTGCCGATCATGTCCTCGTCGACCAGCACCGCGAGCGCCGCCCGCGCCACCGCGCAGGCCAGCGGATTGCCGCCGAAGGTGCTGCCGTGCTCGCCGGGTTTCAGCGTGCCCAGCACCTCGCTGTTGGACAGCACCGCCGACACCGGGTAGAAGCCGCCCGACAGGGCCTTGCCGATCAGGGTGAGGTCGGCCTCGATGCCCTCGTGCTCCTCGGCCAACAGGCGGCCGGTGCGGCCCAGCCCGGTCTGGATCTCGTCCAGGATCAGCATGATCCCGCGTCGGCTGCAAATCGCCCGCACCGCCCGCAAATAGCCGTCGGGCGGCACGATCACGCCGGCCTCGCCCTGGATGGGTTCAACCAGAAAGGCGACGGTGTCGGGAGTGATCGCCCGCTCCAGCGCGTCGGCATCGCCGAACGGCACCACCTTGAACCCGGGAGCGAAGGGGCCGAAGCCGTCGCGGGCGGTGGCATCCGTGCTGAAGCCGACGATGGCGATGGTGCGGCCGTGGAAATTATTGGCGCAGACGATGATTTCGGCGCGGCCGGGCGGCACGCCCTTGACCTGATAGCCCCACTTGCGCACCGTCTTGATGGCGGTTTCCACCGCCTCGGCGCCGCTGTTCATCGGCAGCACCTTGTGCGAGCGGGTCAGCGCGCAAAGGTCCTGGTAGAACAGCGCCAGCTGATCATTGCGGAATGCGCGCGATGTCAGGGTCAGGCGCCCGGCCTGCTCGACCAGGGCAGCCAGGATGCGCGGGTGGCAGTGGCCCTGGTTGACCGCGGAATAGGCCGACAGGCAGTCGAGGTAGCGCCGCCCCTCGACATCCCACACCCAGACGCCGCTGCCACGGCTCAGCACCACATCCAGCGGCTTGTAGTTGTGTGCGCCCAGGCGGCTTTCGATGTCGACGTAATCGGCGGGAGCGAAAGGCATCGGAAGCTCCTATTCGGCGGCGGACGCGATCGCCTGGCTTTGCAGGTCGAGGCGCAGCGTCATGCAGAAGGCGGCGCCGCCCGACAGGATGAACGACGACAGGGCGACCGGCAGGCAGCGGTAGCCGCGCTCGGCCAGCACCGCGGCCAGCCGCGGCGGCGGCGGCGCCATGATCAGGTCGCGGCCGATTCCCACCGCGTTCAGGCAGAAGGCGGCGGCTTCGTCGTCGGTGGCGACGATGCGCTGGTCGGCCGGCACCCGTTCGGCCACCGCCGCCTGGGCCGCCGCGGTCAGCGCCGGCGGGTAATAGAGGATTTCGCCGCCCGGCAACGGACAGAAGCAGGTGTCGAGGTGGTAGAAGCGCTCGGTCGCCAATTCCAGGCCGACCACCGTCTGGGCGAAGAACGCCTCCACATGGGCCAGGGCGGCAACCATCGAGCGCGGGCCGTGGGCTGCCCAGAACAGGCGCCGGCGCGCGTCCCACAGGCAGTCGCCGGCGCCTTCCTGGAACACGCCCTCCGGCATCCGGCAGACCTCGGACAGGCGGCCGCGGGCGCGGAGGTCATCGAAGAAGGCCAGGAAGCACGCCTCCTCGCCGCGGCGCTCGGGATGGCGGAAGCGCGCAAGCAGGGCGCGGCCGTCCAGCACCACGGCGGCATTGGCGGGAAACACCAGATCGGGCAGGCCCGGCGCCGCCGGCACCACCTCGACGGCCATGCCGGCCCGGCGCAGCCGCTCGGCCAGCGCCATCCATTCGGTCCGGGCGCAAGCCTGCGCCGCCGCGTGGTCCCGGCCCCACTGGTCCGGGCGCATCCACGGATTGATGCTGTAGCACACCTCGTAATGCTCGGGGCTGGCCATGACGACGGTGCCCCGCATGCGGTTTCCAATCAATTGCCCATCCTCCACCACTGGCGCTTACCAGGGAGATGGTGAGGCGAGGGCGTAAGCGGAATATGAAGGCCGCACCGTCTTCTTGTTCATGTGACTCGGATGCGCGGGACCCGACCGCTCCCGCCGTCGTCACCCTGGCGGAAACCCCGTGGTAACCTATAATGAGGGTTGGGGATCCACACAGCCCGCCTGGAGTACCGATCCTGACCAAGCCCCCCCGCGCCAAGCATGTGCCGCTGCCGTCCAAGCAGGAAGTGCTGGAGTTCATCCGCTCGCAGCCGGGCCATGTGGGCAAGCGCGAACTGGCACGCGCCTTCAACCTGGGCGGCGGCGACAAGATCATCCTCAAGGCGCTGCTGAAGGAACTGGAGGCCGACGGCGCCATCGAGCGCGGCCGCAAGCGCCGCTTCAACCGGGCGGGGGCGCTGCCCGCGGTGGCGGTGGTCGAAATCGTCGGCACCGACGACGACGGCGAATTGCTCGCCCGCCCGCTGGTGTGGGAGGAAGAGGGCCGGCCGCCGCGCATCTACATGGCCCCGGTCCCCCGCGGCGGCGTGGTGGCGGGCATCGGCGACCGCGTGCTGGCCAAGCTGCACCAGTTGCGCGACGGCATCTGGGAAGGCCGCGCCATCCGCGCCGTCGGCAAGGCCTCGGCGCGGGTGCTGGGCGTGTTCGAGCCGCTGCCCGACGGCGGCGGGCGCATCCGCCCGACCAGCCGGCGCGAGAAGGGCGAAATCGCGGTGGCGCGCGGCGACACCATGGCTGCCGAAAGCGGCGAACTGGTCACCGCCGACCTGCTGCCCGGCCGCCACCACGGCCTGCGCCAGGCGGCGGTGAAGGAACGGCTGGGCCGCCTGGGCGCGCCGAAATCGGTTAGCCTGGTCGCCATCCACGCCAACGACATCCCCTTCCAGTTCCCCGAGGACGCCCTGGCCCAGGCGGCCGCCGTTGGGCCGGCGCCCATGGGCGAGCGGGTCGACCTGCGCCCTTTGCCGCTGGTCACCATCGACGGCGAAGACGCCCGCGACTTCGACGACGCCGTATGGGCCGAGGCGGATGGCGACGGCTGGCGCTGCATCGTCGCCATCGCCGACGTGTCCTGGTACGTGCGCGGCGGCGACGCCCTGGACCGGAGCGCCTACCAGCGCGGCAATTCGGTCTATTTCCCCGACCGGGTGGTGCCGATGCTGCCCGAGGAATTGTCCAACGGCTGGTGCTCGCTGAAGCCCGGCGAGGACCGGCCGGTGATCGCCGTCGACTTCCGCATCGACCGCGACGGCGCCAAGCTGTCGCAACGCTTCCTGCGCGGGATGATGCGCTCGGCGGCGCGGCTGACCTATGCCCGGGTGCAGGCGGCCCGGGACGGGCAGGCCGACGACTGCACCCTGCCCTTGGCCGAGACCGTCATCGCCCCGCTCTACGGCGCCTGGGCTGCCTTGGCGAAGGCGCGCGAGGCGCGCGGCGTGCTCGAACTCGACCTCCCCGAGCGCAAGGTCGAGATCGGCGAGGACGGCAAGGTCGCCGCCATCGCCCCGCGCCCGCGGCTCGACAGCCACCGGCTGATCGAGGACTTCATGATCCAGGCCAACGTCTGCGCCGCCGAGGAACTGGAGCGGCTGCACCAGCCGTGCATGTACCGGGTGCACGACACCCCCTCGCCGGAAAAGCTGGAATCGTTGCGGGAGTTCCTGCGTTCGCTCGAGCTGACGCTGGCCAAGGGGCAGATCATCCGGCCGCGGCACTTCAACCAGATCCTGGCCAAGGTCGCGGGCACCCCCAACCAGCCGCTGGTCAACGAGGTGGTGCTGCGCGCCCAGGCCCAGGCGGTCTATGCGCCCGACAACATCGGCCATTTCGGCCTGGCCCTGGCCCGCTACGCCCACTTCACCTCGCCGATCCGGCGCTACGCCGACCTCATGGTCCACCGCGCCCTGGTCGCCGGGCTGCGATTGGGCGAGGGCGGGCTGGCCGCCGCCGAGGCGGAGAAGTTCGCCGAGGCCGGCACCCACATCTCGATGACCGAGCGCCGCGCCGCCACCGCCGAGCGCGAGGCGGTGGACCGCTACGTCACCCTGTTCCTGGCCGACAAGGTGGGCGCCAGCTTCGCCGCCAAGGTGTCGGGGGTCACCCGCTTCGGCCTGTTCGTCACCCTGGCGGAGACCGGGGCCGACGGCCTCGTTCCGGTCACCACCCTGCCGGAGGACTATTACCTGCACGACGAGGCCCGCCATGCCCTGGTCGGCAAGCGCACCCGGCGGACCTTCCAACTGGGCCAGGCGCTCACCGTGGTCCTGGCCGAGGCGGATACGCTCACCGGCAGCATGAGCTTCCGCCTGGAAGGGGTGGCGCCACGCCGCGCCCCACCCCCGCGCCACCGTCGGCGATAAAGCGGCCACCCCGCACGCCCAGGGATCGCCACCACCAAAGAGGTAAGCGAAAATTCTGTACCGAAGCGGTAAGGCTCAGCATAATCCTTGCCGATACTGCTTAGGTCATACCTACCTCGGGTGATGGTTTTGAAGCGAAACGCGGTTGCACGTTGGGTACTAGCTGCAAGCCTGCTCGTCGCCGGGTCCTGCGCCCCGGCCAGCCAGGGAAACCTGGTCAATCCCGCAGCGCCCTATGATGCGAAGGAGGCGGAGAAGACCCTCGCCTTCGGCTTCGGCACCATCGTCGAGCGCCACCTCGAGCGCTTCGACGCCGCCGCCATCGCGCTCGAAGGAATGCACGGGCTGGCAACCCTCGACCCCGAGATCTCGGTGATGCGCATCGGCGACCGGATAACGCTGTCGGCGCCGGACCGGCGGGTTGCCGAATACCCGGTTCCCGCCGCCGACGATGTCGACGCCTGGGCCCGGCTCACCGTCACCGTGGCGCTCGACGCCCGCACCATGTCGGCGGCGGTTCGCGACGCCCCGGTCGAGAAGATCTACGAGGCGGTGTTCGACGCCACCTTGTCGAAGCTGGACGTCTTCTCGCGCTATGCCGGCGCCAAGGAGGCGCGCGACCATCGCGCCGCCCGCAACGGCTTCGGCGGCATCGGCATCAAGTACGACCTGGCCGAGGGCGGCGCCGTCGCCAGGATCACCGAGGTGATGGAGGAATCGCCGGCGGGACGCGCCGGCTTCAAGGTCGGCGACACCATCAGCCGCATCGACGGCGAACCGGTCAGCGGCCTCGACAAGGACGGCATCTCCAGCCGGCTGCGCGGCTCCGTGGGCAGCGACATCCACCTCACCGTGGCCGGCGCCTCTGCCGCCGCGCGCCAGGTCACCCTGCATCGTGCCCTGATCGTTCCCGAGACGGTGACCGCCAGCATTCACGACGGCTACGCCGAGTTCAAGATCTCCAACTTCAACCAGCGCACCGCCAGCAGCCTGGCGACCCAGCTGAAGGCCGCCAGGACGCAGCTGGGCGCCGCGATCAAGGGCGTGGTCCTCGATCTGCGCGGCAATCCCGGCGGCCTGCTGGACCAGGCGGTGCAGGCGGCCGACCTGTTCATCGCCGACGGCCCCATCGTCTGGACCAAGGGCCGCCATCCGCTGGCCAGCCAATCCTATGAAGCGCGCAGGGGCGACATCGGCGAGGACCTGCCGGTGGTGGTGCTGGTCGACGGCCGCTCGGCCTCGGCCGCCGAAATTCTCGCCGGCGCCCTCGAGGATGCCGGGAGGGCGGTGGTCATCGGCACCAATTCCTACGGCAAGGGCACCGTCCAGACCGTCATCCGCCTGCCCAACGACGGCGAGATGACGCTGACATGGTCGCGCTTCTACACGCCGTCCGGCTATGCCCTGCATGGCCTGGGGGTGCTGCCCACCATCTGCACCTTCGATTCCGCCATCGGCGCCGACACCGTGGTCGACGGGCTGGTCCACGCCACCGTCCCGGCGCCGGTAACCGCCCGGATGGCGCAATGGCGCACCGCCAAGCTCGAAGACACCGACCTGCGCAAGCAGCTGCGCAGCTCCTGCCCCGCTGCCCGCCATGCCGATTCGCCGGTGGAAATGCAGGTGGCCGAAAGGCTGCTGGGCGACCACGCGGTGTTCGGCCAGGCGCTGGCGCTGTCGGCCCCGTCCGAGCCCCCCGTCGCCGGCAAGAAGGCGCCCGTGGCGGCAGGGACGGCGCAACAGGTGCTGCACTGATGTCAAATGTCTTGACTCTGGGGGCTCGGCGAGTATCTTGCGCCGCCTGAGCCGCTCACCGTTTTTGGGATTTCCGCCATGGCCAAGCCAGCAACCATCCTGATCAAACTCGTCAGTTCTGCCGGCACCGGCTATTTCTACACGGCGAAGAAGAACCCGCGGAAGACCACGGAAAAGCTGGAATTCCGCAAGTACGACCCGGTGGTGCGCAAGCACGTCGCCTTCAAGGAAGCCAAGATCAAGTAGGCACCCTGCCGCATACGGGCAGACGATCGCGGGGCGTCCGTTCGGGCGCCCTTTTCGTTTGTGCGGACCAACGCTTTCATACCGGCCGACGATCGAACAGACCGGGCGGCCAAGGGCCGCGGATGCGGCCCGCCCGGCTAGGGGCGATACAGCCGGCCTTTTCAAAGGCCGGCCGGAATCAGGTGTTGAGGAACTTGGATACGGTCTGGAGGAAGTTGGCGACCGAGATCGGCTTGGCGATGTAGCCCTCGCATCCGCCTTCGCGGATCTTTTCCTCGTCGCCCTTCATGGCAAACGCGGTGACGGCGATCACCGGGATCGCCTTCAACTCGGCATCGTCCTTCAGCATCTTGGTGATTTCGAGGCCCGAAATCTCCGGCAGCTGGATATCCATCAAGATGAGATCCGGACGATCGCGCCGCGCCAGTTCCATGGCTTCGCGGCCGTCCTTGGTCTGCAGGGTACGATAGCCGTTCGCTTCCAACAGATCGTTGAACAACTTCATGTTCAGGTCGTTGTCTTCGACGATCAGCACGGTCTTGGACATTTGGCCCCTCGATCAAGTCGGCACATCATGGGCAATTCCCCCGGGCGAGTCAAATGTGGCCGGTTCATGGCCGTGCGGAAAACACCGCCGCCGCGGCCACCGCCATCATGCCGCAAAGGCCGGCGAACGCCACCCCGATCCGCATCTATTTGAACACCACCGTTTTGCTGCCGTTGAGCAACACCCGGCGCTCGATGTGCCAGCGCACGGCGCGGGCCAGCACCACGTTCTCGATGTCGCGGCCGATCGCCACCAGGTCGTCGGGAGTGGCGGTGTGGTCGACGCGCTCGACGCCCTGCTCGATGATCGGCCCTTCGTCGAGATCGGCGGTGACGTAATGGGCGGTGGCGCCGATGATCTTGACCCCGCGGGCATGGGCCTGGTGGTAGGGCCTGGCGCCCTTGAAGCTGGGCAGGAACGAGTGGTGGATGTTGATGGCGCGACCGCTGACGCTACGGCACATCTCCGGCGACAGGATTTGCATGTAGCGGGCCAGCACCACCAGATCGGCGTCGGCGTGGGCCACCGCCTCCATCACCCGGTTCTCCTGCCCGGCCTTGTCGTGCTTGTCGACGGCGAAATAGTGATAGGGGATGCCGTGCCATTCGACGATCGAGCGCATCTCCGGATGGTTGGAGATGACGGCCGGGATGTCCATCGCCAACTGGCCGGTGTGGTAGCGATGCAGCAGGTCGACCAGGCAGTGGCCGAACTTGGACACCAGGATCACCACCCGCGCCTTGGCGGTCATGTCGTGCAGGCGCCAGATCATCTGGAAGCGCTCGGCCACCAGGGCGAACAGCTTCTCCAGCTCCGGCCGCGGCGGCGTCAGCGCCCCGGCGGTGTACACCATGCGCGAAAAGAAGCGGTTGGACAGGGGATCGCCGAATTGCGCCGCCTCGGTGATGAAGCAGTCGTGCTGGGTAAGGAAGCCGGATATGGCGGCGACGACGCCGACGGTGTCGGGGCAGGTGATGGTGAGCACGAATTTCGGCTTTTCCGCCATGGGCTTCCTCCTGTGCCGCCCCTAGATAACCGAGGCGGCGGCGCCAGCCAAGGCGGCAAACGTCCGCTTGCGTTTTTTTCGAGAATGACCGAAGGTTCGCGCCGCGCGGATCGGCCCGGCCGGCTCCGTCCAATTCCGCGAGGAGCACCCCTCGATGATCACCGTCTATTACAAATCCAGCAATGCTCAATGGAAGTACGAGCTCGAAGAAGACGAGCATGCGTACATCATTAAAAGTTTGATGGATGAGCAGCCGAACATCAAGGAGATGTTCGAGGAATCTCTCGACGTCCTCCAGGAAGCGGCGGGGGTGGACGAGGACGATATGGATGAGGACGAGCAGATCGATCAGACGATCGCCGTCGCCTTCCTGTGGCAGTACTTCAACCATTTCGCTCCCGAGGACGAGCGCATCCCCGGCGATATCGCCATCCTCGAGGACGAAGACGGCAACGGCGTCACCGTGGTGCCTGCCGACAGCGTGCTGGAAGACTGAGCGAACCCCCGGTACTCCCTCAGCGTGGTGGGCGCGCGGCACCGTTGGTGCTACCCACTGGCGGCCCGCAGCCGTCCGAGGAGCCTCCGTGGAAGATCCCTTCGCCCTGATGCCGGCCCTGGCCGTCGCCAGTTGGAACATCCACCGCTGCTTCGGTACCGACGGCCATTACCGCCCGGAACGCACCGCCGCGGTGATCGAGGCCCTGGACGCCGACATCGTCGGCCTGCAGGAGGTCGACATGCGCCTCCTGGTCGACGGCCGCACCCAGCTGGAATATCTGTCCGAGACGCTGCAGATGCATGCCGCCGCCGGCCCCAACGTCAAGGGCCGCCGCGGCAAGTTCGGCAACGCCCTGCTGTCGCGCTGGCCCATCCGCGCCATCCGCCGCACCGACCTGACCGTGCGCCACTACGAGCCCCGCGGCGCGCTGGATTGCGAGATCGACGTCGCCGGCCGCTGCGTCAGGGTGATGGTCACCCATCTGGGGCTGAAGGCCGCCGAGCGCCGCCTGCAGGTCCGCCACCTGGTCGGCCAGCTGGCGCAGGAAGGCGAGGACCGGCCGACCATCGTCATGGGCGATTTCAATGAATGGAAGCCGGTACGCGGCGCGCTCGGGGCGCTGAACCGCCGGCTGGGACCTTCGCTGATGCCGCGCACCTTCCCGTCGCGGCTGCCGCTGCTGCCGCTGGACCGCATCTGGGTGTGGCCGTCGGTTGGGATGCGGCGCCTTGCGGTCTACGCCACCCCGCTGTCGCGCATCACCTCGGACCATCTGCCGCTGCGCGCCGAAGTCGCCTGGGAGGACTGCCACCTTCTCCGGCCATGGCGGGTGGCTGCCGCTATCACCAAGGGGTGGAGCCAAGACGCAGAGGGGTGAATGGCTTTCCCGTGCCTCCGGCTGTGATTGAATCGCCCCGAAGGGAAATTAAATACCCGGCTGTAGGGCGATGGCGAGGTAACGATGGCTACCCATGACGGGCGGTGAGCGGCAGCGCCGTCATCGTTTGCGAACAAGAGGTAGCACCCAGGGGCTGGCATCGGAACGATGGGGCAGGGGCGGAACCGTTCAACGCTATTCCTTCCTTTGCGGCCCAGGGCCGTTTGTGAGGCATCCGACATGGTAGTATTGATAGCCGACGACCACGCGCTCTTCCGCTACGGCATCTCGCTGGCGCTGGAGAGCCTGTATGGTCGGGAAGTCACCATTCTGCAGGCGAGCAACGCCGAGGAAACCCGCCGCCTCGCCGTCGACACCCCCGGCCTGGATCTGATCCTGCTGGATCTGATGATGCCGGGGCTGAACGGCATCGCCGACCTGAAGAAGTTCATCGAGACTTTGCCGCCGGTGCCGGTGGTGATCGTCTCGGGGTCCCGGGCCAAGGCCACCATCCGTGCCGCTATCGACGCCGGGGCCAGGGGCTATGTGCTGAAATCCTCGAACGGCGAAATCCTCAAGCACGTGCTGCCGCTGGTGCTGTCGGGCGAGCTCTACGTCCCGGCCCAGGCGGTGGCCAGCGAGGAAGCCGGGCAGGATTTCGAATCCGGCTCGCCATTGGACGAGGGCGGCGAGTTCAACCCCGACTTCAAGTCGCTGACCCCGCGCGAGACGCAGGTGCTGAAGCTGTTGACGCTGGGCTATTCCAACAAGGAGATCGCCCGCTCGCTGGGGATGCTGGAGGGCACCGTCAAGGTGCATGTGAAGTCGATCATGAAGAAGCTGGGGGTCAACAACCGCACCCAGGCGGCCATCGCCGCCAACCGCAGCTTCGCCCGCCAGGCCTCGACGCCGATGTGAGCCGCGCGCCACCATTCGACCAGCCCGGCGTCTGCGCGATCGACGCAATAAGTGCACTGTCACCGAAAATAATTCGGTGACAGTGCACTTTTCCGCGCCGAAATCCCGGCCGGATGGAGAGGCCACCGCGCCATCGGGCCTAAGCCGTCTCGGCGATTCCAATAGTAAGTCGATTTGTGGCTAGTTTTGCCGCGGACCGGAGGAGGCCGGTCCGTGCCCATCACATCGACCGAAAAACGGGAGGACGTCATGCCTGCCAGGAGATTCTATTGCCCGCGACCGGGCTACAAGAACTACGAGGTCAAGCTTTTCAACCACGAGGTACGCTCCCTGCTGAAGGACAATCGCCAGCACCGGCTGCTGAGTGAGACCTGGGCCGACGACCACGTCGCCGTCTTCGAGGCTCGCGACGCAGGCGAGGCCCGGGACATCGCCTGCCGCCACTACCCGCCGGAACACGGCTTCGTCATTTCCGGGGTTGCAGCCATCGCTCGTCGCTAGACGGCCCTTCCAACCGCATCGGACGGTTGGCCAGCTCGTCGCGCTTCACCCTGCCGTCCGCATCGCGGGGCAGGGACTCCACCAGGTCCGTCCGCGACGGCACCTCGTGGAGGGCGCGGCGAGCCGCGACCCATGCCGCCAGAACCCCGACCAGACCGGGATCATTGGCTCCAGCCGCCACCACGAACGCCTCCAGCCTGCCCTCGGGCGACAGCGCCACCGCCGCCTCCGCCACCAGCGGATGGGCGGCCAACGCCGCCTCCACTTCGGCCAGGGCGACGCGGCGGCCGCCGATTACCGCCACCCCCTCCTCCACCGCCAGCGGTTCCGGCCACAGATAGCCGTCGAGATCGCGCGCCCCCAGCCGCCCGGTGGTGCGCCAGGACTTTCCCGGCGCCTCCGCCTCGCCCCAGCGGCCGAGCGCCAGTCCGGGCGCCCCCGGCGCCGCCGCCAGCACGCCGCGTTCGCCGGCCCGGAACGCCCGCCCGCGGCCGTCGTCCCACGCCTCGACCGTCACCCCCGGCACGGCGCGGCCCGGCGAGCCCGGCCGGCGCTCCATGATGGCGGAATTGTTGGCGGCCAGCGCCCCGGTCTCGCACACCCCCCAGATTTCGTTGGCGACGACGCCGAACAGGCGCAGGACCTCGCCATGGTGGGCCTCGGCCAGCGCTTCGGGGCCGGTGGCCAGCGCCCGCGGCAGCGGATGCGGGCGGGTGGCGGCGGCGCGAACCAGCGCCGCCAGGTCCGCCGCCGGCAGATAGGCGGCCCGCACGCCGTGGCGGGCCATCAGGCCCAACGCCTTCTCGGCGTCGAAGCGCCCCGGACCGGCCACCATCGGCACCCCGTGGTGCCAGGCCGGCAGCACCGCCCACAGCAGGCCCTCGAACGACATCCACTCGGCCGAGGTCCACACCACGTCGCCGGACTGGCCGAGGAAATCGAGGGCGAACTCGACCGCAGGCAGGTTGCCGGGCAGTGCCCGATGGGCATGCAGCACGCCCTGCGGCCGGCCGCAGGCATCGGGCGGATAGAACAGCAGCGCAGCCTCGTCGGCGGCGGTGACCGCGGGGCTGAACGCGTCCGAGGCGCCCTCCAGCGCCGTCCACAGTTCAACGGCGCCGTCCGGCGCCTCGCCGGCCGCCAGCACCACCCCCAGTTCGGGACAATCGAGCCGCGCCGCCTGCACCGCCGCCGCCGCCGCGCCATCGACCACCGCCGCCCGGGCGCCGCTGTCGGCCAGCCGCCAGGCCATCGGCTCGGCGCCGAGGCCGGGGGGCACCGGCACCGCCACCGCCCCCATCTTGGTCACCGCCAGCAGCGCCGCCGCCGCCTCGACCGAGGCGGCGAACGACACCAGCACGCGATCGCCCGGCCCAACCCGCGCCGCCGTCAGCACATTGGCCAGGCGGTTGGACAGCAGGCGCAGCACGTGGAAGGTATAGCGTTCGACGCTGCCGTCGGCGGCCTCGACGATCAGGGCGGTGCGATGGCCGTCGGCGCCGGCCATGGTCTGGCGGTCGCAGACGTCGAAGGCCAGGTTGTAGCGGTCGGGAATGCGCCAGCGGAAGGTCCGGCAGGCCTCTTCGTAGCTGCGGGCGGCCTTCAGCATCTCAGCGGTCCAACGGCATCATGTCCTCGAACCACAGGTAGGTGTCGAGGTCGTCGAAGACGACGCCGTCGAAGCCCAGGTCGACGATGCCGGCCAGGTACTTGCCGAGGACTTCCTTCCATCCGGGATCGCGCACGTCGGTGATGAAGGCGCCCGGCTGGTCGGCCATCGGGGCGTAGAGGAAGGCCGGGTTGCCCGCCTGCCATTCCTTCTGCCAGTACCAGCGCCAGTCGAAGGCGCGCCCGATCGGCATGTCGGCCAGGACCAGGCGCGGGGCGCCGAGACCCTTGTATTTCAGGCCGGCGATGTCGGCCTTGACCAGCGGCTCGAGGCGATGGATGACGTCGATCATCAGCACGTCGTAATTGGTGGCGCCCAGCGCCGTCATCCATTGGGTCCGGGTGCCGTAGCGGTCGCCGCGCAGCATCGGCAGGAAATTGCGCGCGGTGGTGACGCCAACCACCCGCGCCGCGTTCTCGGCACGGGCGTGGCCGGGCGGCAGGCGGTCGAGGCGGGCGTCGTCGGTTTGCGAAAACACCAGGATGTGGTCGCGGTCGCCCTTGGCGCGGGCGGCATCGGCATCGGCCTGGGTGGCGCAGGTCTCGATCGCGAACACCGGGCGTTCGGCGCTCTTCATGGCGTCGAGCGCGTAGACGACCCGGCGCTGGCGCTCCTCCACCGCGGCCAGCCGCAGCACTTCGGCGGCCCTGGCCAGCTCCACCTTGGGATCGAGGCTGAACGGCCCCAGCGGCTGCGGCACCGGCGGCCGGTTGATGCCGCGGCGGCGCTCCTCGGCCAAGTCGGCGTCGAGCTGCTTGCGGTCCTTGATCACCTGGGCCAGCGGCTTGTCGAACTTGTAGGGGCCGCAATACAGCCCGTCGAAGATCATCCCGTCGACCGCCTTGAGGTAGGGACGGAACACCCAGCCGAGCGGCAGGCGCTTTTCGTAGGTGCTGCCCGAGGGGTCGCGAACATCCTCCCACTGGGCCTCGCGCTCGCCCTTGACCACCAGTTCGACGCCGCCGCGCAGCAGCACGACGAAGTTGGGGTTGCGCTTCTTGGCGTAGGCGGCCAGTTCGACCAGCACGTCGCGCCACACCTCGCGGAAGTTGGGAATGGTCTCGACCGGCGGCGGCTGCCAGTCCCGCGGCCGCTCCTGGGCGAAAGCCGGGGTGGCGCAAACCGCCAAGGCGACGAGCAGCGCGGCGACCAGCCTCATGCCGCCAGCCCCTTGACCAGGTCGGCCAGGGCCAGGCACGCGGTCAGCCCCGGCGATTCGATGCCGAGCAGCGCCACCACGCCGGCCACCCCGTGATCGGCCGGCCCGGCCACCAGGAAATCGCGCGCCGCTTCCCCCGGCGCCTGGATCTTGGGGCGGATGCCGGCATAGGCCGGCTCCAGCCGCCCGTCCTCGAGGCCCGGCCAATAGCGGCGGATGGCGGCGGCGAACGAGGCCGCGCGGCCGGAATCGACGCTGTAGTCGACGCTCTCCACCCACTCGACGTCGGGGCCGAAGCGCCCGCGCCCGGCCAGGTCGAGAGTGTAGTGGACGCCCAGCCCGGCGCTCACCGGCACGGGATAGACCAGCCGCGCGAACGGCGACCGGCCGGTCAGGGTGAAGTAATTGCCCTTGCACAGGTAATCGTCCGGCACCCCCGGCAGCCCGATGGCCCGCGCCACCCTGGGAGCGGCCAAGCCGGCGGCGATCACCACCGTGCGCGCCGCCAGGCTGGTCGGTTCGGCGCCGCCGACCTCGAGCACCACGCCCGACTCGCCGATCCGGCCGCCGGTCACCGGCGAGCGGAAGGCGACCTGGGCGCCATAGGCCTCGGCGTCGCCCTGCAGCGCCAGCATCAGCGCGTGACTGTCGATGATGCCGGTATCGGGCGAATGCAGCGCCGCCACGCAGTTCAGCGCCGGTTCCATCCGCCGGGCCTCGGCCACGGGAATGGCTTCGAGGCCACCGCAGCCATTGGCGCGGGCCTTGTCCAGGATGGCGGCGAGATGGCGTTCCTCCTCGGCGTCGGTGGCGACGATCAGCTTGCCGACCATGCGGAACGGCACCCCGTGCGAGGCCGCATAGTCGCGCACCATGCGATTGCCGGCGACGCACAGACGAGCCTTCAGGCTGTCCCTGGGATAATACATGCCGGCATGGATGACTTCACTGTTGCGCGACGAGATGCCGGTGCCGACGGCGCCCTCGGCCTCCAGCACCACCACCTCGCGCCCGGCCATGGCCAAGGCTCGCGCCACCGCCAGCCCCACCACCCCGGCGCCGACCACCGCGCAGTCGATGCGCTCCGTCACGTCGCAGCCCCTCGTTTGTGTCGCGGCAGGATACCATCGGCACGGCCGTTGCGGAAGGATGGACGCCACGGCTAGAGTGCGCCGCAGCACAGGAGGGCCGGCCGATGAGTGGAAGTCATGCAAGCGGACATGTGATCGTGGTCGGCAATGAGAAGGGCGGCACCGGCAAGTCGACATTGTCGATGCATCTGATCGTGGCCCTTCTGGGCATGGGGCTGTCGGTCGGGTCGATCGACATCGACGCCCGCCAGGCGACCCTGACCCGCTACCTGGAGAACCGCAAGGCCCGCAAGGACCGGACGGAATTGCGCCTGACCCTGCCCGAGCACGTCGCCCTGCCGCCCACCCCCGACCAGGCCGCCGACGAAGCGGGCCTGGTGGCGGCGGTGACGCACCTGAAGCAGGCCCACCAGGTGGTGGTGATCGACACGCCGGGCAGCGACCACTACCTGTCGCGGCTGGGGCACTCGTTCGCCGACACCCTGGTGACGCCGCTCAACGACAGCCTGGTCGACCTCGACGTGCTGGCCCGCGTCGATCCCGCCACCATGCGCATCCAGCGGCCCAGCCAGTACGCCGAGCTGGTATGGGAGACCAAGAAGCAGCGGGCGTTGCGCGGCGAAAAGGTGGTGGTCGACTGGATCGTGGTGCGCAACCGCCTGCACGCGCTCGACGCCCGCAACAAGCGCGACGTCGAGAAGCTGCTGGCCGACCTGGCCAAGCGCATCGGCTTCCGCCTGGTGCCGGGCCTGGGCGAGCGTGTCATCTACCGCTCGCTGTTCCTGGAAGGGCTGACGCTGCTGGATCTGCGCCATAAGATCCTGGGCTTCTCGCTCAACATGAGCCACGTCGCCGCCCGCCAGGAACTCCGCAGCCTGGTCGACGGGCTGGGCCTGGACAAGATCACCGGGGGTAAGACGCTGGAAACGGCGTGACCGGCAGTGGCGAGCCGGCCGGCGGTATGGTAGCCTGATTCGCAGAAAGCGAGGCAAGGCATGAGTGGCGTACCTGCGTTCAAGCTGGTCGAAGCGGGTTTCTCCCAGCCCCAGGTCGAGGCGCTTTCGGAGTTCTTGCAGACGGAAGCCGCGCGCCGGACCGATCTGCTGGAAGTGAAAGCCGAACTGAAGGCGGACATCGCCAGCGTGAAGGCCGAACTGAAGGCGGAAATCGCCGAAGTGAAGGCCGAACTGCTGGAGGCGAAGGCCGAACTGAAAGCGGAAGTCGCCAGCGTGAAGGCCGAAATGAAGGCGGAAATCGCCAGCGTGAAGGCCGAACTGAAAGCAGACATCGCCGAGGTGAAGGGCGAACTGAAGGCGGACATCGCCGAGGTGAAGGGCGAGCTGCTGGAGGCGAAAGCCGAAATGAAGGCGGACGTGCTTGTGCTCAAATGGATGAACGGCTTCGTCCTCGCCTTGCTGTTGGCGTTCTTCGGCAAGCTTTTGCTGCATTGACCGGCACCAGCTTCACCGTAACCGGCTGACCCGTTCGGCCCACCCCTACCGCACCACCACCCCTTCCTCCACCGTCCACACCCCCTCGGGCACCGCGACCCAGGCGGCATGTTTCGCGGCGACGACGGCGATGGCCGGTCCGGTGAACGGGCGGAATTCGGCGTGGCCGTCGCGCAGGAAAGCCATGCCGCGCTCGCCCCGCACCACCACCAGCCCATGGCCGTCGTCGATCACCGAGGCCAGGCCCAGCGGCCGCCCCAGCGGGGCCAGTTCGCCGGGCTGAACCGCCTCGGCCAGCGGCCCGGGGCGGCCGTCGCCCTTCCAATCGGCCACCAGCACGCGGCCGCCGGCCAGCACCGCCAGCCGCGCTTCGGCCCCCAGCCATTCGACCGAATCGACCTTTCCCTCATAGAGCGCCTGGACCTTGCCGTCGCGCCAGACGACCAGGCCGGATTCCGCCGCCGCCAGCACCATGGGCTCGCCGCCGGGAATCGGCACCGCGGCCAGCGCCCGCAGCGGCACCGCGGCGAACGAGCCCAGCCCCTCGGGCAGCGGCACGGCGCCCGCGGAGCCGAAGCGGAGCAGGCCGGACGAGCCGGCCGCCAGCACCCCCTGGCCGAGCGCCGCCATGGCGGTAACGCCGCCGGCCGGCAGGGGCCAGTTCTCGGCCAGGCCGTCATAGGGGCCGGACAGGCGCACCAGGCGGTCGGCGGCGGCCACCCACAGGATCCCGGCCGCATCCTCGGCGATGGCGGTGATTGCCGATCCACCGCGCAGTTCGTTGCCCGCCTCGTCGCCGAGGAAACGATTCCGGCCGGCATTGAAGGCAAAGTGCTCCCACCGGCCCGAACGCAGCACCGACAGGCCGGAGGCGGTGGCGACCGCCAGGTCGCCGTTGGCGCGCCGGATCATCGCCAGCGGTGGATGGCCGTCGACCGCCAGCACGTCCTCGGCCGGGTACAGCCGCCAATTGGCCGGATTGCCCAGCCACGACCGCGCCAGCCAGCGGGCGTTCGGCGCGATGTCGAGCGGCTGACGCTCGGCCGCGGCGGCGAAATCGCGGCCTGCCGCACCCTGGCCCAGCGCCCAGCCGCGGATGGCGGTCCAGTGCTCCCAGGCCGGCAGGTCGAGTCCGCCCGGCCACAGCGTTGCGGCCAGCCGATGCCACAACCCGGCCGCCCGCAGCCCGGCGGCATGGCGGGATGGCGCCGCCATTGCCCGCGCCAGCACCGGGTCGAGCCGCCGCAACGCCTCCGCCGCCCAGGCCCGGCGCTCGCCGACATGGTCGACCAGCCACGCCGCGGTGGCGAGGGCTGCGTCGTCGCCACCCCGCGCCTCGGCGGCGCGCAGGCGGTCGAACGCCGGCGACCGGTGCGGCAGTTCCGGCACCTGGGCGAGGTCGCCCTCGACCCATTGGCCGATCACCCGGGCTGCCTCGTTGTAGGCGGCGAGCCGGTTCGATCGGATGCCGCGGACGGAACCGTCCGCGGCGAGGTCCGCGCGGAAATCGCCGTCGCCCTGCCCGGCCAGGGCCGCCATGCCGACGCCATCCCATGTCAGCGTCAGGGAATTGCCGGCGGAATCGGACAGTTCGAGCAGGCGGGTGCCGGTGGCGTCCCAGGTGGCGGCGGTCCACGCCGCGCCCTGGGCATAGCGCAGCAGGCGGCCGCTGACCGGATGGAAGACGGCTTCGATGCGGATTCCGTCCGCCCGCTCCAGCACCAGCCGGTGGCCGGCCAGGTCGATGTCGACGACGCGCCCGAGCTTTTCGACCGCCGCCACCACCTGGCGGCGCAGCCGGTGGCCCTGGATCACATTGGGATCGTCCGGCGCGCCGCGGTCCAGCGCCAGCGCATGCGACAGGGCCAGGATCGGGCTGCCGCCGGGACCGGCATGGCGGCGCACGGCCTCCAGCCGGCGGACGGAATCGTAGGGGTTTCGGGCGACCAGGTCGTGGATGCGGCCGAACAGCCGGGGCAGGCCCAGCGCCGACACCGCATCCGCGCCGAACAGCGCGGTGACGGCGTCGAGGTCGTCGGGCCGGGCGAGCGACCAGGCCCAGGCCGCCTTGGCCGCTTCGGCCGGGCGGCCGAGCGCGGCGAGCAGGCCGGCGCGCAGCCGCTGGTAATCGCCCTCGGCCAGGCCGAGGCGGCCGGCTTCATCGAGATCGGCGAGGCCGGCATCGCCGCCCCGCAATTCGGCCCGCCGGCGCAGCAATTGGGCGCGCTGTCCCTCCAGCCGGGCGGGAATCGCGGCGAGGCCGGCATCGAGCAGCGCCAGCGCCGCGTTGGGACTCAGCAGATCCGCCTTGTCGAGATAGGGCCAGGCGAGGCGGGGCGATGCCGCCAGCGCCTGGTCGGCCAGCGCCAGCCTGCCGGCGGCATCCTGCGGGTCGCGGCGCTTGGCCGAGGCCTCCCACACGGCGCGGACGCGCGGCAGATCGCGGCGCAGGGCAGCGAGGTCGGCCTCGATCTCGGCCGCCGGTCGCGCGAACACCGCGTATTGGAGGAACTGTTCCATCTGGCCGGCATCGGGCGGCGACGACAGGAACGCCTTGCGCATCAGATCCACCGCCCGCGCCTTCGCCCCCAGGCCGGCGACCGAATGGGCGAGCGCGCGCTGGATGCGGGGGCTGTCGGGGTTGGCGTCGAGGAAGTCGGCGCCCAGCGCCTCGGCGGCGTCGTAGTCGCCGAAGCCTTCGGCCGCCCTCATCGCCAGCGCCACGAAGGCGGGATCGGCCAACTTGCTGCCCCGGCTCAGATCCTTGTAGACCTCCCAGGCATGCACCGGCTTGTCGGCGGCGACCCACGCCTCGGCCACGGCGAGGCGGGCGTCGCGTAGCGACGGCATCTGCGCCAGCGCCCGCTGCAGCGGCCCGATGGCGTGGCTCGGCCGCCCCGAGGCCAATTCGATGCGGCCGCGATCGAGCAGCAGGTTCGGCTCCTGCGGCCACTGCAACAGCGCGCCTTCGACGGCGGCACGGGCACGGCCCAGTTCCCCGGCATCGAGCAGCGCATGGATCACCGTCCGCAGGGTGGTCCGGCGGGCGTCGTCCTCGGACGGGGACAGGCGGGCGGCGGCGCTTTCAGCCACCGCCCGGGCGTCGTCCATGCGCCCGAGGCGGATCAGCGCGGCGGCGCGCTCGCGCCCGTCGGCAGCGAACGGATAAATCCCGTCGGCCCGGCCGAAGGCTTCGGCCGCCTGCTCGAAGCGCTCCAGCGCCATCAGCTGACGGCCGGCGTAGCGCCAGGCCTGGAAGTCGTCGGGATGGCGGGCCAGCCACCAGCGCGCCAGGCCCAGGTTGTCGCCGGGGCTCAATCCGCCGCCGGCATCGAGCGCCGGCGCCACCACCTGGGCGATGTCGCTGCCGGCCAGCGGGGCGCCTTCGGCGAACAGGGCTGCGATGCGCGCGGCATGGGCGGCGGACGGATGCGCCGCCAAGTGGTCGAGCAGCAGCCCGGCCCCTTCGAAGCGGTCGGGAAACTGGGTGGCGGCGGCGATGCGGTAGTCGAGGGCATCGTCCCAGCGGTCGAGCAGCGCCGCCGCAATCGACAGGTCGCGCAGCAGCGCCGGATTGCCGGTGGCGGCGGCTGCCCTGACCGGCGCCGCCCGCAGCAGCGCGCCGAGGCCGCCGGGGCCGGTGCCGAGGTCGATGGCCGGCGCCACGCCCAGCCTGGCCCGCACCTCCGGCGGTTGTTGCACCGAGCCAGACCACCCGTCACGGCCCAGCGCCGCCTCCAGCCGCACCCAAATGTCGGCGGCCAGCGGATGGTGTTCCGGGCCGGCGAGGTCGGCCTCGATCGCGGCCAGCACCGCCTCGCGCCGGCCGGCGGCGAAATCGCGGCCCCATTCGGCCAGGCGCTGGTCCTCGGCATGGGCAGGCAGGGCCGCCGCCGCCCACAGCGCCAGCGACGCCAAACGGTTGCGCCAGGTCGAAAATGCCATCGGATCCGCCCCCTCCGCGAGTGCTGGGCCACTCTATCCCGGGAACGAGGAACGGCTCAAATCAATATGATGTTCGGTACCTCAGTGACGATCGGCGCCATGCGGCCGCTGCACGATGACCCCGTACCAGCCCAGGCCCCGATAGGTCTCGTAGCCCGGCGTGAGGGCGTAGCCGACGGTGTCGCCGCGGCTGTCGAGGTGGTCGCCGCTGTCGCCGGACGAGGTATCGATTTCCAACATCTCAGCCAGGATTCCGGCATCGTCGGATGCGGCGAGGATGCGGTGGTTCTGGTCCACCAGCAGGCAGCGGGTTATCGCCCGCTCCTCGTCGCTGAGGCGCACGCCCTTGACCACGGCCTGCGCCTGCGGCGACCAGTCGAAGAAGATGCCCAGCACCCCCAGCGGCCGCCCGGTCACCTCGCCGCCCTCGCGGATGGCGGTGGCGTAGGTGGCGACCAGGGCGTTGCCGAGATGCGGATTGACGGCGACGTCGGCAACCGAGAACTCGTTCCCGTCGCGGGCGGCCATGGCGTCCTTGAACCACGGCTCTTGCCCGACATCGATTCCGATGGCGCCGGGATAGCGGTCGGGCCTGCCGTTCGCCACCACCCTGCCGTCGGCGCCGGCCACCCACAGGTCGAGGTAGACGGTGTAGGAATCGAGGATCACCCCCAGCCGCTTGCAGGCGTGGTCCGCCGCCGCGGCGGTGGCCTTGGACAGGCAATCGACCATCGCCGAGTCGGTGGCCCACCAGCGAACGTCGCACGAGCGCTCATAGAGGTTGCGGTCGATAATCTCGATCATGTTGAGCGCCAGGTCGGTAAGGCGCGATCCGCGCAGTTCCTGCACGATGGTCTCACCCAGATGCATCAGGTCCTGGATGGCGCCGGCCAGTTCCTTCTCCAGCGCCTGGGTGATGACGTTGATGTTGTTGGAGACGTTCTTGACTTCGTTGGCGACCACCGCGAAGCCGCGCCCGGCGTCGCCGGCCCGGGTGGCCTCGATCAGCGCGTTGAGCGAGAGGATGCGGGTGGTTCCGGTGACCTCCTTGATCGATCGGATCTTATCGGTCGCCACCCTGTAGACGGCCTGGCTGAGTTCGAGGATTCTTTCCGGCGCGGCCATGCCCACCCCCTGCTGCGCTCATTTATTGAGCATATTTGTCAATTGCTTATATTATCGCCATTTCGGGTCCAATAGCAACCAGGTGTTTCATTATTATGTCTGCAACATGCATTGGAGGCGCGATGTTGGACCTGGCCAAGGCCGATCTCCGGCACGGGCGGCGGCGGGCGGCGGCGCGCCGGTTGCTGGCGCTTTGCGACGACCCGGCGAACGCGGCCGAGGCGGCTTCGCTGCTGACCGGCCTGGCGGAACCGCCCCATGGCGCCGCCTTGGCCGAGCGGCTGCGTTTCGGTCCGCCGGAAACCTGGGCCGGCTGGCATCCGGGGCACGGGCGGGTGGCGGTCAAGCTTGGCGCGGTGGTCGCGCCGGCGGCGTTCCGCCATCCCGGGGTGGCGCCGCCGCTGGCCTGGGGCGCGGGTTGGGCGGTGCATGCCTGGATCGCCGGCAAGACCCTGGCGGCGGCGCCCCCCGCCGACCCCGCCCGGGTGCTGGCCGAGGTGGCGGCCGCGGTGGCGGCGCTTCACTGCGCCGGCCTCGCCCACGGCGACCTCACCCCGGCCAATGTGGTGGTGCAACCCGGCGGTGGCGCGGTGCTGATCGATTGGGGCGAGGAAACCGCCGGGACCCCCGGCTGGCGTCCGCAAGGGCCGGCGACGCCCGCACAGCGCGACAGCTTCGGGCTGGACCGGCTGCGAGACCACTTGGGGCTTCCTCCGCGTGACGTTATGTTATAACATTCCGCTCAGACAAGGAGGGCCTCCATGCTTACTCGGCTGTTCGTTGCTTTGGGCGTGCTGGCCTGTGTCCTCCCGGCCGGGCCGGCGCGGGCGGAGCCGCTGGCGGTGGTCGCCGCGTTCAGCATTCTGGGCGACATGGTGCGCCAGGTCGGCGGCGATCAGGTGCGGGTAATCACCCTGGTCGGCCCCAATTCCGACGCCCACGGCTACCAGCCGACGCCGGCCGACGCCCGCGCGGTGGCCGGCGCCGACTTGGTGGTGGTCAACGGACTGGGGCTCGACACCTGGCTGGACCGCCTGATCCAAGCCGCCGGCTACAAGGGCAGGGTGGTGGTCGCGTCCCAGGGGGTCACCCCCATCCGCGAGGAGGACGAGGGCAAGGCCAAGGACGACCCGCATGCCTGGCAGGACATCGCCAACGGCCGCCGCTACGCCGCCACCATCGCCAAGGGGCTGGGCGATTCCGCGCCCGACCGGCGAGCCGGTTTCGAGGCCGGATTGCGGGCCTACGACCGCCGGCTGGCGGATCTCGATGCCTGGGTGCGGACGGAACTGGCGGCAATCCCGCGCGAAAAGCGCCGCATCATCACCAGCCACGACGCCTTCGGCTATTTCGGCAAGGCCTACGGCATCGACCTGCTCGCCCCTGTCGGCCTGTCCACCGACGCCGAGCCGACGCCCAAAGGCATCGCCCGGCTGATCCAGCAGATCAAGGCGGAGCACATCAAGGCGCTGTTCTTCGAGAACATGGTCGATCCCCGCCTGGTCCGGCAACTGGCCCGGGATGCCGGCGCGGTGGTCGGCGGCACCCTCTATTCCGATTCGCTGTCCGCCCCCGACGGTCCCGCCGCCACCTACGAGGCGATGTTCAGGCACAACATCCCCGTTCTGGTCGCGGCGATGAAAAAGAACTAGAAGCCGTTTCCAGCGAGGGGGTATCAATGGGGGCATGCCGTCAAGCCGCCGCCTGCCGATCGCCGTCGCTGTCCTGCTGCTTCTGGCGACGGGATCGCCGTCGCCGGCCGCCGCGCACCCGCATGTGTGGATCGACGCGGTGACCACCTTCGTGGTCAAGGCCGGCATGGTCACCGGCATCCGGGTGGAATGGACCTTCGACGAGTTCTTCAGCACCACCCTGCTCGACGATTTCGACGTCAACCGCGACAAGCGCTTCGACGCCAAGGAGATCGCCGCCCTCGAAAAGGACGCCTTCGGCCGCACCGCGGCGCAGGGCTATTTCACCTTCGTCAAAGTCGACGGCGCGGCGCTCAAGGGCCTGGCCGCCAAGGAATTCACCGCCCGGGTGGACAAGGGCATCGTCCATTACAGCTACCTGCTGCCCTTCCCCCATCCCGTCGACCCGCGCAAGGCGGCGTTGACCGTGACCTATTACGAGGACAGCTACTACATCGACGTCGCCCCCGCCGAGCACGGGCCGGTACGCTTCGACGGCGACGGCTCGCTGACCTGCACCGGCACCGTCGCCGAGGATCCGAAGACCACGATCTACTTCAATTCCGTCCACCCCCTGACGGTGACCCTGCATTGCTGAGCCCTTTGCGACGCCCCTATCTACCGGCCGCCCTGCTGTCGCTCGCGGCATCCGCGGCCGCGGCCGATCCCCTGCGCGGCGGCGGCGGCCCCATGGCCGAGCGCGGCGTCTGGCTGCCGGACGTCCTGTGCCCGGCGCTGGCCTGGCTGCTGCCGGTCCAGCGCCACCTGATGGGCGACCTGCAACACCTGATGACCCAGCTGAAGGACGGCGACGCACCGCTGGCGGCACTCACCCTGGTCGCCACCGGGCTGGTCTACGGCATCGTCCACGCCGCAGGGCCGGGCCATGGCAAGGTGGTGGTGGCGAGCTATTTCTCGACCCGCAAGGCCGGCATTTCGCAAGCCTTCCTGGCCAGCGGCGCCATCGCCCTGGTGCAGGCCGCCTCCGCCATCCTGGTGGTGACGCTGTTCAGCGTGGTGCTGGGCTGGGGCAGCCGCACGCTGATGGACGACGCCGTGTGGCTGGACGTCGCCAGCTTCGGCCTGATCGGCGCGTTCGGGCTGGTGATCGCCTGGCGCGCGGTGCAGCGGCGAACCTGCTGCCACGACCACGGCTGCACCCACGACCACGACCACGACCACCATCACCGGCCGGCGCGGCGCGAAACCCTGTGGGCGGCGGCGGCGGTGGGGTTGCGCCCGTGCACCGGCGCGATCCTCATCCTGCTGTTCACCTTCACCAACGGCCTGCACGCGATCGGCATCCTCGCCATCCTGGCGATGGCCGCCGGCACCGCGGCGACGGTGGCGACGGTCGGCCTGGGCGCCGTCGGCATCCGCTCGGTGGGCGAGCGCATGCTGGCCGGGATCGGAGCGGCGGCGGACTGGCGCCGCAGGCTGGCCATCGCCGGCGGCGTGGTCATCGCTTCGGCGGGATTCCTGATGATGGCGGCAGCCCTGGCGACGGCGCCCTGACTACTTGCCGCCCTTCCCCACCGGCAGCCAGAACACCCTGAGATTGACCTCGGCGCCGGCCGGAGCGGCGACCACCACCTTGAGGGCGGCGCCCTTGTCGCCGTTCAGCTCGACGCCGGGATGGCGGTTGGCCGAAGCGTTGATCCCCAGCATCTTCGGGCCGCCGCGGGTCTCCTCGACCACCATCATGTCGGGAGCGGCGCGCCCCTGGGCGGTGGCCTGGAACAGATACCAGCCGTCCTGGCCGAGCAGATAGGGCTGGACGAACACCGCCATATCGTAGCGGCGATCATAGGCGGTGTGGCCGCTGGTCTGCAGCACCGGCACCGGCGGCTGCGTCGTCCCGTGCCCGGACGCCCAGTCCCGGAGCGCCAGGTCGGCCTCGGTGCGGTAACGCTTGAGCCGCTGCTGCCAATAGGTTTCACGCTCGCCGGCCTTGGCCTCGGCGCCGCCGGCCAGCAATTCCCGCAGCAGGTCGGCGCGCTGGGCGAAATTGACCCCGATCCCCGACGGCACCCGCACGCCGTTGGGCACGACTTCGACCAGATTGCCGCCGGACAGCACCCCCACCACCCGGCCGTGGCGGTCGAACACCGGGGCGCCGGAGGCGCCGCCCTGCACCGGCAGGGTGTGCTGCAACAGCTGGCGGTCGGCCGGCGCGCTTTTCACCAGGAAGAAATCGGTCAGCGCGGTGAGGCGGCCGATCTGCAGCTGCGCCTCGGGGTCGTCGGGGTTGATCCCGCCCAGTGCGGCGCTCTCCACCGGGAAACCGACATAGCCGACCAGATGGCCCGGTTCCAGCGCCCGCAGCTCGGCATCGGTGGCGATGACCAGCGGCGGCGCCAGCTTGCCGGCCTCGGCGGGGGCGACGCGCAGCAGGGCGACGTCGTAGGCGCCGGCCTCGGCGATGACGCGGTCGTCGCCGCCGACGCCGGCCGCGATCGGGCCATAGCGCCGCCACGCCTGCTCGAACGGATGGAACTGGGGATGGAGGTCGATGCCGGTGACGGCGAAATCCCGCACCGGCGTGCCGGAGGCCCGCACCACCAGCTTGACGCCATCCATCTTGAGGAAGGCGTCGGCCACATGGGCGCTGGTGGCCAGCACGCCCGGCGCAGCCACCCAGGCGGTGCCGAGCGGCGTCAGCCCCATCTCGTCCTGGACCGCCACCAGGTAGACCGAGGCGGCGGCTTGCCGCAGCTGGGCCGCCAGTTCCTCCTCGAATTGCGACCCGAGGGTGGCGTTCTCGACCGCCGCGGCCAGATCCGCCTGGCTGCGGCGGCCCTCCATCGCCGCCCACAGCCCGACCGCCACCACCGCCGCCACCGCGACCGCCAGGAACAGCGACAGCCGGCGCACCGCGCGGCTGATGCGCTCCGCCTTTTCCGCCAGCTGGCCGGGGCTGGCGTGACGGGCGTAGCGCTCGGTCGGCGGCAGGTCGTCGTCCTCGGTGGTCTCGACCAGCAGCGTCGGCCCGTCGGGATGGCCGAGGGCGACCTTGGCCGCCAGCGGCAGTTCGTCGCCCTCGAAAGCCTCCTCGCCATCCACCCACACCGGGTTGTCGGCCTGCATCACCAGGCGGTAGCGCGCCAGCTTGCGCTCGAAGGCGAGATGGTAGCGGGACACCCGCACGTCGTCCGCGGGGTACACCACGTCGCAGGAGGGATGGCGCCCGACCGTCACCGCCGCCTGGGCGTCAGGGAAGGCGAACTCGCTGCCTGCCAGGGCGCCGTCGGCGATGCGGATGCAAATGGGCATGGGGCGCGGCCCGGTGAGCCGTCAATCCTCGCGGTAGACGCGTTCCAGGCGCTCGTGGCGTTCCTGCGCCTCGATCGACAGGGTGGCGATGGGGCGGGCTTCAAGGCGGCGAATGGCGATCGGCTCGTGCGTCTCCTCGCAGAAGCCGTAGCTGCCGTCCTCGACGCGGGCCAGCGCCGCGTCGATCTTGGCGATCAGCTTGCGCTCGCGGTCGCGGGTGCGCAGCTCAAGGGCGCGGTCGGTCTCGGCCGAGGCGCGGTCGGCGATGTCGGGCTCCTGGATGCCTCCTTCCTGGAGGTGCGCCAAGGTTTCGTCCGACTCGCGCAGCAGTTCGAGCCGCCACCGCAGCAGCTTCTGTCGGAAATATTCCTTCATGACGTCGCTCATGAACGGTTCGTCCTCCGATGGACGATAATCCGGCGGCAGCGTGACGGTCATCCGGTCCCCCGATAGAGCGGCAGGTCACAGGTGTTGCGGAATATATGAGGAGGCGCATTCCATCGCAAGAGCGGAGGACGTGCCGGCAATGTTGTCAGTTCCCGCGCGACAACTTTGCCAGTTCGACCTCCGCCCGGAGTTCGATCTCATCGAGCACGGCGGCCAGGCGCGGATCGCCGCATCCCTCGCGCCGCGACCGCACCAGCTGGGCCAGAGCCACCAGTTTATCCTTGGAAACGCTGCCGACCAACAGGCCGTGGCGGACTTCCTCGAGCCGATCGAGGAGGTCCTCGCCGCGGCGCACCAGGCGCCGGCGCGCCTCGCGCTCGGTCGGCTCGGCCACCGCCTGGATGGTGAACAGGGCATCGACCACGCCAACCGACGCCGACGCCTCCATCGGCGCGGCATTGTCGGCAGGCTCGATGGCATTCGCCAGCGCCTGCTTGAATTCACCCTTCGACGTGGTCTTGTCGGTTCGCCTTGCGCCACCCGTGGGCGCGCCCGACCCGACACCGGAAACCTTCATGGTGCCCCAATCTCGACGATGAGCCGCATTGTAGCCCCAGGGCCGCAGCGGCGAAAGGCGTTCTTTCGCTGGGCAAAAGCTGCCGGGCGGCCGGCCAAGACTGCCCGCCGGCCGGCCCGCGCCACCGCCCGGCGGCCTTGTCCAGCCTCGCTTCCCGGTCTGGCACGCCGCCTGCATCGATACTGCCGATCGAACCGCGCCGAGACTGAGGACGCCATGTCAGCCGCCACCCTTGCCAAACCCTTCGCCGCCTTCCGCAGCCTGGCCTTGCTGGCGGTGCTGCTGCTGGCCCAGCCGGCCGAAGCGGCGTCCCGCATCAAGGACATCGCCGATTTCGAGGGCGTGCGCGACAACCTGCTGGTCGGCTACGGCCTGGCGGTCGGGTTGAACGGAACCGGCGACACCCTGCAGAACGCCCCGTTCACCCAGGAATCACTGATCGGCATGCTGGAGCGCCTGGGCGTCAACATCCGCGACAAGACCGGCACCGTCACCACGCTGAAGCCCAAGAACGTCGCCGCGGTGATGGTCACCGCCGTGCTGCCGCCGTTCGCCCGCCAGGGCACCCGCATCGACGTGACGGTCTCGGCGCTCGGCGACGCCACCAGCCTGCTCGGCGGCCAGCTGCTGGTCACCCCGCTGGTCGGCGCCGACGGCGAGGTCTATGCGGTCGGCCAGGGCGCCCTGGCCGGCGTCGGCGTCACCGCCTCGGGCGCCGGCGCCAGCGTCACCAAAGGCGTGCCGACCGCCGGCAAGATCGCCAGCGGGGCCATCGTCGAACGCGAATTGCCGTTCGAGATGTCGCACATGGAATCGGTCAAGATCGAGCTTCGCGCGCCAGACTTCACCACCGCCAGGCGCACCGCCCAGGCGATCAACAGCTATCTCGGCACCGAGGTGTCGCGTCCGATCGATCCCAGCACCGTGCAGGTGATGGTGCCCCAGGAATACCGCAACAACGTCGTCGCCCTTCTCACCGACATCGAGCAGCTGCGGGTCGAGCCCGACCAGATCGCCAAGGTCGTCATCGACGAGGCCAGCGGCACCATCGTCATGGGCGAGAACGTCCGCATCTCGACGGTGGCGATCGCCCAGGGCCAGCTGACCATTCGCATCACCGAGACGCCCGAGGTGTCCCAGCCCTCGCCGTTCTCCACCACCGGCACCACCACCACCGTCGCCCGCACCGACGTCCAGGTCGACGAGGGCCAGCAGAACAAGCTGGCGGTGATGAACCACGGCGTCACCCTGCAGGAACTGGTCAACAATCTCAATTCGCTGGGCATCGGCCCGCGCGACCTGATCCCGATCCTGCAGGCGATCAAGGCCGCCGGGGCGCTCCAGGCCGAAATCGAGGTGATGTGATGACCGCCGACGCACTCTCCCAGCAGGTCGCGGCGACCGCCGCCGGCGCCATCGGCGCCAACCGGCCGGGCGCCATGCACGCCACCGGCCCCGACCAGGCCAAGAAGGTCGGCCAGAAGTTCGAGGCGATGTTCGTCACCCAGATGTTCCAGCAGATGTTCACCGGCATGAAGACCGACGGCTGGTTCGGCGGCGGCCACGGCGAGGAAATCTTCCGCCCGATGCTGATAGAGCAATATGGCAAGCTGGTCGCGCAGCATGGCGGCGGCATCGGCATCGCCGACGCCGTCGCCCGCACGCTGCTGCGCACGCAGGAGGTTCAGTGATGACCGATTCGGCCGCGATCTCCCCGCTCTCCTATGACGACCTGGCCTGGGTGTGCACCAACCTGTGCGAACTGATCGAGGTCGAGAACGAGGCGCTACGCAATCACGACACCGTGACGGTGCGCGAACTGGCGGAGAACAAGGAGGCGCTCGCCCGCTTCTATGAAAAGGCGGTGCAGCCGATGGCCGACGAGCCGACCCTGCTCGACACCCTCGAACCCGAGCAGAAGGACGACCTGAAGGCGCTGGGCGCCCGGCTGGCCGGACTGATAGCGGCCAACGCGATGATGCTGAAGGCCGAGATGGAGGCGCGCGAACGCGTGATGGGCGTGGTGGTCAATGCGGTCCGCCAACAGAACGCCAACACCATCAGCTATGGGCGCGCCGGAACCTTCGACGAGTCGCAGGGCACTCATTCCGACCGCAACGCCATCGCCCTCAACAAGACTTTGTGACGCCAGAATGGCGGGGAGTTCACCATGTCTCTGACCCTCGGACTGAACACGGCGCTCTCCGGCCTGCTGGGCAGCCAGCAGAGCCTCAACGTCATCTCGCAGAACATCTCCAACGTCAACACGCCCGGATACGACCGCGAGGTCGTCAACCAGCAATCGATCACCCTGGCCGGCCACGGCGCAGGCATGACCATGCTGCCGCCGCAGCGCCAGGTCGACCTGGGGCTGATCAAGCAGCTCAACAACCAGACCAACGTCGTCGGGCAACTCAACGCCGAGCAGCAATACTATCCGCAGATCGAGGACATGTTCGGCACCGTCGGCGACCAGACGTCGATCTCGGCGACACTCACCACGCTCACGACCTCGATGCAGTCGCTGTCGGCCCAGGCGAACCAGTCGGCGGCCCAGTCGACGGCGGTCAATTCCGCGCTCAACACCACCAACCAGCTCAACCAGATGACCGACACCCTGCAGAACCTGAGACTGCAGGCCGACAGCCAGCTCAGCCAGGACGTCGGGCAGGTCAACACCGACCTCAACAACGTCTGGAGCCTCAATCAGAAGATCGTGCGGGCCAAGGCGATCAAGACCGACACCTCGTCGCTGGAGGACCAGCGCGACAACACGATCAAGGACTTGTCGAAATACATCGGCATCCAGTACTACCAGAATGGCGATGGCTCGACGAGCATCTACACCAACACCGGCAAGGTCCTGCTGGCCAACCAGCCCAACCTGCTGAGCCATTCGGCGGCCACCATCACCGGCTCGTGGATGTCCGCCGCCGGCGGACAGTTCAGCGGCATCACCCTGCAGAACGACCAGTCGAGCGATATCAGCAGCGATCTCGCCACGTCGGGCAGCGGCGAGATCTCGGCGCTGCTGACGGTACGCGACCAGACCATCCCCAACCTCCAGGCACAGGTCGACGAACTCGCCTACCAGCTCAAGAACACCGTCAACGAAATCAACAACCGCGGAACCTCGCAGCCGAACATCACCAACACCTACAACGGCTCGCGCACCTTCGGCACCCAGGGGCAACTGGCGCAGACCTCGGGCGACGCCCTCGGCACCATGAACTTTTTCGCCGGCGGCACCGTCGCCGCCATCTCGGCCGGCAACGGCGGCGCCGGCGGCACCGGCTTCGGCACCCTGGCCTATTCGTATTCGTCCACCGACGGCCAGATGACCATCACCGGCACCGGCGCCAATCCCCAAAGCCTGTCGACCCTGGCCAAGGGCACCACCTTCACCATCTCGGGCAGCGCCACGGTGAACGGCGTCGCCAATGCCAACGACGGCACCTATACCGTCACCGACTACGATGCGGGCACCAACACCCTCGAGGTGCGGAAGGGCAACCCGGTCCAGACGTTTTCGCTGGCCAACAACGCCGACGTGGTGGTGGCGATCTTCGACCCCAACGGCACGCAACTGGCCCATTCGACCGTCAGCCAGATCATGGGGACCGACTATTCGGGCGGCCCCGGCGGCGACGCCCAGCTGGTCAACATGCCCAACGGCGGGCCGTGGTCGATCGATTCGTTTTCCAAGCACATGACCTCGTGGCTTCAGGCCCAGGGCTATGCCGGCGCCAGCGCCGGGCTGGACAGCAGCGGCCACATGAACATCACCCTGGGCAGCAGCACCCAGGCATCGCTGGCGTTCCGCGACCAGATCTCGGCCACCAACGGCGGCACCGCCACCGATGCCACCGTCAACTTCTATGCCGACGGTGGCACGCCGATGACCGGCGTGCCGACCGAAAAGGCGCAGCAATCCACAGGATTTTCCAATTTCATGGGACTGAACGACCTGCTGGTAACCAAGCAGCAGGATTTCGTCTGGGACTCGGACATCCAGCAGAACGGCTTCGCCACCGCGGTCAACCGCTCGTTCCGCATCAACGACGGGTCGGGCCAAGTCGGCAACACGGTCAACGTCGCCGCCGGATCGAGCCTGCAACAGATCGCCGACGCCATCAACGCCCAGACCCAGACGGTCGATTCGGCCCTGATACCCGCCGGCACCGGCGGCACCACGGTGCCCAGCTTCAGCCTGTCGACGCAGGGGACCATCACCATCAGCGACGCGCACGGCACCGTCGCCAGCGCCACCCTGCCGGTCAACCTGGCGGGCTATTCTCTGAACGACATCGCCAAGGCGCTCAACTCGCCGTCGGTGGTCGCCAAGGTCGAGCAGGACGGCAGCCAATACCGGCTCAGCCTGTATTCCACCTCCGGGGTGCCGCTGACCGCCACCATCAGCGGCGGCACCACCGGTCCCAACACCTCGCTGGCGACCCAGCTGGCGCTGACTTCGACCAACCGTGTCCGCGCCGTGGTGACGCCGGAGGGACCGGGCCAGCGGCTGCGGCTGGTGCAGGCCGCCAGCGAGCAGATCTCGGTTGCCGGGGACAATTACGGCGGCACCACCATCCTCGACGATCTCGGAATGCGCGCCGCGTCGAGCGACGTCGCCTCGGCCATCACCGTGCGCTCGGACGTCAAGAGCAATCCCGGCGCCATCAGCCGCGGCGCCGTTCAGTGGAATGCGGACAACGGCGAATACTATCTGTCCACCGGCGACAACACCACGGCGATGCAGATGGCGCAAACGCTGGCCAATCCGATCGCCATGGACAGTGCCGGGGCACTCAACCGCGGCAACTACTCGCTCGCCGGACACGCCGCGGCGACGATTTCACTGGTGGCGACCGATTCCGCCAACTCGCAGCAGCAGCAGCAATACCAGCAGACTCTCGCCGATTCGCTGAACAAGCAATACACCTCGTTCAGCGGCGTCAACATCGATGAGGAAGTCACCAACATGATCAGCTACCAGCAGGCCTACTCGGCCTCGGCCCGGGTGATCAGCGTGCTCCAATCGATGCTGCAGACGTTGAACGACATGATCCATTAGGATCTCTCACCAGGGCACCGGGCTGCCGTCCCAATGGATGAAGCGGCCGGTGTCGCCCGGACGCAGCCCCGCCAGCACCTTGCGCATGCCCGCCACCGCGGTGGGCGGATCGAGCGGCGCCGCGCTTCCCCCCATGTCGGTGCGCACCCAGCCGGGCGAAAGCGCCACCGCGATCACGCCGCGGCCGGCGAGATCCACCGACAGGGTCTTGACCACCATGTCGAGCGCCGCCTTGCTGGCGCGATAGGCATAGGAACCGCCGGAGGTGGTGTCGGCGATCGAGCCCATCTTCGACGACATGGCGGCGAAGATCCGCGGCCCGACCAGGCGGTCGGCCAGGGCCTCGGCCAGCAGCAGCGGCCCGACCGCGTTCACCCGCATCACCTCGATGAATTCCTGCGGGTCGACGTTGCCGAAATCCTGGCGCTCGCCGTAGATTCCGGCATTGCTGAGCACGATGTCGATATCGACGCCCGCGAGCGCCGCGGCCAGGCGAGCGACCTGAGTCGGCTGGGCGACGTCGCAGACGTAGACGTCGCCGCCGGCCTGGGAGGCCGCGCGCCCCTTGGCCGAATCGCGCACGACGGCCAGCACCCGCCAGCCGTCGGCCGCGTATTGGCGGACGAATTCCAGTCCCAGGCCGCGGTTGGCGCCGGTGACCAGGATGGTGGGCATGGCTATTTCCTCAGGGCGGTGACTTCGATCTCGACCTTCATGTGGGGATCGACCAGGCCGCAGACGATGGTGGTGTTGGCCGGCCGGACGCCCTTGAACGCCTTGCCCAGGACCGGCGCAATGGCCTGGAAGAAGCCGGCTTCGGTGACGTAGGCCTTGACCCGCACCACGTCGGCGAGGGACGCGCCGGCCTCGGCCAAGGCGGCGGCGATGGTGGCCAGGCTCTGTTCGGCTTGGCCGACGACGTCGTCGGCGATCTTGCCGTCCTTGTAGCCCGAGGTGCCGGAAACGAACACCCACTGGCCGTCCACCACGGCGCGGGAATAGCCGGCCACCTCTTCGAAGGGCGAACCGGAGGAGATCAAGCGACGGGTCATGGGCAGGTCCTCGATGCTGGAGTGGGCACGACGACATGCTTCATAGCGAATTTTCGCGCCGCCGCAAGGGCGTCGCCACAATGCGCGCGCGGTATCGGCGGAATCAGACGAACAGGTTGACGTTGTTGGTCATCACGTTGGACAGCATCGAGCCCACCGGATTGGCGACCGCGGTGGCGGTGGTGGCTGCCTTCTTGCCCGTCTGCGTGACATTGGTGATGTAGTCGTTCTGGTAGGTGGTGCCCATCTTGGCCTGAACGACATAGCCGTCGACTTCGTTCGCGGGCACCCCGTCGGCGCGGGCGACGTGGACATAATACTGTCCGGCCGCCAGCTTGTAGGTCCCCGCCTGCATGTCCTGGTACGCCTGGTTGGCCGGGCCCGTCCCGTCCTTGTTGTCGGCGATGACGGTGCCGTTGCTGTTCAGCACCTGGACACGGAGTTGCGTCGACGCCTTGGTGATGTCGCTGCCATCCGCCGCCGTGAAGAAGAAATTGCCGCTGTCGCTGGCTTGGAACTTGAACCACTGCGCCTTGTCGTCGGAGGCAAGGGTGGAAATGATGTCGACGCGGCCGTCGTTGTTGCGCACCCAGCCGGTATCGGTAGCCTGGGCCATGGTCTGGTCCTTAACCGCCGTGACATTCTTTTTCCAGGTATTGCGCTGGCCCGAATAAAGGGCGGAGGCGACGTCGGTCGACCCGGCGATCGTACTCATGGCTCATCTCCTTTCCTAGGCGCCGGCTGCGGCCGCGGCATTCTGCCGAGCCTGTCCCATGCGTCAGGATAACCCGGGAATGTTAACACGAAGTGTAGAAAAATGCCAGACCGGCACGGCGCTCAGGGCAACGTGGTCAGGTTAGCGATACCTTAACAACACCACCGTCATGCCCTCGAAAGAGGGCATCCATGGCGCCGCGCGTACGGTACCTGCATGGCGTGCACCCGGTTTGCCGCAGCATGGGCCCCCTCTTTCGAGGGGGTGACGGATGAAATTAACGATTGAGAAACCTGACATCGTGGCCCTGGCACGGCGCTGCGGCTATGGCGCGACGCGCAGGCTGGCGGCAATCTGGCCCTTCGCCATGATGCGCCCGACCGGGCCGACCGCGGCCAGGGTGTGCGGCGCGGCGATGGCGGCGGCGGCGGCCTTCCGCACGTCCTCGGGCTCGATGGCGTCCCAGCGTCCCCGCCGCCGCGCGGCCCCGGACAGCGTGCCGAGGGCGCGGGCGGTGGCCCGGGCCGCCGAGGATTCGAAAGCGAGGGCATCGGACGTGCGCAGGTAGGCGACGGCGCTGGCGACTTCGGCCGCGCCGGGCGCTTCGCAGGCGAGCCGGACCAGTTCGGCGCAGGCGGTAGCGATCAGCTTGTTGATCGCACCGGGGGCGGCCGTGCCGGACACCGCCAGCAGCCCGCCGCCGCGGGCGAGTTCAAGCGACGCGTCGATGTCGTAGCAGAGGCCTCGGCGTTCGCGCAATTCGCTGAACAGCCGGTTCGAGGTGACTCCGCCGCCAAGCAATTCGGCCAGAACCTCGACCGCGGGCAAAGCGGGATCGCCCCGCCCCGGCACCGGCAGCGCCAGCACGATGTCGATCTGGCCACTGTCGCGCTCGATCCGCCGTTCGCCGCCATGCCAGCGGAATGGCGCCTCGGGCAGCGACCACGCCCCCGACAATCCGCCGAACAGGCGTTCGGCGAGGCGCAGCATGCGATCCGGATCGAAGCCGCCGCTGGCGGCGAAGGCCATGCGGTCGGGACGATACCCCGCCGCCCACCAGGCGACGATGTCCTCGCGCGACAGCTGGGCGATGGTCTTCGCCGTGCCGATGATCGGCCGGCCCAGCGCCTGGCCGGGCAATGCGATCCCGAGGGCGGCGTTCCAGACGATTTCTTCCGGATCGTCATCGAGCAACTCCAGTTCATGGAGAACCACCCGGCGCTCGCGCTCGATCTCGTCTTCGGGGAAGACCGGCTCGCACACCGTCTCGGCCAGCAATTCGGCGGCCGCTTCGACGGCCACCGACAGGCAGGAGACGCCGTACTCGGTGCTCTCGCGGCCGGTGGTGGCGTCGATGGTGGTCCCGAGGGCGGCGGTGTCCCTGGACATGGCGTGGACGTCACGGCGGGCGGTTCCCTTGAATACCGCATGCTCGACGAGATGCGCGATCCCGCCCTGGCCCGGCGCCTCGTGGCGCGACCCGGACCCCACCACCAGGCTGAGCGATGCGGTGGCGGCGCCCGGCACGGGGTCGAGAACCACGCGAAAGCCGTTGGGCAGGGATACGATTTCGGTCAAGGTCAACTCCGGCAAGGGGACGCACCATGCGGCGCTGCCGCGCGGGCAGGCCGCAGGATATCGCCAAGTGGGCATGGTTTGCGGAAAAAACCGAACCGCCCATGTCGAAACAGATCGGCCTTAGAATCCAAAAGTTCTCGATCGGCCTGACTTTCTGGAAATTGTTGATGGCCGATCAATGATTTCAACCTTCCTCCGCAGGCTCGACGACTAGCCGCCCGATTGGCCTAAGTGTATGCTGCCCGTATCGTCAACATTCAGATTGTTTTCGCCCATGACCGCACTGCGCCTGATTTGCCCCGGAGCCACCGCCGCCGGCGTCGCCTCGACCCTGTTGATCGCGGGTGGCGCGACGTTCACGGCGACGCCACTCGGCGACGGGCGCTGGCTGCTTGAAGCGGAGACGTCGGCGGCGACGGCATCCCTGGTGACCATCCGCCTCGGCGAGCCGGTCGTCCTGGAGGCCGGCGAACCCCCGCCCGCCCCGGCAGGGCAGGCGCCGGCTGCGCCGCCCGACGTCGTCGATCGCACCGGAATCACGGCTGGGTCGGTCGCCACGGCCAAGGCGGCGGCGATCCGGGTGGCCAAGAAGGAATTCGGGGCAATACCGTATCCGGGCGAGCCCTGGGCTTCCGAAGGCAATCTGTTCACGCGCGCCGCCTACCGCGGCAAGCGGACCGGCGCCATCGTCATCGGCGCGGCCGCCGAGGGCGACTGGTGGGTCGGCTGGCGTCCGCGCCAAGGGTGACGGCATCCGCAGGGCCGAGCCCCGCACCCCACCGTTGAGCGGTGGGCAGATATGCTTTTTAGTTTGTCTGTGGCGGCGGAACTATTTACATTACGCATCTCGTTTTTAAACCGGCGATGTGCCGAGCGAAAACGGCCAGCAGGGGCGGGCCGATGCGGACAGCAAGGATTATGAGCGGCACAGCCTACGCCGTCGCAACTGATTCCGGAACAGATGGAACGCGCCACCGAGAGCAGCCGCGAGGCTGTGGGGGCGGCGGCGCGCTCTGAACAGCGGGCCGTGCCCGAGGGCGCCACCGTCACCTACCAGGACGTCCTGAAGAATCCCGACGATCCCCGGGTCAACGCCGCCTATGCGCGGGCTCAGATCAAGGCGGGGGACCTGCTGGGCGCCTCGACGACGCTGGAACGCATCGTCCTCACCCATCCCGAAGCGGCCGACGCGCAGCTTCTCTACGGCTTCGTGCTGTACCGGCTGGACGACGCCGTGACCGCCAGGACCGTGCTGACGGCCATCGATCCCACCCGCCTGGCCCCGGCCCAGCGGACAGAACGCGAGCAGTTGCTGACCCAGATCGACAGCCGCTCCAGGAGCCTGCACCAGTCGTTCACGCTCAGCCTCGGCGGCCATCACGATTCCAACCGCAACGCAGCCCCGGACGACGGCAACGTGCTGGTGGCCGACACGCCGGGAGCCTTGCAGGGCGAGGCGCGGGTGCGCAAGGACTGGGGCTACATCGTGCAAGGGATCTACGACGCCGATTACGATCTCGGCACCGATCCCAAGACATCGGTGTTCACCACCCTCAACCTGATGCGCGACAAGCAGATGGACGTCGGCAACTACAACACCGTCTCGGGCGGGGCCGAGATCGGCTTGCGCCGCCAGGATGGTCCGTGGCGCTGGCAGGCCGGTGTCTTCATCACCCAGATGACCCTGTACGGCGACTATTTTCTCAACGACTACGGCATCGAGTTCAAACCGGTGCGCAAGCTCGACGCCAACTGGGAGGCGTTCGGCGAGTTCAGGGTGGAACGCCAGGCCTTCCACGACATCGTCGCCGATCCCACCGGAAACGAGAACAGCGGCTATACCCCGACTCTGTCGGGCTGCGAAAAGGCGCTTGCATGGTGATTCGTGAAGGATTCAAATCGCCTTCATGGTCCACGGCAACTTCCTGACCCCTGAACAGCGGCGCGACCTGACGATCCTGGC
>Ga0265331_10000282_pt1 | contig 56556 bp, 53 predicted proteins | sample 41923metaG_FD_202088 | JGI IMG/M metagenome (GOLD analysis project Ga0265331, IMG submission 202088) | Rhizosphere microbial communities from Carex aquatilis grown in University of Washington, Seatle, WA, United States - 4-19-23 metaG | ecosystem: Host-associated > Plants > Roots > Rhizosphere... | reverse complement strand
GCCACGACCAGGTGCCGCGCCGCTTGAACCGCCGCACCTTCGGCCGGAAGCGGGCCGGCGGCTGCATCGTCACCTTGCCGTCCCGGGTGAGCTCCCAGTGCTCGACGTAATACACCGGCGGCTGATGATACCCAGCCGCCCAGATCAACCGCGACGCAACGACTTCCGGCTGCGCTTCGATCCCAAGCTTGACGCTCCATTTGCGCCCGTCAGGATCTTTGACGGTGTATCCACGGCTGAAGCTGGAGAAGTCGTGCTTCTCGGCAAGGAGCTCATAGCGCACATGCGGATCGGGCGCGTGGCGCACTCCGCCGACGCCATAGAAGAGAGCGCGGCTCCGAACGTCCGGCGGCTCGACCCACAGCTCAGCCAACTCCGCGGGTGTGGGCGAATGGTTCAACGTCGATCGGATGGGCGGCGGATGGTCGACGAGAGGGCCACATTGGGCCACCGCCATCGGGCAGCAGCAGCAGCGCTACACGCGACACCAGGGGATACGCCGTCGCATCGCGAACCTGACGAGCAAGATCAACGCCCGTCATGCTGCCGTCGGAGAGACCGGCTGCCCAGTCGCCGTGAACGAATACCGGAGCCGCGACGTCCGTGGCGCCAGTTCAGCAATGCAAACCTTACACGCGGCGTGCCGGATACAGTTTTGACCATACTACTTTTCGTTGCGCCTCGTATTGGCACAGTGTCAGCTAGTTGCACCGGTCATGCGGGTCGGCACAGAGCCAGGGCGACCGACGCCGATCCTCCTCCGCAGGCGACCACTTGCGTACTGTCTGCTGAGTCTCGCGCTGACACTTGTCGCATCTCAAGAGGCGGGAGCGATTGAGGAGTTGACGACCGAAGAGGACATTTCCGATCTGCTGATCCCACAGCCGGAGTCGCATGGTAAGGCGGATGGACGGCAATGGGCCGTTCTGCCGCAGCTGGGATATGGTCCCGACACCGGCCCGGTCGTCGGTGTCAAGTTCACGCACCGCAATATCCTGCGCACCGGCATGACGTTGGATGTCGACGCAACCTACGCGGTGCTCAACAACCAGCAATCCCACGGCATCAAGCTCATGGAGCCGCATCTGCTTGACGATCGGCTGTTAGTCACCGTCTACGGCAAATTCCGCTATGATCCGCAGCGCGAGTTCTTCGGCCTGGGCAACAACGATCGCGGTCCCGATCCCGCCTCGACCCATGCATACCAGGACATGTTCGGCATCCTCGCGTTTGGCTGGCGCTTCCTGCCGCGCCTGTCGCTGAATTTCAGCGTGATGTTTCGCGAGGTCGACATTCGGCACGGCGATCGAGAGGACGATTGCGGCGGGCTGGTGCCCTGCCCCTTCACTCAGGATCCGCCGTCGGAGAACGGTTTCGCCGGCATGCCCGGCGTGAATGGCGGCAAGAGCAACCCGCTGTCGCTGTCGCTGGTGTGGAACGACCGCGACGATCTCACCCATCCGACCAGCGGCTGGCTGCTGATGCTCAAGGCGAGTCATACGGACAAAGCGCTGTGGAGTAACTTCGAGTTCACCCGCGTCGCCGGCGATCTCGGGTATTTGTATCCCTGGTTCAACAAGCGCCTGGTCACCGGAGCCCGGATCGACGGCGTCTGGATGGATGGGCCCTCGGGGGACATTCCGTTCTGGGAGCTGACCGAGCTCGGCGGATCCGACACCCTGCGTGGCTTCTTCCCGCATCGGTTCGCCGGCAAGAAGCGCCTGCTGATCAACCTCGAAGCCCGCGCGCTCCTGACGGAATTTGATTTTTACAAGCTGTGGCATGTCAAGTTGGATGGTGTTCTTTTCGGCGAAACCGGGCGGGTGTTCCTCGATCCCACCGAAATCAACGACGAGTTCCACGCCGCGCGGCCGGATATCCACTACAACTCGCGCCTCCAGTACAGCTATGGCAGCGGTCTGCGCATTGCGCTGTCGTCGGCCCTGGTGGCACGTATTGACGCGGGTTTTAGCGACGAAGAGCAGGGGATCGTGTATCTGACATTCGGCGAAACGTTTTAGCGGGTTGCTGGATTGAAAGTGGCTCGTTTGAGCAGCGGTTGCACGGTACTCTAATCTCATGGCATGGAGAGCCGCATCTAGTCGCGCGATCCGTTCGACTGAGGTTTTAAGAGAGGAGACGAGATGAAGACCATTTTCGGGAGCCTCATGATCGGGGCCTTGCTCGTGGCCGCGCCGTCGTTGTCCGTTGCCAAGGGCATGCAGGACCAGGTTGACCAGGCGACTACGGTCATCGAAAAATTCCGCGAGATACCGGAATCCGGGATTCCGAAGGCGGTGCTGCGCGACGCCAAAGGCCTGGCGATCCTGACCGTGCTCAAGGCGGGTTTCATCTTCAGCGGCCAGGGTGGTTGGGGCGTGGTCGTGGCGCGCACCGCGCACGGATGGAGCGGACCGTCGGCCATCGGCACCGGCGGCGTCGGCTTCGGCTTCCAAGTCGGCGCCCAAGTCACCGAGTTCGTCATGGTGCTCAACACTCCGGAGGCCGTAAACGCGTTCGCACACGGTGCCAACATCAAGATCGGCGCCGACCTGAGCGCGGCGGCTGGGCCAGTCGGCAGAGATCTCGCGGCCGGTGTCCTCCCGGTGGCCGCGGTATACACCTACAGCCGTAGCCAGGGTCTCTTCGCCGGCGTGTCGCTCGAAGGTACGGTGATCGCCACGCGCAACGATGCGAACAAGAGCTACTACGGCCGCAGCGTGTCGGCGAAACAGATCCTGTCGGGAAAGATCAAACCACCGAAGGGCGCGGCCAAGCTGCGGCGCGCGCTCGAGAGCTATTAGCGAACTCACCCCTGGCCCCCCTCCAGCAAAGAGCGGGGGAACCCGACATTTCAAACGATTTGCTGGGGGATGGGTTTCGCGAGCGGTTGCATCGCAGCATTTCGAATTGCTGGGCAAAGCGGCTTGGGGGCTTGAGGCCGACGAACGTCCACGTTGCCCTCTTCCTTCGTTGCCTTCGTGTGCTTCGTAGTGAGGCGGTTTTTCTCAGATCGAACGGGTGCGCCGGAATTTGTTTCAGCATCCAGGTAATTCGGCAGGCGCGCCGAGACGCGGTGGCTTCGGCAGGTTCGCTTCCGGCTTCCCGTGGCATCGCAGAACCTCTCGCAACGCCTCCGGGCTCACGGGTTTGACCAGGTGGCAATCGAAGCCGGCGGCCATGGCCTGCTCCTTATCCCGTTTGCCGCCGTACCCGGTCAGCGCCACGAGCACGACCTGCGTGAGCTCGGGGTCCTGCCGCACCCGACGCGCGACCTCGTACCCATCCATGTTCGGCAGTCCAATGTCGACCAGCATCACATCCGGAATGCTGGCACGCGCGCTGTCCAAGGCGGCAAAGCCATCAGCCGCAACTTGCACGTCATGCCCAAGGAGCTCGAGATACATCTTCAGACTTTCGGCGGCGTCGGGATTATCCTCCACCAACAGAATGCGGTCATAGGTGGCGGCGGGGGCAACCGCGGCGTCGGCCACATCGGGCATCGAGGGAGCAAGCGGAAGACGGACGACGAATTCGGCGCCGCGGCCGAGTCCATCGCTGGAGCCTGCGATGTGCCCGCCGTGCAGCTCGACAATTCGTCGGGCGACGGTGAGGCCAACGCCCAGCCCGCCGGGAGAACGATTCAGCGTGCCATCGGCCCGCGCGAACAGCTCGAACACGCGGGGTAACATCTCTGGAGCTATCCCGATCCCATTGTCGCGGACACGCAGCACGACCTCGTCACCTTGTGGCTCGACCGTCACCTCGATTCGGCCGCCGGATGCTGTGTACTTCACGGCGTTCCAGATCAAATTCACGATCACCTGTTCCAGCCTGGTCGGGTCCGCCTCCACGGAAACATCGTCTGTGGGCAACAGGCTCGTCAGATAGTGCTTCCCCTGATCTACGAGCGGCCGTGTCGTCTCCAGCGCACGCTCCACCACTTGCGCAAACCGCAGGCGCTGCGTGCGCAAGCGCAGGGTCCCTTGCGTGATCCGCGCCACGTCCAACAGGTCGTCGACCAGACGTCCGAGCTGATCGGCTTGGCGACGCGCGATATCAAGCGCCCGATCCTGTTGCGATGCATCCAGGCACGAAACGTTGATGGCATACTGCACAGCCGCCAGCGGGTTGCGCAGCTCGTGGCCGAGCATGGCGAGAAACTCGTCCTTGCGGCGATCCATTTCGGCGAGCTGATCGAGCCGCCGCTTGAGCTCTTCCTGGAGCCGGTCCTGCTCGGTCACGTCACGGATGAAGCAGCGCGTATACAGGAACCTGCCCTTGTTCCAGCAACCGTTAGAGTGAATGAGGACGTGCTTGATGGATCCGTTCTTACACCGCAGCTTTGCCGGATAGTCGTAGATGATCTCGCGACGCATCAGGCGCCGCCACAGCTCCTCGAACACGGTGGGCTGGACATAGAAGTCGGGGAGATAGCGCCCGACGTACTCGTTCGCACCATACCCGAGAAGGTCCAGAAGAGACTTGTTTGCCCACAGGATGCGCTGATCCGGCCCGACGCGCTGCAACCCCTCCACCGCGTTCTCGAAGAAGTCGGCCAGCTCGCGTTGCTGTTGCGCGAGTGACTTTTCCGTCGCCTGAAGGACGGCCGCCTCCGTTTCGAGCGCCAGAGCCTTTTGTTGCAGGTGCGACACCGCGCGCAGCCGCTGGTCTCGGCCCGCCACCCGTGTGTAGCTCTCCGCGGGAACCACGTGCGCGTGCTGCTCGCAGATCCTGAGGAACGACGCGGCGTCCGTTTTTCTGCGAAACAGGCTCATCGGGTAGGCACAGAGCAGCGAGAACCGGATCTCGCGGGCGAGATCGTTCCAGAATTTTTCGAGGCAAATGGCCGCATCGCGCTGGCCGCACGCCCAGAGCAGGGCCACCATCTCGCCAAAGACGCTGATCTTGCGATGCCCGGAGATTGGGACCAGCGGAGCGAGGACGCCGCCAACGATCTCCGAGAAACGGGCCTTGTCCGGCCATCCATCGATCGTAAAGCGCGACAGCGTCTCGGCAGCATCCAAGATCACGAAGCGCCCCGACTCGATCAGGCTCGCGACATTCAACCCGCGGGCCGTCAACGCTTCGATCAGACTCGTCCCATGGCGCTTCGTCACGACGGCAACGGCGGCATCCCCAGCCGCGAGAGCGCTGCCGAGAAAGCGACTCACCTGCTCGATTAGAAAGGGCGCCTGACTATAGAACTGAACGACATGATCGCCGCTGGGACAAACGTCGGGGACCGGCGGCAAGCGCACCGGCTCCGTCTTTCTGCGCTCGTCGTACACCCGGCTCAATGAAAACTCTGCCATGCGAGGCAACTCCCCCCTTGCGGAAACCGCGCTATACGGGTCGATTCATAAGCGGCCGGTCAAGAGGAGAATAATCACCACCAGCAGCACGATTCCGCCGACCCCGGAGGGCCCATAGCCATATTGGTGATAGCCCCAAGTCGGCAACCCGCCGACGACGATCAGGATCAAGATGAGTAGGAGCAGTAAGGACATGGCTTTCTTCCTTTCCTGGTCAGAACCGAGGCTCTGGCGCTTGGGTGAGCACGCACCGTGCCTGCTCAGCGCATTCAATGCGGACACCGCGCCCGGAGCCGAGGATACGCCGCAGCGGCGGTTTCTACACAATCGCTCGGTAGGAGTTGCCCTGCAGGCTCAGGCGCTCGGCCCGTTCGCCGGCATTCCCGGCTGCGGCGCGTGGGCGCGAAAATGTTCGCTCATCTCACCGACCCGCTGCGCCAGATCGTGACGGATTTCGTGTCCGGCCTTCGGGGCAAACAAGATGGCGAGCCCGGCACCCAGAATCATTCCCGCCCCAAAGATACCGAATGCGCTATACAGATCGCTGGTAGTGGAGGCCTGGGTTCCCAAGCCGACCGCGCTAGCAATGTCTTCCTTCGAGGGAAGCGCTTGCAAAATCTCCTCAATTTTCATGATCGCTCCTTTTTTGGGACTGATGGAATGGCGCGGGGTCACGTGCACCCGCGCAACACAAAGAGGACGAGGAGCAGCGGAATGGGAATGCCCAGCAGCCACAGAACAACCCAACCCAGTTCCCCGCGTTGATTCGACAAGTTCATGTGTCTCCTCCTATCAAACTTAGCGGAGGGGAAGCCGGCCACAGCCGACTCCGCCCCCCTCACCGGGGCGCCTTCACGACGCACGCCGTATCGGCGCCTCGGTGGTGTAGGAAATGTCGTGCGCACCTTCGCGTTTGAATATCGCCTTGGCACGCTCCACCTGCTTCCCGTCTTCGGTGTGAACCGATATCAGGATATTACCCTCGCGGAGTTTCCCTTCGTATTGCTTGGCCTCGTACTCGGGGATTCCGAGGCCAATCAGGGTGCCCGTCACACCACCGACTGCGGCCCCGACGGCGGCACCGCTGAGCGCCGCCATGATCGGACCGGCGGCAATGAACGGACCCACGCCCGGAATCGCCAGCGTACCGATCCCGACGAGCCACCCGAGCCCGGCGCCGAGTACGCCACCCGTGCCGGCCCCCGTCGCCGCGGCCTCCGGCGCCTTCGTATGTTGTTCGTGAGCGAAATCACGGGTTCCCGTCTTGTCCGGAAACAACACCGAGATATCATCTCCGGCGAATCCTTCCACTTTGAGCGCCCGCGCAATGTGCTCGGCCTGGACCTCGGTGGACGCAATCCCAAACACGGCTTTCTTCGACATGAGTTCTTCCTCCTTCTTGAATCCGTTCAAGTTCAGATTAGCGATGGCTGGTTACTTCGAGCTGGTTGTCGACACGGCTGACTCCCGCGACCCGTTGGGCCTTCGCACCAATCGTGTTCTTTTCTTTCACGGTCTTCACCGGACCGCGCAGCGTCACCACCCCATCCGCAGTAATGATCTTGACATTGTGGGCATTGGCCGACAGCTGCTTGTCAGCGACCACGGCTTTTCGAATCTGCTGAGTGATCTTCACGTCAGCCGGCGCGTTCGATTGCGCTCCGGCAGTCATCGCGCCCGCAGCGCGATCGCGGACGTTCTTCCCTGAATTATCCGCCGGGTAGTCCTCAGCGCGTGTCACCGACGTCGCCGCCGTCAGCGCACCGGCGACCGCAAACGATGCAGCAATTATCTTTAGTCGTGTAGTCAACATATGTCCTCCATTTCTTCTGCACTTGTGTCTTCGCGTGCACCGGCACCACCCATCATGCATGGCGGGCGCACTGGTCGTGCCTGCACTCGCACGTATTGTGCGTCGCGACATCCTTCGACGCTTGCCGACAGGTCGAGCTGCAGAACCGATCACTCCCGGTGAGCTGGCACGAACAGGCAGGATGATCGCAAGTGTGGACGTCCATTCTTCATCTCCTTCAGGCTCGTTGATGAGGCTGCCGATCTTTGGGAGCCAGTGAACGCATCACGCCGTTGTCTTGGAAGCGCGGGAGGCATCCACCCAGACGCTCAACTCGCGCGCGGCAACCGCCATGGCCAGCCTTGTCCCTACGCCGACCATGACTTTGGTCATGCGCGCGCTCAGGCCACCACCCAGCACGTAACCGACGCCGGCCGCTACGGCCAAGGTGGCAAAGGGGTTGCGCTTCAGCTCATCGACAATGAAGTGCTGCGCATCATTCGCCGCGTCTTGCAGGGTCGTGACCAACGTCTGGGCATCATGCTGGATCTGACGCCCGCGACCATGGATCGCTCCCACTGGCCCGTCGGAACCTTCGTTCGTCGCCGTGCTCGCGTTGTTGCGCATACGGGTCCCCTTAATGACGAATGGCCAGGCGGCCCACGACGAGGCCAAGACCAAGAGCCATCATCACCGCTACGACCGGACGCTGCTCAACGAAGGCGCGCGTCTGCCGTTCAACGTCGGTCAGCGCCGTAGCCACGCTGGAGCTTGTCAGCGGTGTGTACCGCCGCGCACTGGCACCATCATTCTTCATGGTTCTCTCCTTTGCGATGAAAGCGACCGGCCCCCCATCCACACGCCGAGCAGAAATCCACCAATCAACCATGGGAGGGGGAAGCGCCGGATGTGTGCAACAAGGTCGAGTTGCCCGCGGGCCGCACCGGTGAGCTCGTGGACAGCCGCGCGAACCTCCTCCTGATCGCGCTCAATCGAATGTAACAACTCACCGCGTTGCTCTGTGTAATCAGTTGCCTCCACGGACCGCCCCCCCTTCCAACTGTGGCTTCGGGCTTCCAATGGTATGGGCGGCACCAGCATTCGCACTCGCCTGGTTGGCCGATCGTATGGCGATCGCCAGCGCCGCCGCGGCGGCTGCGTTGATCAGTCCCAACATACCCAGTCGAAGAAGCAAGGTTTGATCGGCAGCCATCCATTCGATGAAGCAGGCGACCAACGCGAACCATGCCGCGAGGGCCAGCACCAGACTCACCGCGCCAAGCATCGCATTGCGAAGCGTCCGGGAGACCAGTTCTTGTCCTTCCAGCAGCGCCAGGTCGATGCGCTTGGTAATCACGCCTTGGCTCGCGACCACCAGGTGCTCCAACGCCGTGGACACGGAAGGTTCGCGCAGCACGCCGCCATTCCTGGATTCAGTCTCAGGGCTCATCCTATCGTCCTCTACAATCCCAGGCTCCGACGACGACGAAGACACGGCAGGAGCGCCACCGCCGATGTGCCGCAGGCGGATCGGACAACGCGCTACAGGAAACGCAGTAGGAGTTCATATCGAGAACCTTGTTCGTATCATCGGTTTCACGACGGAGCCGATTCTGTGCCAGATCGCGGCGCAGCGGCTCGTCACATTTGCCGCCGAAATTGAGGCGCCGCACGGCTGCCAACTTACAGGGAGACAGCAAGAGTTGCATTGGCGGTCCGTATGGGACCACTTCTTCAGACTCGCCGATGCACTTCGCCGAAGCACCGTCGCAACTCGAAGCCAACGCGGTTCTTGCCGCCGACGGCGTGCGTCCTAATTCCTCGGCAATGTAAGAGTTGCATGCTTCGTCGGGTGCAGCCCGCTGTCTTCGCCTGGTTGCCGCGACGGCGCCACGGCTTTTCGCTGCCTGGCACAGGCGATGCTCACGCCTAGTCAGCAAAAGGATTCGCGGCGATGATCAAGCTCACCTGGATTCCGGATTGGAAAGCCTACTCCGTACGCCACAACGATCGGATCATCGGGATGGTACGTTTTCGTTATCCAATGCCGTTTCGACAGCGGCCGGAGTTCGCCTGACGTTTATGACCCATGGATCGAGACGGGAGGAACGATGACATACGCGAGACCAGAGAATACGGTTCGGGCATGTTTACTACAAGTTGGCTCGGAAGTAGTGCCCGTGTATGGCGACGACATATCTGGCTGGAGTTTCGAATCGGGCATCGGCATGACGCGCCTGCCGATTTATCAATCGATCGAAGAGCTGTTCTTCGCGCTGGTGAATATGAACCTCTGCGTCGAGGGATCCGCCTGAGCAGAATGCACGCGATGCCGACATCGAGACGGGTTCACGCTGCGCTCACGCATGGCGTCCTCGGTCCCGGATTGCGTTACGAGGCTTCGCCCGGCAATTCGGAACCCTTCACGGAAGCGAACCGATCCCTTGGCCCCCCTCTCTTGGAAAGAGTGGGGAACCCAGAAAACGCAATGATTTCCTTCCAGCTTCCTTCTCTTTCGAAGAGAAGGGGGTTTGGGGGATGAGTGCGTTGACGACGCGTCCTGTTCAATTCAGAGCTGCCGGGCAAAGCCGCGCGACGAGCAGGCGGCGCTCACCCGCTCCCGACCTCGGACAGAAAAGCACGCGAGCGCCCGCGGATGCCGCGCATCCGTGCATGAGGCGCTCGCGTGGCTCGGCTACACGCGCCTGCAGACAGCCTACTTCCGCATATGCTTCTGGAAACCCGCGGCGGCCTTGTCGGCAGCCGCCTGCGCCCGTGCCGCGGCGTCAGCCGCCTGACGAGCCGCGGCTTCCGCCTTGCTCGCGGCGCCTTCCGCCTTGTTTGCCGCGAGCTCCGTCTTGCTGGCGGCGGCGTCCAAGCGCGCATCGAAATCCTTTTGCGCTTGGCTCGGGCCACATCCCGTCGTGAGGCCCGCCATCAGCACAATTCCGGCAAGTCCACTCGTAATCCGCGTCATCCTTGCAATTCGCATCCTGTCACCTCCCTTTTTCACTTGCCTCTTTATGGCCAAGGCGGGCGTCAGAATCAACAGGGGCACTTCCCGGGAAACATCCCGATGGCGAGTCGACTAACCCTGCGAGACTTTCACCGACACTGAACCAGCGGAAACATGTTGCGTCTGGAGCGCAACTCTCTCCGCGGCTGTGCGTTAGTGCTTATGAGGTTCTCCATGAAACGAATCGTGTCGACTCTCTCTTTGATCGCAGCGCTTCTGGCTCTTTCGCTGCCAACGTACGCCTGGAATGGGCATGGTCACCATGGCGGCGGCTGGCACGGAGGAGGCGGCTACGGAGGTGGATGGCACGGAGGAGGCGGCTATGGCGGTGGCTGGCACGGGGTGGCGATCATTGGCGCGCCGGTGTGGCTGGCGAGCGCTGTGGTGAGCACGGCTGTTGGGATCGTCACCGCACCGTTTGCCATCGCAGCCGCTGCGGCAAACCCATCGTACGACAACGCCCCACCGCCCTACGCCGAACCACCAGCGAACTATGGGGCTGCGCCACAAGTGCAAGCCTACTACGGTCCACCGCCCCGCGCCTACTTCCCGGCGCCGCCGCCTTACTACGGGCCGCCGCCTCGGGCCTACTATCCGCCGCCTCCTCGTCCCTACCCTCCACCGCCGCCGTCCTATTACGGGACACCATAGATTCCCTCGCAAGCAGGCCCCTTACCGGGCTGTCTTGACCCTCTGCCGGCCGCGGCCTAGATTCCGCCGCGTGTTCGGCGATTGAAGATGAGTGAGAACGTCCGGGTGCAGCGCAGGCTGGCGGCGATTCTGAGCGCCGACGTCGCCGGCTACAGCCGTTTGATGGGCGACAACGAGGTGGCCACCATCCGCACCTTGTCCGAATACCGCGCCGCGATCTCCGCAATCGTCGCCACCCATCACGGACGCATCGTGGACATGCCCGGCGACAACCTCCTCGCCGAGTTCGGCAGTGCGATCGATGCGGTCGAGGCCGCGCTCGCCATGCAGGACGAACTGGCGGCGCGCAACGCGCAGCTTCCCGAAGCACGCCGCATGGCGTTTCGCGTCGGCGTCAATCTCGGCGACATCATCACTGAGGACAACCGGATCTACGGCGATGGCGTGAACATTGCCGCGCGCGTCGAGGCGCTCGCGCCGGCAGGCGGCATCTGCGTGTCGGGAAAGGTGCACGAGGAAGTGTGCCGCAAGCTCGCACTCGACTTCGAAGACCTCGGAGAGCACGAGTTGAAGAACATCGCGGCGCGCGTTCGGGTGTACTGCGTCCGCACCGCGGGCGTTGATGCGGCCGCCGGCCCTGCGCCCTCGCCGGGCTCCGCGAAACCTTCCATCCTCGTGCTGCCCTTTACCAACCTGAGCGGCGCGCCGGAGCAGGAGTATTTCGCCGACGGTCTGACCGAGGACATCCTGACCGAGCTGTCGCGCTTCCGCGAGCTGTTCGTGATTTCACGCAACACCTCGTTCAAGTTCAAGGGACAGGCGGCGGATGTAAAGAAGGTCGCGCGCGAGCTTGGCGTTCAATACGTCGTCGAGGGCAGCGTGCGCAAGGCCGGCACCCGGGTGCGCGTCACGGTGCAGCTGATCGACGCGCAATCCGATCACCACGTCTGGGCCGAGCGCTACGACCGGGATCTGGACGACATCTTCGCGATCCAGGACGAGGTCACGTCGGCAATCGTCGCCACGCTTCCCGGGCGCATGGAGGCGGCCGCGCGCAGCCGCACCGGGCGCAAGCCGACGGCAAGCATGGTCTCGTACGAATGCGTGCTGGAAGCCAAGGTGTTGCATCACCGCTCCAGCCGCGACGACAACCTGCGGGCACTGAGTCTCATTCGGCGCGCCATCGAGCTGGACCCGCGGTACGCGCACGCACGCGCGTGGCACGCCTGCATCCTCGGCCAGCAGTGGGGCTACGGCTGGTGCGCCGATCGCGCGGCGATCGAAGCGGAATTCGAACGGGAGCTGCAGGTCGCGCTCGGGCTGGACGAGAACGACAGCGACGTGCACCGTATCCTTGCGGCCGTCGGGGTTCTGCGCGACGATTTCGACAAAGCCATCTACCATCAACAACGCGCCTTGGCGCTGAATCCGAACGACGACCTGATCGTCGTCCAGCAGGGCGAGATCCTTACCTGGCTCGGCCAGGGAGACGAGGGCATCGAGTGGATCCGCAAGGCGATGCGTCTCAATCCCTACCACCCCGAGCGTTTCTGGTTCCATCTGGCGCGCGCCCAGTTCGTCGCGCAGCAGTACGCTGATGCGGTCGATTCCTTGCGACACATCACCGCGCCAGACGGGTTGCACCACGCGCTCCTCGCCGCCTGTCACGCACAGATGAGCAATGGCGAGCCCGCGAGCGCGCACGCCGCGGAGGTACTCAAACGCATTCCCGGTTTCGCCATCCGCCAGCATTGCCTGCCGCTGCTGCACTACCGCCGCGAGACAGATCTCGCGCACCACCTCGAAGCGCTGCGCAAAGCCGGGTTGCCGGAGTAGATGTGGAAGATGCGCGGATGGCCGGTTGGGACGTCGCTCGGCTGTGGCGAGTGTACGTCCGTCCGCAGCAAAGGGGAGAAGTCCCATTTGCGGGCATCTCGGACTATCGGACCGGGCCCTGCGACCGCATGTCGTCGGGCCGAGTAAGCTGGACGATCGGGATCCTTCGACCGACCTTCGCCGCGTCGTGTCGATAATTGGAGAACGCCGGGAAGACGCGGTCAGCGAGCGCCCACAACCGCTCGCGTTCGGCATCGTCGTGCACCGCCGTCGCCCGCATCGGCATTCCACCGAACGTGACGTCCGGGTAAGCGGACGGGTTGTGATACCAGCCCGGGTGTTTCGCGCTGCCGGCATTCGAGGCGACGATGATGCCCCGGTCGCCGTCATGGAAGTAAATGATCGCATTTCGTCGCAGCGCGCGGCTCCTCGCCCCACGGGTCTCGAGCAGCGCGGTGGGGAAGACGAGCGTCGTGGCCATGCGGCCGCGCGTGATTCGCAGGAGCAGTGGATCGATCTTCCAGTTGACGTGGCGCGAGATGAACCCGGCGACGCGGGTGGCCGCGAGCGCGGCATAGAAGCGCGCAAAGCGGCCAGGCATACGGGTCGGATCGACGTATCTGAGTTGCGCGGCCACTGCGGCGGGCCCCTCTGAAGACTGGAACCGCTAAAACGTCAGCACCGCGCGAAACCGCGCCCTGCCCTCGGCGACCCGATCGTAAGCCAGATGGAGCTTGTCGAACGGGTAGGCTTCGGTCATCACCTTCACCTTCCCCTGGGCCGCGAAATCCAGGGCTTCATAGAGGAAGTCGCGGCGGTTTTGCTGGCTGCCCACGACGCGAATCCGCTTCATGATCAGATCCGTAAGAGAAACAGCCAGCGGTTTGGCTTCGAAACCCATGACGACGAGACGTCCGTCCGGTCGTATGCCTTGGATGGCGTCCACCATCGAGTCGGTCGAGTTCCCCGTGCCGAGGACCACGTCAGCGCCACCGAGCTTGGCCAGCGCGGCTCCGTTCTTCACTACTTCATCCGCTCCCAATTGCCTGGCGAGCGCCTCCTTGTCGGGAGAATGCGTGATGGCAACGGTCTTGAAACCCGCGGCCTTGGCGTATTGCAAAGCGAGGTGCCCGAGCCCGCCGATTCCGACCACGGCCACCGTCTCGTGTGGTTGCGGTTCGGCCCAGCGCAGACCGCTGTAGACGGTGTAGCCGGCGCAGAAAATGGGCGCCGCCTGTTCGTAGCTCAGCGCGTCGGGAAGCGGCACGGTCGCGTCGCCGAAGGCAACCATGTACTCGGCGTGTCCGCCCGCGATGTTGACACTGGTGCCGATCTGTTCCGCGCAGAACATCGGCTTGCCGCGCAGGCACCATTCGCAGTGCATGCAGGAGGCCTGCACCCAGGGCACCCCGACCCGATCGCCCACCTTGCGGCCACGCACGCCGCCGCCGACGGTGACGATCTCGCCGACCGGCTCATGGCCCAAGGTGCGCGGGAACACACCGGGGAAGCTGCCCATCGTCTGATGGACGTCGGTGTAACAGATGCCGCTGGCGTGCATCTTGATCAGCACCTGATTCGGCCCGGGCTCAGGCTTCGGGAGGTCCTTGACTTCCCACTTTTGGTTTACGGCGGGGACGATAGAGGCTCTCATGGGCGGGGCTCCTTCTGGTCGCAGTGGAATGGAGTCTAGATCATCCATGCGGCGCTTCACAGCCCACTTCGACCGCGGTCTGCGTCATCGCGCTGAGGGCTCGTTCCAGCACCACCCGCGGATCGCCAACGCCCTGCCGAGCGCGGAACCCCACGTGCTGATCGGGGCGCACGAGCAACGCCCCGTTCGCTTCCATCGCGGCAACGGCGGACCACCAGTGCTCCGGATCGGCCACCTCGGCACCGATCCGCAACCAGCGGATCGGCACCTCCATCCGCTGAACGGCTTCACCCCACGCCGCTCCCTCGGGACCGGTAAGCAGGGTGAACCGGTCCAGCGCAATCAGGTCGAGGGTGGAAACGCGACGGCCGTCGTGTTCCACCCAGCCATGCGGGAGGCGTGCACCCGGACGACTGGTGGGGATGAGCTCGCGCACCGGATTCGTCGGAACTGCAGCTGCGCTTCCGTCCGCAACCAGCGCGCCGGCCTCGTACGCATACCCCAGCTGCAAGCCCAGCATATCGAAGTGCTCAGCCTGGTGCTCGATCGCCGCGGCCACCGCGGCGCGGCGGGTGGCGTCGGAGAGCATCTCGTCAAAATGCTGCTGCGACACGGCGGGGTCATCACTGAAGCCGATCGCCTGCGGCACCTCGAGCAGGCGCACCGCGTTTTGAAGACTCTGCTCCGCGTTGTAGCGGGCGATCGGTTGACGTTCTTGCTCGTAGGTATCGAGGAGACGAGGATCTGCCCAACCGTTCTCGATCGCAGCGATCTTCCAGATCAGATTGTGCGCGTCTTGTACTCCGGTATTCAGCCCGAGCCCGCCGGTGGGTGGGAAGCGATGCGCCGCATCACCGGCCAGGAGAATGCGCCCGTCGCGGTAGCGTTCGGCAATCTGCGAGGTCATGACCCACGGCGACACCGTGCGAATTGTCAGGGGCACTCCGTTGTCCACCATCGCCCGCCGCACGATGGCCTCACAGCAGGCTGTATCGTAGCGCTCAATCGAGTCCCGGTCGGGATCCCACGCATGCATGAAGACCCACTCACGATCGATGTCGTGAGCAACGAAGGTCCCCATACACGACGGGTCCGCAATCCAGTAAAGAACGCCGGGACACTCGGACACCAGCTGACGCAGGTTGGCTTCGAAATGGATCATGACGAAGCTCTGAATACGGTCGGGACCGATCGTTTGGATGCCCAGCGCCTTGCGCACCGAGCTACCCGCGCCGTCCGCCGCGATCAAATATCGACTGCGCACCTCATACACCTCGCCGGCATCGAGGTCGCGCACGCGCGCGGTGACGCCGTCATCACTTTGCTGCACCGCCTCGCATTGGTGGCCATAGCCCAGGCTCGTCCCGCCACGTTTCAATGACGCGAGCAACAGCGGCTCGAGGTGATGCTGGGAGAGATTCCGCAACGGTGTGGGCGTGAGGGTGAGCACCTCGTCGCCCTGCCTTTCATACGGCAGGCGGCCGAGCACCTCGCCGCCCAGTCGGGTGACCCAGTAGACGGATCCGGCATCCTTTGGATCCTTCGCCGCCGCCAGCACGGCTTGCATGTCCACTCCAGCCTGGCGCCAGATTTCGAACGTGCGAGCGTTCACAACATGGGCGGCAGGCGCGCGCTGCGGTCCCGGCCGACGTTCGATGATGCGGCAGCTGATCCCCAGCCGCGACAGGAGCAACCCCGCCGTCAGTCCGGTCGGACCACCGCCCACAACCAGCACCGCTGTCTCGACGTGCTTCATTTCACCTCGGCGTCAGCCCCTCGATCTACCACTGTAAATCCGAGGAGCAACAGCATGCTGAGCGGCCCCTCACTCCTCACCCGTTACCCCTTACTCCTGACTCCTTACTCCTCACTCCTGACTTCTCACTCCTGACTTCACAGCAGGCCCGAATAGGTACCGCCGTCGAGTTGAAGATTCTGGCCGGAGATGAAGCCCGCATGAACACTGCAGAGAAACGCGCACGCCGCGCCGACCTCGTCGGGTCGTCCGAGGCGTTTGGCCGCGATGGAATTCCGCATCTCCGCGTACGACTCCTCGACCGAGCGGCCGTGCAACATTGCCGTCAGCTCGGCCATGAACCGCTGCCGGTCCGTATCGATGCGCTCCGGCAGAATATTGTTGATCGTCACGTTCGCGTGCGCGACCTCGCGGGAGATCGCTTTGCAGAACGCGGTCAGACCCGCGCGCGCGGTGGTGGAGAGACCCATCGGGGCCAGCGGGGTCTTCACCATCGCGGAGGTGATGTTGACGATGCGGCCGAAGCGGCGCTCCACCATGCCGTCGAGCACCGCACGCAGCATGAGGATCGGCGCCAGCATGTTGCCTTCGAGCGCGCCCAGCCACGTGTCGTGATCCCAGTCTTGGAAACGGCCGGGCGGTGGGCCGCCATTGTTGTTGATCAAAATATCCGGTGCCGGGCAGGCATCGAGCAGCGCCTGGCGTGTATCTTCGTACGCGATGTCTCCGGCAACCGTGACCACGCGGACTGCCGCGAGCGCCCGAATCTCCGCCGCCGTCGCCTCGAGCGGCTCGGTGTTTCGGGCGTTGATCGTGACGTGCACACCCTCGCGGGCAAGTGCGATGGCGCACGCCTTCCCGATGCCTTTGCTGGCGGCACAAACGATTGCGGTTCTCTCTCGGATGCCGAGGTCCATGGTGTCTCCCGCGTCGCACCGGTGCTCTCAGAAGTCCAGATCGGGGGGTGGCATCGGTCCCCATTGGTTCAGCGCGTTGAGGATGTGGTGCGACCCGGCCGGCGCGTCCGCCTGCAGCAAGTCGCTGTCGGTCCAGTGCTCGATCGTAAAGCCGAGCGGATCCTTCCAGTAGTCGAAGATCTGGCCGCCGAGGATGTGGCGGCCGACACCCCAATAGGGTCGGCCGCCGTCGCCGTGGCGCTCGAGATGGTCGCGGCCGGCCATCAGGTCGTCGAAGTCGGCGACCTCCCAGGACACGTGCCCAAGCTTTACCTCCGGCGTCTCGAGCACGAGCAGGGTGTGATGATCGGCGGGCTGCGTCCCGCGGTCGCAGCGCAGGAAGCGGCCGATGGGCTTCTCCGGTCCTTCCATGTAGATGTCGTCGGAGACCAGCATGCCGAGTGTCTCCTGGTACCACCGCGCCAGCGTCGTGAGGTCCGTCGTCTTGAGCGCGGCATGCCCGCAGCGTTTCACCTGAGCAGGCCCCGCGGGAACGCGCTGCAGGGTACCCACGCGGGGCCGATCGGCAGCGGTGTTCAGCGGCGGATGGATGCGCAACGGCAGCCCTTCGAGTGGCTCGATGCCGTGCACCACGTCGACGTGGCGGCCGTCGGGGTCACGCAGCCGCACCACCTGCCCGCCGCCCGGCTCGTCGAGTGCCTCGACCCGGGCACCGGTGGCTTGCGCCAGAGCGCCCAAGTCGGCGCCAGCACTGGCCCAGAACGCCAGGCCAAGGAACGCCGGGTCGCCGCGGTGGGTAACGTGGACGTGATGGTCGGCAGACGTACCGCGCATGTACAGGGCGTCGCTCGTGCGTGCCGACCGGTGCATGCCGAAGGCGACGAGGAATGCTTCCATCCGGTCAAGATCCGGAGCAGAAAAACGCGGAAAGGCGATATCGTTCACCTTGATGGTGGGATTGTGCATGCCGTCCTCCTCTGATTGCCTCGCTCGATCGTGCCGGAGTATACAACCGCACGCGGCCGCCCGCTTTGCCGGACGAGACGCTCGCTTTGCCGGACGAGACAAGATGGGCGTATGACCACGAGAGCCTCAGCGAGCACCCACTCGACGATCGGCAGCTGGGCCGGCACCATCATCAGGGCCCTTGATGCGCGGGGTCTGCACGGCGACGAGCTCGCCCGCGCCGCCGGCATCAAGCCGGAATCGCTGCAGGATGTCGATGCCCGCGTGCCGCGCGACGCGCTCACCCGCTTCTGGCATCTGGCCGTCCAGACGACGGGCGAGCCGTGCTTTGGGCTTACCGTGATCCGCTACGCCGCGCCGACCAGCTTCCACGCGCTTGGCTACGCGGTCCTGGCGAGCGAAACGCTGAAGGAAGCGCTGGAGCGCATCGTCCGCTACCGTCGACTGATCGGCGACATCGTCACGCTCAGCCTCGAGGAGAGAGACGATCGCTACCGATTCACCATCGACGTCTCGTCGTCGCCGGGCGCGGTTCCCTTCGAGGCGGTCGACGCATTTGCCGCGACGATCGTGCGCCAGGCACGCCTGCTGCGCGGCGATCGCGCGCTCGCTCCGTTGGCCGTCTCGTTGCAGCGGCCGGAGCCCGCAATCTCCGCCCCCTTTCAGCGGGCATTTCGCGCGCCGGTTTCCTTCTCGCAGCCGCTGAACTTCTTGGAGTTTCGTCGCGCCGATCTGGAGCTGCGGCTCCCGGCCGCAAACGCCGAGTTGGCGCGTCGGAACGACGAGGTGGTGGTACGCTATCTCGCACGCTTGGAGGAGGCGGGCCTATCGACCCGCGTCCAGCAGGCCGTGCTCGATACGCTGCCGAATGGCGCACCGACGAAGCAGATGGTGGCGCGCCGACTGGGCATGAGCCCGCGCAATCTGCAGCGCCACCTCGCCACCGAAGGCACGTCCTTCAAGGAACTGCTGAACGATGCCCGCATGAGCCTGGCGCGCACTTATATCGAGGCCGGTCGCATGCCGATGACGGAGATCGCGTTCGTCCTCGGGTTCGCCGACATCAGCGCATTCTCACGCGCCTTCAAGCGCTGGACCGGTCGGTCTCCGCGCGAATACGCAACCAAAAGAGGAGCCGGGGACGCATTTGAATGAAGCGCGCAGCTGCGAGGCCTCGGCCAACGCGTCGGTCGGAACCCTCAGCGCGAAGAACCAGCAAAGCCTCGGACCAATGTGGCGATTTCAGCTGCGGCCGTGTCCAAGGCGAAATGACCGGCATCGAGAATGTGAACTTGCGCGTTCGGCACGTCCCGGCGATAGGCTTCCGGTTCGCAGAGCTCGAACGAGAGATCATACTTCCCCCAGATCACCAGCAGGCGCGGCTGCCGCTCGCGCATCCATGCTTGCCACTTCGGGTAGGCCTCCACGTTGGTTCGATAGTCGTAGAACAGGTCGCTTTGGATGTCGGCCTGGCCGGGCTGGGTGAGAAAAGCAAACTCATCGGTCCAGAGATCCGGGTCATAGCGCTCCACGTTGGGATCATTCCCGACATGGCGTGTCCGGGTCGTCGGCAGCGACAAGAGATTGGTGCGTAGGGCGCTTTCGTTGGCGGCGCGATCGGCCCAAAAAGCCCGCCGCGTCTTCCAATTCGCCCCCAGGCCTTCGTTATGCGCTACAGCGTCCTGGACGATGAGCGCCGCGATCCGCTCCGGATGGCTCAGGGCCATGCGAAAACCCACCGGGCCGCCATAGTCCTGCATGTACAGTGTGTAGCGCGTGAGCCCGAGCGCTTCGGTGAAGTGATTCATAATCTCGGCATAGTGATCGAACGTGTACGCAAATGTTTTCGGGTCCGGCCAGTCGCTGTGTCCAAAGCCCGGGTAATCGGGCGCGACCAGGTGATAGCGATCGGCGAGCCGGGCGAAGAGCGGCTCGAACATCCGCGATGACGAGGGCAGTCCGTGCAAAAGGAGAAGCGTCGGCGCATCTTGCGGGCCGGCCTCCCTGTAAAAGATCGACAGTCCATCTATCTGTTTCGTGCGGTAGAAGGTCGGGTATGCCACGGGACCTTCCTTCCCGTGGGCCAGCAACGGAAATGCCGCGAGCATGACAGAGACCACCAACACCGTGCGGCAGGACGCCAGCAAGCGCTGCTCGGCGCTGGCCGGCCGAGCGCCCTCGCCGGTTACCATTTGCCAACGTGCGCACCGCCGTCCACGTGCAGCACCTCCCCGGTGACTTGAGCGGCTTCCATCAGATAGACGATCGCGTCCACGATATCCTTCACAGCGGAAAGCTGTCCCATCGGTTGCAGGGTCCTGAGAAATTCCTTCGGGTCGTCCTTGTGCATCGGGGTATCGACAACGCCCGGTGCCACGGCGTTCACCCGTATACCCTGTTTCACGTATTCCATTGCCAGGCTCCGCGTGACGGCCTCGAGGCCGCCTTTCGTGATCATCGGCACCGCAGCGTTGACTCCCGCGATCGGGTGACCCACCAACGTCGTCGTGATATTGATGATGCTTCCGCCGGCCTGCTGTGCCACCATCTGCTTGATCGCGAACTGAGTGATGAAGAGAAATCCTTCAATATTGACGGACACGAGAGCCCGCAAATCGTCGAGTGTGTACTCGGTAAAGGGCTTCGAGAAATATATGCCGGCATTGTTGACGAGCGCATCGATCCGGCCGAATCGGGAGACGGCAGTATCCACGATCTTCGCGGCCGTGTCGGGGTCGCTGATGTCTCCATCGACCAGTGCGAGATTCGCGGACGCCGGGAACGGATTTGCTTTGGTGATGTTTCGCGAGTTCGCGACGACGCCGTAGTCACGTTTCAAGAAGGCTTCCACGAGACCCGCGCCGATCCCGCGTGAGGCGCCGGTCACGGCGGCTATTTTCTGTGGACTTGCCATTTCCGAGCTCCCTTCACCACTCGCGGCGCACGCCGACAGATCGCGCGCCCAGGCTTGCCGAACCGCTTGTAAGAACTGCTTCGATGCGATTGTCCGCCGATCTACTGGGACTCTCAAGTAGGGCTGACGCGTTCGGCTGCAGATGGGATTCCGGCGCGCCCGGCTGGGGCCTGCGTCCCTGCTCAGGATTGATCAACTTGACTCGCCAGAACTTCGCCCGCCGGGTGTCAACACGCGTTAGGACGTAACACTAGCTCGGGTCGGCGGCGCGCAACCGCTTCGCGAGCGCCTGCAGGAGCTTCCATGCGATGGCCCCATTCCTTTCGACCAGCGGGCGGAACTCCCAGAATGTCAGCCCGTAGCACACCATGTCGGTCGCAGCGACCACCGTGGCCAAGCGGGGACCGCCGTCGATCAAGGCGATCTCGCCGAAGTAGTCGCCCGGGCCGAGGGTGCCGACGTCGACGCCTTTTCTCGAGACCGTGGCCTCCCCGGAGTCGATGAGGAAGAAGGCCGCCCCGCCGGAGCCCTCCATGATCACGGTCTCGCCCTTCGCAAAGGGGTGTTCCTTGAGCAAGCGGGCTATTTGCTCGGTCTGCCTGCGGTCCATATCGGCAAAGAGCTGGACGCGCCGGAGCGCAGCCACCGGATCCCGTGGGGGCGGACCGGGGGGGGCGTCACTGCCCGCCTTTTTCCCGGTGGTGACGGCGCGACATTGCAGGAGGTAGAGCGTCCCTTCTTGGAACGCCCATTCGATGTCGCGCCGCGGGCCGTAGACCTTCTCGCACTGCAAGGCGAGCGCACCCAACGCCGCGAGCCCGACGTCGTCGAGGCAGAGTTGGTTCACCTGCGCCGCTGGCACTTGCTGCTCGAAGGTGCCGCCGTTCGGGAGTGAGCGGATCGCAATGCGTTTGCGCCCGACCTTGCGCTCCAGCACTTGGCCGGAGCGGTCGAGACGGAAGTGATCCGGGACGACGAGGCCGGCGACCACGGCTTCACCGAGGCCCCAACTCGCTTCGATCAGACGCTCATCGGCGCCGGTGACCGGGTGCTCGGTGAACATGACCCCGGCCACGGTGGGATTGAGCAGTGTCTGGACGACGACACCGACACTCGGCCGGGTGAACAGGCCGACACGTTGGCGGTAGGTGATGGCCGAGTCCGAGTTCGCAGACCACCAGACTTCGCGGACCGCGCCGGGCACATCGGCCGGCGAATGGACGTTGAGCACGGTAATGTGCTGGCCGGCGAAGCTTGCCGCCGCGCCGTCTTCGTCGACGGCGGAGGAGCGCACGGCGAACGGGGGCGGCAAGGCGGCGATGGCCTGCGCCACCTTTGCAATGGCCTTGTCCTCTCCCGAAGCGACGGCCTCGACCAGGTCGCCCGAGAGCGCGACGCCGGGCGGCACCGCGAGGCCGTGGCGCGCGGCGTCGCCGAGCCCCACGGCCTTCGACCCGTAAAGTGATGTCTCGCGCGCCTTCGCGAAGGCGACGACTTTTTTCACCCAAGCACCGTGACTTCGCCGGCATCGCCGTCGACGCGGACGCGGACGCCGTCGGCGATGCGTTCGGTCGCCTCGCGGGTCCCGACGACGCCGGGGATGCCGTACTCGCGCGAGACGATCGCCGCATGCGACAGCAGGCCGCCGTTGTCGGTGACGATACCGCCAAGCAGCGGCAGGAGGATGTTGAAGGCCTCGGTCGTCGATTCGGTGACCAGCACATCCCCCTTGGCGATGCGGCCGAACTCGGACGGGCCGGAGACGCGGCGCGCCGGCCCTTCGTAGACACCCTTGCTTGCCGCCAGCCCGTAGAGGACCTTTTCTTCGTTCTGCGCCTGGGAGCTCCCGAAGAGGTGGCCCAAGGCGATGAAGGTCGCGCGCATGAGGCGGCCGACCGCTGGCGGCAGGCCCGCGAGATCAGGCGGCGGTGGTGCGGGCGGGCCAAGCAGGGGCGGGGCATCTTTGGCGGTGTAGGTCGCGCGGTATGCGGCGCGCTTGGCGAGCTCGTCCGCGGACGGACCGCCGCTGCCGGCAACCAGCGCGCACATCTCGTCAAGCCCGGCGTCCAGCATCTGCTGCGGGCTGGCGATGCGGCCGCGAGCCGCCACCCGCCGGCCAGCCGCAAGAGCGGCACGCCGCATGAGGCCCGAGGCCCAGATGTCGCTGTAGACGCCACGCTCGTCGCGCAAGCGGTACATGAGGCGGGCCTCGCCGAGCAGTTCATCGAACTCGGTCTGGTGCGCCGCAGGAACCTGGGCACGAACTTCGGCAATGCGGGCATCGACGTCCGAGGCAGCCTGCGCGTCTCCCGAAACGGCAATGCGGATGGACCTGAGGAGCGCGTCCGGCAATTCGAGCGCCGAGGGCTCGGCGATGTCGAAACCGTCAATGAGGCGGTTGCCGACCAGGTCGAGGTAACCGGAGACCGCCGCGCCGGCTTCGCCCGCGAAGGAACGCAGGCGCGCGAGCAGCTGCGCGGGATCGGCGGCGGAGGCGAGGGCCTCGCGGGCTGCCGGGTCCTGAGCGAATGCCGCCTTCAAGCGTGCCATCTCGTCGGAACCACCCTTGGACACCTCCGCCGATCCACGCATCAGGCCCAGCAGCTCCGACGGCGGCAAGCCCGTCCAGTCGCCAACGTGAGCCAGAAAGTCGCCGCTTGGAATTATGGCACTCCCGGTGAAGCGCATGTGTTGGGCGATCATGGCCGCATGGTGATCGCGGCAACGCGTCAGGTAGGCGACCAGCTCCGCGTCGGAGAGGGCGTCGGCATTGACCGCCTGCAGCTCCCGGTGCGTGGCAATGGAGGAGGGTTTGCGGTTCTCGTCCCAGTCGCGCAGCTGCTCGCGCCAGAGCTTCTGCGTGATGGCTTGCTCGGCGCGCCGAAAGCGCTCGGGAAGCTCGGCCTCCGGCGCGGGCAGCACCTGGTTGTAGCCGAAGCCGTTCACGTAGGCGATCTGCAAGCCGTCGATGAGCATCCCGTAGAAGCGGGCGAAGTCGTTGGTGCCGCGCTTGAAGGCGGGTGGATGCGTCTCCTGGAAGTAGCGCGTCATCGGGCGCGGGAAGTGCACCGGGTCTTGCTCCCACGATCCGGGCCCGGGTGGGTCAAATCGGAGTGCGGTCGAGGTGTCTGATCTCGTCATGGCGATTCCTCTCTTTGGGACGGCCCACGGCCCTCGCGGTACCGAGGGCGATTATTTTCTCGTCCGGAACCGAACGCAAGACGTTGCGAAATGGGGCTTATCAAAGAGACACGATACAAGGAAACATCAATTCGAAAAGGCTCTTCAACGTCCGGAACGGCTTGACCATGCACTGGCGGGAGTCCTATACGCCGTGCTGTGCAGAAGACAAGTCCCCCGCTGCGCCACGACCTTCCGCTGTGGGCGCCGTTGGTTCAGGCGCTGGCATTGTCGCTGTTTCACGTCGCGCTCCCGTTTGGCGTGTCGAGACTGTCATCTCGACACGGATGGTCGGCAGGGCATCCCGCCTTGTGGAACGTATTCGGCCTTCTACCGGTCGTGGGCGGCCTCGCACTCATCGTCTGGATCATCGTGCTCCACGTCAGATCAGCGACGCAACATGGTTGGCGGATGGAAGTGACACCTTTCGAGCCCACGCAATATCTCATCGTCAGTGGACCATACCGCTACACCCGTAACCCGATCTATCTCTGCCACTGCACCATTTGGATCGGCTGGGCACTTTTCTATGGCAGCGTCGCCGTACTCGTGGGGCTGCTGTTGATGTGGCTCTCCTTGGCGTTCATCATCGTCCCATACGAGGAGAGCGGGCTCATGAGACAACTGGGCGAACCCTACCGGCGGTACCAGAGCCGCGTCCCCAGATGGTTTGGAGGATCGTCCGCGGCACCGCCTCGATAGATCTCGGGCGCGCCGCCGAGTGCGAAGCCGCCCAGCCCGCTCGGCACGGTGCCGGCAGACAACCGGTGCGCTCCATGCCGTACCGTCGCAATCTGCTGCATCCGGATTTTTCGATTGTCATCGGAGCCCCACATACACCGCCGGGAATGGCGGACATGTGTGCACAGGCGAGCGCGCATCGCCTGTGGAGCCGCCTCGACCGCAATCGCAAGACACGCTCGACGCGCGACCGCGCCTACGGCGTCGGGTTCGCCTTGATGATGCTCTCGTTAAGAGCCATGTGCCTTTGAACCGCGATTGGTGTAGGTGCACCTTCGATGAAACCAACTCTGATCCTCACCTGCGGACTGGCGCTGCTAGCCGCCTGCTCGTCCGAAGATTCCTCGTCCGTTCCGCCCGCATCATCCGCGCCGCCCACGGCGGAGGCGTGGAAGGCATCCGCCCGCGCGGCCGCCTCCACCATCGACAGCACATGGATGGCGTCGCGCCTGTCCGTGCTTGCCGCCGACGATATGGAGGGGCGCGACAACCTGACCCGCGGCGGCGCGAAGGCCCGCGCGTGGCTCGAGGGGCAGATGACCGATATCGGCTTGGAGCCAATGGGCACCGATCGCTTCGAGCAGGCCTTTGCACAGGGCATCAACCTCGTCGGCCGGATTGCCGGCAACGATCCTGCCCTGGCGGACGAATACGTTCTCGTCAGCGGCCATTACGATACCTGGGCGTCGTGGGCGCGCCGCACAGTCAATGCCTTGAGAGCAAGCTGGCGCCGGGCAATATGATATGCAACGGGGCGGCCGACAACGGCGCGGGCACCATCGCCACGTTGGCCATCGCCAACGCCCTGGCGCGCAGCCGATTGCGGACCCGCCGCTCCGTCCTGGTCGTCCTCTGGGACGCCGAGGAGGACGGCCTGTTGGGCAGCCACCACTTCGCCGACGAGGATCCGCGTGTCCCGATCGAGAAGATCGCGGCCATGTACTCGGTGGACAACGTCGGCGCGTACATCATCAAGGGGGTCGACGACTCTTTCGCCATCGGCACCGAATACGCGACGGGCCTGCGTGAGCGGATCAAGACGATCAACGCCGAGACGGGATTCACCCAGTGGCCGGTCTCGTCCTTCTTTGTCGGCAGCGATACGGGCGGACGCAGCGACCACCTGCCCTTCCGGCTGCATGGCGTGCCGGTCATCTTCTTCGGCTCCGGCTCGTCGCCCGAGTATCACACGCCCGCCGACGAAATCGGCATCGTCGGCTTCGACAAACTCGCGAAGATCACACGTCACGTTGCCTTGATGACCGCCGACGTGGCGAACGACGACGCGCGACCGGTCTTCGTGGCTGATCCGCTTCCCCAGCTGGACGACGCGCGCGCGTTGATCGCCCTGGGCGAGGCAGTACTGGCCGACCCCGCGTCGCTGGGGTTTGACGACCCCGTGCTGGTGGGCATCCTCGAAGGGTGGCTGACCGATCTCAACCGGTACCTCGCCGATCCGCCGAGCACGGACCAGGAGTGGGAATCCTATCAACGGTTCGTGAAATCCATCATCACCACCGTCTACGGCTTCATCGGGGGCGCCGACGAGGGGTCGACGTGAAGAAGCGCATCGTCGTCTGGGGTACCGGTTTCGTCGGCAAGCTCGTGATCCCCGAAGTCATCCGCCATCCGCACTTCGAGCTCGTCGGCATCGGCGTCAGCCATCCGGACAAGATCGGCAAAGACGCCGGCACTATCTGCGGCATCGATCCGATCGGCGTCACGGCGACCGACGACGTCGCGGCGCTGATCGCGCTGGCGCCTGATGCGCTCGTGCACTACGGTCCAACGGCCGCCCACGCGCGCGACAACATCCGGCTGATGAAGGCCTTCCTCACAGCAGGCATCGACGTCTGCTCGACGGCGATGACCCCGTGGGTGTGGCCCTCGATGACCCGGAACCCGCCGCAGTGGATCGAGCCCATTACCGCGGCGTGCGCCGCCGGCGGCGCGTCGTGCTTCACGACCGGAATCGACCCCGGATTTGCCAACGATCTGTTTCCCATGACGCTCATGGGGCTCTGTGCCGAGGTGCGCATCGTGCGCGCGCTCGAGATCCTCGACTACATCAACTATACGGGCGACTACGAAATGGAGATGGGGATCGGCAAGCCGCCGGAGTTCCAGGCGCTGCTCGAGAACCCCGACCTTCTCGTCATGTCGTGGGGTGGGACGGTACCGATGATGGCACACGCCGTCGGGATCGAGCTCGACGCGATCACGACCACCTGGGAGAAATGGGTGACCGACACGCCGATCACGACCGCCAAGGGGCGGATCAACCCGGGCGAGGTCGCCGCCATCCACTTCACGATCAACGGTATCTACAAAGGGCAGACGCGCATTCAACTCGAGCACGTGAACCGCGTCGGCGCCGACGCCGCGCCGGAGTGGCCGCGCGGGACCCAGAACGACGTGTACCGCGTCGAGATCGAGGGATCGCCGTCGATCACCCAGGAAACCGCCTTTCGTTTCACCGACGGGAGCGGCCGCGACGCCGCGACGGCCGGCTGTTTCGCCACCGGCATGCGCGCGCTCAACGCCGTGCCGGCGGTCAACGCGCTGCCGCCGGGCTGGGTCACCGCCCTCGATCTCCCGCTCATCCCGGGGCTGGGCGGCATCCGCTAGGCCTGCGGCCGGCGTCTTTTCTCTGGCCCGCTCCCGTTGGTCGCTATGGACTGCCTCGTCCGACAGGCTGCTGGCTGCGCAACCGCGGTGACGGCGCCAATCCTGGAGCGTTCTGGTGGGACATCTGGGCGCCCGGATTGACTCCTGCGACAAACGACCAGTGTCCTCTTCCGAAGTATGGGACGTTGCCGGACAGCTACTCCATGTTCGACGCCATAAACCAGAACAATCCTCCTGCGCTCGGCTTGTGGAAGCCACACTTCTTCCAACGCGCGGGGCTGACGACGTTCACGCACCAGAACCAATACTTCAACAATGTACCCTGAAGCGTGGACTAGTCTCGCGGCGAATCGAACGTAGCATCCTTCCGACAGACGAGCCGGCGACCAGCGGCGGCATCACTCAAAGGGTGATGTTCTCCGGCCCCCAGTAAGCCTTCATCGAAGCGACTTTGCCGCCGCTGTTGAATTCAAACACGTCGATGGCGTGGATCTTCATGGTGGCGACGGTGACAGAGAAAGGAAATGCTACAGCATTCCCCGCGCAACGGGCCGGGCCGGTGAGCTCCAGTTTGGCTCCGGCGCCAAAGCCTTGCTGATAGAATTCCACGATCGCAGCGATGCCGTGGCGCACCTCGCTGCCCACAGGGTCCTCCACCGTGGCGTCTTCGGCATAGATCTCCTTGATCAGGGTGATGTCGTTGTCGGCGAAGGCCCGGATGTATTTCTCCACTACGGCGATTTTGTCGGCGGCGTCCATGAAACCTCCCATGCGAGACCTCTATCGAAAGACGCCCCAGGATGTCCATGGTGTTTGCCTGGCGGCGGATTGAATATTGGCGAGGCGCCAGCGCGATGGTATTTGGGGATGGATTGAGCGAAGCCTGGTACAAGGTGATCGCTGGGCCAATAGCGGGTGTCACAGGAGGAATGCTTGCGCCAACACGTCAACGCCCTTGTACTCGCAGCGCTCGTGACGCTGGCCACCACGGCTCACGCCGGCACTCCGGCCACTGGCTTCACCGACTCGCTCGTCGTCGGCAGCCTGCAGGCGCCGACCGCCATAGCCTTCCTGCCGAACGGAAACCTGCTGATTACGGAAAAGGTCGGCAACCTCAAGCTCTTCGACGGAAGCACTACCACAACGCTGGTCACGATCCCGGTCTGCACTGCTTCAGAGATGGGACTCCTCGGCGTCGCGATCGATCCCGGCTTCTCGAGCAACGGCTTCATCTATCTGTATCGGACGAAAGCCGGCGCCGGAGGCTGCGGCACCTCGACGGGCCGATTCAATCAAGTCGTCCGCGTCACCATGTCCGGCGGGACGGTGAATCTGGCTTCGCTGACTGAATTGCTCTCCGGCATCCGCACCGACAACGGCAACCACGACGGCGGGGTATTGCGGATCGGGCCGGATCAGAAGCTCTGGGTGGGCGCGGGCGATAGCGGGCTCGGCGACAACGTCGGCGGCCCCGGCTCGTCGACGAATCCGTACTCGCAGGACCTCACGTCGCTCAACGGCAAGGTTCTGCGCCTCAACCTCGACGGTACACCAGCCGCCGACAACCCGTTCGTCGGTGTGGCTGGCGACCGCGGCGAGATCTGGGCCTACGGGTTCCGCAACCCGTTCCGCATGAGCTTCGATGCGGCGACCGGCAAACTGTGGATCGGCGATGTCGGCGACGAGACCGTCGAAGAAGTCGACATCGGTACAGCCGGCGGCAACTACAGCTGGCCGCGGTGCGAAGGCAATCTGCAAGGCCCGCCGAACGCCCCACAGCCGTGCGTAGTCGGCACCGACATCGCGCCAGTGCTCACCTACCCGCACTCCGGCGGGACCTCGCTCGGCACCTGCCTCATCGGCGGCACATTCGCCGGCAACGCGTTCGGAGCGATGGCCGGAGACTACGTCTTCGGCGACTGTACCTCGAGCGTCATCTACCACATCACTCCGAACGCGATGCGCAACGGCCTGACCGGGGTGCCCGCACCGGTCGCTACCAGCGCCAACACGCCGTCCGACTTCGTCATGGCTCCGGACGGCGCAATTTACTACACGGCAAACGGCGGCGGCGAGGTGCGACGTCTGGCAGCTGTCGGTCCCTCGCCAACCTTGACGCCCACCAACACTCCCACCCGCACACCGACACAGACACCAACCCAAACCCCATCCAGCACGGCGACCCAGACCCCCGTGAACACCGCAACACCGACACGGACGCCAACCAACTCGCCGACGCTGACGCCGACCAACACCGCGACGCGAACCAACACACCGACCAACACGCCGAGTAATTCGCCGACGCTGACGCCGACCAACACGCCGACGACCACGGCGACCCTGAGCGGGACGTCGACGGCAACGCCGACGGTAAGCCCAACCGCGTCGCCGCTCCCGACGAACGCCCTGCTACTCGGCTCGGTGACCTTGCAGGGGCGTCCGGCGCCCCCCGACCCGCGCTGGAGCGTCCCGCTGCGGGTGAGCCTGACACCGCAGGCGGGCGGGGCCGCTGTGACGTGCATGCCGACGACCGATCAGAGCGGAGACTTCATGTGTGGCGGCTTCTCGCCGGGGTCGTATGTGGGCTGCGTCAAGCACAGCCACACGCTGCAGAACTGCCAGGATGTGATCCTGGTAGCCGGCGACAATCCGGTGAACTTCGGGACGTTGCGCGAAGGAGATGCCAACGACGACAACTGCGTGCAGCTCGTAGACTTCTCGATTCTGGCCACCAGCTTCGGCGCGTGCACCGGCGATCCAGGGTTCGATGCCCGGGCGGACTTCGACTTGAGCGGCTGCGTGGTCCTGGTCGACTTCTCGTTGTTGTCGGCAAACTTTGGCCAGTGCGGCGCCACGCCGTAGACTTGCGCCTCGCGAATATTCTGCTGAAGTTCAGCACCAAGAACAACGCAAAGGAGGGTAGTCATGGACATGAAACTAGAAGTCCTGGTCGTACCTGTTTCAGACGTCGATCGGGCCAAAGCGTTCTACGAGAAGCTGGGGTTCCGGTTGGATGTCGACTACGCCGCCAACGAGAACTACCGGATTCTACAGTTCACTCCTGCCGGTTCGGAGGCGTCGATCATCTTCGGCAAGGGGATCACTTCCGCCAAACCAGGTTCGATCGACGGCCTAGTCCTGGCGGTGTACGACATCGACGCGGCCCGCAGCGAGCTCCTGTCGCACGGCGTCGAGGTCAGCGAGGTGTTCCACGACGCCGGCGGTGGCCTCGGCGGCGGCTTTTACGCAGGCACCCAGGCGCGCGCACCGGGGCCAGACCCCCAAGGCCGTTCCTACGCCTCGTATGCCTCGTTCCGCGATCCGGACGGCAATGGGTGGCTGCTTCAGGAGATCAAGACGCGACTTCCCGGCCGCGAGTGGAAGCGTTGACAGGAGCCCACGTCATGGACGTTGCAACCCTTGCAGGCCTTCTCCGCGAGACAGAGGAGCACCACGGCCACTATGAGAAGACGCACGCCAAGCATCACTGGTGGGACTGGTACGCGGCCTATCTGAGCGCCCGTCAAAACGGCAGCGGTCCGGAGGAAGCGGCAGCCGCCGCCGATCGCTACATGGAGGAGGTCCTTCATATTCTTCCCCGATGATGCCGTTCGAGCGAACGCTCCGAGCATTGCGCGTGCTTGAAATTGCCATGCAAACGGCGATCGTCTCCGCAAGGTGATTGCGCAGAAATGCCCGCCATCGTTGAGACAGCCGTGCCGCGACCGGCCTCAAGCGGAGGCGCAGGCACTGTCTCACCGGGATCTGTCCGGTCCTGGAGTTGGTCGCGATTCCACTCGGGGGACACTGGCGGCGGCCGTTTAGCGATGCCCTCTGGAATAGCCGCGGTTCCGCATCCTCCCTGAAACCAACGGCGGTGCGAGACGTGGTCCGAGGTCCCGGGCGGCGTGTCGGTGATCGACTACGGTTCCACCGGGGTAGACGTACGGAACGTCATAGCCGTAGAAGTAGGGCCCGTACTCGTCGGGGTTTGCGTAGGCCGTATCGGCCTGGGGGCCGATGTTCCATTCAGGCGCGACCGGCGACCCATAGATCGCCGTCCCGGCGGTTGGTGGTGGCGGCACCGGGGGATCGGGCTCTGGGGCGACGCTCGCCGCCGGCGCAGCATCCACCGCGACTTCAGCCCACTTCCGCTCCGTAGGCACCTCGGCCTTGATGTTCGTGAAATGGATGACTCCGGCAGCGTCGGTCCATTCAAAGAAGGTCTCCGCTGCTGCCGCACTGGAAAGCCTGGCGATGATGACGGCTAGCAGAAACGTATGGCCCGCCCTTTTCATGTTTGGATTCTACCGCGGGGCAGAGGCTCCGTGAAGAAGTCCATTGCGGCGAGGCCTGACATCGAGAGTCTTACGGCCGCGGCAGGTCGGGGAGCCAGCTCGCAGGTTGCTGGGAGAACAGGGTCTTGGCGTCCCAGTAGTCGCGCCACAAGGTGAGCATGCCGTTGCGAAATTTGAACACGGCGGCAACCTTCAGAGTGGCACGCTCACCGGTGCGGTGATGCCACACCTCGGTACGCTCGATAAGGATCGTGTCGCCATCCTCAACCAGTTCGTGGATCGTCGTTGGAATGCGTTCGAGCATCCCCAGTCCCATCTCGAGCTTGGCGCAAATCGCCTCCGGCCCGACCGCCGTTGCTTCCGCATACGGCACGTCTTCGTAGGCGCAGTCTTCGGTGCAGTAACGCGCGACCGCGGCGAAGTCCAATCGATCGAGGTCTACAAATAGTTGTCGCAGTCGATCAGCGTTTCTGCTCATGCGGTGCTCCCATTGACACACTCCTGCCTTTGGCGCTTTCAAAATACGATGCTTTCGTGATCCTCTCGATTTGACACTCGTCTTCCCGGCGCTCTATTAGGAACGGCCTCGCGATGTCGCGGCTGGTGGGCCCGAGATCCGGTCACATTGCGAGTGGTCGAATTTACGGGGATGGTAAGCAACGAATCGTGCATTGATGCGGGCACGGCACCCCGCGCGGAGATCGAATCCATGCTGCTCAACGACACTCACCACCGGGATCGAGGCGCCGCAATCGTCCGCGTCGTCGCGTCGCTGGCATCGATCGTCCTCTTCACCGCGTGCGGCGAAAGCAGCCAGAACGTCCCGGTGGCCAGCCACCCACTGGATCCCAATCCAGCCTTGACGATCGGGGCGCAAGAAGACCGCCCGGCGCGGGTAGTCTTGCCCAAGGATTACAACATCCAACGGAAGTATCCTTTGGTCATCTTGTTGCACGGCTACGGCGCGAATGCCGCGGAGCAGGATTTCATTTTTCACTTGGCGCAACGGACAACAACCTACCAATTCATCCTGGTGCTTCCGGACGGTACGCCGGACAGCAAAGGGATGCTCTTCTGGGACGCAACCCCCGAATGCTGCAACTTCTACGGTCATCCGCCGGTCGACGATGTCGGCTACATTGCCGCACTCATGAAGGAGGCAATGAGCATCTACGCGGTCGATTCCAAGCGCATCCGGCTGGTCGGGCACTCGAACGGTGCCTACATGAGCTACCGCTATATCTGTGAGCACCCGGTGCCAGTCGACCGAATTGTTGTCCTCGCTGGTTCCGTCTATCTCGACCCCTCCTCCTGCCGCGATCCGAAGCCCGTCGACATCGTGCACACGCAAGGCACCGCCGACGACACCGTTTTGTACGAGCCCAACCTTCCGCCGAATGCCGACCCGAACCACATCAACACCGTCGGCGCCGAGGCCGCGATCGGCCGCTGGGCGCATGTCGCTGGTTGTGCCGAACCACCCGATCTGATCGAGAGCCGCGACTATTTCCAGGCCCTCACGGTTGACGGGAATCCGGCCGAGACCGAGATCTACCGGTTCCACGGCTGTACGAGCGGCAAGCGTATCGAACTGTGGAAATCGATCGGCGCCGATCACACCTTCATCATGCCCCCTTCCAACGACCGCTGGCGCGACGACGTGGCCGCGTTCGTGAGCGAGTAGGGCAAACGCCGGGCCCATCTGCCGCCCCGCTGCGCGATCGATCGCGAGTACCGCTGCCATGAGTGATGCGAGTGAAGTCGCCGCTGAGCGGGACGCCGCTAACGCGCACGCCGGCGGCGCATCAAGAGACCGGCGGCGGGCATCAGCAACAGCCACGCCGCGGTGCCGCTGGCAGGCAATCCGATCTGGCAACCGCCACCGTGCGAGCCCCCGCCCGGGTTGACGGTAATGCCGGAGACCCCCACGATGTCGACCGGAGCGCCGCTGGTGCAGGGATTGACCGCCGGCCCACCCGTCGTCGGTGGCAGCCAATAGTTCGCGGTGAACCCGCCCACCCACGAGGCCGCCGTGTTCGGGCGAGTCAGCGCACCGCTCGTACATTCCGGGCTCAGGATCGCGCTCTTGTTCGGCGCCCAGACGAGGACCGATTGCGCAGCCACCTGCAGCGGACCACCCGTGCCGTACTTGAAGTTGAGATAGTTGAGCCCCTGATCGACGAGGTACTGAAGGTCCATGACCGTCTTGCCAGCGCCAGCCTTCAACTCCACCGGTATGGCCAGTTCAAACTCAAGCCCCGGAGTATTCAGCGGTGCAGCATGCACGGTGACGATGTACTCGTCACCGGAGACGGCGAACGGATCGGCCGGATCCTTGGTTGTGGTGACCAACTTACCGGCGGCATCGCGCACGCCTTGCAGCGAGACGGTCAAGACGCCGTTGCTGTTGAACATGAACTTGCTCGTCGGCAGTAGTCGCGGCACCACCTTGGTGGTTCCCGGAATACTGATCGTGCCCGTCGTCGTGAGTGCGCTCGAAAACTTGTACGGCATTGCGGCATGTGCCGTCACCGCAACCCCGTGGGCCGCCAGCAGAGCAAGCGCCCAGCGGCTGGATTGCGTGATGTGCCTCACAAGCAGTGCGAAAATGCGCCGATTCATTGGAAACTCCCTTCCGACCCGGATCGGCTGACAGTCGCGTCTTGGAGGCCATTTGCGCATCGTTTCGGTCGGGTTGTCAAGTCAAACACACGCCGCTCAAACACACGCCGCCCTTCTGTCATCCGTCGCGCCCGGCCGCATCGACGCGCGCCTTGATATCTTGTGTCATGAAGTTTCACGACCGTTTCCTCTCGCGGACACTCGCCGTCATCGGGCCGACGTGATCGATCGTGGCTTCGATTGGCGCCACCCCAGTATACGGCACCAGGCCATAGGTCGCCATCATGCCGACGGTTCCAGAGAACGACGAGGGCATGCAGATCGAGCCCCCTTGATCCGCGCCAAGGGCCAGTTACCAACATGACTGCGGCGTATCGGCATTGCGCTCCCCTTTCAATGGCGGTGCCTCGCCAGGATTCCGTCCGCTGCGGCCTTGGGGCCGAAAATCGGCATGCGGTTTCGTGGAGGGGTCGCAAATGCGTGGCTCCAAGACGCAAGCGGGGTTTTGGCGAGGCACAGGCCTCGGTTGATCAGCCCATGCGATGCAGGGCGCAGATCTTGTTGCCGGACGGATCGCGCAGATAGGCCAGATACATCTTCCCCATACCGCCTTCGCGCACTCCCGGGGGATCTTCGCAGGTCGTCCCGCCGTTGGCGAGGCCAGCAGCGTGCCAGGCGTCCACGGTCGCCGGATCCGCAACCGCGAAGCCGATCGTGCCGCCATTGGCGGGGGAGGCAGGGGCGCCGTCGATCGGCTTCGTGACCGCGAAGACGCCGGACGGGGCAAGGTAGAAGAGGCGTCCCTTCTCGTCGGTGATGGCGACCGGGATGCCGAGCGTGCCTAGCACGGCGTCGTAGAACTTTCTGGACGCCTCGAGGTCATTGGCTCCAACCATGACATGACTGAACATTGCCTTTCTCCTTCGCGTGGCTAGACCCTTGTAAAGTTTCAGGGTCGGTGGACGCCTTCATGCCCCAACGCGGACGCTTGTGCAATCCGTGATACCGACTTCGTAGGCATTGCCGCCTGTGAAGAAACGCCCAGTGGTGGCGGAGTGCGCGGGCTCGGCTTCCAGGTCGGTCCGGCGAACGAACGATGTCCCGGACTCCACTGAGGGCGATCAGCTGATTCCACCCGCAGCGCCGCACCAGTGACCCGCGATTTGCCGAACCTGACGACAAGGTCGTCGAACAACTGACCAGCCCGGAAACGCGAATCGACGCGGCGGTATCCCAGGAAGAGTCCAGACATTTCCCTACTGTAAATGCATAGTCTTTATCAAGGAATATTTACAATAGTACCACGCGCCCACGACACAGAGGAAGATTTCCGTCGGGCAACATATGCGCGAACAATCGTCCTGCCAAATGCCGCCGAGTGGCTGGCGATTCCAACTGGAAGTAAGCGGCGCCAGCTTTGGCAGCTGGAGTCCATCGCAGGATGAGCCTCGCCGCTTGGTGCACATATTGACAACATTTCCCTTTCGTGATTGGTAGCGTCGGGCATGACAGTAAAGAAGTTCGCTAACGAACAGTCCGAGGACGGAGGTACGCGCTCCAACTGCGCATGAGCCTGTCCCTCCCGAAAACCCGATCCGCAGGATTTGACGCTGCCGACCGCCGCTCGCAGCAATTGGTGCATCCGCCGACCTCTGGAGCGGCGACAATCTCACCAGCGTCGGCCACCTGGACGAGGCGGGGTGCGGGAGGGTCCTTTTCCGAGCGCGAGATGCGTGCGCGCCTGAGGTACGAACCCCATGTCTTCCGGCAAACATTTGCTATCCGCTCCCGCGACCGAGCGCAGCGGTGAGGCGCACGTGGCACCTCGTCAATCCGCCCAGCTCGATGAGGTGACCCAATGATCCCGCGCTCCGCCCAGGTCGTCGCTTTCGCGATACTCCTTGCCGGAACGCTGCAGGTGATGACGCTGCTCGGAGAACACGGCGCGCCGCTCGCGCTCGTTGGCGGCCACCGCATCGCCGCGCTGGAGCTCGCCCCGACCGAGACAGCGGCCACGAAGATCGTCGATGCCTGGAGCGGCCCGCTCCATGACCTCGCGCTGGCCGACATCCGTCTCGACTATGTCTTCATCGCGCTTTACTCGACAACGCTCGCCTTCGCCGGTTTCTTCGGGGCCGTCGTATTGACAGGCGGCCTTGCCCGATTGGGTCCACGCGTCGCCTACGCGATCTGGATCGCCGGACTGTGCGACGTGCTCGAGAACATCGGCATGACGGCGGAGCTTCACGGACACTATACAATCGCGCCGCTGGTATGCGCGGTCTCGTCGATCAAGTGGATCCTGGTGATCGGCGGATCCGTCTACGGCGTCGTCACGCTCGCGGCGATGGTGCTGCGCTGGCGAGTGCTCATCGGGTGGAGGAGATCGACATGAGAACGCCCACTAAGACGGTTCAGGATGCGAACAAGATCGCGAAGGGGAGCGTGTCAGTTCCCGCCTTTCCCGACCTGAAGGCACTGGTAAGGGATCTCAAGGACGCGCTCGCATTCGGCGATGCGCGCAAGCTCATCGCCCGAGCGCTCGGACGAGACGACCAGACCCCGCCAATCCTCTCGGTGCCGTTCTCGGGAGACGAGGGCCTGTGGCTTACGCAGCAGCTGGCGTTGTGCACTTACAAGGACGAGGAGCTGTTACCAAGCGTGCGCTTCAGCGCCGCGCTGGCGGTGCTGGACGAGATCGGCCTGCGCGAGCGAGCCACCACCAATCCGGAGACGCTTGCGCTCGGCGGCGCCGTCTTCAAACGCAAGTTCGAGTTCGCGGGCCAACTCGACGATCTTCAGGAATCCCTGGCGCTGTATCGCGCGGGTTGGGAGCGAAAGGTACCCCAGGAACCGTACATCCAGGAGCGCGCGTACGCCGGTGTGAACGCGGCATATGCGCTCGACATCCTGGTCGAACGCGCCAAGGCAATCGCCCGCCGCTCCGGTACGGAACCGGTCCAGGCCGACATATACGCGAGGCAAGCGGACGAGCTACGCAACGCGATCCTCACATACCTCCAGGCCTACTTCGAACAGGCGTCGAAGCCGCAGAGGAGCTACTGGGACGCGGTCACGTGGGCCGAGGTGTACTTCGGATTGCGTCGCTATGCGGACGCCGAATCGCAACTGGCGTACGCGAGCACGCACCTGCCCTCGTCGCCGTGGGAACGGCAGACCACCTTCAAGCAGCTGGTCGGGTTGGCGCGTTTGCAGCAGGTGGGAACGCCGCCGGAAGGCGCCGATCCGGCGACGTGGTCTCCAGCCTGGCGCGCGCTCCATGCGTTCCTCGGCGACGACGCCGAGACGGCCTCGTCGTGTTATCGAGGCAAGGTCGGACTCGCACTGTCAGGCGGTGGGTTCCGCGCCTCGCTGTTCCACATCGGTGTCCTGGCCCGTCTCGCCGAGATGGACGTGCTTCGCTACGTCGAGGTGCTGTCAACCGTCTCCGGCGGCAGCATCATCGGAGCGCACTACTACCTGGAAATCCAGCATCTCCTCGAAACTCGGCCCGACCGGCCGACACGCGGCGCGGCGGGCGCGAGCGCCGGGCAGTCGAACGGCAAGGCGATCAGTCGCCAAGACTACATCGACATCGTTCGTCGCGTACAGTGCGCCTTCTTGAAGGGGACCCAGGGCAACCTGCGCATGCAAGCGCTCTCCAGTCTCAGCGACAACCTCCGGATGGTGGTCACCGACACGTACACCCGGAGCAATCGCCTGGGGAGGCTGTACGAAAGCGAGCTCTTCGCGCGGGTGCACGACGGGAAGGACAGCGCCGATCGGACGATGCCGCAGCTCTTTGTCACTCCCTGCGCCGGGAACCTGACAAGCGACTTCAATCCGAGATTCTCGAACTGGCAACGCCGGGCCAAGGTTCCCGTCCTCCTCCTCAACGCGACCTCGCTGAACTCGGGACACAACTGGCAGTTCACCGCGAGTTGGATGGGCGAGCCGCCGGGGCTCTTCGATCCCGAAACGGACATCGACGCCAACGTCCGCTACCGCCGCCTCTACTACGATCAGGCTCCGACCGAAGCACATCGGGCGTTTCGCCTAGGCGACGCCGTCGCCGCCTCGGCCTGCGTGCCCGGGATCTTCGAGCCGCTGGTGCTGAAAGGACTCTATCCCGGCCGCACCGTGCGCCTCGTAGACGGTGGCGTGCACGACAACCAGGGGGTCGAAGCGCTCCTCGACGAAGGCTGCACCATGATCCTCTGTAGCGATGCGTCGGGACAGATGGGCGACCTGGAACGGCCGTCCGACACCCTCATCGGCGTACCGCTCCGCGCCAACAGCATCCTGCAGGCCCGCATCCGCGAAGCCGAGTTCCAGGATCTCCGCGGCCGTGTCGAGAACCACGCATTGCAGGGCCTGTTCTTCATCCACCTGAAAAAGGACCTCAACGTCGCCCCGCTGAATTGGTCCGGCTGCCAAGACCCCATCCCGGTCCCCGATCGCTCGATGACGAGCTATAAGATCGATCGCGACGTACAGCGCCACCTCGCCGCCATCCGCACCGACCTCGATTCGTTCTCGGAGGTCGAGGCCTATGCCCTAATGACAAGCGGCTACCTGATGACGAAACACACTGTCGCCGCCCTGCAACGCGAGCATGTCGATGCCGGGGGCACGGGGACGTGGGGTGATTTCGAAGTCGATGCGCCGCCCGAGGCTTGGCCCTTCCTCCAACTCGCCGACCTGATGAAGCAACCGTCCGATTCGGCGGACTGCCGCCGACACGATCTGGCCCTACAGCTCGAGACCGGATCCGGATTGTTCTTCAAGATCTGGCGACTGATTCCAGTCTTGCGTGCCAGTGCCATCGGCGGAGCCATCGCGCTGGTGGTCCTGCTGGTCTGGATGGCAGTCACCGCGTGGGACTCACCCTTGCCGGCCCTACATTGGAATGTGACCGTTGGCAACGCCCTTGTCATCTTGCTCGGCACTGCGGCGACCACCGTGTGGCCGCTCCTCAAATGGATGAATCCTCACAGCGCCGTGCGCGGATACCCCGCGAAGGCGGCCATGGCGTTGGCGGGCTTCGTCGCCAGCAACGTCCACCTGATGATCTTCAATCGATTGTATCTGAAACGCGGACGCGTGGATCGGCTCATGCGTCTGGAGTGATGGCTCGCCCAGCCCTGTCCCTCCCGAAAATTCTTGGCAGCACGTTCTGGCAGGGCAGAACACAGGCAAGAGTGGCTTCGCTGCCCCGTGTCGGTGATCTCCATCACCGCTACGAGTGGCGAGAGGTTGTTGAGCGCCGCGGATGGGATTTTGGCGAGGCATAGGGTGTGCGGAGATCCTCGCGCGTACGATTCTGGCGCTGCTACGGCCTTCGCTTATCCCTGAAAACAGCCGCCGAAACTGATTTCAAGACAGAAGCTAGACTAACAGCGCGTCGGACTTGGCAGTCTGCAGTGACCCAACGGGTAGCGATCCGAAGAAATGACGCTGGCCGCATACCTTAGCCCCAATGTGACAGAAAGGAACTCACCGCAGCGACGCGGAGGCGCTGAGGATGCACATTCGAGACGCGAGAACTCCGTGAACAAAAGCCCATCGACAATGACCTTTGCTTTTTTGATCTCCGCATTGGTTTATCCTTCTCATCTCCGCGTCTTCGCGCCTCTTGCGGTGAGATCTTTTGTCTCATTGAGGTTAGCTGAACTCACCGCGAATATAGTCCTGCGTATGCTTTTCTTTTGGGCTCTCAAAGATCGCCTCCGTTGGCCCAAATTCCACGAGGTAACCGGTACGCCCGCCGCCGGAGGTGTCGACGTACAAAAAACCAGTCATGTCTGCGACCCGCTTCGCCTGCTGCAGGTTGTGTGTCACGATCGCGATCGTGAACTTCTTCTTGAGCTCGTGCATCAACTCCTCGATCCGTCGGGTCGCGATCGGATCGAGCGCCGAGCAGGGTTCGTCCATCAGCAAGACGTCCGGTTCGGTGGCGATCGCTCGGGCGATACAGAGGCGTTGTTGTTGGCCGCCGGACAGCGACAGGCCGCTCGACTTGAGCTTGTCTTTCACCTCGTCCCAAAGTGCGGAGCCGCGCAGCGCGTGTTCGACCTTTTGCTCGACGTTGCCTTTGTATCGATTCAAGCGCAGCCCGAAGGCCACGTTGTTAAAAACGCTCATGGCGAACGGATTCGGCTGTTGGAATACCATTCCGATACGCCGGCGGACGCGCACTGGGTCGACTTTGGGCGCATAGATGTCCTGGCCATGCAGCCGCACATGGCCGCGTAGCGTGAAGCCGCGCACCAAATCGTTCATGCGGTTGAGGCAGCGCAGCACGGAACTCTTGCCACACCCCGACGGTCCAATGAACGCCGTGATACTCCCCCGCTTGATCGGGATGTGCGTATCGCGCACCGCCTTGAAACGACCGTAATACAGCTCTTGGATGCGACAATCGATGAGCACACCGTCCGTCGTGGAGCCCGCCATGGCACTACTGTTGCTCTCGGACATCACACGCCTCCTACAGTCGCACCGCGCGCCTGGAGAGCGCTTGGCCGGCTAGGTTGAACACGAGCACTAAACCCACCAACACGAGTGCTGCCGCCCATGCGAGCTCGATCTGGTTGTCGAACGGCGAGCTGGAAAAGTTGTAAATCAATACGGCAAGCGACGGCGTCGGCTTCATGAGATCCCCAACTGTCTTTGGCAGGAACTCGGGGAATGAGCGACTCATCCAGAACTCGCTGAACACCGCGGTGAAGAGCAGCGGCGCGGTTTCGCCCGCCGCGCGCGCGACCGCGAGCATGATGCCAGTGAGAATCCCGGGCGATGCCGTTGGCAAAAGAATACGCCACACCACCTGGGTCGGCGTCGCTCCCATTCCGATCGCCGCTTCACGCATCTTCGCCGGTACCATCCGGATGGCCTCCTCCGATGTCAAGATGATCGTTGGCAGCATCAGCAGCGCCAGCGCGATGCCGCCGGCCGGCGCCGAGAACCCGCCGGTGAGCATGACCACCGCCGCGAACGCGAAGACGCCAGCAAGTATCGACGGCAAGCCAGTCAAGAGCTTTGCGGCGAAACGCACAGCCAGCGCGGCGCGCGTCGTCGGCCCGAACTCCGCCAGAAACACCGCCGCGATGATCCCGAAGGGCACACTGATGGCCGCGGCGATGCCGACAATGACCAGCGTGCCGACAATGGCGTTGCCGAAGCCGCCACCCGCCATCATGGCTGCCGGGGGAAGGTCGGTCAGCAGCGTCAGGCCCAGCTGCTTCCCGCCCCGCAAAGCCAGCAGATAGAGGACCGAGAAGAGCGGGAACAACGCCGACAGCGTCAACACGGTGGTCAGCCCGCTCAGGAAGGCGTTCAACAGCGAGCGCGGCTGCCGCAGGGAACGCTCCAGCTGGAGCAAGTTGATGTCGTTGGCGGTGGCGAACGGCCCACGCGGCTTCATCAGCGCAACCCCTTCAGACCTGCCTCGGCGCGCTGCAAGATCATCGCGCCGACGATGTTGACCACGAGCGAAATTGAGAGCAGCACGAGCGCCGCATACATCAAGGCTCCAACCTCAACCGTGCCGGCTTCAGGGAAGTGATTCGCCAGCAGCGCCGCCAAGGTGCTGCACGGAGAGAACAGCGACCAACTGATGACGTTGGCGTTGCCCGCGAGCATCGCCAGGGCGATCGTTTCACCGAGCGCTCGTCCGAATCCGAGGATGATCGAGCCGAAGATTCCGGTCGCCGCTGCCGGCAAGATGACTCCCAGGATGGCTTCCCACCGCGTAGCACCCAGCCCCATAGCGGCCTCACGTAGCTTTGGCGGCACAGCGACCAGCGCGTCCCGTGAAATCGCCGAAATCGTCGGTAGGACCATGATAGCCAGCACCAGCGAGGCAGGCAAAATTCCTGGGCCGCTGAGACTGGTGCCGAAGAGCGGAATCCATCCGAGGTGGGTGTTCAGCCAATCCGCCCATGGCCGCACCAGGGGGATCACGACGAAGACGCCCCAGAGGCCGTAGACGACGCTTGGTATGGCCGCCAGCAACTCAAGTGTGATCTTGAGCAGCGCCTCGATGCGCGTTGGCAGCGTACCAAACCAGGGATGCTCCGTGTGGCCCAGCATCCGCAACAGACGGTCGACACCCGCCGCCAGGAACCCTTCGCTAAGAAAGATGGCGATCGCGACCCCAAAGATCGTGCCCACGATGAGCCCGATAAACGATGTGTAAAGCGTGCCGAAGATCTGTGGAAGGATGCCGAAGGTCTGACGATTCGCATCCCACACGGTACCGGTCATGAACCCCGGTCCATAGACGTGGATCGCCGGCACCGCCACGTGCGCAACCTCGGCAACCACCCCGAGGACGATGAGGACGGCACCCCACGCTGCCGCTACCGCCAAGCCGCGAAATGCGCGATCCGCCGCGACGTCGAAAGTGGAGGGCGGCTGAGCGATCGATGCGCTCTCGGCCTCCGGGTCGGTATCGAGCAACACTGGAGTCGCTTCTACGCAGGGCACAGGCACCATCGCTAGTCGATTCTCGGCTCAGGGAATGATCTGATCCAGCGCCTTGGTGACGGCGGCAACGACGCTGGCAGGCAACGGGATATAACCGAGATCGGCACTGAACTGCTGCGCGTCGCCGAGCCCGAAGCGGATGACCGCCTTGAGGGTGGTCGCCACATCGGCCTTTGCATAGGTTTTGTAGCAAAGCAGCCATGTGTAAGTGACAATCGGATACGCATCGGCACCGCTGGGGTCGGGGAGCCAGGCCCGCAGATCGGTTGGCATCTCGACGCCGGCGAGCGCCGCCTGCTCGCTCGGCAGGTCCACCTTTACGTACTTGCCGCTCTTGTTCTCGAGGACCGTCATCGGAAGGTTCGTCTGCTTAGCGTAACTGTACTCCACGTAGCCGATGGCACCCGGGGTTTGCTTGAGCAGCGCGGTCACACCAGCGTTACCCTTCCCACTGACCCCGATCGGCCAGTTAATCGACTTGCCTACACCGGGACCATTCTTCCATTCCTCGCTGATCGCACTGAGGTGATTCGTGAATACGAAGGTCGTTCCACTTCCGTCGGACCGTTCGACGACAGTGATTTTGGTCGCCGGCAGCGTGACACCGGGGTTTGCCGCGGCAATCTTCGGATCGTTCCACGCCGTGATCTTGCCCAGAAAGATACCGGCATAGGCTTCGCGCGATAGACGGAGGTCGCCGGTGAACCCAGGCAAGTTGTACCCGAGCACGATGCTCCCCGCGGTCATTGGAAGCATCACCACACCGTCCTTCACCTGTTTGATTTCGTCGTCTGTCATCGCCGCGTCACTGGCGCCGAAATCGACAAGCTTGTCCGTGAACTGTTTCACGCCGGCGCCGCTGCCGAGCGGTTGATAGTTGATCTGCACTTCCGGATGGAGCTTGTGATATTCGGCGAACCAGCGTTGGTAAAACGGCGCCGGAAAAGTAGCGCCGGTGCCTTGCAGGGTGATGTTGTCTGCTCCATGGGCGGTCGATCCAGCAACCAGGGCCGTACACAGCGTCGTGATGTAGAGCGAAACGGACAAGGGTGGTTGTAATCTCACGGCGTCTCTCCGTCTGAGGCCGGTGTTGTTCCGCGCGCCCGCAGCGAAAACCCCGACACCGGTTACCGGGGAACGCCAATATTTCTTTCGGGAGCAGGCCCAAAAGCGCCTCATGTCACGCACGTTTGGATGAAGCGTAAGCCTTAGCGAGCGGGCAACATAGCGTACCGTCATTGCGGCAAGGCTTCGAAAACGTGACGAGTGCGTGAAGTGCGCTACGTCACAAACCCTTCATGCACGCGTCATCCATCGTTTGCGTTGCTTCTGCTAGAAAAACCCGGATGGAACTTCGCGTGATATGTATCTCGCGCGCGCTCGCAGCTGAAGGTGAGAACATTGGACGTGCGATCGCACAACGGTTGCGCTTTCGATACGTGGACGAGCAGATTATCGCGCGGGCGGCGCAGGAGGCGCAGCTCGCCCCGACCGTCGTCGCCGCCGCGGAGCACCAACAGCCGGTGCTGAAAAGACTGCTAGACAAGCTGGCACTGGCGATCGAGGTAGCGGGCTCCCCGGTCAGCGTCCTTGGGACGGGTGCGTCTCTCGACGCCGCACCCATTGCCTATCCAGCCACGCCGGCCGACCTCCGGGCACTCATCCAATCCGCAATCCACGACGTGGCGCGAACCGGTCAAGCGGTGATCGTCGGGCATGCCGCCTCGTTGACGCTCTCCGGCATGAAGGGGGTGCTACGTGTGCTGGTGACCGCATCCTCCGAGACACGCGCCAAACGCTTAGCGGTCGAGCAGGGTTTGAGCATCGCTACGGCCGTCGATGCCATTGCCGCGTCGGATCGGGAGCGACGCGCTTACTTTCGCAACTTCTACAGTGTCGCGGATGAGTTGCCGACGCAGTACGACGTGGTCATCAATACGGATGTCCTCACGCTCGCACACGCCCGGGAAATGATCTTGTCCGTGGTTGAGCCTGTGCCGTGACGTTGAGACCCAATTCTTTGGACTGACCTCTCGCCACCGATCGGACCCAGAGACCCAGCGAACGGCGTTTCCCTTGACTTGTCTGCATCTTCGCCGGTCACGATCGGTGCCGACGCTGCTCCACGAAATTGATAAAGTTCAACAGTCGATCTGCGGGTTGCGCAATTCGGAGGGGGCAAGTTCCCATACCGATTCACACCCAACTGCTCCTGGCCTTGGACTTTCGGCCATTGACCAAGTCGGAAGTGGATCCCGATTGGGGTCAGATTTCGACGCCCATTTACACGCGGTTATCACCAGCCGGCCCCTTTGATCTCCGGTCGCACAGACACATGACCGCCCCAGCACAAAGGACTTTGGCGCGGCATAGGCAGTCAGGGCTGGTTCACGATGACGCCGGTGACTGCCACTGAAATCGCGGGCCTCGGGGTAAGAGCCTGGGACACGAAGACGCTCTCCCCCAGATCGGCGTCGCTGACCGCGAAGACGAAGAACTTGTTTGTGCCGGCATCGGCAGGCACGAAGTCGTTATCGTTGGCCACCCACAGGGTGTGCTTGATGATGCCGTTGATGACCATGTCACTGCCGAAGGCGACACCTTCGATCTTGGAAGGAATCTCCGTGTCGGCGATCCCGGCTGCGTTCAGAACGGCTCGGATGTCGAGGAATAGGGTCTTGTCTACGGCATACGTCAAGAGAGTGTCCTCGCCCGCGATCGCGCTGACGTCTGCGGCGCCCGCCAAGTCGATCTTGTAGAGTTGCTTGACGGTGGCACCGCTGCCGCCACCGAGGCCGTTGCCATCCCGCTCGTCCACGAGGAATTCGTGGTTGTTGATGGCCACGATCTCGCTGATGTTGTAGGAGGCGCCGCCGATGCGGTTGTTGTAGGCATACTGATGGGTAACGCCGCTGGCGATGTCGATGGTGACGATACGATCCACCTTCGCCTTGTTGCCGCCATCCTGGATCAGTGCACTCTGCATGAAGCCGACGAGCGTAGCTCCGTCGGGCGTGATGGCGAGGCCTTCCATCCCCTTGTTGCTCACGCGGCCGCTGGTGTTGCCGCTGATCTCGTCGGCACCCACCGGGCTCTCGTTCGCCACGTAGAATCCACTGGGCAGAGCGAAGGACCTAATGCGGCGTCCCGTGGCCCGGTCAAACTGGTAGACGTCGGGGCCGTACTCGTCGGAGATGAAGATGCTCTCGCCATCGTTGGAGACGCGGATCGCCTCGGGATCCAATCGAGAGTTCAGGGGATTGCCCGAGTCGCCCGAGCCATAGCCGTCGGACCGGCCCGTGAAGTAGTTGACGCCGTTGGTCGCATTTAGATCGAGGACATCCATCAGTGACTGGCTGGAGCCGGTGCCGTAGTGCAGCGAGTCGGTGGAGGACAGGAGCGTGGTTTTTGTGAGGGTGGGCGTCAGCAGGTAGCGCAGACCCGGCCCAGGATTCGGCGTCAGCGCCATCTGGACGGTGTGGAAGCGCCCGATGTACGCGGTGGTGTCGTCGATGGAGGCATCGTAGGCGACTGCGTTGGGGCCGCGATCGGGGACGTTCAGGAAGGTGTTGCCACCCGCCCAGGCCATGCCCGAGCCGAGGCTGCCTAGCACGTTCTCAGGATCGCCGTTCTCGAGGGTACCCGTGAGACCGGAAAGGTCCGTGGCCCCATCCAGGCTGCCGATGGCGATCAGCTGGGGGCCGGGGGCAGCCGCCACGCTCACGGCACAGGTGGCGGTCTTGGCGCCATCCAGAGTCGTGACGGTAATCGTCGCCACTCCCGCGCCAACTGGCGTGACCACGCCGTTGGTCACCATGGCCACCGTGGCATCGCTGATGGACCAGGAGACGTTCTTGTTGGTTGCGTTGGCAGGGCTCACCATGACCGTGAGTGTACCGGTGGCCACGCCGGCCGCGAGGCTGAGGGCCGACTGATCCAGGGATACACCCGACACGGCTACCGTCGTTGTCGAGCCGGGCAGCGATGAACTCGAGGAACCGCAGGCTAGTGCACCCGCAAGCAGTACCGACAGCAAGCTCAATTTTCGTCGATTGAAGAGTGCGAGCGGACCGGAGCCCTTCACGGGGCACGAGTAGATCTTGGTCCGTCGCATTCGGACTTCACCGAGGCAGCTGCTGGGACCGGATCGTCACAAACGACGTGAGGCAGAGCGGCAAGGACAGGTTCGTGGTAGTCGCACAGCGACTCTCCATCTGAGGTCGGTATTCGAGATGCGGGCACGTACCGCTCTGTGGCGCCTCATTCCATCGCACAGCCATTCAGCGCTCGGATCACCGCAATAAGAATCTCGTTGATTGTGATCTCTCCGTTGCCGTCGGCATCACCGGCCGTACATACCGAGAGCGAGGCGGTACCGAGATCGATGGTTACCATTGCGATCAGTTCGTTTACTGTGACATCACCGCTCCCGTCGCAGTCGCCAACACAAGCTATCGCGGTGACGGTTGGGATGGGCGTCTCGGTCGCGGTTGTTGTCGGCGTGGCCGCTGCTGTCGCGGCGCGCGTCGGCGTACCGCTAATGGTCGGCAACGGCATCTGTGTATGGGTGGCGAGTGGTGTTGGCTCCAGCGTGGCCGTGGCGGTTGGCGCACGCAAAGGCGTCGCCGTCGCAGTCGAGCCTGGCGCCGCTGTTTCGGTTGGCGTGAGGTTCACAGAAGCGACCGGCGCCACGGCTACTCCACGGAACGCCTCGTTCGCCGGCGCGGTTGCCAGGGTAGTCGCCGAGCCGCCGACCGTCCCGGTGTAGCCGGTGGTGTCGGTGAAGCTGTAGAGGGTGCCGTCCGTGCCGGTGGTGCCGGTGGCGTAGAGGGTCACGGTGCCCTCAGTGACCACGCCGTCGACACCGTGCACGCCAGCCGCGGTGATCGTGCCGCTCGCCGTCCAACTGCCGCTGACCAATGTGTACTTTAGAACCTCCCCCAGGCTGTCATTGGCCACGTACAAGGTCGCCAGGCCGTGGCCGTCGCCGAGATCCGCGAACCAATAGCCATCGTTGCCGGCGCTGTCCGGCAGACCAGGCAGTTCCGTCCCAGCCTGCCCTCCAGTCGTCGGCGTGCCCACGCCGAGCGCGCTCACGTTCAGAAAGCCCGTCGCATTGGAGTCGAAATACAGCTGGCCGCCGAAGATGTGCACCTGACGGACGCCTTTCGGGATGGTGGTGAACAACTGCGTCGACGTCGTCGACCCCAATGTGGTGAAATGGACCCCGCCCGAGCTGCCGCTGGCTCCGCCGACCCAGATGTCGGTGCCGTCAGAGCTGGTTGCACTGCGAACGTTGTTGACGCTCGACATGTCGGTGAGTGCGGTCGAGGTGTCGATCGTGCCGTCGAATTTCACCCGGCCGATCGTGCGTGGCACGGCCGTCGCGGCCGTCGTAGCGAGCGCGGCACTGCCGCCCAGGTCACTGGCATAGCCGGTCAGCAGGACGTATTGCCCGTCAGTGGAGCGGGCCAGTAGACCTTCGGAGACATCCGTGGTCGCGATGAGCTGCTTTTGCGCGCCGCTCGCGGTGGTCGGCAGAGCGACCGACTGCACCAGGCTGCCGCTCGGCGTGTACTCGTCGAGAAACACCGCGGTGCCGTTGTTGGTGGGCGTCGCGGTGCCGTCGCCCACGCGGTAGACCACGATATTTCCCGCGGTGAAGGCTCTGACCATTGGAATTGACGTCGGAGAGCTTACTGGCGTGGGCATCGGCGTCGGCGTCCACGTGGCCGCCTGCGTCGGTACGTCGCTTGTGGTTGGTGTCTGCGTGGACGCCTCGGTCGCAGTCGAGGTTGGCGTGTTGGTCGTGCTGGGTGGTGAGGTCGCCGTGTCAGTTGCGAACGGCGTCGGCGTCGGTGCGTTGGGATCGAAGGGCGCCAGTGCCACGCCGCGGAAGGCCTGGTTGCTGGACGTATCGAGGGTAACTAACGACGTCGCGCTGCCGGAGACCGTCGCGTTGTAACCGGTCGTATCGTTGAACGAGTAGAGTGTGCCGCCACCGGTTGCTGTGCTAGCGCCGGTTGTCGCGTATAGGGAAACCGTTGAGCCGTTGAGAACCCCGGTCAGCCCACGTACGGCGCCCGCACCGATGCTGCCGTTCGCCGTCCAACTGCCGCCGGCCAGTGAGTATTTCGAAATCTGACCACCATTCGTCGTGTCGTCCGCAACATAGAGCACCATTCCATCGCTGAGAGTGGCAAAAAAGAAAGCGTAGAGGTGGGTGTTCGCATCAACACCGGGAAGGTTCGCAAGAGTCTGCCCGCTGGTTGTCGGCTCGCCCGTGCCCACGGTCGCCACGGTGACGCCATTCTTCTGGCTCGATACATAGAGCTGGCCGTTAGCAATGCCGACCTGCTCAATGTTCACACTGTCCGTGCTGAGCTGCGTGGAACTGGTGCTGCCAAACATACTGTACCGCGTGTACCGGACACCACCGGCGGCGCCGGCGACCCAAATGTCAAGCCCGTCCGTACTGGTCGCGCTGCGCGGGTTGTTCGCCGGCGCGAAGTCGGTCAATGCGGTAGAGGTATCGATGCTGCCGTCAAACTTGACCCGGGCGACGGTGCGCGGGACCGTCGTTGCGGCGGTACCCGAAAGCGAGGTGCTGCCGCCCAGATTGCGGGCGTACCCCGTGAGCAGCAGATATTGGCCGTTGGCAGACCGCGTCAGCAAGCCTTCCGAGCTGGCCGTCCCGCTGGCAATGAGTTGGTTGTTCAATCCGCCGGCGGTTGTTGGCAGCGCGATCGACTGCACCAGGATGCCGTTGGGCGTGTACTCGTCGAGGAATACGGCACTGCCGGTGTTGGCCAGACTCGACGCGCCGTCGCCGACGCGGTACACCACGACATCGCCAGCTGTGAACGAAGCTGCCCGGACGCCCGCAGCGGGTAGAAGGATGAGCAATCCGATCGCCGTAGCCCGAGCGCTCCGTTCCAACGCGCGCCACTTCCGCATGTCGCCTCCAAGGTTACATCGTGGAGATAATAACAATTATCGAAATACAACTAGAGCTTGCGTGATGATGTGAGCGTTACGACTTCTACCGTCCTGTAGTCAAGAAGATCATCCCCTGGATTTTGAACGTGGTAGCCTGAGAATGCGAGGAGGATGGTGTGGTCATCCAGCTTGATCGCGGAGGGTGCGTACACGCGCGCCTCGAACTCGTCCTGTGTAGACCCCACCACTGGAGTATGCGCGGGAATCACCGTTTGCACTCCGTTTACCGGGACGGTGTGCGAGCCGATTGAGACAATCGGGTTGGTGATGTCATTCAGCACCGTCCAGGTTTGGAGCGAAGGATCAGTGGTTTCAGCGTACCCTATGTAGTGGAAGGCGTCAGAGTCGGCATCCATGCAATTGCCGCCGGCGAACAACAGGCCATAGCGGCCCGCGCCGAGGTCGAGGATCGTTCCGCCCGGCGAGATCCAGCGCGTCGCGAGGTACGATGTCGCCGTGGGATCGTGAAGGCCGGACACCTTACCCTGGTCGAAGAAGTTGACCCCATTGTAGGTTGTCGCAATGCGGACATTGACGAAATCGTGATTCGCAGGATTTGGGCTGCTCGCACCCACCGGCGCGTATGGCTGCGCCTGGCACTGCTGACCGCCAGGCAAGGCTGTGGACCCGCTCGCGTCCCCGTTGCCGATCTTCTGGACGTATAGAATCGTCAAGGGGTATATTCCCGGGACCACACCCAAGATGCCGTCTGGATTCAACAGCCCGGTAGTCCGCAGCACCCTCGACTCGTCCGTAAAATCCCTGAAAACGATAGGAACGTCGGCAAGCGCGCCGTTGAGCGGGGTGCCGGCGATCGGCGAAAGGGGTGTGACGACCAAGCCAAGCTTATCGACAGCACCGGCCGAGCGATCGAGCGTGTAGAGGAAGGTGTCCGTGGTGATCGGCGTCGGCGACGGCTGCCCGGGCCCCGGCGATGGTTGGATCGCGGGCTGCGCATTCGGGATGCGGATGACGGTCGGATGTCCAAAACCGTCATCCGCCTGGCCAGAGTCGGGGTTGGTTGATTGCTGGTTGGCCGGCAGCGCTTGCGTCAATACCAACACGATTTGCTGGAAGTCCCAGGTAAAACCGCCATCGCTCGAATGCGCCGCGACAATGGCCTCGTTGATATCTTTCGGACGCCAGTCGAAATATCCCTGCAGGTCGTTCCCGCTACCTTGGATGAACGGGAAATAGAACGGCTGCATTGGGCTTGTCGCTCCAGAGTTGGCCATCATGAAATTCTTGTCATAGCCGTACGACCTGTTGGGAACTGAGGGCGGGTGGGGATTGCCTGGCGCCAGCTGCGCGAGCGTCCACGGGCCTCCGTTGACCATCGCGGGAACAGGGGCGCTGGCTGCGGACCATGTCACCGGACCCATGTCGGAATCATTACTTCCGCCACAGCCAGCCAGCGCGATGACCAGGCATGATATCACCAGCACCGAGAAGCGCCGCAACACGACGCGGGACAGTCTTATTCGCATTTTCTCCTCATGGAAGGTTCCGCAGTCCGCGCGCCGGCGCGATTCGCTCGGCGTCCTCGAACAACGCCGCGCCTCGACGTTGATCATCGGTTGGCGTTGGACGGGTCAGCCGTTCGGGCACGTGTTCAGGGCATTGTTGAGCGCGGTGATGATCTCGTCGATCGTGATCTCGCCATTCCCATCGGCGTCGCCGGCAGTGCAGCTCGAGACCGGGCTGGTGCCGAGGTCAATGTTCACCATCGTGATGAGATCGTTGACGGTGACCACATGGCTGCCGCTGCAGTCGCCAACGCAGGCAACCGGTGACGGCGTCGGCGTCGGAGCGGCGGTGCCGACAGGGGCCAATGCGATGCCGCGGAAGGCCTCATTGGTAAGCGCGGTGAGGAGAGTGTTGGCTGTCCCGGATGCGTTCCCACCGTATCCGCTGCTGTCGGTAAACGCGTACAGTGTGCCGCTGGTCCCGTCCAAACCGCTGGTGGTCGCGTACAGCGCAACCGCCGTCCCGCTCACCACGCCCGTCAGTCCGTGAACATTGGGCGCATCAATCGCCCCGTTTGCGTTCCAGTTCCCACCGATCAGTGAGTACTTTTGGATCTGCCCCCCGCCAGTGGTGTCATCGGCAACGTAGAGGGTGTCGACGCCCGGCGCGCCGTCGAGGTCGGCGAAGAAGAACGCATTCGGAAAGTTGCTGGTTGGAAATCCCGGCAGGTTCGTGATGCTTTGCCCAGTGGTCGTTGGGATGCCCGTACCCACCGTCGCCACCCGGATAGTCGTCTTTTGACTCGATATGTAGAGCTGCCCGTCGAAGATATTGACCTGACGGATGTTTTTGCCGTCGGTACTGATCTGGGTAGAGGTCGTGCCTCCGAGCGTAGTGTACCGTACACCGCCAGCCGCGCCACCGACCCAGAGTTGGGTGCCGTCTGTGCTCACCGCGCTGCGCGGGTTGTTGCCATCGGCGAAGTCGGTCAACGCGGTGGAGGTATCTACATTGCCATCAAAGCTTACTCGCCCGACGGTTCGGGGAACCATCGCCGCAGCAGTGCCCGAAAGCGCGGCATTGCCCGGCAGGGTGCTGTCGTAGCCGGTGAGCAACACGTAGCGACCGTCGGTGGAGAGCGCCAGCAAGCCTTCCGACACTGATGTGCCGCTGGCAATGAGTGGTTGGTTCGCGCCGCTCGCGACCGTTGGCAACGCGATCGACTGCACCAGTGTCCCGCTCGGCGTATACTCGTCAAGAAACACTGCGGCACCGCTGTTGGCCAGCAGCGCCGAGCCGTCACCAACCCGATAGACAACCAGGTCGCCGGGAATAAAGGTGTCGCCAAAGCTGCTGGTGTCGCCAGTCGCGACGAGCAACCCGATCAATGTGGAAACGACGCCCCAACGGACAGTGCGTGCTGTATACATATTCCCCTTCCCTTCGAATTGCTCGCACGCCGTGAGGGCGTGCAACCCTAGCCCTTATCGAGGGAAGGGACGTATCATTTTCGCTGTGAATCCCGCGTGACGACCGTGTGAACACGCCGTGAAGGAACGCGTCGGAAGCGCCGCAGCATGGGGGCTGGCTGAGTGACCGCGTGCCATTGGGCGCACGCGGATCACTCGTCCCGCTACTGCGGCGTCAGGGCTCCGGAAGTGGCGTTGTCCCGGCGCAGTAGATCCGTCCATTGATCTGATCCAGGAAGGTTGTCACAGAATCGGCCAAGCTGCTCTGTGCGGCGCCGCCAAGGCAGGCCGGACAGAGCGGGGTCTTGAGCCCGAGCAGCTTGCCGCTTGCCTTGTCGTAAGCGGCCCTACAGGACACAGGCTTCGCGCTGCCCGCTTCGCACGCGTCTTCATCGAAAGGCTTGCCCTTCAAGGCGAAATTACCCTCCTTGATCTGGCACATCGTGTTGCATCCCAGCAGCGTCTTGAGGTGTGTCGTGACCGTGTCTTCACATTTCTGCGTGTGGATGTCGGGAGGAACGAACCCGGAATCGGCGCCGCCCAAGCCCACAGTTCCGGCACAATAGATCTGACCATTTTGACCCTCGGCGAACGCGGTGACCGTATCGGCGAGACTGTTCTGCGCAGTGCTGTCCAGACAGGTGGGACAGATCGGCTTCTTGCGGCCCAGCAGGGCTGCGGTCGCCTTGTCGAAGGTCGCACGGCACGACGCCGGCTTGCCGGCTCCTTGCTCACACGCAGCCTCGTCGAAGGGCTTTCCCTTCGCAGCGGCATCGGCCAGCTTGATCTGGCAGGTCAGAACACATTTGGTGAGCCGCCTGAGGTGCGCCGCCACCAGGTTCTCGCAGGTGCTGGTGTTCTTGTCCGGTGGTACGAAGCCTGAATCCTCCGGCGTGTTCGTGGCAGTGGGCGTCGGTGTCGGTGTCGCCGACCCGGTTGGTGTTTGGCTCGGAGTGCCGGTCGCGGACGGCGTGCCCGTCGGTGTATCGGTGGCCGCAGGCGTAACGGTGTTGGTTGACGTCGGTGCTTGAGTGGCCGTGTTGCTCGGCGTGGGTACCAAGGTCGCCGTGTTGGTGGGAGTGGGAACATCGGTCGGGGTGTCGGTTGGGGTATCCGTTGGTGAGTCGGTTGGGGTGCCGGACGGAGTTTCCGTCGGGGTCAGCGTCGGCGGAGGCGCAACGACCGGCACCACAGCGATGCCGCGGAACGCCTCGTTGACTGCCGCGGTTGCGATGCTGCTGGCCGCCCCGGAGACGGCACCACTGTAGTCGGTCGGATCCGTAAACGCATACAGCGTACCGCCACCGCTGGCAGTGCTACCGCCGGTGGTGGCGTACAGATCAACGGTCGATCCGCTGACCACTCCGGTGACGCTGCGCACCGCAGCCGCGGAAATTGTCCCATTGGCGGTCCAGGTGCCGCTGACCAGCGAGTATTTCTGGATCTGTCCACCGCTGGTAGTCTCATCTGCCACATAGAGGACGGATCCGCCGGGCAGGTCGGCGAAGAAGAAACCATTCGGCGCAATGCTTGTGGGGATACCGGCGAGGTTGGCTATCGTCTGGCCGCTAGTGGTCGGCGTGCCGCTGCCCACCGCGCCGACGCGAATCGCGCTGCCGCTTTGCGTGGAGACATAGAGCTGGCCACCGGCAACGGCGACTTGGCGGATATTGGTGTTCGTCGTGCTGAGTTGCGTGGAAGTGGTGCTGCCGGTGGTCGTGTAGCGGACACCGCCGGCAGCGCCGCCGACCCAGAGATCGGTGCCGTTGGTGCTGGTCGCGCTGCGCGCGTTGTTGCCGGTGGCGAAGTCGGTGAGCGCGGTCGAGGTGTCGATGGTGGCGTCGAACTTCACCAGACCGACGGTGCGCGCCACGCTCGAGCCGGTCAACGAGCCGCTGCCGCCAAGGTTGCGGGCGTACCCGGTCAGCACCAGGTACTGACCGTCCGTGGAGCGTGTCAGCAACCCTTCGGAAGTTGCCGTGCCGCTGGCGATGAGCTGATTGGTTGCGCCACTGGCGCTCGTCGGCAGCGCAATCGACTGCACCAGAAGGCCGCTTGTGGTGTACTCGTCGAGGAAGACGATGTTGCCGCTGCTGGCCAAGGATGCGATCCCGTCACCGACGCGGTAGATGACGACGTTGCCGGCCGTAAACGGCGCGGGGGGCGCGGTATTGGTCGGCGTTGCCGTCGGCGTACTGCTGGGTGTCTGAGTGGACGTCCAGGTTGGTGTGTTGGTCGTGGTATCCGTTGGCGTGTTGGTCGGTGTCAAGGTCTGCGTCGGGCTGTTCGTGATGGTCGGTGTCTCAGTCGGAGTGTTGGTCAGCGTGAACGTCTGTGTCGGGGGGCTCGTCCCGGTGGGGGTCTGAGTTGGTGTGCCCGTCGGCACGTCCGTCGCTGTGCTTGTTGGCGTCGGCGTCTGCGTCGGCGTATCGCTCGGCGTGTCCGTCGCTGTGTTGGTTGCGGTTGGCGTGGGGGTCGCCGCCGCGACGGGCGCCAGCGCGATGCCCCGGAAGACCTCGTTCGTCGGGGCGGTAAGCCACGTCGAGAGGCTGCCGGTGATGTTCGCATTGAAGCCGCTGCTGTCGGTGAGCGTTTGGATGACCGCGTCGTTGGCGCTGCTTCGCACGTACAGCGTCACATTCGACCCGTTCACCGTGCCGAAGATGGCACGCGCGTTCGCCAACGCGATCGAGTTGTTGGCCGTCCAGGTGCCGCTCACCGACGTCCCACTGGTCAACGAGTACTTGCGGATCGTGCCCTGTGTGTCGTCAGTGACGTAGAGCACGGAGCCGCCCGGGAGCGACGCGAAGAAAAAGCTATCCGGTGCGGTGCCGGCACCGGCCAGGCTCAGCGCCGTGTCGCTCTGCCCAGCCGTGGTCGGGGTGTTGGTACCGATGCCTTTCACAGCACTGCCGTTGGCCGCCGCGAACAACTGGCCGCCAAAGACGAGCAGCTGGCGCATGTTCGTGTCGGTGCTGTTGAGTTGCGTGGAGGTCGTGCTGCCGCGCGTCGTGTACTTCACGCCACCGGTGCCCGCCGTTCCCTGGTTGCCGCTGGCCCAGAGATTGGTGCCGTCGGTGCTGGTTGCGGAGCGCACGTTGCTGGCACAGGCCAGATCGGTGAGTGCGGTCGACGTGTCCACCGTACCGTCGTACCTGACCAAGCCGACGGTGCGCGGTACAGGGCTGCCCCCGGTGCACGACGTGGTGCTGAGTGTGGCGGGTCCAGGCAAAATGGTGTCGTAGCCGGTAAGCACCACGTATTGTCCATCGGACGAATTGCTGATCAGGCCTTCGATGGCGCTGCCGTTCCCCGAACCACCTTGGGCGACCAGGGGCTGGTTGGCGCCGCTGACACTCGTAGGCAACGCCACCGTCTGCACGAAGGTGCCGCTCGGTGTGTACTCATCGAGAAACACCGGGTTGCCGGTTTGGACCAGGGCCCCGCTGCCGTCACCGACGCGGTAGACCACAATGTTGCCGGGGCTGAACGACCCGGGTGTTGCGGTACGGGTAGGCGTTGAGGTTGGCGTATTGGTCGGTGAATTGGTGGGCGTGTCGGTGTTCGTCGGCGTGTTGCTTGATGTCGGCGTCACAGTGGCCGTGTCGGTGGGAAGCGGTGCCTGCGTCGCGGTATTCGTAGGTGGAGCCGGGGTGTTCGTCAGTGTCGCGGTTGCCGTGTTGGTCGGTGTGCTGGTTGGCGTGGGGCTCGCCGCAGCGACGGGTGCCAGCGCGATGCCCCGGAAGACCTCGTTCGTCGGGGCGGTAAGCCACGTCGAGAGGCTGCCGGTGATGTTCGCATTGAAGCCGCTGCTGTCGGTGAGCGTTTGGATGACCGCGTCGTTG
>Ga0265331_10000281_pt1 | contig 56613 bp, 40 predicted proteins | sample 41923metaG_FD_202088 | JGI IMG/M metagenome (GOLD analysis project Ga0265331, IMG submission 202088) | Rhizosphere microbial communities from Carex aquatilis grown in University of Washington, Seatle, WA, United States - 4-19-23 metaG | ecosystem: Host-associated > Plants > Roots > Rhizosphere... | reverse complement strand
ACTTTTGCGCTGCATCGTTCTGTTCCTCCCTGCTCGTCGTCGAACTTCGCGAGAGATCAACGATGACACGGGTTTCAGAACGATGCGCTTCTTTCAACTCTCCCTAACTGGGGTTTCCGGGTTCAGGAGGATGCTGTTCCCGGGGCTCCGTCCGTTCTGCGAATCGTCGGGCGCCTGTTCGGGTGGCCCGCGCCCGCCCCCATCAAGCTGCGCAAGTTGGCAGAGAAAGTTGTGCGTGTGCGTTGGTCTGTAAAACGGTTTAAGTAGAAGTAACCACCGAGACTCCGCAACACGGGCACGCTGCAGCAATCGGCTACAAGTAGTAGAGGAACAATCGCTCGACTCCGCGGCTCTGGAAGGCTACTGGGGCGGACTTCAAGCACCGGCTACAACACGAACAGAGCTTGGATGGCTGCTCGAAGTAGGAACACCACTGGGCGGCAAAGAAATCGAAGGGGTTTGCACAATACGGACAGACCACTACGTGCGACACCCTTGTGTGGCTATGGGTGACGCTCGATTCGCAGGAGATCCTTCGCCTCTCGATGAGAGGGGGCTGAGGTGCTGCGCGTGGCGTGAGCCTGCTTCATCGATTCTCCTCGTGGAGCACCCGTGGCGCGACACCCGCGTCACTTGGGAAAAGGTAGAAGCCGGGATCCAAGGCGATGGGGCGACCGTGCATCAGGTAGCGTGTGCGGAATACCCCGGCTTCAAGACACAGTCTGCCGGTCGTAGGGATGGGGGAAGTGTGCATGGCCCCATCACGTTGCTGCCTCGACGGCCAACGTGCAAGTCAGGTAGATTCTGTATTGTGCGTCGGGGCGACGGCTATGCGATGATCTCCACATGGGTAGACTGTCCAAGGTGTGTGAACCCAATCTGACAAAAGCGCTCACCGCGAAGGGAACGCCGCTCACGAAGACCACAAGGAATGGGAGATTTCCGCCACGGCGCTGCCCGCGTCCATCACCTCCTCCTTCGTGGCTTCGTGTACTTCATGGTGAAGCGGTTTTGCACACCAAGGGTATCCTGATGCGGCAGAAGAACGCTCACGCAAAGGTCCAAAGCCGCCAAGGCCGCAGAGGCCGAGGTGACTCACCGACACTTCACGCCCGAGCGGGCGCGCTACTTGAGGGCTGAGAAGCTGGTCGGATCCATGAAATACCGATCGATGTGATCCACCAGGGCTCCGTGCGCCTCCGATGCGGCTTTGACCTTCTGCCATTCCGGATCGGCTTGGAAAGCGGCCCAGTTCTTTTCGGCCGCGTCCCGGCTGGGATGCTCCAGAAGGTAGATGAACAAATTCGGCGCATCCTCCGGCGACCAGTAGCCAATACTCTTCATGTTGTGCCGCTTGAAAAGCGCGTCGGTGTGATCGCCGAAGCGAGATCGTAGGGCGTCCATTTTGCCCTCATGGACATGATAGAGGCGGAGCTCATAAATATGGTGTCCAGATTCCATAGTTAGTCCTATGCGACCGAAACACGGCTCACGCAAAGCCGCAGAGAATCAAGAGATCCTTGCTCGGAAAACAATCTCATGAGGAATGCTTTTGCGGAAGCCATTTCCTTCTCTGGTTCCGCCTTTGCGCCTTTGCGGCTTTGCGTGCGAGTCGTTGTTTCAAGGTATCCTTTGAGGTGCCGATCCCGATTATCACGCCGCCGCTGCGAGGGAAAGCTGGCCCGTTGCCGCGCGGAAAAAGTGGTGGGCGTGATAGCGTGCCACTGATCGGTGACTTCGCCTTGGCGGTCACGCTCCAGTGTCAGTGAGACGGCCATAAGGACGGGTTCCGCGCGCGTTCGGACCAGGATGTGCAGACGCCGTAAACCCTCAGTCTTGGTGGCGGGGTTTCATCGAGCATCCCTCGATACGGCCCCTGAGAAGACAGGGCGCGGGACGAACGGAGGAAAGCCTTGTCAATTGAGGGCAAATCCGTTCGCCCTGAGTAGCCGCCTTCTTTCGGCGGCGTATCGAAGGGCGCTCCTCTATCCTCTGCGCTACCAAGACTGAGGCATTACGCAGACGCTGACTGTCTTTCTTGACACTCAGCGCATCGCGTCGTAGCCTTCCAGCTCAAATCATATCTTCAGTTGGTCGAATTGCGTGCTACGTCCCGCCATTTCCATCAACGGAGCGGTGGAGGAGCTCTTTCATGAAGGCATTACTCTCTCTGACAACGGTCGCACTCTTGTCTGCACTCGTGACGCTGAGCGGCTGCGGCGATAGCTCACAGGTGGTCAGCTCATCATCGGGGAGTAGCTCGAATCCCGGCGGCTCCGTCACCGATGCCGGCGGGTCGGTCGTCAAAGTCGTGTCGAACCGCGCCGACCTGGTCAACGGCGATGACGTCCTGATCGATATCGTGCCGCCGGCCGGCACCGACAGCGGCGAGATTGCGGTGACGCTGAACGACGGCGATGTCACGGGCCAGTTCTCGCCGACCGCGCAGGGAACCTTGCGCGGCCTGGTGACCGGGTTGGCGCGCGGCGAGAACATCATTGCGGCGCACTATCCGGACGGCCACGCCAGCGTGACGGTGACCAACCATCCCAATGGCGGCCCCGTGCTTGCCGGTCCGCAACTGCAGCCGTGGACCTGCCAGCCAGGTGCGGTCGACGCGCAATGCAACCAGGCGCCCGTCTTCGTCTACTTCTACAAAGCGGCCACGAATTCCGACTTTAAGCCCTACGATCCGGCGAACCCGCCGCCCCATGTGGTCAACACCACGACCGACCAGGGCGTGACCGTACCCTTCATTGTGCGCGTTGAAACCGGCTACCAGGATCGCGACCAGTACCAGATCGCCGTGCTCTTTCAGCCGGGCCAGCCGTGGAGCGCCGAGCAGCCGCAGCCGCAGTTCAATCACAAGCTGTTGGTGACGCATGGCGTGTCCTGTGGCGTCGACTATGAGACCGGCACGGCGCCTGATGTCACCGACTCGAACGGCCTCGGCGCCGGCTTCGCCGTGATGTCCACGGCGCTGGATTACAGCGGACACAACTGCAACGTCGCGCTGCAGGCCGAGTCCCTGATCATGGCCAAGGAGCACCTGATCGAACACTACGGCACGCTGCGCTACACCATCGGCGCCGGCTGTTCCGGCGGCTCGCTCGCCATACAGTGGATCTCTAATGCGTATCCCGGCATTTACCAAGGCATCCTGCCGACCTGCTCGTTTCCCGACGCCTGGAGCATCGCGACGCAGTTTGCCGACTATCATCTGCTCCTGGCCTATTTCGGCAATCCGTCGCAATGGGGAGACGGCATCAGCTGGAGCGAACAAGCCAAAGCGAAGGTCGAGGGACATCACTCGACGCAAAACGCCATGGTCAGCGAAAGCGCTCAGTGGCACGTCTCGGTCCCGACCGACCCCTGCCCCGGTACGACCGCGGAACAACGCTACGATCCGGATACCAACCCGGGCGGCGTGCGCTGCGACATCCAGGATGCCGCCATCAATCTGTTTGGGCCCCGGCCGCCGGCGCTCTGGACGGATATGGAGAAGGCGGTGGGACACGGCTTCGCCGGCTTTGCAGTCGACAACGTTGGTGTGGAATACGGCCTCGCTGCTTTGCAGCAAGGCGCCATAACGCTTGCACAGTTCCTCGACGTGAATGAAAAGATCGGCGGATTGGACGTCGACACGAATCGGATACCGCAGCGCACCGCTGCGGTCGAACCCGCCCTGTCCAACGCCTACCGCACTGGCCTGATCAATGAGGCGACCAACCTTGACGAGACCGCCATCATCGACTGCCGCGGTCCGGATCCCGGGCTCTTTCACGATGCCTACCGGGCCTTTGCCCTCCGCGGTCGTCTGGACCGCGCGCATGGCTCGCACGCCAATCAGCTCATCTGGGAGGGACCGCTGGTGATCGAGGCCGACCCCGATTGCGCGCGGAACAGCTTCTTCGCTATGGACCGCTGGCTGGCCGCCGTCGAGCAGGACGACAGTGGCCTGTCGCTGGCGCAGAAGATCGCGGCCGACAAGCCGGCCGACCTGGGCGATGAGTGCTGGGACGGCGCCGGCGTGAAGGTGCATGACGGCTTGTGCGGCGAAACCGTCGTGCCGCTCTACGGGACACCGCGCACCGTCGCCGGGGATGCCATCACGGTCGACACCAACAAGTGCCAGCTCAAGCCGTTGAACCGCAGCGACGACTACGGGTCGACGCCCTTCACCGACGCACAGTGGTCCCAGATGGAAGCACTCTTCCGCGATGGCATCTGCGACTTCAGCAAGCCCGGCGTCAGCCAGCAGGCGACGATTCCCTGGCAGACCTATCAGGATGGCAACGGCAGCGTGATCTACGGCGGCACAGCACTTCCGCCGGCACCGGCAGGCTCCGGGTCAGGATGGTCAGCTCCGGCATTCCGAAATTCCGCGTCGGGGGTCGCTTCTGGAGCGTCGTAGCAGGCAAAAAAGGCTTCACTACGAAGACCACGAAGAACAGGAGCCAAGCACAAGCCTGGCTTGGCTATGCAAACCTCACCCGAGATTGACATCTCCGTTGGGCCATGGAGGGCGCAAAAGGGACATGGGAACGATTGTTGCGATACCAGCGAATCCCTACCATCGTTCCCACGTCCCTTTCCTATTTAGACGCGCAACCCGAAGTCGTGCGCGATAGGCGTCAAGCGCGCCGAGAAGTCCTGGCGATCGTCGGCGTCGTCGAAGATCTTGCGCCGCTCGATGCCACGGGCGATTACGTGGTGCACTGCATTTGAAGTATCGAGTCGCGCGCTTCGGGCCACGCGCCGCGCGGTCAAACGCATCGCCAAGCAGGGTCCTAACGTGCTAGCAGGCTTCGAATGCGATGTTTGCCAGACGGATCGGGCAGATCGAGTTGACGGCCTCCCGATTCACAACCGCTCCACCTCCGACGTCAAGTCGCACGCGCAACGTTTGCACCCCGCATCCCCACCTTTCTAAGTGTGCGCCTTGCCTAACGTCTGCTTCTGCCGCGTGCAAGCTTTCGCCGGTTCCGCTGGTCTCTTGCCGCGCGCCAACGTTGTCGGATAAGGGCAGCTGCACGACCAACAATGTAGTAGGAATCATGACGTGCTGAACGTGATCCCGAGACCACTGGATGAAGTGCACTCTTCTCGAGATGCTGAGGGTTCATGTGGAGCCGCCGAATCCGGACGGTGCGTAACCATGCCTTCCCAACTCCGCAGCAACTTCGCCGATCTGCAGGAATATGATGACCAACTCCTGCGCTTGGGCTTGCTACCGGCAAGGCCGCGCGCGCCGTCGAGGCGCGGGTTCGCCTTCCGGATCAGCGGGACATTGCTCGTGATGGGACGCGAGGCTCTGTCGAATTGGGCTTCGCCCGGTATCTCAACCGTCAAATCGTTGCAGGATCTCGCCGGTCATGGCAAAACCCAAATGGAGACCGTGATGCCCGAACAGCCTACCGTGCGACCTTCGTCCGGCATGGGACACCCTGTCTCACGCGGCACCGACAGTCTCCGTGCGCAGCCGAATCACCTCCGGAGCCGTACGGCTGGGCACGGAGGTCGCTGGGCGGACGTCGCGATGGTCGTGGCGCTGATGCTGCTTGCGACCGCGTGCGAAAGCCACGATTCCGGAAGCGGCGGTAGCGTTCAACCGTCATATGCCGAGGCGCCGTGTCCGAACCCCGTCTTCCCCGGCGTCGTCTTGGGGCCTGAATACACGTGCGGTTACCTCACCGTGCCCGAGAATCGGAGCAAGCTGAACGGTCTGACCATTCGGCTCGCCGTCGCGACGCGTAAGGCGACCGCACCGAACCCGAAACCCGACCCGATCGTGTTCCTCACTGGTGGACCGGGGGGCAGTGGGCTCGGAGAGGGCCCTGGGGTCGCCCAAGCGTGGCATTCCGACCGCGACGTGATCTTCCTGGATCAGCGCGGTGCGCTGAAGTCGGACCCCTTCCTCTCGTGCCCAGAGATCGACGCCTTCATGGAGGGCACGGTCGGCCTGTCGTGGCTTGCGCCGGAGACGATTCAGCAGGACGCGGCGACGACGCGGGCCTGCCGGGACCGGCTCGCGGCCGCCGGTGCTGACCTCGCTGCCTACAACACCACCGAGAGCTCGGCGGACTTGGCCGACCTGCGGATCGCGATGGGCATCAACGAATGGAACGTCTACGGCGTCTCCTACGGAACCGACCTGGCGTTGCAGACGCTGCGCGATCATCCGGCCGGGATTCGCAGCGTTGCGATCGACGCCGTTCTCCCGCCCAACATCAATCCCATCGAGACGGGGTGGCGTGCGGCGCTCGAGAGCTCAACGGCGATCTACGATGCCTGCGCGGCCCAACCCGCGTGCCATACTGCTTTCCCAAACGGACGCGCCGAATATATCCAGGTGATCAACGACCTCGCCGCCAACCCGCGCACGGTGCACGTCACCGATCCCAATACCCAGCGGGACGTCACGGTCGTGATCGACGCGTACAAGCTGAGCTACACCATCCAGTTCAGCACCCTCATCGGTACGCAGAAGAGGATTCCGTTGATGATCCACGATCTCGCCGTCGGCGACGGCACGGAGGCCGCCTTCGAGGTTCTCCACGGCGTCTTCCCGCCTGATTTCAACAGCTACGGGTTGCAATGGGGCGTCCTGTGCCGCGAGATGGTCGGCCGCACCGACCCCGAACGCGTCGGCGCCGCGGGCAAGCTCGAGCTTCCCGACTTTCCCGCCTCCGTGACCGATCGGCCCTCGATGTTCCCCTGGGCCTTCAGCGACTGCGCGGAATGGGACGTGCCCGCCGCCCCTTCCCAGGTGGTGAGCGTCGTGACGAGCGACGTCCCGGTGCTCTTGACCAGCGGCTCGTTCGACGGCACGGCACCACCCAGCTACGCCGCTGAAGCTGCGAAGACCCTGAAGAACTCCACGCACCTCGTTTTCCCCGGGATTGGACACAGCGCGTCGCGCTGGGCACCGGAATGCTTCGCCACGATCCTGGCGAACTTCCTCGACCAGCCGGAGGGCTTCGACGACAGCTGCCTCGCAGCCCAGACGATCCCCAAGTTCGACACGCCGTGATCCCGACGGCATGCGGGCGGGTCGGTTTGGTTGCCGCGGTTCCTGCCGCCGTCACGGGTCGAGATGCCCTTGGACGGGGTTCCGTCTCTTGTGCGACGGGACCCGCCGCCGACAGAGTGTGAGCTCACACGCCGGAGCGGATTTCCTCAAATCTTTGTGACTCGCTTCGCTGAAGAAGGCATGCGCACACGCCGCAACGATAACCTGGCTGAAACCGTAACCCGCAAAGCCTCGAGGCTGCGCGGCGTACTGAGCGTAGCGTTGCTGAGCCTGCTGACCCTTGTGGCCGGGTGCGGTGAGGGTGCGCAGAGCGAGCCGTCGATGGTCGCCCAACCGGAGCGCGACTTCTTCTATGAGCGGGATTTTGCCGAGAACCCGGCCTTGGCGGCGCAGGCGCAGCAGTCCGTGATTCTCGACCTCGAGCCCGCTTCCGCGGGGCACGCCGTGGTCGAAGATGTCACCCGATACCAACTGGACGAAGACACGTACACCTTCTGCCTGGAAGAGGACGATGCGGACTTGCAAAGCCTCATTCTTGAGAACGAAGCCGGCGCCTCCGTGGTGAACCTGGAGCGCTCCTCCGGCTGCGTCGACGCCACTTTGCCCGCGGGCGACTACCGCATGCGTATCTTCCATGACGGCAGTACCATCGCCGCAGGCGAGGCCCACCACGTCGCGTTCGTGCATATTGAGAAGCGGAGCGTGCCGTTGCTCGATGGAACCGGCGTGCCCAGGAGCGGATTCTGGGCGTTGCGACCCGATCCGTCGTTGGACCCGAGTGGGCAACGGCGTGAGGGACGCGTGCGCGCGCTCCCTCCACCGCAGAACCTCCAGGATTTCTTCGGTCTCTATACGAAGCTCGAGCCGCTGATCGCAGACTTTTCCTCCAAGCAGATCGATGACACCGCGCTGTTCAATTTTCAGGGTTTGGGAGGAGAAGTATTTGGACCCCTGCCGTTTGTGCTCTCGGGCCGATTCCCTCTGAATATTGCTTCACTGGCTCGCGGTACTTTCGCGAATAGCGTGTTCGCGGACGGGAACGGCTCCACAGCGAGTAATGCAATCGGCATCGCCGGGTTATCGATTCTCGACGGAGGGAATCAGCGGGTTCAGGTGCAGCGAAACGAGGCCCCCCCATCATTCTTCACCGTTGGTGACGATTCCCTGATCAGGAATTTGACTGGGCCTGCCTCTTCATTCGAAGTGCTCTTCCGGTTTTTCCCAGACGGCGATCCACACGGCACAGAGATTACGTTGGGCGAAGGCGAGGTCGCGTTGTTTCAAGAATGCAACTACCAGGGACGGGCTACGGTGTTTGTTGTGGATACCCCGGATTTTTCCGCGCTGACGAGCAGTGTCATCACCCTCGACAAGACAACGGCGTCCGTCAAGGTGGGTCCTCACACCGGCGTGCTCTTGTACTCTGGTGGCGCATTCTCCGGCACCAGCCAGCTGATCGCGCGCAATACGGCGTGCCTGGATACGACGCCAATCGGTAGAAACACCACCTCCATACAAGTGGGATCCCCTCGCCGCCTCGTGCTCATCTCGAAAAGCTGCGTGAACTGCGATCTGTCCGGCATCGACCTGAGCGGGGCGAATTTGTCCGGGGCTGACCTGCAAGGCGCAAACTTGTCAGCGGCGATTTTGGCCGGAGCCAAGACCGATCTGAGCGGTGCCCTGTTCAACAACGCCAGCTTGAAGAATGCGGATCTCAGCGTCGCCCGGCTGTACGGGGCGAACTTCACCAATGCCAACCTGGAGGGCGCGAATCTGCGCAGTGCATTCTTGACCAACAATCTCAGCGCGGGCATTCGCAATCCCGCGAACTTTACCGGGGCCCATTTAAAGGATGTCAATCTGTCGAGCGCCCAGCTCAACGGTACGATTTTCGACAGTGCGAGCTTTTACGGGTCCTTTGATGGTCAGGCGCCCACGTTTCCATGTCAAACGGATACCTCCAAGTGTCCGAACGCCACAACCGGGTTCACCTGTGGCTGCGCCTCGGCGGTTGGGGCCACCATGGTCGACACCCAATTCGCCAATGCGTACCTGTACGGCGTGGATTTCAGCGGCCCGACGACGACCATCAACGGCGTCAAGTTCACCGGGGCGATCCTGGTCGGGGCGAGTTTCGCGGATGCAAATTTCTCGGTGGACCCCAGCAAGGGCGGCGCGCCGCCCGACTTTTCCAATGCGTACTTGCAGGGCGTGAATCTCGCCGGCACCAACCTGACCGACACCTCGTTGGATGGTGCCTTTGTGGATTTCGGCGCTCCGACCAACCAGAACAACGGGAACATCATGCAGCTTCTTCTGGGCCCCCAATATACCGCGTTCAAGGGCTGGGAAGCCCCCAATGCACCGGTATGCGTGCAGGCGGTCTATGACAACTACACGGCGGCTCCCACTACCATTCCAAGCATGACCTGTCCCGACGGCAACCAGTATGCAAGCGGCTGCGGCGCGACCGCACAGAGCAATGTGCAGTGGGCAAGCCATACCCCCATCGGTCAGGCGACCCCGCCTGGCTGGTATCAGTACGATGCGACCTACACCAAGGCCGATCAGAGCCAGGCCTGCAACAGCAATACTTTCAACGTGGACTGGTAGGGCAACCGGCGGGGCGTGGAGAGGGTTATGAGACCGACACCGACTACGGCGCAGCAACGGACTCAGCAGCGCAAAAAGATCGCGCGGCAGAAACGGATCGGGCGGCAGAAACGGCAGGCGAAGCTGGCGCGGGTGTCGAGCGGCGTGACCCGCAGGAAATTCCTTCAATATACTGCCGGCACCGGCATCCTGCTGGGTCTGGCGCCACTGCTGACCAGTTGTGGTGAGGACGAGAGCTCCAGCCCGCAGCCGGACACGGAACAGCGCACGCTGTTCTTCAACCTTGCCCACGAAGACTACGCCGACAAGGGTTACTTCCTGGTTGGGGGCGGCCAGCGATATGCGCTCACCAAAGTGAGCGACCAGCCCGATGTCCTGGCGCGGGCGCGGCAGACCAATGCCTTTCTGCGTGCGGTGCCTGATGACCAGATTACTCATCACATCGAGAATACCGTATTCCGCACGGACTCGGTGACGTTGTGCTACCTGGGCTCCGACATCGACAAGAACGCGGGAACGTGGTCGATGTCCGCGGCGCATTTGCAGATTCCCGAGAGCGGGGCCGCACACGCCTATGCGCTGGCGCGCCTGGCCACCCCCAGCGGTCCGCTGCCCATGTCTGCCAAGCGCACCCTCTATGCGCTGGCAGCGGCGCAAACCGAGCAAGACTTGCGGGACGAACGGGCGCTGGTCGATGTCACCAGCCATGCCGCGACGATGGTCGGGGCAACTCCGGACCTGATGAGCCTCGAGCCCAATTCAGCTCATAACATTCACTCCAACCATATAGATACCGATGTCAACGTGACCCTGCTGAGTGAGAAGTTGCGGCGCAAGCAATATGGACCGGCCATGCCTGAGCAGACCCCAAACCAGCCCAACCCCACGGGATGGGCGACGCTCGTGCCGCTGATCGACGACCAATCAGGACAACCGTTCGTGAACCAGGCCGGCAAAAACGCGGGGAGGATTCAGTATCTGCCCAGCTGGCATCCAGACATCGTCGCGGCTGCCGGCGCGGCGATGAGCCCCATCACCGCGAAGGTCAAGAATGATGAGTCCCTGGGCGCCGACATCACGGGGATCAACCCACGCGTCACCGATGTCCCGAATGACTCCTTAAGCGGCCGGATATGGTTTCGGCATGATGGGTCCACCAGCGTGGACCAGAGTCCCACGGCGATGGGCACGGACCCGAGTGTCCTCATGACAGTGAAGCAATCAGGTCCGCAGAACGGCTTGCAGCTCCTCACCCCAACGTTCACGCAGAGCGACGGGCGCATCCATGTGTCTCTGACCATCAAGAATTGGTACGTGCGCTTTCTGGGGGTGCATCTCCAGTTTCTGGACGACGAGGACCCGCCCAACGTGCTGAACCTCGCCGACATTCCGGAGTATAAGGACGGCACCATTGTTCCGGACCATGTGAGCGACAATGATACCAAGACGGAAATGTTTGTTGCAGTGCTTGGGCCGATATTTACGATCCTGGGGGTTCCCACGTGGCCCGGCTTCATCCAGCCCAGCTTCAATGTGCCCGCTTCCGCCCACACTGTGAGGATCCTGGGAAGTGGCCTGGGCGCCGGTGCCAAGAACTACCCCGAGACGCTCCTGGCGGGCGAGGTCATGACCGCAATCATCAGTTATGGGGTGACGGCGCTCATGTGCGGCGTGGGAGCGGCATTCTCGTTAGGGGCGATCCTGAAGGTATGGGTCGTGCCAGTTGCGAATGCGCTAGCACGGGAGCTCATCGCGCTGCTCAGCTCGTTCCTGAGTGGGAAGGACGAGTACACACCCGGCTTTTGGTTAGCGCAGGCGCTTGGGTTCGCCAAGCTCCTGCTCAGCGTCGGAATAGGAGGAGCCCTCGGCAAGCTGGTGGGGGCCATCGTCGCTGCGCTCACCGAGGCTGCCGTGGAAGACGAGATCCCGATCGCCGGATGGATCATGTTTGGCGTTTCGGTCGCCGTTGGCGCGGCGAATCTCATAGAAACCTCGGCTGAGGTCGCGGAGTCGCCCTGGACGTACGTCAACGATCTGGTCTTCACCCATGACCTCAGCGTGAGCCTCATGCGTGCGGGCGGCACGTTTCCGACGGGTGCCGATCACTACACAGTGACGGCGCTGTTCGACGATGGGACGCCGCATGTGCAGACCCTGCCTCTGCCAAAGACAGCGCCCACGACGCTGCCCCCGGCGGTCTTCACGGGCGTGCCGCTGGGCGGCAAGGTCAATGTGTCGGTCGCCTTTTACCAGGCCGCCACCGCTACCACGGCAAACGTGCTGCTCGGCAAAGGGACAACCGGCCTGATCCCCAATACGAAGGACACCGCGCCAACGATTGCCATCAAGGAGCTCAGCTTCCCGATAGGCCCCAACACGACCTACAAGCATCGGCAGAAGACCAGCGTGGACGGCAACGGCGCGCATCGGTGGGACCCCACCGCGCCGGCGCCAACGGTCAACGCTGGCACCCTGGTGTGTGACGGCGCCGGCACCGCGTGCAGCTTTCGCAGCATAACGGTGCGTGAAGGCACTGGGACGGAGGAGGGGTACATTGGCTATGCGTGGCAGGGACAGAACACCGACCCGAATGCCGCTCCGAGCTGTGAAGGCGGCGGCGCAGGCCAGCTTGACCAGATGGCAAACCTCAACACCGCAGATGCCGAGGCCGGGTATGCGAGGGGCCCGTGCGGCTTCAATACCCCCGGCATCAGACTCGCGTATAATCTGTTGAGCCATGGCAGCGCCAATTTCTACCTGGACACCACCGACCCCAACAGTCCTCAGGTGCGCCAGGTGATGCTCGAGCCCACGCCCACCTTCGACAGCCCGCACTCCAACCGATCCTGGGGGACATTCAACTTTTTACCGGATGCGCTCCTCCTGCACCCGGCCGGGCACCTCGTGAGCATCAACGCGGTCAGACACAAAATAGAAACCCATCAGCTCCCCAGCGCCCCGATGGCAGATGCGGAGGCGAAGGTGCACCTGATTGCACAGGTCAAGTCGGGGCAAGGCACCCGCCCGGGGCTCATGACGGCGCCCACGGTGGCAGGGATCTCGCCGGACGGCGTCATCCTCATCCTGGAAGCGGGCGATCCCCTGGCCAAACCGCAACCGATCCCGAGCCGGATACAGGCCTTTGACCTCGGGGCAAACCCGGTGCAGTTCTTTGTCCATCAGCCGGTCCACTATTTCCTCGAGCTCACCGAGACCCCCAACGCCGCGGGCTGGCGGTATTTGGATCTCGCGGTGGAGTACTCCGGCTTGCTCTACGTGCTCTCCTACAATGAGAATAGCTTTGTCTACCGTCTGGACATCTACCATCCGACACAGAAAGACACGCAGCCGATCTCGACCACTGAGAACATCAACGCCGCGAGGCTCGCGGTCGATTTCTGGCGCAACGTGTATACTTTGAACTACGAGGTTGTACAGTTGCCGCGGCCCGGGGTCACGGAGCCAACAGTGAGCCTCTGGACGCCGACCAACGCCTGTACTGGCGTTGACTGTACCTCCTGATACCGCATTGGGCCGGTCGTAGGCGCAGCCGCGCGTCAGCTTGCCAACGGCAGGGCGTACAGCGCGGGCAGAAAGCGCGCGAGATAGCTCATCTCTTCGTGAGCGTGCTTCAACAGACCTTGGCTGATCGCAAGCAACAGCGTTGGTCACTCCGCATCGGGAAAGTGGAAGCATTCTCCACCCTGCGTCACATCGTCGAAGTCGATCGGTACTGCGAACAAACGCTGGCACCGCACTGGCCGGCCTGGGTGAAGAAGGCGGTACTGGGTGGTATTTTTGTTCCATCGAAGGTCTCACCGATCGGGCAAGTCCACGTCGCCACTTCCACGCCGTTGATGGTACCGGCACGCTTGCACTCGAAGCTGTAGCAATTGACCGACTTGTTTCCGAGGTGCAGATCGCTGCCGCAGACGGAGCCGGGAGCGGTAGGGTTCAGCCAGAATCCAGACCAAACGGTGTCGGCACTCGAAGGTTCGCAACTGCCCTGCATGTTTCCCCCCTCCACCTCGACCTCATCGACACCGTGAAGGATCGGACAGGTACACTGTGCCGCCGGGAACAGAGCGTGCCCCGTAGCCGTGTTGACCTTGATCTGCTTGCCTGTGGGCGTACACGTGGCAGCCGAACAGAACGCGTAGTCGCCAAAACAAAGACGGCGGGACGATCCAGGAAAGCCACTTTTTCCCGAATCCTTACCTGGGTGTGGCCCCTTGGCAAGGGCGGCGCTCGAGACGCCAAGTGCGACAGCCATGCCGGCCACCGCAGCAACCAAAAACTTGCTTCACCTGGAAACACATAGATCTCCTCCCTTTCTGGTAACGCATGGATCTCCTCCTTCTTTTGACCTTCGTATGAATTTGACCTCCGTATGAAATGGAATATCAGTGAATCTTCTTGACCCTCGATGATCCAAGAACCCGCCCTCCCGAGCCGAGTGCCGGGACCTTTTCATCGTTCCGTCTCGTCGATGCGATTCAATGGACCGTTATGTTCGCGATAGCGGGCCAGGAAGGCGCACAGTTCGGCGAGCGAGTGGAAATGCGCCGATTCGCCGGAGACGACGTGTTTCACGCGGCCGATCGCACGGCTGGGCGGATCGCTGTCGCTGTCCAGTTGGATGACGAAGGCCGGTGTGATGAAAGCATCGTGTTCTTTCAACCTGACGCCGCCGCCGAGGACCTGCGGTCGACGTCTCTTCAATGGCCCGTTCCCCGGCCCGTTCCTGGGCCCGCTCCCCGTTGGGTCACTGCAGATTTCCAACTCCGACATGCAGGCTAGGGCGCCGTCTCGGAATTGGATGTGCAGAAATTGCCGCCAGCGGTGCAAAAAACTCTCCACGTCCGCGTCAAGTCACGCGCAACGTTTGCACCCCACGTCCCTACCTTTCCGTCCCTACCTTTCACGCACCCAAACGTGGTCGTGCGGCAGACTCAGGCCAGCCGGGTCGAGACGCCGTGCGGTCCGACGCAAAGTTTGCTCGTGCCATGCCAACCGCCGATCTTCGGCGGCAATTTTTGTGTGTCTACGACACCTCGCGGACCCGCGGAATCTTCCACGTCCTATTGAGGATCGAAGGCGACTTTTCATTGGGCCAATACAGCCGCAGCATTAGAATGAATCGATCGGCCGGCGCGGGGAGCCAGTTGGCTTCTTTTTCCGGTCCGGGTGACTCATGCTGAATGTAGAGGTCCACCGAACCGTCGGGATTGGTCTTGAGCTTGTCGCGCTGACTCAGGTTCTGCCGATTGAGCGCGTTCGGGACGAAGAAGTAGGCGGCGTCGTACATCGTCAGTGACCAGAAGCCCTTGACCGGCGGCAACTCGCCTTTCTTGAAGTGCATGACGTACTTCTTCGCACCGCTGTAACTTTGGAAAATGTCCGGACCCTCCGAGGTCGGGTAGATCGCATCCTGCGGCCGATTGGCACCGAGTCCGATCGCTGTAATCAGCGCTCGTTGCCGGTACGACGTACCGTAGACCCCGGTCTTGGTCGTGAAGAACCAGCCGTCTTCCAGCGTGAAGTCGCGGCTGAGAATGCCCTCCTTCATCCACGCCATGATCTTGTGTTGCGCGGGCTTGGGGGCTGCGTTGATTCCGTCCACCACAGCCGGGTCGAGTTTCGCGGCGTCGAAATCGCCGCCCGGCACGATACCGATCTTTGCCAGCTTCGCCAGCATCGGCGCGTCGGCCGCAGCCGGCGGATTGGTCTTCATGAGCTGCGCGAGCAACGTGAAGTATGCCACCCCGTCGAGGGCGTTCACCTGATCGCGCACGGACGTCTTCATATCGATTTTCGGATCCACTACCCCTGCCGGCGGCGTGTAGGCCTGCCCGTAGGCGCTCAGCGGGACGACCGATACCTGGTCTTGGACCGCATGGACGGCGGCGTAATCCTCGGGCGTCCCGGTGCAGTAAATGCGCCCAAGAACCCAGACAATTGCGGTCGGCGACTTGTACTGCTTGACCCCCGCCGGCAGCGTCCCGCTCCACCCAGGCCCGGTGATCGCGTATGTCTGCGCTCCGGTCCCCGTCGTCCGCTTGCCAGGGACCTGGAACACGTCGGTCCAGCCATCCAGCATCGGGAACAGGAAGTAGCGCCCGGCCATGTCTGGGACGCTGAGAATCCACGGCTCCTTCGAGACATCGAGCCACGTCGTCGTGTAGAGCGTATCGGCGTTCGGCGCGGTGACATCCTTGAACGTCGCGTCGGGATACTTCCGCATTCTCACGAGCTGTCCCATCGGGGCGCGCGTCCGTTCAGGGGCAGACACGTTCGTCATCACGCGGCGCGTCATTTCCATCGTGACCAGCGGATAGCCAAAGATGTACCCCTCGATCGCCGTTTCCCGCGCCTCGAATTCCCTGATGTGGCCGAGGAAACCCTCCTGCTGCGACCATGCCGCGCTCGAGCACACCAGCAGCACCATAGTAACCGCGATCGTCAGCACCGAACCTCTCACACGCGATCTCATATCTTCCTCCCCGACAGGCGACCGCCCCGGATACCGCAATGCGCTTGATCAAGCAACTCGGTCCAACGAAATGAACGTCGCCGATGACATCGTTCAGCCCTGAGCGCACCGACGGGCGAGCGCCGCGACAGAGGCGGAACCGGCTGCAACCTCCGACCCACGCCTTCTGACAATACTTGACGTCGCAGGCACGGCCGCCTCCGCCCGGGCTGATCGCCGGAATGCAACGGGCGCAGCCGGCAAGTTTGCAAGCGGGGATGACCCGCTGGGCTCGAAGAATCCGCTCCGGTTCTTACGGTGTTTTACGGTGTTGCTAGCTGTTGCTCGGACACGACGCTCACTGGCAGGGTGGATGGTTGTTGTAGACTGGGGGATTGAGACAGTTCTCGAAACAGAACTGATACGTCGGCACGCACGCCGGTTGGGGTGGGTAGGGGCCGTTTGCGACCGGCGTCAGCTTGTTCGCCGTGCACGGGCCGCTGGCGTTGTTCGGGCAGATGACGCTGGCGTCGCTCGCAAACGCGCCGAGCGCCGTGGCGTTGTACGAGAAGGTAAACGGCGTGCCGTCCTGCTCAGTGAAGGTCCACGTGCCCGACGTGGTTGACACGGCGGCGTTGCGCAGCGTGGCGCTGAACACGCTGCTCGCTGTCGAGAAATTGGTGCCCTGAAGATAGGCGGTGTCGAACTTTGCGTCGGTCAGGTTGGCGCCGTTGAAGGTGGCGTTGACCAGGACCGTTTGGTTGAAACACGGTGTCGGTGAAGCTGCCGCTGAAGGTGGTGCCGGCACAGACTGCGCCGCCGAGATCGGCGGAGTCGAGCAGCGTGCGCACCAGGAGCGAGTTGCCGTACAGGTGCGCCCCGGAGAGATCGGTGCTGCGCAGGTCGGCGTCGGTCAAGTCGACGTTGACCATGTATGCGCCGCCGAGCTGGGTGACCTGCGCGCTGCTACCCGGTTGCACCCCAGCCACCACGCCGCGCAGCGAGGCGTCCTCCAAGTTGGAGAAACCGAGCCGCGCGCCGATCAACTGCGCGTTGTCGAGGTTGGTGCCTTGCAGGTTGGCCTCGTAGAGTGAGGCCCCGTTGAGCTGGGCGCCGACCATGGTCAGCCCATGCAGGTCCACGGCATCGAGATTCGCACCGTTGAGTTGTACGCTGCCGAGCATCGCCCCCGTCAACGTCACACTTTGGAGATTGGCGCCGCTGAGATGCGTGCCCGTCAGGTCAGCGCCGGTCAGCTCGGAGCCGGAGAGGTCGTAGCCGTCGAAGACACCGCCGGCGAGATGCGCGCCGGTGAGCGTCACGTCGGCGAGCTTCATGGTCTGGAACTGCACCGACGGTCCTTCCGAAGACGCGAGAACGGCGTTCGAGAAATCGGTGGTTCTGCCGCTGCTGGGTTCCGTGCCGACGATGCAATCGACGTCGCAGGTGGTGACGACGGGTTGGCTGGGTTCGACTTGCGTGCAGGTGCCCGATCCGCCGGTCAGATCCGCCCCGTCCAGCGAGGCGCCGGAGAAGTCGACACCCGACATCTGGGTGCCGAGGAAGCGCGCGCCCGCGAGGTTCACGTTGCGAAAGTCGACGAGTTGGAGCTGAGTGATGAAGCCGGGATCGTCAAGCGTTTGCCAAGAAGTGTTCGAGAGGTTGGCCGCTTGGCTCGGGTCGGTGTCGCCAAAGGTTGCATTGGAGATATCGGACTGATCGAAATAGGCGCCGGTGAGATCGGCGCCGCGGAAGTCGCACGAGAAGATGCTGGTGGGCACGGCAACGTCGGAACCCAACTCGGCTTGCAGCATGGTGGCGCCGGTAAATTGGTCGTTGCGCAGTAGGGCGGCGGTCGACGAGGTGCTGCTCAAGTTGGCACCGGCGAACGAGCTGTCCTCGACGTCCGCTGACGAGAATGTGGATTGGCTCAAGTCGAGGCCGTGGAATCTCTGGTTCAGGAGCGACGCGTCGTTGAAGTTGCAGGCGACGCAGTTGCCCGACGCCTGCAGTGTGTACACATTGCGGAAGGTGTCGACCGCCATGCGCGCGGCGGTCACGCTAGTGGTGCGGGTGAGGAAGTTGCCCTGCGGGTCGTAGACGTCCAACCGGTAATCCGCCGCCACGCTGCCGTCGTTCACGTACGAGAGTACGTAGAGGTAGCCCAAGCCCTCCACGCCAAGGTCGAGGTAGGTGATGCTGGAGCCCTGCTCTAGCTGAATGATGTTCGTCGTGCCGTTCTGGAAGCGCAGAACCGGGTTGCCCGACACGTCGACTGCCTGGATGCGCTGGTTGCCGGCCTCCAGGATCAGGATCGCCGCATCGAATACCGTGACCGCTCCAGGCGCCATCAGAAGGCCGACGCGCGTCCCCGGACCCATCTTCGAGACCGAGAACGGCACCGCCTGCGGGGCGGTGCTCGGATCCGACGGCGCCGTGAGCAGCTCGAGGATCTGCATCTTGTGGTTCTGGCGATCGACCCCGACGACATACCCGGTGGGCACGACGGCCAGGGAGTCGAGCGCTGCGCTGAAGATCCCCCACGTCAGCGGGGTCGCAACGTTGAACGGCGTGCTGTCGAGCGCGACGGATTGCAGCAGGAATCCCGACTCTGCCGGTTGCAGGAAGAAATTCCGCGGGCCCGTGGGCGAACCGAGCTTCTCGTAGAAGCTGCCCGCCGTCTGCTGGAAGCCGCATGGCAGTTGCTTCAGCGCGCTGTCCGGATCCTCGCCGAGGAAGACGTTCTGCAACATGTGCATGATACCGGAGGCGGTCTGCCCGCAGAACGGCACCCCCTGGCCGCCGGCTAGGTAGGAATAGCCGGCGACGCCGGTCCGCTGGCTGAGCGTGATGCCAGTAACGTCGTTGAGCGCGTTGTCATTGCCCTGCATCAGGTTGGCGATGGACGCATCGGTGGGAACGTTGAATTGCACGCTCGAGAGCGGCACGTCACCACCGAGCAGCGGGATGCCGAGCACCGTATAGTTGCTGTCCAGGAATATCGCCCGCTTGGTGTCGCGTCCGCTCGGGGTTATCGGCAAATCACCGCCGGCGTTGGCGAACTGCACGTACGTCGACAGATAGCGGAGGTAGTCGTTGCGGAACTGCAGCTGGACGGTGCGATTCACCGCATCGATCACGTTGACCTTGACGAACTTCACACCGTGCACGTGGGTGCCCGGCGGCTGCGCGGCGGTGACTGCGAAAGCCGCGGCGGTGGCGGCGCCCGTCGCCACGGGTTGGCAGACGGTGATGCCCTCGGTGGGATGCCAGTTGGTGTCTTGGAACTGCAGATCGTTGAAGATGTACGGTTTGATCTGTGCCGCCACCGAGGTGACGGTCTGCGCCACATCGGAGTCGAGGTCGTAGCGGTAGACCGGGTTGCCTGCGCTGTCCACAACGGGCTTGCCATTGGCGTCCGTCACCTGCACGAGCGTCGCCCAGCCGCCGCTGGTCGTGGCCGGCCAGTCATTGGCGATGACGGATGCCAGCGTGGCCAGGAACGGCACGTTGGTGTAGTTCGGATCCGAGGGCTTGCAGGGCAGCGCATTGATCATGGCGAGAATCGCGCCGCCCTGATTTACGTTGAGATTCATCATCTCGGGGTTGTGGAAAAGCAGCGACACCGCGGTGTCCCAGGGGTGACGAAACCCTTCACGTTGATGACCAGGTTCTCGATCGTCGTTGCGCTGCCCGACACACTAACGGCCGCGGAGGCGGCCGGCACGTGGATGTACAGCGCCGCGAGGAGCGGCGCGCCGCTGTCGGCATCGACGCCGGTGGCCATGAGGAGCTGCGGAGCGTCGGCCGGCAGATCCACGTCCTCGATGTAGTGCGTCAGGTTCTCGTCCGGCACATCGACGAGGGCGGGGTTGCCCTGGCGGGCGCTGGCGCGCGACGCCGCCGTGTGTGCGACGATGGCGCCCGTACGACGGGCTGTTGACCGCGATCAGCCGAACGTCGCGCAGGTTCCCGAACGAGAAGTCGAAGTTCAATGTACGACGCTCGCGCGGGCGCGCCCCGGGCGTCGGGGTCGGCGTGGCGTTCGCCGGCGCCGCCACGGTGTCTTCGCCGCACCCGATCAGCCACGCCGGCAAGGTGAGCGCCGCACCCGCCAGCGTCGTTTCAGCCAGGAATCGCCGCCGCGAGATCCGCCGGCGGGTCTTCCCGGAGCCTATCGAGAGTCTCCTGGTGGGTCGATTGGTACGCATCTCAACGTGCTCCGTCCAATACGATTGCCGCCGCTGTCATCGTTTTGGTCATCGCCGATAGCCCCCTTTTTCCCTGCGCGTTTGGCGTTGGGGGGGAGGGTACAACCGGCCGGCCACCGGAGTCCTGTAGGAGTTCTGTAATTTCCCTTTAAATCGCCGCGGCTTCGGGGAACGCGCCCCCCGTGCTACACGTCACACCGTGGAAACACTGGTCTTTGGGCAATTTCGGCTCGATTCAGCCCAGCGGTTGCTGTTTCACGACTGGGCCAGCGTCATGGCTTCCTTGTCGTCGACGGTCGCCTGCCCGTTCGCGGGCTCGGTCTCGGCGAGCGCTACGTCTTCAGCCACGCGCTCTACCAGCAGGTACTGTACGAGCGCATCGAGGTCACACGCCGGCAGCGCCTGCACCGCGCCATCGGGAGCGCGTTGCGCACTACCTGGGCGGAACGGGCGGGCGAGATCGCTGCGGAGCTGGCATCGCATTTCGAGCGCGGCGGCGATCTTGGGAGCGCGATCGAGTACTACGACAAGGCAGCAGCGGCCGCGGCGAGTCAGGGGGCCAACCGCGAAGCCGTGGGCTATCTTGATCGCGCCCTGGCCTTGCTCGAGCGCAGCGACGACAGCCAGGCGCGACGCGAACGCCAGCTCGAGGTGTTGATGACACGTGGGCCGTCAGTGCTCGCCGCATCCGGATACGGATCCGTGGAGGCGCTCGACAACTATGAGCGGGCGCTCGATCTGGCGCTGCAGCTCGACAATCCGATCGGGCAGATCAGCAGCCTGATGCCGCTGTCCATCTGTCAGCAAACGCGTGGTAATCTGGCGGCCGGCGAGCAGCTCGCGCTCGAGTTGGTACGGGTCGCCGAACGGCTGAATCTGCCGGCGCCGTTCATCGCCCAGTTGAGCAACCCGCTGAGTCAGGTGCGTCTGTATCAGGGCGCCGTCGACGACGCGCTGGCGCTGTCGGATGCGGCGGTGGCGGTGATGGAGATTCTGCGGCCGCCGCTGACGCCGCGCGACAGCCGGCCGGCGCTGTGGGCGGAGCCGAGCGTGCTGCTGTACTGCCAGCACGGCGCGGCGTCGTTTGCTGCCGGTCGGCTGACCCAGGCCGGCGCGGCGGTCGAGCACGCGCTGTGCATCGCGCGCGAGCTGCGGCATCCGTTCACCCTGGCCTATGCGTCGTGCTGGGCGGCGCTGTACGAAGACACCATCGGACAGTGGGAGTCGGCGATCCGACTCGCCCGGCAGGCGATCGATACGGCGCAGACCTACGACTTCCCGTTCTGGGACGGCGTCGCGCGCATCTTCTGCGGCCATGCCATGGCATGCAGCGGTGATCCTGGCGCGGGGTTGCCGCTGCTGCGCGAGGGCATCGAGCGCTGGCGCAGGACCGGCGGCCGGCTGGCAGCAACGATGTACTTCAACATGTTGGCCGAGGCGTGCTTGGTGGCAGGCGACGTGGCTGCGGCGCAGGCGGCGCTCGGCGAGGCCGCGGTGCACGCCGAGCAGACGGGAGAGCAGGTATTTGTTGCCGAGATCTACCGCCTCCAGGCCGAATGCCACCGCCGCACGGGGGCCGCGCCTGCCGAGGTGGAAACGCTGCACCACCGTGCGATGGAAACCGCCCGCCGGCAGAGCACCCGGTTGTGGGAGCTGCGCTCCACGCTCGCCTGGCATCGGCTGCGCCATTCGGCCGAGTCGCGCGCGGCGCTGGCGGCGGCGTGCAGCGCCTTTGAGCAGGAAGCGGCCACGGGTAACGTGGCGGCAGCGCGGGCGATGCTCGCGGCGTGGCCGCTGTCGGCAGAACGTACGCCGCTCCCAAAGAACTGAGAGACGCCCGTTCCGACACGGAAGAACGCGGCGATCATTGACGAAGCTGCCAGTCGAACCAATGGCGCTGGCGATGGCCGATGATTCTCCTAAAGTCAATATGGTGAGCGAACGATGAAAGTTGCGGTACCCCGGCTCCCAACGATGGTGTGCCTTGCGATCGGTGGCGCCCTGCTGACCGTCAGCCTGACGTGCTCAGGACTCTGGTCGACGGTACTCGCGTTGTACAGTCTATTCTTCGTGAACCTGGCGTTCCTCGACCACGTTCTCAGGCAGCGCGGATCGAGTATCTTATCACCGCAGGCCCTGGCGCATACGCGCCAGGGCCTGCGTGAGCTGAGCGCCGACCTCCGGGCATCGCTTCGGCATTGCGTCCCATCGCGGCACGATGCCTTGTGGCTCACGGCAACGACTGGCATTGCGATCGTCGTCCGCGGCTATTCCCTTGGGCAGCCGGTTTCCTACGACGAAGCGTATACCTTTCTCAACTTTGTCCAGCCGGGGTTTCCAGCGCTTTTCGACTACCCCGTGCCGAACAATCACATCCTGCACACTCTGCTGGTACGCTTCGCTACATTAATACTCGGCACGTCGACAGCGGTCATGCGAGCGCCGGCGTACGCCGCCGGGGTGGCGACCATCCCGCTGACGTTTTGCTTCTGCCGGAGCCTGTTACCTCTGGGGTCGGGATACCTCGCGGCGAGCGCGCTCTCCGTGTTCCCGTACATGGTCTTCTACTCCACCATGGCCAGAGGCTACTCGCTTCTGGTTCTCCTGAGCGTCGGCCTTGCGCTTGTGGGGCTTCACGTCGTGCGCAAACCTTCCTTGCCGGGATGCGGCGTGCTGGCGCTAATCGGGGCTCTCGGCATGTTGACCATACCAACGATGCTGTTCGCCCTTGGTGGCGTCTTTCTCTGGCTGGGAGTGCTCCTCGCCATCCGCAGGCAATCGGTGCGGGCCGTGTTCAGAGAATTCCTGATCCCCTGCGCAGTATTGATGTTCCTGTTCACGCTCGTCTTCTATACACCATCGATCCTCGAGAGCGGTGGCGTGCACTCGATCGTCGCCAACTCTTTCGTGCAACCCATGCCCTGGGATGTCTTCGCTGGCGGGCTTGCTGCCCATTTCCAGAGCGTCATCAGGCAGTTTTCGTGGGACGTGCCACGATGGGCACCCTCGATCTGCGCGTTGTTAGTGCTGGCGGGCGTGGTCAGCGCCGCAATCGACCGCCACTGGGCCGCGGTCCTGCTCGTGCCATCGATGGTGGTTGGTTCCGGACTGGTCCTCGTCGCCAAGCAGCGCATCCCTTTTCTGAGAACCTGGATCTATCTGATCCCGTTCGCCTTGGTTGCCGCAGATGTCGGCTTGACGTACCTCACAAAGCGCTTGCCGCGGCTAGCTCAGGCCGTGGTTGCTGTGCTGCTCTTGGCCCTCGCGTTGCAGCGGGGGCTCGCGATGATGTCGGACAACGTCGTCGCGCGCGGGGCCGATTTTCCGGACGGCGCTCGCATCGTGCAGGAATTGAAATCCGTGATGCGCCAAGGCGATATCGTCCATGTACAGCTACCGGTTGATTGGCCAACGTATTATTATATGTGGTATTATCACGTTCCAGATCAGGTGACCGCCTCTACCACTCACAACGAATTCTTCGTGGTCGAGAAACGATCCTATTCGATAGCCAACCTGACGCACGAGCCGGTCGTCTTGGTCGCCGAATCGGGCGATGCTGCCTTGTATCGATTGGATGCCCCGACGCAGAAGTGAGGTGTCGAGCCGGTCGGTCGCGCCGCCGTTCGCGGCGCGCTCTGAATGCCCACTATGGATGTCCTGGAACGGTTGAAACTCCGCCAGCCGGTCGTGGTGTTGATGGATTCGATCTGCGTCTGTGATATCCGTTCGGCCTCTGGGGAGAGCGGCCGTTGTTGGTACCCGATTCCTTGATGGATACCCGCCCTGGGAACGCAGGGGCCTGGAAGCTTCCCCTGCTCCTGGCGGCGGGGCTCGTGCTGGGAACGCTGGTGATTCTTCACGTACCGGGAATCAACGGGCCATCCTACTGGGTGTGGCCGTGGCGAAGACTTAACGCTGCCCACTGGTATCCTCTGATGGCCCTGGCGGGGGTTCCTTTTTTCCTGGCGCAGATTCTCTATGACCACCGCCAGATCGGAGCAGGCACCGGCATCGCATTCTTGATGGCGTCTACCCTGCTGTTGGAGCTGACGGCCTGTGCCCTCCAGAGCCCCCGCGGGCCCTGGGACTGGATCCGCTCGATTGTGGCCAGTCCGGCGGCCACCAGTTACTACTCCACGGCGCTGCACCTGCTGAACGCCGGTCGCCTGGACGACCCGCGGTGGCTCGGGCATTTTGCCGAATGGCAGGCGCAGTTCGCGCATTATGGGTTCGATCTCCATGCGATGACCAAACCGGCCGGCCCCGTGCTCTATCACTTGTTCTTCATTCGATGCTTGGGCGCCACGCCGGCGGCGGCGCTGGCGGCAGGAATCAGCGACGGCCTGCTGGGGCTTCTCGCAATTCCAGCCACCTACGCGTTGACCGCCCGGCTAGTCGGAGACCGCGCCAAGGCGTTCTGCGGGGCGAGCGTCATGGCCTTGTCCCCGGGTCTGATTCTGTTCCTCCCGGAAATGGATCAGATCTTTCCTGTCCTGACCTGCCTCCTCTTGATCCTCTGGGCCGCTGCCCTTTCGGAAGATCGGTTGTCCCGGGGCGCACTTTTCGGTCTATTCGGAAGCCTGATTTTTCTTCTGACGTACAATCTCGTGGTCCTGGGGGTTTTCCTGCTGGGCTACGCCGCACTCGCTCGGATGGAATGCCCCCGGATTCCGGGCCAGCGGATTTGGAGGCAGGTCGCGGTGGCCGGGGTGATTTTTCTGGCCGCATACGCGGCTCTCTGGGTCCGGACGGGGTACCATCCGGTGGATAGCCTTCGGTCGGCACTGGCCAATCAGGCGGGGGTGCTTCGCCCGTCCCTCGGCCGGCCGTACCCGAAAACCATTCCTTTCGATCTCTGGGATTTCGCTCTGGGATCCGGCTGGATCGGGGTTTGGCTGGCGGGATTCCGGCTCGTCTCGACGCGGGGTCTTCCGCTGCGCGGGCGCAACGACCGGACCCTGACGGGGCTCGTTCTGCTGCAGGGGCTTGCGGTAGCAGTGTCGGGAGTTCTGGCGGTGGAAACGGCGCGGGTTTGGCTGTTCCTCCAGCCGATCGTGGCTCTGGCGGCGGGAGCGGAACTGGCCGGCTGGCGGCCGGTTCATCGGTGGGCTGCCTACGCGATGGGATGGTTCCTGATGGCAGCGATCGGGCAGAACCTCACGTTCAATTTTCTTACCTAAGCGTCGTTCGCATGATCCCCCACCTCCCATCCGGCGCCACATCATCATCCGCGACAACCTTAAGTCAGTTGTTTGCGAATATAAGTTAGGGAGTGGGCGCATCCCATCCGACCTGCTCGCTCAATGCAACTTGTATACTCTTAGTATAGTACTATTAAGTTCCGTGATGTCATAATAGACCTTGGGGTAGTTGAAATCACCGGGGTGCATGCGGAAATTGGTGATGAAGTAGTCGGCGTGGCCGTCATCTCGTACGACCCTTATCCGCCTGCGAGACGCCTCCGGTAGTAGCATGGCATTATTCTGGACCGGTACGTCAAATGTCGCGCCAACAGTTATTGCAGCAGATGCATCATGCGCAAGAATATACTCTAGCCCTTGCATGTAGGCCACGCCCCAGTATTCCAGGTCGTAATTGGTTCGCAAATACTCCCTACTATGCGGCAGTAAATTATTAAAGTACACCTGTTGATGCGGGTGTGATTGAATCATGAATAATCCGGTAGCCAGCACCTGCAACGCGCATGCTACCTGGACTGCGCGTCTTCTCCTGGCCTGCGCAAGCTTGCTGACGGTGATCAGGGCCAGCATAATAAACGATGGGTAAATAAAATACAGGTGCCGCCAGTCATCAATGTTGCCACTGTGAAGCACGGTCATTGAAATTATTGGCCCTATAGTGCACGCTACGTATACCAGGTAGTGCCTTCCGGGTGTGCTTGTCATGTGCCGCACTGGCTGCCTCGCGAACGCAACTATCACCCATACGGAACCCGCTACTCCGGCCAGCAACCAGAGCTCGGGTATGCTGATAGAACACCATACCGGTACGTAATCCCACGGCAGGGCCTCGCCAGGGTAAATCCTTCCGCGAAACAGCACCTCGCCGGTCCATGCGATATGGGCAAGGGTGCGAATCGATTCCTCAAGATGGAAGAACGGGCGGCTCCATAGTATTGGCCATGCCACATACAGCATGCCACAGAAGCCAACGGCGTAGAGCGCTGCGTTTCGCACGCCCACACGCACTTGTGCTTTTGAGGGAAAGGCCCTGGAGAGATCGATCAACAAGAAGAGGCCAATAATTGGAACGAATATCATGCCTATTAGCCTGATGCTGGTTGCATAGCCACACGCCAGGCCAAGCACGAAATGCCATGCGCCCTTATTTGTCTCGAGTGCAATGTGGCTAAAGAAGAGGGCTACTAGAAATGCCGATAAGAATGGAATATCCTTCGTGTTGAAGAATGAGTGCGCATACAGGCGCGGGTGAAATGCTATGAGTACGAATGCAAGGCAGGCAATGAACTGGTCCCGAAATAAGCGCCATGCGAGAGCATACCCGCAAAAGACGCTCAATAGGAAGAAGAGATGGGTAGCAAGGTGCCTGGCTAGGTAGATCGCCCTAGTATCGTGCAGGCGTAGGCACTGCTCCATGGCATATAGTGGCAGTTCGAAACCAGCACCTAGGGCGCGGTCGACGTAAGTCAGTAATGCAGTATCGCCGTGTAGTGCATACTCATACGTAATCTTGCCGATAGCGTGCTGTGCCGGCTCATCCCAGGACATTCCGTAGTCTGTGTAGTATAATAGGCCGATCGTCGCAGATATCAGTACCAGCGCCACCCCTGGCCAATAGGAAGTGAGAAGGCGCATTCTGGGTGAGGCAGGTTGTGGTGGTGCCATTATTCTCGCGCTGTATAAACCCGCGAAATGGTGCTCGCAAGGGTTTCACCCCAGCCGGTGTCCACAACGGTTCGCTGCCTCTTGACGGTAGTTAGCGGCTGCGGCTAGGTGATCACAGCACGAGGGAGTATCGGGCACCTACAGCGATGTGTCGCTATGCCATCACCCCATTCGCCGTACTGCATCTGCCGTCGGACCCGTTGTTGCGAGCACGAGGTGCGCGTCGTTGCGGTTCCACCGCGGGAACACACCGGGCCCCCTGAAATCGACATCGAGGCCGACGACGGTCTCCCGCTCCTCAAGGAACTGTGGTCGAGCAGCCGACTGGTATCTCAGCACTCAGGTCGGCAATGCCGCTGGCAGGGATCTCCCGACCGCTACCAGTCCTCGGGAGATTCGCTGCCCGCGTCTTCGCCTGTGGTCGGCGTGACCGGCGTGCACGATGAGTGAAGTCGCGGTTGTGCTCCCGGTCTACAACGAGGCGTCGTGCTTAGAGGCTCTCCTGGAGCGCATCGACGCGGCGATGCGGGGCCAACCGTATCGCATCGTGGCGGTGGACGATGCCAGCCGCGACGCCACGGCCGCCATCCTACAGCGGCGCAGCTGTGATCTGCCCCTCACGATCGTCACCCACGCCGTTAATCGTGGCCTTGCGGAGACGCTGTACGATGGACTGTGCTGGGTCGCCGATCACTGCAGCGACGACGATGTGACCATTACGATGGATGCGGACGGCACTCACGATCCGGTGTACGTCGACGGTCTGCTTGGCAAGATCCGCGAGGGCTCCGACATCGTGATCGCCTCACGCTTTCGGGGCATGGCCGTCGTCGGCGTGCCGGCGCATCGCCGCCTGTTCAGTTACGGTGTCTTCGCGCTGCTGCGGCTAGTCATGCCGATCCCCGGGGTACGCGACTATGCGTGCGGCTATCGCGCCATCCGCGTGCGTCTGGTGCGGCAAGGCGTGCGGCAGTTCGGCGAGCAGCTGCTCGAGCTGCGGCGGTGGGGCTTCATTTGTACAGCGGAGCTGCTGTGGAAGCTGAGCACGTTGGGCGCGCGATGTAGCGAGGTTCCCTTCGAGCTGCGCTACGACCTCAAGCAGGGCCCCAGCCGCATGCGCGCGCTGCGTACGATTACCGGTTACAGCCTGCTGGTCTGGAAGAGCCGCTGTTCCCGCGCGCGGCCAGCCGTTCGGATATAGCCCCGTTTCTTCCTCTGGTTCGATCCAGGTCACACCCAGTGTTCAAGGTGCTGAACGATCGCTTCGGCTGCGTGGCCGTCACCGTACGGGTTCGTGGCTGTCACCATGCGGCGGTACGCGCTGGCGTCATAGAGCAAGCGTTCGGCTTCGGCGATGATGCGCTCGCTGCGTGTACCGACGAGCCGCGAGCCCCCCGCCTCCACCCCCTCCGGGCGCTCGGTCGTTTCACGTACCACCAGGACCGGAATCCCGAGGGACGGCGCCTCCTCTTGAATGCCGCCCGAGTCAGTAATGATAAAGTACGCCCGCCGCATGAGTCCGATGAATTGCACATAGTCCAGCGGCTCGGTGAGCAAAATACGTCGGTGGTTGCCGAGGATGTGCTTGACCGTCGCCTGCACGTGCGGATTCAGGTGTACCGGGAAAAGGATGACCACGTCGTCGTTGCGTTCGGCGATAGTGCGCAAGGCCGCACAGATATTTCGCAGGCCTTCACCAAGACTCTCGCGCCGGTGGCCGGTGACCAGGATGAGCCGCCGGCCCTGCATGAGGTCGGGCGGTAAGAACGCACGGAGGTCGGCGGGGTGTCTTTCGAGTCGTACCAGGATCTCGTGGATGGCATCGACAATTGTGTTGCCGGTCACCACGATGCGTTCGGCCAGGATGCCCTCCCGGAGCAAGTTCTCACGCGCCCGTTGGGTGGGCGCGAAATGCCAGCTGGCAACGTGGCTGGTCAGGCGGCGATTGATTTCCTCGGGAAACGGATGAGATGCGTCTCCGCTGCGCAATCCGGCTTCGACGTGGCCCGTGGGGATGCGCAGATAGTAGCCTGCCAGCGCGGCCACAAAGGCCGTGGTGGTATCGCCCTGGACGAGGATTGCATCCGGATGTTCCGCCAGGAGCACAGCGTGTAACCCTTGCAAGAGACGCGCGGTAAGACCAAAGAGATCCTGGTTAGGCTGCATGACGGCGAGGTCGTGGTCGGGATGCAACTCAAAGAGCGTCAGCATCTGGCTGAGCATCTCGCGGTGTTGCCCCGTTAGGCAGATGCGCGGTTGCAGAGACGCAGACTGTCGCAACGCGTCCACAACCGGCGCCAGTTTAATGACCTCCGGTCGCGTGCCGAATATTGCCATGACTTTCCGGCGCGTGTGCGGTGGCCGTTCGGCTTCGCTCAGGTCCTGTGGCATGCGGGTTTTGAAGGGCGCGATATATGAAAGGGGCCGCGAAGGCAAAGGGTGCGCTGCGGCAGCAACGTCCTGATCCGCATAGATGGCTCCTCAGGAAGCGAAATCTCGCCGTGTCCCTGCATATGTCCAACGTTGAGGCTATTGGTGGTGCGACACTGGAGCCTATTGCGCAGGCGGATCGCGTCAACCGCGCGTGACCCGTCGTGTCCTCCGAATGAGGCGTACGATCCCGGCGCGTGTGGGTGCTGATAGTCCGAGGAACCACGTGATTGGAATACAGACGAGTGCATAGGTGCCCGCCAACAGCGCCAGCGTGCTGAGCACGATCCAGCGGCCGGCATTCCCGGAGCTCAACATGGGAAGAGCGAACGCTGCGGCGCCAAGGAGCAGACCAGCGGGGGCAAACAGGAGTACCGGGGCCAGTACCGTCGTCCGAGTGTACTGCCAGCGATCGAGATGGTGGGACGAGAAGAAGCGATCGAGGAACCACCAGGCCCCGGCCGAACGGCCGCACGCAATGGCGACAACACTGCCCGCATACCCGGCCACCGGGTAGGCGGCGATGAGGCCGACCACGGCCAACACGCCGCCCAGCACCCCGGACGTCAGCTCTAGGCGCACCGTTCCCGCGGCCCGCAGCCGGGCGCCGGCCACTCCCGTCAGTAAGATCACAAACTCCATCGGCGCCAACACTCGCACCGTCCATGCCGCGTCGGGAAAGTATTGCCCGGTCCACGCAAAGAGAATCGGGCCGGCGAATACGGCCGCAAAGAGCAACGGCAGAGCAGCCGCAAGCCCGAGTGCTCTTGAGGCGTGCACGAAGAGCCGTTGCCACCGCCGCGCGGGTCCAGCCCCGAGGTTGGCGAAGGCGGGCATGAGCGGGCCAATGACCGCCGCGCCTGGGGTGCGGCCGACCGAGAGCAGCCGGTCAGCCAGGTGGAAGATCCCCAGTGCGCTCGTTCCGTACAGACTCGAAAGCAGCATCCGGATGCCCTGCGTCAACGTTGTGCTGACCAGCACCAGGCCCTGGAACCGCATCCCCAGTCCTATCACCTGCTTGATGCCGGCCATGCTGGCCCGAAACGGTGACAGGACCAGAGCCGGGCGGAGCCGCCGGCAGTGGAGCCCGCCGAAGCCGATGGAGACCACCTCGCCAGCCAACAACCCGAGCGGAAGCGCCACCATGCCGGCACCGGTGAGCAGCAGGGCGAGTGCCGTCGCGAATTCGGTTACCGATCCGAAGATGATGAAGCGGAACTTGAGATCCATCCGTTGGAGCCCCGCCAGCACATCCAGCACACAGCCGGCACCGGCTTCGAACACGACCGCGGCCGAGAGAACGGCCAACGTCCGCTCCGTCTCGTGCAGCAGGTGCGGCGGAACGCCAAGCATTGGCAGAACCCAGGCGTGTGCCAGCCACAGTGCCGTCAGTCCGAGCGCCGCCGCACTGGCGACGACCACGAGCCCCGAGCTGATGACTGTCGACAGCACCGCGTACTCGCGCTGCTCGTCGAGCTCCGCGGTCAGCTTGGCGTAGACCCAGCCAGCGCCCGTGTCGACGGCGATCACGTACGAGCACAGACCGAACACCAGGGCCCACGCGCCATAGCCTTCCAAACCGAGCGCGGCGATGATGATCGGCGTCAGCACCAGCCGCGACGCTATCTGCCACACCTGTGCCGCGTTCACGTACGCGGAGCTGCGCGCCAACGTCCGCACGCTGACGACGGTCGCGTCGTTGCTCTGCGCATGATCGGGGTGCCGTGCGCGCGCCCGATCCGCCTCGCCCGCGGCTGGGGGTTGGGAAGTCATTTGAAGTATTGCCACGTGATGGCGTTCAGCCGTCGCTGCAGGCGCCGAGCCCAGAAATTCAGATGCAGGCGGCGCGCGAGGACATCGGCCGCGGCCAACGACCAGCCATACCGTTGGATGCGGAAGCGCAGCCGGCGATACCGATCGTGCTCACGCAGCCATTGGGCGTACTGCCAGCCCACGTGCAGGGGAGCCAAACCACTCGGGCGATAGCCGCGCGCCCTCAACATATCGATCATCTGTGCTTCGGCCAATTGGATCTCGACCGGCGACAGACTGCGCTCCCATTGGCCTATCAGCTTCGGATCCGGTGGCGTGTACGCCGTGTTGTCAGGGTAGTGCAACATGTGCGGCGAATAGGGCACCCCGAGGAAATTGCATATCTCACGCAGCTCCGCTTCGGGGGCGCGAATCAACGACTCATACCGAACCTCGTGCCACTGGTCGGGGCAAAGCTGAGCTTGCAAGCGGTCCCACAACTGCTCGGCCACCACCCAGTGTTCCGCCGCAGTCCACATATTGCCGTCCCAACCCATTGCGACGCGCGACCGACTAACGTCTCTGCCATCGCGGAGCAGGTGAATGAAACGGCAGGACGGGAAGATCCACGGCAGCCGATCGAAATAGAGATGCACGGTCGCACCGACGAGCTCTTTGCCGTAGCGGTTCCTTTGCTGCACAAGGAAATCGCGCATCAGCTCGGGATAGCTGAGCGACGCATCGACGGTGAAGCCACTGCGCTGGAAGATGATGTCGATCTCGAGCGCACGGCAATAGTCGCGCAACCGTGGCCACTGCCCCTTCTGCTGCAGAAATTCGACGGCGAATTCAAACCCGCCGCACCAGGCGACGTGCGGATGATGGTCGAGCATGTGGGAGAGGAGCGTGGAGCCGGAACGTTCGGATCCGACCAGGAACACCGGAGCGTCAACCGACCATGCGCGACCCATCAGCGCAGCCCTCCACCGTGTCGCCAGACTCCGTCTGCATCACGGATGACGGAGCAGCGTGCCAGTCTCAGGAGGCCGCATGAAGAATTGGATCTGCCCGATGACCTGCGGAAACTTACCCGCCACGCAGGAGGCCGCATACAGCGCGGCATGGGCGCGCGCCACACCGTATCGCCGCGTGCGCCGGTACACGCGAACGAACAGGAACGGGTATCCCGCCAGGAGCCACACGCTTGTGCCGCCGGTCGGCCCCGCTGCGGCGACAGCCAGCACGGGAAGGCAGACGCCCCAGAACCAAATGCTGCCGCACTCGCGAATGCGGTAGCGCTCCGGCGCGCGGCCGTGCAGCGCGGCTTCGTGGGCGCGCGCATGCCCGCCGCGAACCTGGCGCGTCCACCACTGCGTAAACCGAGTCATTGCTGCTTCGTGCACAGCCATCGGGGCAGCCAGGCGCAGAACACGCCAACCGGCGCGACGCAGTCGCACGCAAAGCTCGTAGTCCTCGAAGCCCAGCATCGTGGGATTGAACCCGCCCGCGTCGTGCAGAGCGCTGACGCGCATCATGACCATCCCGCCACACGTGTCCGGTTCATGAGCCTGCGCCTCGAACTCCATCTGATACAGACGACTATATATCGATTTGTTCGGACGGCGTTCCTGAGTCCGCCCGAACACGACGCCGGCATCGGGGCTGTCGAGCAGCACGCGGCCGGCATGCGCGAACCACGAGGGGATCATTTCACTATCGGCATCGACGAACTGGATGCATTCGACCTGCGGATCAAGCTGTACCACGCGCGCGCATCCGGCGTTGCGCGCACGGGCCACCGTGAACGGCGCAGAACGATCGAGCTCGACGGCGTCGACGCCCATCGTCCGTGCGAGCCCGGCGCTGCCGTCCTCGGAACCAGAATCCACGAACACGATGGGCGCCGCCATTCCCAACACGGACGACAGGCATCGGCGCAGCTTCTCGCCTTCGTTGCGGCCGATGATCACCGCCGCGATGCGATTCACCGTGCGCCTCCGGCACTGACACTGGAGATCCCAGCTGCAGGCGACCCTGCCGGCCACTCTGACGCCAGCCTCGGTTTGGTCGAGTGCCGCCTGTCGGCAGTTTCAACAGCCGCGCCCGGTTCGCGCGCGACGATGCCCAACAGGAAAAAGAACAGCACCTGCACGTACGACAGGCGCGTGACTGCGTGGAATTGTCCGGCGATGAGCAGAATGGCGAACACGGCCTGGATGAAGCCAGCGAGCTCGCCACCGACAGTCCCGCCCGGCTGCTCGCGTGCACGCGGCCTCGACAGTACCTGCCAGCTTGTCCATAGCAGCGCCAGGTATGGGAGGAAACCAATCAATCCCATGCACACCAGCACGTTCAGAAAATCGTTGTGCGGGCTGTTCGGATACACGGCAAACGTCGGCGACACGTTGCCCCAGGAAGCGTAATAGTCCGCCTTGTCGTCCTGAAACGTAAACATCCCAAAGCCGAAGCCAAACAGCGGTCGATGCTCAGCCATGTTAGAGGCAGTCGCCGACGCCGCCACCCGGGCATACAGCGGCTCGGGTTCGATGAGCCGCCGCTGCAGCCCCCAGAAATCGAGACCGATGGCCGGCGCAAGCAGCACCTGAAGCGCCAAGTCCGCGGTCAGCAGCGCGGCGAGCGGGCGGATTCTTGGATGGCGCAGAGATGGGAGCACTAGGGCCACCGGCAGCCCGATCCATACCGCTCGCGTCTTGCTGGCGACGATACCCTGCACCAGCCCGACGGCAATGGCCACCAACGCAAACCGCGCCAACCGACCGCGTGCCTGCAGGTACAGGAACAGCGTGAGCGGGACGAGCATCGAAAGGACGACGCCGTAGGGGACGGCGTTCTCGAATGGTCCCTTGGCGCGGTCCGGATGAACCTTCTTGAGCGCCTCGGCCACCAGGAAGTTCCAGTCGTACGTGTATTGCACGGCGCCGAAGAGCACGAGATACGTCGCCACGCCACCGACCAATACCCACAGACAGACGGTGATTCGCGACGGCGTCCACGGCGTGTTTCGGGCAATGAGAAATGCCGTGAACGGCATCAGAAAGCAGGTCAGCAGGAAATCCGCATCCTGCTTGATCTCTACCGCGTTCTTATGTGGCAAGGTGGTGGCCCACGACACCAGGATGACGGCGAGGTAGACCGCCATTGCCTTCTCCACACGCCCGACAGACTGCAGTGCTCGTGGCCGTCGCAGCGCGGCGACCACGAGCGGGGCAGCCGCCAAGAGGTACAGCACACGGTCTGCCTTGAGTACGGGGACGGCGGCGAGGAAACGGTTGACGAAGATGACGAAGGTGGGGAGCCCAGCGATCCACAGCATGCTGAAGAGCAACGGCAGCCCGCCCCGGCTCTGCTGGCCTTCGCTGATCATTGAGGACTCTCTATAGAATGAAATCCCGGCGTTTCATAGAAGCCGCAGTTCGAGGATATTTCAGACCTGGATGCGCGGGGCTGACCGCGCGGTGACTCTTGGCAGCGTCGCTTACCGGTCCGGGTGTTTCTGCTTGGCATAGGAGCCTCGGCGAACTATGAAGGACAGGTGCAGCAGAGAGATTCGGGCATAAATCGCGGCGAAGTGGATGATCCGGCCGCTTACGTTCGAGTGTACCGTGAGGCAACGCTGTCGGTACTCAACGAACTGTCGGACCTTGCGATTGCTAATCTCATTCGGATTTTGGATGAGGCGCGCGGCCGCCAGCAGCACATCTTCGTATGTGGCAACGGCGGCAGCGCCGCGACCGCTTCGCACCTGGCGGCGGGTTTGGCCCACGAGGGATCGCGTGGCCTGCAGCCGCGGTTTCGGATTTCGTCGCTCACCGACAATATCCCGTGGATCACTTCACTGGCGAACGACATTGCCTATGCGGATATTTTCATCGAACAGCTGAAAAACCTGGGGCGTTCCGGGGACGTGTTGCTGGCATTCAGCGGCAGTGGAAACTCGCCGAATGTCCTCCGCGCCATTGAATGGGCCAATCAGGCCGACCTGGTCACGGTCGGCATTACCGGACGCCCCGGCGGCCAGCTCGCGGCCATGGCGCAGCACACCGTTATCGTCGAGTCGTCGCACATCGGACGGATCGAGGAAGGCCATTTCCTGATCCAGCACCTCGTCAGCTACTATTTCGCCGAGAAGCGGTAGCGCGCGCAGCGCAGCGGAGCGCTGTCATGAGGATGGTCCCGCATGGCGCGTGTCCGCCTAAGACGCGGCTCCGCTTTCTTCGATATAGATCAATCGGCTCCCGTGTGGCTCGAAGTGGAAGGGCACCGGCCGCAGTGTCGGCAGCGCGCGGCAAATCGCCTCGTGGCAGTCGCTGGGCGCATAGAGCAGCAGAAACCCGCCTCCGCCGGCCCCGAGGATCTTGCCCCCGATCGCCCCGTACGTCCGTGCGGCCTCGTAGGCCGCATCGATCGCCGCGGTGCTGATGCCATTCGCCAAGGTACGCTTCTCGAGCCAGTTCGCGTGCAGGATCTCACCGAATCCATCGAGCGCATTGCGGTTCAGCGCGTCGCGCATCTGATCCGCCAGCGCCGCCATGCGCCGCACAGTCGCGCGGTTGTGCGCGTCGGTCATGTTGCGCGCTTGCTCGACAAGAATCTCTTCGGCTTGCCGCGGCTGTCCGGTGTACAACAGCAGCAGGCGTTCGTGCAGCTGGCGGCGGGTCTCTGGGGCGCAGAGGATCGGCGTCACATTGACGCTGCCGTCGACTTCGAAGCGGAGGTACTTGAAACCGCCATAGGCGGCAATGTATTGGTCCTGCTTACCCAGCACGTTGCCAGCACGCACGATCTCGATGTCGCAGGCTTCGCGCGCCAGGCGCTCTGCGCCGACGAGGCGTCCCTGATAGGCATAGAAGGCGTTGAGCAGCCCTACGGTGTACGTGCTCGACGAGCCCAACCCCGTGCCGCGCGAAGGAATGTCGGAGATCGACGCGATTTCGATCGCACCGTCAATTCCCGTGAGTTTGAGCGACTCACGAATGAGGTCGTGCGCCAGGTCGTCGACGGTGTCGACCATCTCCGTCCGCGAGTAGCTGGCGCGGATGCGGCGATCGAACTTCGGGTTGACGGTGATGTAGACGTACTTGCTGATCGCGGTGGTCACGACGGCACCCGGCTCGTGTTGGTAGAACGCCGGCAGATCCGATCCACCCCCTGCGAAGCTGATCCGTAACGGGGTACGCGAGATGATCACGGCGCCTTTCCGAACGTCACGTTGAAGTTCGCGGCGAATGGCGCCAGACGCGGCCAGCGCTTCATGAGTCCGCGGTCCAGGCGGTGTACGAGAGTGGTAAGCGGCTGGCCGACATAACGTCCGGCGAACTTCATTGGGTAGCCCAGGAGATTGAACACCTGCAGCTCGCAGACACTGAAGGATTGGGCGATCTCCTCCAATTGGGCGATCACCACGTTGCTTTCATCGACTAGCTTCGCCCGGGCAACCCGGTAGGCACGCACCATCGCCCAAATTGGATTGTGCCCGAGCGGTTCATAGATGAAAACGAGCCGCCCGCCTGGCTTGAGTACGCGCGAGAATTCTCTCCGCACTGCTTCCGTGTCATGCGCCAAGTGATGCAGTGTCGCTTGGCCATACACCAAATCCAACGAGCCATCCGCGAAGTCCGTCAGCCTGAGGGCGTTTCCACAGTAGTAGCGTAGATTGACCGGGGAGTCGCGCGCGCCGGGTTCCTGCATTGCAGCGCCGGCCTGCGGGTAGCGATCGATGCCGAACACTTCCGCTTGCGGAAAGATTCGCGCGATTTCCCGCGCCAGTCCCCCCCTTCCGCAACAAACCTCCAGGATTCTCCCGCCATCGAGGTCCACACGGCACAGCTCGTTGTAGCCGGCGATGAACATGGGCAGATCAGATTCGCGGTAGTGCGCACAGGCCGCCCGCAATCGTTCCACACGCGGATTCGCAGGGCGGAGGTCTGTCGCAAGCGAAAACCGAACCTTGGTTGGCATTACTGGACGCGGTTCTAGTTCTCGAGGGCAGATCCGTCAAATCCCTACCGCTTGAAGCGGGTATCCTAACAGCCCGTTGAAAAGCCCGCCCCATGCTTCGAGAGCCTCAGCATGAGCGGATCCCTCCTGACATCTTTGGAGATTTCCCGCTCACCCTGAGGCTCCCGAAGGGTGAGCGTCTTTTTTCAACGGGCTGCTAAACTAAGCTAACAGCCCGTGAGCTACGAATGGTGCGCGGACTTGAGTTATACGAAAGCGTCCAGGGTGGAAGCCGAGGAGAGTAACCATGAAGCAGGCCGTGAAAGACGCACTGGAATCCTTGGCGGCTGTCATGGTTCTACCCTGGCGCGGCTATCACATAGTGTACCGGGCGGTGGCGGGCGCGGAGCGGGCCTGTCAAGCCCTGTCGCAGCGGGCGTCGCGATGGCCAGGTGCTGGCGGCGACTACCTCCGGTGGGCACTACTGCGGGGCATACTCGTGCATGTCGGCCGAGATGTTACGGTCTCGTTCGGCACCCTCTTCAGCAGGCCGTCGGCTCGCTTGGGTGACAGCGTCTACGTCGGACCATATTGCATGCTCGGGAACGTGGTGGTTGGGCGAGACACTCTCCTGGCCAGCCATGTGACGATCCTCAGCGGCGCCGCACAGCACGGTGTGGCGCGACTTGACGTTCCCGTCCGCCAGCAGCCCGGAACCTTCGAGATAGTCGAAATCGGGCAGGACTGTTGGATCGGAGCTGGGGCAATCGTCCTGGCCAATGTTGGCGATCACTGCGTCGTCGCGGCCGGGAGTGTGGTGACGCAGCCCGTGGAAGGCTGGAAGATCGTGGCGGGCGTACCGGCACGCGTCATCGGCGACCGCAGAGACAGGGCCGCCGCATCGAAGGATGTCATCACACGCCGGTAGTTGCGTCGATGGATTCTGCGTGCCACAAGCAGGAGCGGAAGCGTGGCTGTGTCGCAAACCCCTGCAGTGGCTGAGTGTCGCTTCGAATTCGGCAGGAATTGGCAGAACTTTGTGGGTACCCGTCTGAGCACGGAGCGCATCATGGCGGCCACCGCCTCACTGCGCCGCGTGCTGGCGATTGACACTCTCCGTGGCCGATCCTTTCTCGACATCGGGTGCGGGAGCGGGCTGTTCTCATTGAGCGCCGCGTTGCTGGGCGCCGAAAAGGTCGTGGGGTTCGATGTTGATCCCTACTCGGTCCAGGCCAGCGTTGACTTGCGCGCGCGAACTCCAGTGCCGGCGGATCGGTGGCAAGTCCGGCAGGGCTCGGTAATGGATGAGGAGTTCCTCGCGACACTCGATCCCGCCGATGTGGTCTATGCCTGGGGTGTTCTCCATCATACGGGCGCGCTGTGGCAGGCCATGGATAACGCCGTCGGCAAGGTCAAGCCGGGAGGTTCGATCGTTCTCGCCGTCTACAATAAGGTGGATCGCCGGCTGGGCGGTTCGGCACAATGGTGGGACCTCAAGCGCCGCTACAATCGCTGCCCGCCGCGGTTGCAGCGGCTCATCGAATACCTCTATGTTTCAAATTTCCTCGCCCGCCACCTGCTGACGCTGCGAAATCCGCTGACGGCGATCCGCAACTACGGCGCGGCCAGGCGTGGCATGGACTTCCGCCATGACGTACGCGATTGGCTCGGCGGATTTCCGTATGAGTACGCGACGGCGGGTGATGTGTTCAACTATGTCCACGACAAGTTTGGCTTGCAGTTGCACTACTTGAACACCCACGACGGCCACGCGTGCAACGAGTTCACGTTGGTACGGCCGTTCAAGCGGTAGGTGCGCCATCGTGTGCGGCATCTGTGGCGTCTGGCAATACAGCACGCGCGAGCCGGTCGACCGTGACCGGCTGCGGCGGATGACCGAGGCCATGCTGCACCGCGGCCCGGATGACGGTGGCGCGTTCTTCGACGACGCGGCCGGTGTGGCGCTCGGGTTCCGCCGCCTGTCGATCATCGATCCGTCCCCCGCCGGGCATCAACCGATGGGCAATGAGGACGGTACGGTGTGGGGCATGTGTAACGGGGAGATTTACAACTTCATCGATCTCCGTGCCGGGTTGGCCGCCCGGGGACACGTGCTGCGCTCCCGCAGCGACACCGAAGTGATCGTGCACGGCTACGAAGAGCGCGGTACGGAGTGCGTACGCGAGCTGGACGGGATGTTCGCGCTGGCGATCTGGGATGCGCGACGGCGGCGCCTGCTGCTGGCGCGCGATCGGCTCGGCAAGAAGCCGCTGTACTATTACGATGATGGTCGACGCTTGCTCTTCGCCTCGGAGTTGAAGGCGCTGATCACCGATGCGACGGTGCCCCGCACGCTGAATTGGGACGCGGTGGGCCAGTTCCTTGCACTCGGCAACGTCGCGGGGTCGCGCTCCATCTTTGCTGGCATTCGTAAGCTGCCACCCGGTCATTGGCTCGTCTGCGACGGTGCAGACATCGTGACGCAGCCCTATTGGGATTGGCTGCCAGCGTTGCATCGAGTTGACCACCGGCGCTCGGAGGCCGATTGGGTCGCGGATCTCCTGGTCGCGCTGCGTGCGGCTGTGCAACGCCGGATGATCAGCGACGTGCCCTTGGGCGCCTTTCTGAGCGGTGGGATCGATTCCAGTGCCGTCGTCGCGGCCATGGCCGCGGTCAGCACGCAGCCGGTCAAGACGTTCTCCGTGGGATTTGCGGAGCGGCGGTACAATGAGCTCGAATACGCCCGTGCTGTCGCCCAGCATTTCGGCACCGATCATCACGAGCTCATCGTGCAACCCGAGGCGGTGGCGGACATCCTGCCGCGACTCGTGCACCAGTATGATGAGCCGTTTGCGGACGCGTCGGCGTTGCCGACATATTACCTAGCCAAGCTCGCACGGGAGCACGTCACCGTGGCATTGTCCGGGGATGGGGCCGATGAAGCCTGTGCCGGATACGATCGGTATGCACAAGCGCTGCAGGAGCGGGCGGTGGACGCGGTGCCGCCGGCCGTGCGGCGCGTGCTGTTGTCGCCGCTCGACTGGCTGCCGATTGGGGTGCCGGGGCGGCGTCTCGGGCGGCGCTTGATGCTTGACCCAATGCAGCGCTACGCGTCCGCCATGCGGCACATGCCTGCGGAACAGGTGGCTGCGCTGCTCACCCCGGAAACGGCGCAGCGTATTACCAGCGACGGTGCTGCCCCCGTGCTCGAGGCGCTGCGACGGGCCGCGGATCTGGACCCGCTGTCGCGCATGCAGTATGCGGATGCCAAGGTCTATCTCCCCGATGACATCCTGGTCAAGATCGATCGGGCCAGCATGCTCAACTCTCTGGAGGTTCGCTGCCCGTTCTTGGACCATCACTTCCTCGAGCTCATGGCGACCGTACCGCCGCAGATGCGACTGTGTCGGGGGCAGGGAAAGTCGCTGCTGAAGCGGGCGCTGCGTGGGGTACTCCCGGAGCACGTGTTGCATCGCCCGAAGATGGGATTTGCCGTCCCCATGGCATCATGGTTCCGTGACGATCTGGCGTCTTTCGTCAGCGAGGTCGTGTTGGATCGGCGCACCGCCCAGCGCGGCATCTTTGCGCCTCGGGCACTCGAGAAGCTGGTGCGTACGCAAGCGAACCTGACCCGGGTGACGCCCCATCTTTGGGAGATCTTGGTCTTCGAGTTCTGGTGTCGGGCCTACCTCGATGCAGCGTGAAGCCATCTTGCTGGCTGTTGACGGCCTACCGATTGGCGGCATGGAGCGCCAGATCGTCGCACTGCTCGGCGGACTGCAACAGAGCGGTCGCTTTGCAGTCACGCTGGCAGTGCTCGATCGCGGCGGTGAACTTGAACCGGAAGCGGTCAAGTCGGCGGCCGGCGTGGTGCCTATCGGCCGCAGAGCACGCTTCGATTGCACGCCCGCCCTGTCGATGGCTTGGCAGGCGCGACGGGCACGGATCCGACTGATCCATACCTTCGGCTGGATGTCCGGGTTGGCTGGTTTGTTTGCGGCGCGCGCGCTACGCGTGCCGATCATCAACGGCACCATACGACAGACCCCGCCCGTCCTGGAGTTGCGCGATCGTATCGGTCGCTGGTGTGCGCGGCGGTCGGATTGGATCGTCGCGAACTCGTGCGCGGGACTGCAGGCTTACGGGTTGGCCGAGCACCCTCGCGCCCAGGTGATCGTCAACGGCATCGACTTAGCGCGTTTTGAAGGTGTCGTTCCGCAGGGTGGGGACGAGCCCACCGTCTGTATGGTGGGGAACTTCAGCACGCATAAAGACCAGGCGACGGTCATTCGCGCGCTGCCGGAGATTCGCCACGCAGTTCCGCGGGTCCGGCTGGTGTTGGTGGGCAATGACCATGGCACGTTGGCGGATACCCGCCGGCTGGCCCATGACCTCGGTGTCGGTGCAGCCGTTCAATTCATGACTCATACCGTTCACCCGGAGCCGCTCATCGCAAGCAGTCAGGTGTGCGTGTTGGTCAGTCCGAGCGAAAGCTTCTGCAATGCCATCCTGGAGTACATGGCGTCGGGTAAGCCGGTGGTTGCGACCGCGACATGCGGCGATACTGCAGCGCTGATTCGCGATGGCGGAACCGGCTTTTTGATCCCGCCGAAATCGCCCCAATGCTTGGCGGCACGAGTGATCGGGCTCCTGCGCGACCCGGAGCAAGCGCACCGGATGGGCCAAGCCGGGCGGCGCCAGGTCCAGTTGCTGACTGTCCCTCGCATGGTGAAGGAGTACGAAGCCCTCTATGAGCGTCTGTTGGCGCCGCCGACACCAGCAGCACTGGTGGGCGCAGATCGGCAGGCGACGCAATGCGCATCCTGATTCTGGCGCCGGGTCCGACGATTCATGGCGGGGTGCCGAAGGTCACGTCGCACCTGGTATCGGCGCTCGGGGGATTGGGCTGCGACGTGACCCTACACTCGTGGGGCCGGCATCGCGACGGAGAAGGCATCGCTTGGAAGATTGTACAACGGCTGGCGGACATTCGAAGCATCCGTTCTATCCTCCGACACGAACGGTTCGACGTCCTGCTCGTCGAAACGGCGCACGACTGGGCGACGCTGAGCCGCGACATCCCCTTGTTACTTGCGACGCGCGCACTGGTCCGTCGGAGCGTGCTGCACTTTCATGGGAGCTTCTGCGACCGGCTGGTGGCGCCGGGTCACATGCCGTTCAAAATGGCATCGGCGTTAATGCTGAAGCTGACCGATGCTGCGTTCGTGCTCTCGTCCGAAGAACAGCGCCAGTGGCAAGAGTTCTATCCACGCGGCCGCTTCTACCTGGTCTGCAACGCGTTCCTCCCGCTCGCGCCCGTCGATCCGGAGTCGGCCCGGCGCCGGCTGGCGTTGCCCGCGGAGCTTCCGATCGTGCTGTTCGCGGGCCGACTGATCGAGGCGAAAGGCGTTTCTGAGCTGGTAGATATGTTGCCGCGCGTGCTCGCACGGATGCCGGTCCATCTGCTCGTCGTGGGCGAAGGGCCGCTGGAGGTGGAATTGCGTCAGCGCGCAGCGCGGCTGGGTGTGGGCAATCGGCTGACAATTGCGGGCTACATAGAGGACGAGCCGTTCCAAGCAGCCTTCCATTGCGCCGATATCTTCGCCTTGCCGACGGCTTGGGCTGAGGGGTTCCCGCTCGCCATCGCCGAGGCCATGGGCGCCGGCCTGCCGATCGTCACGACGCGCTTTCGTGGCATGGCGGACCATCTGTGCCAAGGCGTCAACACGCTGTTCGTTCCCTTACGGGATCCCGCCGCGTTGGCCGACGCGGTGATTCGGCTGCTGGGTGATCCGCAGATGCGTACACGCATGGGGCACGCCAATCGCGAAAAGGTTCGGGAGTTCACTCCCGATCGTGTCGGACGCCACCATCTCGAGATCTTGCGCGAGGTGCTCGATGGCCAGACGCGGGACACCAAGCGGCCGCGTGTGGGATGACTGGCGCATTGTCTCGCGCGGCGCCACCCGCCGACCGCGCCCGTGTGGCCGACTCACTCGCGGCGTTCGCGGGCTGGCTGCGAAGCGTTGGCTATACGAGCTACGATCAGTATGACTTCTGGGCAACAACATACGGTATCTGGTCCAAAGGTCTGTATTACCGATACGGTCGGCTCGCGGCGCCGCTCGTGTTGCCGCTCCTCGCCGTCGACTGGCTCGTCCCGTCCAGCCGGCGCTGGGTCTGCCTCCCGAAGCGTTTCGCGATCGCGGATGCCCACTATCTGATGGGGTTTCTGGCACTCTACCGCGCCACGCGCGAGCCCACGCACCTCAGTGCGGCAAGCGCGCTCGCGGATGCGCTGCTTGCGTCAAGCATTCCCGGCTATACGGGACATTGCTGGGGATATCCGTTCGACTGGCAGACCAAGCGCGGCCTCTGGAAACGAAATACGCCTCTCGTGACTACTACGCCCTACGTCTTCGACGCGTTCGTCGAGCTCTATCAAACCAGTGGTGATCGCCATCACCTTGAGCTCGCGCGCTCGATCGCCGAGTTCGTGGCCAACGACATCCATGATACGGCGGTCGGCGATGGCTGGGCCGCCAGTTATACGCCGTTCGATACCTCCCAGGTCGTCAACGCCAGCGCCTATCGCGCCGCATGCATGGCGGAGGCGGCGCACCTCTCCAATGCCGACCGCTATCACCGCCTCGCGGCAGGCAACGTGCGCTTTGTCCTCGATCAGCAACGCCCAGACGGGGCGTGGCCCTATTCGGCGGATGATCCGTCCGACCAGTTCGTCGATCATTTCCACACCTGCTTCGTGATCCAGGGATTGTATCGTGCGTATCGCGTGCTCGGTGACCGCGCGATCCTGGACGCGGTGCAGCGCGGATATGCCTATTATCGGCAACGGCTCTTCTCTGCTGATGGTCGCCCTCGACCGTTCGCCGAGGCGGACCACAGGCAATTCCGGGTCCTCGAGTTGTATGACCATGCCGAAGCCCTCGAGCTGGCCTTGCTGCTGCGCCCCGATGTGTGCACCGATGCCCTGGTGGTCTCGATGGTCACGCAGCTACTGAACCTGCAGACCGCGCAGGGCCACTTCGTAACGCGCATTTCCAGCGGCGGCATCCGTAACCTTGTGCCCTACCATCGCTGGGCGCAGGCGCAAGCCTTCTGTGCCTTGTCCCGCTACTACGAGCAGCTGCGGCCTGCGGCCGGCGTCATTTCTATAGCTCGCTCCCCGTTGGGTCGCTGCCGGGTTCCAAGTTCGAGAGACTCCTGATGTGTGGGATCTGCGGCATTTATCACTACGCGAGCGGCCAGCCAGCAGCAGAGCCGCTGCTGCGTCAAATGACCGCGGCGCTGGCGCACCGTGGGCCCGACGATGAGGGAATCCTCGTCGATGGCCCGGTTGCGTTGGGACATCGGCGGCTCTCCATCATCGACGCCGCCGGCGGCCATCAACCGCTGGCCAACGAAGATGAGAGTGTGTGGACCATTGCCAACGGCGAGATCTACAATTTTCGCGTTCTGACTCAGGAGCTGGCTGCGCGCGGGCACCGTTTCCGCAGCCGTTCGGACTCCGAGACGATCGTCCACGCATATGAGGAATACGGGCAGGCATGCTTGAACCGCCTCGATGGCATGTTCGCTCTGGCGGTGTGGGACCGCCGCGCGCAGCGGATGCTGCTGGCGCGCGACCCGTTCGGCATCAAGCCGCTCTACCTGTGGGACGACGGGCGCTGCCTGCGGTTCGCCTCGGAGCTCAAGGCCTTTCTCGCTGATCCGGCCTTCCCGCGCGACATCGACTCCGTCGCGCTTGACCAGTATCTCACGTTTCAATTCGTCCCGTCGCCACGGACGATCTTCGCCGCGGTGCAGAAGGTTCCCCCGGGACACTGTGTGGTCGTCGAGCATGGCGCCGTGCGCATCAGCGCCTTCGCTTCGGAGGTTCCAGAGCCCTCGACGTTTGGCGACGAGAACGTTGCAGTGTCGGTGTTACAGGAGCATCTGGTCGCCGCGGTGGAGCGACAGTTGGCAAGCGACGTCCCGCTCGGAGCATTGCTCAGCAGCGGCATCGACTCGGCCACTGTGGTTGCCATCATGCGCCAGCTCAGCGGGCAACGGGTGGATACCTTCACCGTCGGCTTCGATGGCGCATTTGCACACAACGAATTGGCGGCGGCGCGGCGGAGCGCCGAGCTCCTCCACACCACGCATCACGAGGTGGTGGTGAGCGCGCAGGACTGCCTGGACGTGTTTCCGGCGGTTGCCTGGCATCTCGATGAACCGATCGCCACACCTTCGGTGCTGCCGATGTACTGGCTCAGCCGGCTGGCGGCCGCACGCGTCAAAGTCGTCCTGACCGGCCAAGGCGCCGATGAGCCATGGGCAGGCTATCGGCGCTATCGCGGTGAGCAGCTCGGGATGTGGTATCGGCGCATCCCGCCACCGCTGCGCCGGCGGCTAATCGCACCGCTGGTCGCCCGCCTCTCGCGTGCCGAACCTCTCAAGCGATTCACCTACGCCGCCGAACCCAACGATCCGGTGGCGCGCTTCGCGCGCACCTACGCGGCGTTCACGCCGCCGATGAAGCGGGCGCTCTATCGCGAGGAGCTGGCGGCAGCGATACGCGAAACGGACGGCGCCGAGGCGCTGCGCGACTGGCAGACCCCGGTGGCACACCTCGATACACTCGCCCAACAACTGCACGTCGAGACGCGCGTCTCATTACCGGACAACCTGCTGCTCTACAGCGACAAGATGGCCATGGCGTTCTCGCTCGAGGCACGCGTCCCGTTGCTCGACTTACAGCTGATGCGCTTCGTCGAGAGCTTGCCCACCCACTGGCGCCTGAGGGGTTGGTCTGGGCACAAATACTTGTACCGCACGGCGATTCGGCGCTGGCTCCCGGACGAGATCCTGACTCGTCCAAAGATCGGCTTCGCGACGCCGATGGATCAGTGGTTCCAGACGGTCCTGGCAGGCCCCTTGCGTGAACGGATCGCCAGCTCCACCTCCGCCTGCGCACGCTACTTCAACCTGGCGTACATTGACGTGTTGATCCGCCGGCATGTCGAGCGCCGCGCCGATCACACCCGGCCCCTGTTCAGCCTGCTCATGTTCGAGTATTGGCACCGCCAGTTCATGGACGCCGCGACCGCCCCCCGCTAGGGAGGCGAGGTTGGGTGAACGACGGCTGGTGTCAAGGGGACGACCGAATGCAAATCAGCATCTTTGGGTTGGGTTACGTGGGCTGTGTGTCGGCAGCTTGCCTGGCGCGAGACGGGCACACGGTCACCGCACTCGACGTGAACCCTGACAAGCTGACAGCGCTGGCTGCCGGTTTGAGTCCGATCCAAGAGCCGGGCCTGGCGCCGTTGATCGCCGCAGGGGTTGCCGGTGGACGCTTACGCGCCACGGCCGACGTAGCGCGTGCAGTCGCCGGCAGCGACCTCTCCCTCGTCTGCGTCGGCACGCCGAGCGCCGCGGGCGGAGCTCCCGACTTGCAGTTCGTCCAACGGGTCTGCGCGCAGATCGGCGCCGCGTTGCCGCACGCCCGCCGGTACCATACGGTCGTGTTGCGCAGTACGATGTTGCCGGGAAGCACGGAGGACGTGATGGTGCCGATCCTCAACCACGCTTCCGGACAAAGAGCCGGGCGAGCTTTCGGTGTCTGCTACAATCCCGAGTTCCTGCGCGAGGGCGTCGCCATCAGCGACTTTTGTGCTCCGCCGCGTGTCGTGATCGGCCAACTCGATGCGCGCAGCGGCGATGCGCTGGAACCGATCTATCGTTCGCTTCACGCGCCGACTGTGCGCACGGCCCTGCGGACTGCAGAAATGGTCAAGTACGCCGACAACGCCTTCCACGCCTTGAAGGTGGCGTTCGCCAATGAGATCGGAACCCTGTGCGCCACGCTCGCCATCGACAGCCACGACGTGATGGACCTCTTTGCCCTGGACACCACACTCAATCTCGGCGCCGCGTACCTGCGACCAGGATTCGCCTTCGGCGGCTCGTGCCTCCCCAAGGATTTGCGCGGCCTCCTCCAACGGGCCCGCGAGTTGAAGGTCCCGGGCCCGTTGCTGGAAGCGGTGCTCGCCAGCAATGAGCAGCACAAGCGCCGCGCCGTCGAGTTGATCCGCCGCACCGGTCGCAAGAAGATCGGCGTCCTTGGCCTAAGCTACAAGGATGGCACGGACGATCTGCGCGAAAGCCCGGCCGTCGAGTTGGTCGAGCAGTTGCTGCGCGACGGATATGACATCACCGTGTATGACCGCAATGTGTCGCCGTCGGCGCTGGTGGGCGCGAATCGATCGTACGTCGAACGCGAGCTGCCACACTTGTCGGCGCTGCTGCGCGCCACGCTCGATGCCGTGCTGGATCACGCCGAGGTGCTGGTAATCACCGCGCTGCGTGACGAGTTTGCGATGGTGCTCGATCGGCTGCGGCCGGAGCAAGTCGTGATCGATCTCGTGCGCATTCGACGTGACTGTAGCGGGCTGGGCCGGCAATACGCGGGCATCTGCTGGTAGCGGTGGTTGGATCGTGTGCGCAATGGCAACGGCGGACCGCGGCGGGGGCTGCCCGTGACAATGACCGCGGTGACGGCGGCGCCGAAGCGCCCGAAGCGCATCTTGATGCTCGTCGAGAATCTACCCGTGCCGTTCGACCGGCGGGTATGGGCCGAGGCAACGACCCTGACCGCGGCGGGCTATCAGGTGTCGGTCATCTGTCCGCAAGGCGATTATCCCCAGCGGCTCGAAGTCCGTGACGGCATACGGATCTACCGCTATCCGCTCCCCTCATTGGCGGGCCTGGCAGGGCACGTGCTGGAGTACGCGTGGGCGGTGCCAGTGACCTTTCTGCTCACCTGGGTGGTGCTGCTGCGTGACGGATTCGATGTCATCCACAGCGCCAACCCGCCGGATCTCTTCTTTCTGATCGCCGGCTGCTTCAAACTCTTCGGCAAGAAATTCGTCTTTGACCATCACGACCTGGTGCCTGAAATCTGCCTCACCCGGTGGACCGGGCATAAGTGCGCCGTGCTGCTGCGGCTCTGCCGGTGGGCCGAAGCGGCGACATTTCGTCTGGCTGACCGCGTCATCGCCACCAACGAATCGTACCGTGAGGTCGCACTCGCGCGCGGCGGCGTCGCCGCCCACCGCGTCGCCGTGGTGCGCAGTGCGCCACGTCTCAGCCATTTTCGTCCGGTCGCACCACGCGCGGACCTGAAGAACGGCCGGGCATTCTTAGTGGCATACTTGGGAGTGATGGGACCGAATGACGGTTTGGAATACTTGCTCCGCGCTGTTGCCCATATTGTACATGCGGTGCAACGCACCGACATCCAATTCGTGCTCATCGGCGGCGGCGATCTGCGTCCCAAACTCATTCGCATGAGCGCCACGCTGGGTGTGGCGGAGGTCGTGCAGTTCACTGGCCGCATACCAGATGAGGAGGTCATTGCGCTGGTCTCCTCCGCCGACCTCTGCGTCGCACCGGATCCCAAGGATGCGTTGAACGACGTCAGCACCATGAACAAAATCATCGAGTATATGGCGCTCGGCAAGCCGCTGGTCGCCTTCGATCTGCTCGAGGCTCGCGTCTCGGCAGGCGAGGCGGCGGTGTACGCCACGCCCAACGATCCGGTCGATTTCGCGCGGCATATCCTTGACCTGCTGGCATCTCCTGAGCGGCGGCGCATGATGGGCCGCATCGGGCGGCAGCGCTTTGAAACGATGCTGGCGTGGGAGCACCAGGCGGATCACCTCCTGGCGGTCTACCGTGACCTTATCGGCGACCCGTCGTGAGACGACCAGACTCGCGGCGGTCGCTGGCTTCTGCGACAGACCGAACGGCGCTTGCCGGCATTGGCATTGGCCCGCACGGGGAAGTGTCGTATTGAATCTCCCATGTTGAATGCGCGGGCTGATATAGGGGCTGGGCGAGCGCCCGACCGCGATTCCAGCGCGCGAGGCAGCGCTGGCCGCCGGCCAATCCTCGGATTCGCATGGCGTTCGCTGATCGCCGCTGGCGTGCTTGTATGTGCCGATTGGCTTGCGGTCTGTGGCTGCCTGGCGGTCTCGTGGTGGGTGCGCAGCCGGCCCATGCTCGGCGCATTCCCAACGCTCGGTCCACTGCTTCCCTTCCCGACATACCTCCTGAACCTCTATGGGCTCGCGCCGTGGCTGTTGGCGTTTGCTGAAGCCCGATTGTACACGCAGCGAAAGCTCTTCTGGGGAGAGACCCGGGACGTGCTGCGTGCCTCAACCGTCGCAGCAGTGTTTGCGGTCTTTCTGTCCTTCGCTGACCGTACGGCGGCCAGCTTGTCGCGCATGGTGATCGCCGGAGTGTGGCTGAGTTCGCTCGCTGTCATGCCGATCGTACGGTACAACACCAAGCGCCTCCTGCTGAAAGCCGGTGTTTGGGGCAAGCGTGTGCTCATCCTGGGAGCCGGTGAAACCGGCATGCAGATGTACGAGCGCATCCAGGCGAACCCAGTGCTTGGTTATGAGCCGGTCGCGTTTGTCGACGACGATCTACGCAAACGTGGCACGCAGCAGCAGGGGCTGCCCGTTTGCGGACCGCTGGACGCGGTCCCTCAACTCGCGCAGCAGTTCGCGGTCAGAGACATCGTGGTCGCCATGCCGCAATTGCCGCGCGAGCGGCTGCTGCACCTGATCTCGCTGTGCGAGGGGCACGTCGAAAGCATCCGTGTCGTGCCGGACATGTTTGGATTAGCCTCTGCGGGAGTAGAGGCCGAAGATCTCGATGGCGTGCTGCTGCTCCACATGCGCTGCAATCTGGCAAAGCCCTGGAACGTGGCCGTGAAGCGTGCGTTCGACCTCGTCGTCGCCGGCGCGACCACCCTCCTGCTGGCCCCTGTTTTCGCCGCCGTAGCGTTGGCGATTCGTTTGGATTCACGCGGGCCGGTATTCTTTTTCCAAGAACGACTGGGGCGCGGGCACCGCCCGTTCCAGTGTGTGAAGTTTCGCACCATGTATGTCGACAATGAGCAGCGCCTGCGCACGTACCTGGCCGAGCATCCAGAGAGCCGAGCGGAGTGGCAACGGTTCGCGAAACTGAGAGCTTTCGATCCACGCGTCACCCGTGTGGGCCGCGTCTTGCGCCGCATCAGCCTCGATGAATTGCCGCAACTGGTGAATGTGTTTCGGAAACATATGAGCCTCGTGGGCCCTCGGCCCTACCTGCCGAGCGAGACCGAACGGATGAGCGACTTTGTCGAAACGATTGTCAAAGCGCCGCCTGGAATTACTGGCCTGTGGCAGGTCAGCGGTCGCAACAAGCTGACGTTCGAGCAGCGGCTGCGACTGGACGAATACTACGTGCGCAATTGGTCGCTGTGGATGGATGTGGTCGTGCTCATCAAGACAGTCGGAGCCGTCATGCGCCGCGATGGCACCTACTGACGCACGCATGTGCCGGCTGTCGCCTATGGCGCTGCCGGTGGCGTCCGGGTCGAGATCACGTCCAATCGCGTCAGGTGTAGCCCGAACACTGAGCGAGACCCCTGTGGAACGAGTCGTACCGGGGCATCGGCCAATTGCCCCTCGCGGATAGGAACGAGGCTCACGAACGTGAAACGGGGAATGCCCTGTGCTGCGGCCAACGCAACCCATTCCGCCAGCTCCGCCGGGTTTTGCACATATGACATCTCCTTGGTGAGGAACAACGGCGCAACGGTCGTCGGAAGCCACCATAAATCCGTGACCAGTGGCCCTTCGGTGCGTAACTCCCTGTCGCAGGCCGCGAGCTCTTCGCGATTGAAACGCAACATCGTACTACCCCGAACTTCCTGCTGGACGCCAATGGTCATCATTGCCGCGACCATGACTACGAAATACCGCTTGAGCCATGCGGGTCGGTTCGACTCCCGGTACGTGTAGAGTGCGACGACGCTGAGAATCGTCAGGACAGGATACAGTGCAAGGAGATAGCGCTGTCCCCACTCCAACCCGGTGAGCAGCCCGCCCTCGACATCGACATAGAACGCGAAAATGGCCGCGCAGCCGATGACGAGATACAGCACGGCGAAACTCGACAGCGCCAGCAACGCCGCGTCGCGACGGCGCCACGCCTCGGGCAGTGCATAGAACGCAACCACCATAAACGGAGCCACGGGGAAGATCCCGTGCAACGACCGGTATCTCTGGCCGAGAAAGGCGACCGAAGCGCTGTACGCGAGCACGATGAGTAGCGCCGGAGCGATGACCGCCGCTTCGATCCGCACCGCGCTGAGGAGTGGCGCCATCAAACAGAGGAGCACGCCAACGCAGGCGACGGTGACCCACCTCGGGTCCACCACCGGCCCTTCGTTGCGCCCGGTGTTGACGAGCACCGACACGACGCTTCGGGGCAGCTGCGGCAATAGGCGCGGCGTGCGCACCATTCGTGCGGGCAATGCGGTGATGAAGCGTTGCTGCCGTGCTGGTGCAGCGGCGCCGGCGAGCCAGAAAATGCCCGCTGCAGCGCCGGCGAGAAGCACAATCGACCACCAACGTCGCAGTCGGCGCGCTTGTGAAGGCACGGGGGCGGGCTCCGACCAGGTACGACAGGCCACAGCCGAAACCGCCCAGGTGAGGACCGCGGCCAGCGCGAACGCCACCATCTCAATGCGGAGCATCGTGGCCGCGATTAGGGGATACGTCATCGCTACTAGAGCCCGCATCGATCCGGGCCGCGCGCGGACCAGAATTGCGACCGCAATCAGCGCGAACAGGGCGGCGAACGTGTGTTCCCAAAAGCATTGGCTGTAAAAGCACACAGGAGTGGCGAGACCCACCAGCAGTATGGTGAGGGACGTGAAGCGCGGGTTGAACGAGTGGGCAATGCGGCCGCTGACCAGCGCGAGCAGCCAGCCGCTGAGCAACGGGATGACGTAGATTCCGGGCAGCCCGAACGCCCGCAGCATGAATCCGCTGAGCAACGGAAACCAAATTGGCCAGTTGAAGCGTACGGTTCCTCCTGAGCCTGCAACCGGGTAAGGGAACGTGTCGCCATCCGGCGTGGAAACATGGGGATAGAACTTGAATTCGGGGTCGATGCGTTGCGCAGCATACGGCATCGAATAGCGCAGGCCGGCGTGCCACGCGATGCAGTGCAGCTCGATGAATTTCCCGCCCTCGTCGGGCGACCAGAACACGTGCTTCGGCATGCCCCACAACACCGTGACGTACGACAGGAGCACACCCACGGCGGCTGCCGCGCTCCAACCGTGGCGCCACCACATTGCATTCATGCTCGCACCAGGGGGTGATGCCGCCCGATGTCTGCGGCGCCACCCAGCTCTTGACCAACGGCATGAGGCATTGCACCTACTCTTTACCTCACGGCGGGCAGCGGGCAAGTAGAAACGCTGAGCACTCGGGCGGCGGTCGTGGAAGTACGTGTGCAAAGATCGGTCGATATGGACAGCGCGGCGCCAGTTGAACCTAGTGTTTCCGAAATGGGTCGCCCGGGCGTTGCGTTCCCGCTGCTGGCCGGTGGCCTCGCCTGGTTCGTCTACTGGCGCACGATGGCACCCACCGTCTACGGCGTCGACAGCGCCGAATTGACGACGGGTGCATACGTGCTCGGGATCGTACACGCCCCTGGCTCGCCGCTGTTTCTATTGATCGGTCACCTGTTCGCGTGGCTACCGTTCGGCGATGTGGGATATCGACTGAACCTCCTGTCCGTTTGTGCCGCGGCGGCGGCCGTAGCCGTTGTGTACGCGATCGCGCTACGGCTTACGGGACAGCGGTTGCTGTCGCTCGCAGCGGCTTGGTTCTTGGCCTTCAGCTACTACTTTTGGGTCGCCGCCGTTGCCGCCGAATTGTACGCATTGCACGCCTGCATTGTGGCGGGCCTCATCTGGCTTGCACTGCGCTGGCGAGAGCGGACGCGTTCGTCGGACTTGTGTCTCTTCTCGTTCCTCTACGGCCTCGGTCTGGGCAACCATCTGTCGCTCACCCTGTTGGCCCCAGGGTTTGCATGGCTCATCGCGAGCGGCCGGACTCGTCCGTGGCTGCGGCCGTGGCTGCTGGCGGCCGCTGCCGCGTGTTGCCTCACCGGGGCGTCGGTATACCTCTACATCCCGCTGCGCAGTGCCGCGGCCCCACTAAACTACGCCCGTAATGCGGGGGTCGACGCGGCCACCTGGGATGGCTTTTGGTGGTTGGTGACCTGTCGCATGTTTGCTGCGCAGTTGTTTGCGATCGGGCCACGACGATTGCCTGGCGAACTGGCCATGTATCTCTATTGGCTGTGGAGCAACTTCACCGGGTTGGGCTGCCTCCTGGGCGTGATCGGTTTGATCGATGGCTGGAAGCGCAGTTGGCAATTGCATCTCGGTTTGCTGCTCATGTTCCTCGGCCATCTCGGCTTCATGCTCACCTATGATGTTGGCGACAAGGAATTGATGCTGGTGCCGACGTATTTGATCTGGGGGGTGTGGGTCGCCTGTGGCACGGCCGCGGCGGGTTGGCAATTCGCGCGCTGGGTGCCGGAGGTGCTGGTCCCACGTGGCGCAGTCGTCCTGCTCGTCCTGAGCGCCGCCAATCTGATCACGAACTTTGGATATGTGGATATCAGCAATGATTGGTCAGCACGCCGCCGCGGCGAAGCGATCTTACGTCGATTACCGCCGGGTACCGTATACATTGGTTCCCACGCTGATGTGCCGATCCTGGACTATCTCCGTCTTGTCGAGCACCAACGACCGGACGTGGAGACGGTGAATATCTTTTTCGTTCCAGCCGCAAGCCGAGCCCAGCTTCTGGCCGAGAACAGGAGGCGAGGGCATCCGATGTATACGTCGCAGCCCGACCTCTTGTCGCACGACGGCGTTGCGTTCGCCTTTGATGCCGAATGCGAGTGCTATCGAATCGATTGCTCGTAAGCGCGGACCGGGCACGCGCTGCCTCGCCGGATGACAAGCCGACAGCGGCTCGTGGTGCCGACCCGTTACTAAGTCCGATGGTTTCTGGTCAGCGCGCGGCGTAGGCCATAGGCCCCGACCGCAAGCAACAAAAACGCGAGCGTCGAAATAAGCGGTGCGGACAGAGCCGGGGCGGGGGCAAGACTCGTGCATGTGCCGACGCTCCCGGGTGCGGTGCACGTCTGGTTCGGTCCGGTGCAGGCGGTGGCACAGCAAACGCCACTTACGCAGAACAGGGAGGCGCACTCACTGCTCGTAGCGCAGGGCTGTCCCGGCGCATAAGACTGCGCAAAGGCCTCCCACGTGAAGTGGCCGTACGACAGCCCGCCCACTCGCCAGGCCACAATGCCGTTGCACAAGATGGCTATCAGGGGAAGTCCGAATACGAGCAGAGCTTTCTTCAACATGGCCGCCTCCCTCCGCGCTAGACTTGCCAGGGGCAGAATAGCGCCGCTCCTGGAATACTGTCAACGGCAAGAAAAATTCAGTGCAAGAAAAATTCAGCCGTCTCGGAACTCGTGCGATGGGACGCATCTGAAGTGGCGGAATGGCGTGCAGAATCGTGTGGGGATCTGTGCCTCGCCAATATTCCGTCCGGTTGTCCCTCCCGAAAACCGTCCCTCCCGAAATTGGGTGCGTGTTGAATTGAAAGAGCTTTTCCTTTGGGTGTGACTGCGCCAGAGTGAGCGGATGCTCGGGACCGGGACGCGATCTGGTAGTGGCCACGCTTGCGTCATACATCAGGTGTGTCCATTGAGGGCGTCGGTTTCAGGTGTCACCTTACTTTCCTATCGTGCGCCAGCTCAAAATAGACGGTTGCAAGACTCCTTGAGGAGGCGCATACAATTCACCCTTACGCTGCGTCTGGTTGAGGTATGTTTGCCCGCATCGTCAGTCGCTCCGCGGTGTCCGGTGGTGCCGAGTTGGTTGGCGTCAGCGCGCCGTGCTCCCGCGGGGATGCAGGGCAAGCGCGTACCCGCGTACTGCCAGGACGCCGAATCGGCCAACCACGGGCTCGCTGCCGCCGATACCACCGCGGTGGTGCATACCGTCTTCAATGGGTGCGGCAGCCGCCGCCTTCAAGATGAATATGGGAAATGACTGGGCAGCGGTAGGCAAAAAGTATCCCGCGTCGCCGATCGTGTGCGGGTAGCATCCTCCCCGCATAGCCCAGCCTGGCGCAGCGACAACGATCATGAAGAGCCGCACGAGGGCCAGGTTGCTGCTGCTGGTGGCGCTCCAACAACTCTGTGTGCCAACCGCGCTCTGGGCGGTGCAATCGTTCCCGGGGGACGCCGACTGCGACGGTGTCCTCAACCGCAGCGCTGACCTCGCGGCAGTTGTTGGCGCGCTCTTCGAAGCGAGTACGTGCAGCCAAGCTGATGCGAACGGCGATGGTGCGTGGACGGCGGCGGATCTCCCCGCGGAGGTATGGTGGCTTGGTGCGGTGCAGCCCCCGCCGCCGCCGAGCATTACCGCGACGCCGACCGCTTCCATATGGTCGACGCCGCCAACACCCACGATGATACCTTCTGCTACGCTGGTGGCTCCGTCTCTGACGCCGGCCGACATTGGCACTGCAACGCCAGCGGAGACGCCAACCCAGGCGCCAACCCCGACGGCCACCGCGTCCCCAAATCAATCGATAACCCCAAGTCTGACAGCGTCGCCGACAATCACGACAACACCGTCGCCTACGGCGGCGGTCCCAGGGACACCGACCCAGTCCCCCACGGCGTCAGGGACACCGACCCAGTCCCCCACGGCGTCAGGGACACCGACCCAGTCCCTCACGCCGTCAGTGTCGCCGACCCAGTCCCCCACGCCGTCAGTGTCGCCGACCCAGTCCCCAATGCCATCAGTGTCGCCGACACCGAGTGTTACGCCCCGGCCAACCCCTCCGGCGACGTCGACTGTAACGTGGGTCCCGACTCTCACCGCAACGGTGACGGTCAGCGCAACGGTCACAGTTACAATGACACCGACACGTACTATGACACCGATACGCACCAACACCGCCACCGGAACCAGCACGCACACGCGCACGCCGACGCGCACGCCCACGGCCAGCCCGTCGGCGACCACCACGCCGACCCTAACGCCAACCCCGACCGCCACCGCAAGCAGCACCTTGACCTCGACGCCGACGAACAGCCGCACCAGCACCCCGACGCGCACGCCCACGGCCAGCCCGTCGGCGACCACCACGCCCACCGCGACGCCAACCCCGACCGCCAGCGCAAGCAGCACCGTGACCTCGACGCCGACGAACAGCCGCACCAGCACCCCGACGCGCACGCCCACGGCCAGCCCGTCGGCGACCGCCACGCCAACCCTGACGCCGACCCCGACCGCCACCGCAAGCAGCACCTCGACGCCGACGC
>Ga0265331_10000278_pt1 | contig 56825 bp, 50 predicted proteins | sample 41923metaG_FD_202088 | JGI IMG/M metagenome (GOLD analysis project Ga0265331, IMG submission 202088) | Rhizosphere microbial communities from Carex aquatilis grown in University of Washington, Seatle, WA, United States - 4-19-23 metaG | ecosystem: Host-associated > Plants > Roots > Rhizosphere... | reverse complement strand
TGGTGATCGACCGGAGTGCCGAGACGCGCAGCCTCGATATCGGCTCGGCGAGTGGTTCCCCCGGCGATGCCGTGCAGATTAGCGTCAGTCTCAGCGGCGGCGGCGATGTGGCCACCGCGCAGTTGGATATGGTCTTCGACAAGAACGTCCTCGCCCTGCCGCATCCCGACCATCCCGAGCTCGATTGTCAGGTTGACGCCCGTCTCGTCACGACTGACGCAACGTTCACGTACTTGCCGCAGACGCCGCCCGGCGGAGGGCGCCTGCGCGTGTTCGTCGGGAATATCGACATCTGCAAGGACGGCCTGACCTACCCGATCGGCGCATTCGATGATGGACCGCTGCTGTCATGCACCTTCAACATCCTGGACACGGCAGCGCCGGGCGACTCGGTACTCAAGGCCGACCCGGATTCTGCCCCGGATCCACAACATCCGAATCGGCTCAACATCGGCGACCCGCATGGGGCCATCTTTGCGGCGATATCGACGGCCGGCAAAGTATCGGTCTTGACGCTCACGCCGACACCGACAAACACCTCCGGGTCGCCGACGCCGACCAACACACCGGGGACGCCGACACCGACGAACACAGCGGGGACGCCGACGAACACGCCCGGGACGCCGACGAACACGCCGGGGACGCCGACACCGACGAACACAGCGGGGACGCCGACGAACACGCCAGGCACGCCGACCCGGACGAACACGCCGGGTACGCCGACACCGGCGAACACGGGTACACCGACACCGACGAACACAACCGGCTCACCGACGCCGACGCGGCCGACGGCGACGCCAACCGGGACCCCGCCGACCGCGACCCCAACAGGCACGCACGCGACGGCGACGCCCACGGGGACGCCGCCGACCGTAACTCCAACGGGTACGCGCCCAACAGCGACGGCCACGGCAACACCGACCAGCCAATCGGGCGGTGGCGGGGGTGGCGGTGGTTGTACGATCAGCGCTCTCGCGACCCCCGGCAACCAGCTGTTCTGGCTCGGTCTACCCCTCGGGCTAGTTCTCGCGCGGCGTCGCGCCCGTCGTTAGGGATCCGGCGGTTGCACGTGCATCCGAGAGGAGGCTCATCGTGAGCCTCCTCTTTTTTATGGCCGACGATTTCAAGCTCCCTTTTTCGGTGTTGTTCGATTGTGCGGATCGGTTGAGATGGTCGCTGAATCTGCTGGCTTGAACGTGTTGAAATGGCTATGGTCGGCTCGTTTGAGAGGCACGCGAACGTAGTGGAAAACCTGATTGAAGGCTTCACGTCTCGCCGCAACGTGGTGGGCATCATCGGCTTGGGCTACGTGGGGCTGCCACTGGCGGCAACTTTTGCGGAGGGTGGGTTTGCCGTTATCGGATTCGACGTCGACGGCGCCAAGATCGACGCACTGCGCGCGGGCCGCAGCTACATTCGCCACATCGCCGCCGAACGACTGGCGCCGTTGCTGCGGGTGGCGCCACCGCAGTCCCCCGGCGCCGCGTTCCATCCAACCACCGACTACCGCCTGTTGCGCGCTTGCGATGCGATTCTGATTTGCGTGCCGACGCCGCTCACGGAGAATCGCGAACCCGATCTGTCGTACGTTACACGCACTGCGGAAACCATCGCGCAACACCTGCGCCGCGATCAGTTGGTGGTGTTGGAGAGCACGACCTATCCGGGAACCACCGACGAGGTGGTACGCAGTATTCTCGAGGACGGAGGTTTGCGGGCTGGCGTCGACTTCTATCTCGCATTCTCGCCGGAACGTGAGGATCCCAACAACGCGCAGTACACGACGCGCACGATTCCCAAGCTGATCGGTGGGTGTACGCCGCAGTGCGGCGCCGTAGCAGCGGCGCTCTACGGCGCGATCCTCGAGCGCATTGTTCCGGTGTCCTCGGCGCGCGTCGCCGAAGCGGCGAAGCTGCTCGAGAACATCTACCGCAGCGTCAACATTGCCCTGGTGAACGAGCTCAAGGTGCTTTTCGACCGCATGGGGCTCAACGTATGGGAAGTCATCGACGCCGCTGCAACCAAGCCGTTCGGTTTTACGGCGTTCTATCCGGGGCCTGGGCTGGGCGGGCACTGCATTCCGATTGATCCATTTTACCTGACCTGGAAGGCGCGGCAGTACGATCTCACCACGCGGTTCATCGAGCTGGCCGGCGAGATCAATCATGCGATGCCCGCGTTTGTCGTGGCGAAGGTGATGGACGCGCTTAACGAGCGGCGTCGCAGCCTGAATGGGGCGCGGGTGCTGGTGCTGGGTGTGGCGTACAAGCGCGATCTGGACGACACGCGCGAGTCGCCGGCGTTGAAAATCATTGACCTCTTGATGAAGAAAGGCGCCGAGGTCGCGTACCATGACCCGTACGTCCCGGCTCTCAGACGCTCAAGGCATTACGACTTCAACCTGGGATCAGTGGCGTTGACTCGCGAGGAGCTAGGCCACGCAGATGCCGTGATCATAGCCACCGATCATACGGCATTCGATTATTCGTTCATCGTCGGCGCCAGCTCGCTGGTGATTGACACGCGCAATGCCACGCGTTCCGTGACCAGCGGGCGAGAGAAGATCGTGTGGGCTTGAGTTGATCTTGAACCAAGGATGCCCGGGGCGCCCTGTTGGCGCCACGATCCCAAGCCTGCAAGTGGTCGGAGCGCGAAGAGGGATCATGATGTCTTGCACAAATTTCCGGCGCTCTCCGTTTTGCGCTTGGCCATTTTGGAGCCCTTCTGCGTGCCTGGACCCCGCTTCGCGCTTTTTCCCTGGGGATCTTCCTTGACAACCCGGCGATTTTTTGAGTATGTATGCGCGCACTTCCGCGGTGCCACGGGCAAAGTACCAACACGCGTGGTTTCCGGGGCGGGACGAGTGAGGCAGCAGGTTCGGTCGACTGGAAAGGAGGAGGCAATGCGAATGGTGAAGGGGAACGCGTTTCTCTCGGGCCTGTGCGCTAGCGCGCTAGTCCTGGGAGTGGTGGCGGGTGGCGTGCACGCTGACGTCACAATCGAGAAGGGGGCTTCAATCCTCATCTTTCCAAAGGTTCGTGTGAATTCAACCACCGACACGATCATCCAGATCGCCAATACCGGTAATTCCCCGGTTTCTGCGCACTGCTTCTACGTGGATGCGACATTATCGGATATCAGGACGGGCGCGCCGTGCTCGCTGCCGACCGCGTTCTGCGTGGCGAACTGGCAGGAGACCGATTTCAATATCTTCCTCACCAAGCAGCAGCCAACCCACTGGCTTGTCAGTAGCGGCCGCTCCGACGATCCCAGTGATGGCTTCTGGGAGGATGGCTCAGGCCTTGATCCGGGAAGGGTTCCTCCGGAAGATCCCTTTGAAGGCGAATTGAAGTGCATCGAGGTAGGGCCCTCGGACGACCCCATCATCGGCAACCACCTCAAAGGTGAGGCCACGATCAAGACCACCGACGGCGACAATGTCGGAGACGTCTCCAAGTACAACGCCATCGGCATCGTCGGAAACCCCAACATCCTTCCCTCGAGCCCACTGCTCCTTGACCAGAACGTCTACAATGCCTGCCCCGCGCAGTTGATCGTCAACCACGCGGCGACCTTTTCGTCGGACCCGGTTGCCGACGAAGCCGACGCCGATAGCTCGTCCGTTTCGACGGAGCTGACCCTAGTTCCTTGCAGTGAGGACTTCGAACATCAACTCCCCACCAGCACCACCGTCCAGTTCGTCGTCTATAACGAGTTCGAAGAGCGCTTCTCTGCTAGCACGACCGTCAGCTGCTACCTCTCCACTGAGCTGACAAATATCGACAGCGCCCAAACTCCCACCCGATCGATCTTCTCGACGCAGGTGCTTGGGACCGATGTGGCATCGACGGTGATCACGCCGATTGCCAATAACGGCGCGGTCATCGGCGTCGCTGAGCGGACGGTCTCCGTTACCAACGATGCGACCACCCGCTCGGCACGCGCCGCATACAACATTCATGGGATTGGCGATCACGTGCCTGGACAATGCACCAACTCGAGCGCGGCCTGTTCAAGCAATGCGGATTGCACAGGCGGCGGGACGTGCATCACCGGGTCGGCCGACCAGATCACGCTCACGGCGCAGTCGGAGCAGTGAGTACAGTGGCGCGGACGCAAAGCGGGGAAAAGGCTGTGGCTGGTTTCTCCCTGACAGGTGAAAGGAGAAGGGCAATGCGTACGGTGAAGTGGAATCCTTTTCTCTCGGGCGTATATACCGTTCTGGGAGGAATGTTGTTGTGGGCGGGCGCGGCGCGCGCCGACGTCACGTCAACCAATCCGGCGGCGATCGTTGTCTATCCAAAGATTGTTGTCGATACGTCGAGCGAAAATAACATAGATACAATCATTCAGCTCACCAATACGGCGCCGAACCCAGTCAATGTCCGGTGCTTCTATGTTAACGCCAATGGGCATTGCGGGAATTCTCCGTTCGCCATTTGTGATCCGAACGGTAATCCGGCGGACAGCCCCTGTGCCATTGGCGACGTCTGTATCTCGCAGTGGACCGAGACCGATTTTGCGTTCCAGTTGACGTCGCATCAACCCATCGATTGGACGGCAAGCCAGGGCCTTTCTGATCTGCCGCTCTCACCGAGCTGCACCGGACCGGAGTGCCATGGTGCGGTGAACGGTGAGTCCAACTCGGGCAGCATTCCACCGGTTTCCGAGAACCCGTTCCAGGGCGAACTCAAGTGCATCGAAGTTGGAGACCTTGGGGTGGGCGAGAATCCAAGCACCGTGACGGTGTTCAACGATCTCAAGGGTGAAGCCACAATTGAAGACATCACTATCAGCGGGGGCGGCACGCCGTCCGTTGACAGCCGCGGGTATAACGCCATTGGTATCCAGGCAGCGACCCCGCAACCAGCCGACGCCTGCGACGCGAGCGGCTGTACTCTTACCCTGGGCGCCGAGTACAGCGGCTGCCCGGGTGTCCTGTTGCTTGATAACTTCTTCGACGATGCGGAGGAGCCATCGATTGGGGATGACGTCCGAACCAAGCTGACGTTGGTTCCCTGTTCGGAGGACTTCAAGTTCCAGACGACCACAACCACCACCGTTCAGTATCTCGTGTTCAACGAGTTCGAGCAGCGCCTGTCGACGAGCAAGTCCACCAACTGCTTCACGGAGATCGCTCTGTCAGATATCGATACCCGCCTCGGTCCGGAGGGTGACAACCAATCGATCTTCAACGTGTCGGTTGAAGGGACACTGACCGGGCAGGTTTTGATCCGTGGAGTCGCCGACGGTAGCACCGACCATGGTAACGGCCTGCTGGCAATTGCCGAGGAGTTTCACAATGGCGAGCATGACACAAAGTCGGCGGCCTTTGTGACCGTGCAACGCGGCACACGAACACAGAACGACGTCATATTGATTCCGGCAGCGCAGCCGACAAACTGACGAATTCGCACGTACTGAGCAGTAAAAAGAGGCCGGGTGATAACCCGGCCTCTTTTCTTTTGCGGCCTCTACGTTGCGGCACTCTCCTTCGCAGAGATTGAAATCTCGATCACCCGGCGCTCCCGCGGCGCGCCCGTCTGCCAACGGCTGCGGCAGGAGGGGACGCCGCTGTCAGCAGTTGGAAATCGATTCGTTGCCGTTCTGGATTGGCGGCGACGACCCGCACCGTAACCGGGTCCCCAATACGGTAGATGGCGTTGCGGCGCCGCCCGCGCAGCAGGTGGCCACGGGGAACGAGTTCGTAAGTATCATCCTCCAGTGTCGCTACATGGACCAAACCCTCGACGAAATACTCGCGGAGCTCGACGAAGAACCCGAACTGCTGGATGCCGCTGATGAAGCCCGCGAAGTCCTGACCAATCTTGTCCTGCATGAACTGCACCTTCTTGAGTGCCACGACGGCGCGCTCCGCATCCATTGCCACCCGCTCGCGGCGTGACGTGGCTTCGGCAAGGCCTGGCAGGCATGCTGCCCAGAGGTCGTGTTTTGCGGGCGGCAACCGAGGGGAGGATAGGATCTCGCCAAGTAGCCGATGGACGATCAGGTCGGGATAGCGGCGAATCGGCGAGGTGAAGTGCGTATAGGCGGCCGTCGCCAAACCGAAATGCTTGAGTGGTTCCGCGGCGTAGCGTGCCTGCTTCATGGCTCGCAGGAGGACGGTATTGATCAAACGCTCCTCGGGGCGGCCGGCGGCGGTTTCGAGGGCCTGTTGGAAATCGCGCGGCGTCGGCGCGTCAGGAGCGGTCTTCAGCGGCACCCCGAACGTCGCCAGAAACCGTGTCAGCTCAGTGATGTGATCGGCGTCGGGTGGCTCATGGACCCGATGGAGCAGCGGCACCTTGTGGTGGAGCAAATGCCGCGCGACGGCCTCGTTGGCGGCCAACATGAACTCCTCGACAATCTGATGCCCGATGTGGCGCTCGGCGCGTACAATCGCTTCTGGGCGCCCGGTGAGGTCGAGAATCACCTCGGCTTCGGGAAGATCGAAATCGATGCTCCCACGAGCATGACGGCGCTTCCGGAGGGAATCGCAGAGGCGCTTCATGGTGTCGAGCATTGGCGCCAGCGAACCCAGACGCTGGCGCGTCGGTGCATCGTCGTCGACCAAGACCCGCTTCAGGTCCGTGTACGTCAAGCGTGCGGTGCTGCGGATGACGCTGTTGTGGAACTCGGTATGGGCGACCTTCCCGTGTGCGTCGAAATCCATGATGACCGTCTTGCTCAAGCGGTCGACCCCAGGGTTGAGGCTGCAGATGCCGTTCGACAGGGCCTCCGGCAGCATCGGAATAACGCGGTCTGGAAAATACACGCTCGTGCCGCGGGCGCAGGCTTCGCGATCGAGCGCGCTGCCGGCGGTTACGTAGTGCGCGACATCGGCGATCGAAACCCACAGCCGGAAGCCATGAGCACGCACCTCGATACTCACCGCATCATCGAAATCGCGCGCGTTCTCTCCATCGATCGTGACAACCGGCAGCGCGCGCAGGTCGAGGCGATCGGCGATGGCCAAAGGTGCGACCGCGCTCGGAATGGTTGCCGCTTCGACCAGCACGTCGGCGGGGAAAGTTAGAGGAAGTTCGTAGCGGTAGATCACCGCTTCGGTTTCCACGCGTGGATCGGTGGCTGGGCCCAGCACGGCGATGATATCGGCTTCGAGATCACTTGCCGCGCTGGGATAGCGGGTGATCCGCCCGACGACGACATCACCGTCCCGTGCTCCGGCGGCGCGGCCGGGAGGGATGTGGACCTGGTAAGTGACGCGCTCTTCCTGCGGTGCCAGGACGCCGCCGCGTCGGTCGTGATGATACGTTCCCACCAGTTGGGTGTGGGCCCGTTCAATGACGTCGACGACCCGCGCCGCCCGCCGTCCCCACTTCGAGTGGCGCGCGCTGGCGCGCACCCGGTCGCCGTGCATAGCCGGACGAACGCCGCCACGCGGCACGTAATAGTCCTCCTCGGCAGTATTCTCCGCCGTCAGAAAGCCGTAGCCGTCGGGATGCACCTGCAACCGGCCGGCGATCAAACCGAGCATCGATCCCAAGACAAATTGTCGCCCGCGCTGCCGCTGCGCCACCGCGCCCGTGCGCACCAACTCGCCAAGATGTTCGGGTAACGCATTGGTTTCCTGCGGCGTCAGTCTCGCCGCTCGGGGCAATTCGCGCAGGCTGACACCGTGCTTCCGCCGCTGCCGCAGGGCGGCGAGGATTTTCTCGTCGAGGGGATTGGTGGCCGCGGTCGGGGCGTTCCGGGCGCGCCGGCCGTGCTGGCGCGCCACCGGGTTCGAACGACCTCGAGACGCTCGCGACATCGGGTCCGTCGTAGCGCGTGACGACACGGTTTGCTAGCAGCCCACCCGCATCGTCTGACCCGTGACCAGTGCGCCTTGAGCTTGAGCCTTTCCCTGTTTCTTGCCTCTTGTCCACCTGGAGGAAACGCTCGCATGAACCTTATTCACTGGCACTGCTCCGCCGCCCCGAGTGCTGCGTGCCACCCACTTGTTGTGCGTAGCGTCGTCGCCGCGGTTCGCGACGGGAACGGTGGCCAAAGAAATCTCTCCTCCAGCCGTTGCGGGTCTGCACACGGTCGCTAAGATGGCCCGCAACTAAGGGGCTGTCGAAGGAGGACGATACGACGACCATGCGAGGCTGGACGGTTCGCGACAGTATGGAGCTTTACAATGTCGCGAACTGGGGAGCCGGATTTTTCACAGTGAACGACAAGGGCCGGGTCGAGGTGTGGCCCCGCGGCGAGCATGGTCCTGGCATTGACCTGCTCGACCTCGTGCAAGATCTGCATCAACGCGGGCTGCGCACGCCGTTGCTGGTGCGCTTCTCCGACATCATTGCCAGTCGCGTACAAGGCCTGTGCGCGGCATTCAACAAGGCGATTGGCGAATACGGCTACAAGGGCGAGTTCCGCGGCGTCTATCCGATCAAGGTCAATCAACAACGCCACGTCGTCGAAGAGATCGTCGAATACGGCGCGGCTCTCAACGTTGGCCTCGAGGCCGGCAGCAAGCCCGAGCTGCTGATCGCGCTGGCGATCATGGATACGCCCGGCGCACTCATCATCTGCAACGGCTACAAGGATCGTAGTTACATCGAGATGGCCCTGCTGGCGCAGCGCCTGGGCCGCACCCCGATCATCGTCGTCGACCGCTTTCGCGAGGTCGACCTCATCATCCGCACGGCGCGTGACCTCGGTATCCGCCCGCACATCGGCGTGCGCGCCCGCCTGACCACCAAGGGCGCCGGAAAGTGGGTCGAATCCACCGGCGATCGTTCCAAGTTCGGGCTGACGGCCATGGAGATCGTCGATGCCGTCGATCTGCTGCGCAACGAAGGCATGCTCGATTGCCTCGAGCTGCTGCACTTCCATATCGGCTCGCAGATCACCGCGATCCGCGCCCACAAGGATGCGCTCCGTGAGGCCGGTATGGTGTTCGTCGGCTTGCATCAGATGGGCGCCCAGCCACGCTTCGTCGATGTCGGCGGCGGCCTTGGCGTCGACTACGACGGCTCGCAAACCAACTTTCATTCGTCGATGAATTACAGCGTCCAGGAGTACGCCAACGACGTGGTCGCGGCCATCCAGGAAGCCTGCGACCGCGAGAAGATCCCCCATCCGGACATCGTCACCGAAGCCGGCCGCGCCATGACCGCGCACCATTCCGTGCTCATCTTCGATGTCCTCGGCGTGCACGAGATGTTGTCCGGCAAACCACCGGAGCCGGTGCGCGACGACGACCACAAGGTGATCAAGGACCTGGCGGAGATCTACACGTCGATCTCGCAGAAGAATGTGCAAGAGGCCTACCACGACAGCTTGCAGCTGAAGGAAGAGGCGTCGGAGCTCTTTTCGCTCGGCTATCTCGATTTGCGCGCTCGTGCCCGCGTCGAGCGCCTCTTTTGGGACTGCTGCGAGCGCATTCTGCGCATCACTCGCGAGCTGCCCTACGTGCCCGACGAGCTGGAGCCGCTCGAGAAGGGGTTGGCGGATACCTACTACGGCAACTTCTCGGTTTTTCAGTCCGCTCCGGACCACTGGGCCGTCAAGCAGCTATTCCCGGTGATGCCCATTCATCGCCTCGAGGAGCGGCCGACGCGGCGCGGGATTTTCGCGGATCTCACCTGCGACAGTGACGGCAAGATCGATCGCTTCATCGATCAGCGCGACGTCAAGGATGTCCTCGAGCTGCACGCGGTGAACGGGCAACCGTATTACATCGGCGTCTTTCTCGTCGGCGCCTATCAGGAAATTCTTGGGGACCTGCACAACCTGTTCGGGGATACCGACGCCGTCCACGTGCGGCTCGGTGCCGACGGACGCTACGAGGTGGAACACGTCGTCGAAGGCGATCAAGTGACCGAAGTGCTGCAGTACGTGCAGTGGGACAAGGGCACGCTGATCGAGAAAGTGCGCCGCACCATCGAGATCGCCATGCGCAGCGGCCAGCTCAGCTTGGAAGACTCGGCGCGGCTGCGGCGTCACTACGAGCAAGGGCTGCAAGAGTACACCTACCTGGCACGCGACGAGTAAGGGGCCTGCGGCCGGCGTCCTTTCTATGGGCCGCTCCCCCCTTCGGGGAGCCTCAGGACAGGATTGGTCGCTAGGCGGTCTACGCCGAGCAGGAGAGCGAGGCGTTGGCGTTCAACGTGTTCATTCGCCGCAATCCTCGCAGTGGCGCGGTTTGCCGAGCCGCCGGCTGCCTCAGCGCACCCCTGAAGTGTGTGCGAACTCTGCTGGGTGAGCGGTCCCTACAACAGCTTGGCGAGATACGCGTCCGTATTGCCGCGGATGCGCTGCGCTCTCAGCTCCGGATCCTCCTCGACGAGCTGTTCGTCGGGCGTTACCTTGAAGAGTGGCTGCCCCTTGCGCACCACCACGCCGCTGTCCTTGACCAGGACGTCGTCGATGGTGCCCGCAAACGGTGCGTATACCTTGTTGAACATCTTCATGACTTCGATGATGTAGAGGGGATCTCCCTGGTTGAAGTGTGCCCCGCGCTCGACGAAGTACGGCAAGCCCGGCGCCTCCTGTGCGTAGTACGTCCCGCCCATGGCGGCGACGATCTCGTCGGCGTTTGCGGCCGGCGGTGGCACGAGCACCTTGCGCATGACGTCCTGGTGCGCCGGGTCGAGCAGACGATGCGGAATGGTCACGCTCAAGTCATCGTTCAGCAGGAGGTCGTAAAAGCCGATCTTGGCGGCGAGCATCGGTAGAACGGTGAGGATCTCGAGACCGAGCTGATGGCCAGCATGCGCGGCGCGCACCTTGGCCCACTCGGTTGGGTCGAAGCCGAAGGCCGGCTCGCTGGTGCGCAGCAGGCGATCGAGCTCCGCCCACGCCATGCCCGTGGGGATGCGCTTGCCGAGCTGCGTGTAGAACCGGAGCGCGGTGTCGAGCATCTGTTGGTCGTGTTCCCAGATCCGGTTGGCCGCCGGCTCGCCGGGCTGATCGTCAAGATGCAGCAGATGGTAGGTTTCGGAAAGCAGCTCAACCGGATTGCGCCGCCACACGATGTGGTCGTTGGCCAGCGCGAAGTCGAGTCGATGTGTGCTCAGCCAGGCCGCCAGGAAATGCGGCTCCTCGATGAGCAAGCCGATCGGCCGCTCGAGCAGGGTTTCCTTCAGCTCGATCACCTGGCGCGTCGCTGTCACCGCATGGTCGCCTCGCGCGGCGGCCGCGGCGGTCGCATGCCGTGCGATCCGCTGGAAAGCGTAATCGAAGTCGATGGCCTGCGCTTCCTGCGCCAGCTCACCGACCAGGGCGAGATAGGGGAGGACAAACTTCGTGGTGGGCTTCGCCCACACGTCACGACTGAGAAACCAGGTCACCAGGCCAAAGTGGAATTCCAGGTTCGAAGCGAGATCGATCCCGCGGACCGTCGTGCGGCGCAGGATCTCGGCGACTTTCGTGAAACTCTCGAGGCGATCGTCCCCGGTGGCCAGCAGCAACGCGACGTTGGAGTCGTACGCGCCGGCGAGGCGGTAGCGCATGAAGAGCCCCGTATCGGGGTTTTTGATGGAGATCCCCTGGTCGTCGCGGATCTCGCCCGCGATGGGGTCGGCCCACGAAATGATCACGCCCCCTGCGGAGGGTGTGAGGGCGCGGTCCGTGGCGTTGAGCCGCACCTCGATGGCCGCGGTTTCGCGTCCCACCCGTGTCGGTCTGGGGATGCGCTCCTTGTGCTTGGCGATCAGCGCCATGCCCTCGACCAACGAATGCACGTCGAAGGTGTCGTCCGGATTCTCGGGGTTGGTGAAGCGCAGCGCGTAGCACAACTCGGAGACCCGATGTTCCACCTGAATGCGGGTGTTGACCTCCATGAAGTAATGGCGGCCGCCTTCGACGATGCATTCGAAGGTCGACGCCGAGTCGAGGCGGACGGCGGTGCCGAAACGTTCGGCTTCCGCTTCCATCCGTTGCAGGAGGACGCGATCCGCTTCGAGCACACGCGCTTTCTCCGTCTGGCCGGCGGTGCGCGCTTGTGCGATGGCGGCGTGGAAGCCTTCGTCGGTGAGAGAGATTTCGACCAGCTTCTGCTCGTGCATTTGCAAGGAGCAGTCGCGGCCGCCGAGCGCGATGCACCACTCGCCGTTGCCGACGATCTGGATCTCGTTGTGGCGGGTGTGCTCGACGTTCAGCTCAATGAGCATGTTCTTGTTGTCGCCCACGCCCGTGGCCTTCACCTCGCTGAGGATCTCGCGGACCAGGCCGGCAATGTTCTTCGTGTCGGAGAAGATGCGTTGGCCTTTGCCGCCGCCGCCACCGACGTGCTTGAGACGGAAGCGCCGCCCGGGGTTCTCCTTCAGTAGCTGCTCTGCCTCGCGGCCGATCTGCGCGGTCAGCTCGTCGATGGTGTAGAGATCGATCCGGTTGTGGTAGGCGGCGGCGAGTACGCGTTCGGCGACCGCATCGAGCGGCTGCGCGTGATCCTGGAGCGCCGGAACCGCGAGGCCCTTTTCCTTCGCCAATGCTGCCAGCGCGTCACGGTCCGGGTACCGGTGCAGCAGCGTGCGCGCCGTGATGTTGTTGACGCCCGGGGTGACGGACACCTGGTTGGCGATCGCCGTACGTTTCGCTTCATCCTTCGAGCCGGCGGCTTCCTGGGTGTGTGAACCCGGGCCGATGAACTTGAGGCCGGCGTCTTCGATGGCATGCACGAAGGACGCGTCTTCCGCCATGAACCCGTAGCCGGCAAAGACGTAGTCGTAGCCGTGCGCACGGCAGATCGCGATGATCTGCTCGATCCGTTCGAGGCGTTCCTCCTTGGTGGCGCCGCTGTAATCGGGAACCGGATGCACGTGTTGCGGGTCCATGATGCGCAACTCGGGGGAGAGCGCGCGCGGATAGCCGATGCTGTCCTTTTCCGAGAGCAAAATGCCGACGCTGCGCATGCCCATCTCGCGGAACACGTCGATGGCTTCCTTGCGGATGGGCCCGCGACAGATGATGAGCACCCGCATGTCGTCGCAGGCAAAGGAACGCACCCACGGCGACGGCGACTCGGCACACCGGCGGTCGCGGTGGATGAGCGGGTTGTTGGTGTACGGATCGTACGGCGTTGGCGTGGCCATCGAACCAGCCCTAGCGGCGTGAGCGGAATCTGGCATCAATGGAACTCCCGCTGGGGCGCCTGCCAGGGGCCGGGCTCATAACGGCGCAACAGGAACGCGAGGTGGCGGCCGAGGACGGCGCGGAGATCGGTCGGCATGACGATCTCGGAGATCGATCCGAGGCTCAAGGCCTCTCGCGGGTTCATCAGCTCGCGCTCGTAGCGTTGGTTGAACTCCGTTTCCTTCGCCCGTAACCAGTCGTGCACTTCCTTCTCCGCCTCCTTCTTGGCGTCCTCGGGCGAGCTGCCCGTATCGATGCGCGCGGTGATGCGCTCCTTCAGACGCGCCGCCGCGTCGGCGCGCACCTCCTGGAGCTCCTTCTTGTACGTGTACTCCTTCCCGGCCGTACCCATGACGGCAACGCGCGTGGTCGGCAAGGCGAGCACCAGATCCGCCCCGGTGGCGTAGGAGTTGAACGCCGCGTAGGCGCCGCCGAAGGCGTTGCGGATGATGAGCAGGATGCGCGGTGTGCGCAGATCGATGATGGCGTCGAGCATGGCGCGGCCGGCTTGGACAATGCCGCGGGTTTCCTGATCGCGGCCGGGGAGGAAGCCGGTGGTGTCTTCCATGAAGATGACCGGGATGTTGTAGACGCTGCAGAAACGTACGAAGCGGGCGATCTTGTAGGCGGCGTCGATATCGATCTGGCCGCTGGCCACCGCGCTGTTGTTGGCGACGAAACCGACCACCGCGCCGCCGAGGCGGCCGAACGCGGTGATCGCGTTGCGGGCGCGGTCCGGCTGCAGCTCGAAGAAGTCGCCGTGATCGCAGACCTGCTGAATGATGATCGACACGTCGAGTGGCGTGTTGAAGCCGGTGGGCGAGTTGAATGCCTTGCGGAGCAACGTTTCGATTTCGGTCGTCGGCCGCTCGAGCGCGTCGGAGGTGGTCTGAAAGGGGGGAGCCACCTTGTTCGAGTCGGGGAGATAGTTGAGCAGGCGCTGCGCGGTGCGCAGCGCCGCGACTTCGTCAGCCACGGTGAGGTCAGTCACGCCGCTGGCGCCATGCACCTTGGGGCCGCCGAGGTCGTCCGGTGTGACGTCTTCGCCGAGCGCGCTTTTGACGACCACGGGCCCGGTGAGACCGAAGAAGGTGTTCGCCGGCTGGATCATGAAGCTGCCCTGGCGTGGCAGATAGGCGCCGCCACCAGCGTTGAAGCCGAACATGCACATGATGCTCGGTACCACACCACTGATCTTGCGGAGCGCCGTAAACGCTTCGGCGTAACCGTCGAGTCCACCGATGCCCGCGGGAACGAAGGCGCCGGCGCTGTCGTTCATGCCGATGAGGGGAATACCGCGATTGCCGGCCAGATAGATGAGATTCGCCAGCTTGCGGCCATTGGTGGCGTCCATCGATCCGGCGCGCACGGTGAAGTCGTGCCCATAGAGCGCGACGTCGCGGCCGCGCAGCTTGATCACCGCCGTGACGATCGATGCCCCGTCGAGGTTGCGGCCCCAGTTCTGGTAGAGGATCGCCGGCTGCGAGCCCTTGTCTTGCAGCACGTCGATGCGTTCCCACACCGTCATGCGCCCCTTGGCATGTTGCCGCAGGATCTGCACCGTGCTGGCTGCGGCGAACGGCTTGCTGCGCAATTCCTCGCCCTGTGCCAGGGCATGGTCGTACGGGCCGGGGCGCAGCGCAGTGGGCTCGGCGGCCTTCTCGCTCGGTGTGGCGAGCGGATTCTCCAGCGTCGGCGTGACGGCGTCGAGCGCCGAGCTGCGCGGTGCGCTTCTTGGTTTCATCTTCGTCTGCGTTGCCATCGTCGCTTCCCCGTCGGTGCTGCAAGTCGGGTTAATCTATCAAGCCGGCACGTTGCGACAAGCCTCCCCAGGGTCCCGAGCATCCGTACGCCCAGCCCCCCTGGGCGTGTCGGTTCTAGCGAACCAGCAGCGACTGGTCGAGGCTCGGGTCTGCGGCCGGCGTCCTCCCTAATGGCGCGCTCGCCTGTTGGTCGCTGTACACTGCCAAGCAGCCTGCCGGACCTGGTACTTTGCAGCGACCAACGGGAGCGGACCATAGAACAACCGCTGGCCGCAGGCCCTAGGCGTGGACCTTTCGGCTGAGGGTTGTGGGGCTGGCCGCGGGTCAGGTACAAGCGCCGGAGGATTTGGGAGGAGTAAGGGGTAAGGGGTAAGGAGTAAGGGGAGGGACATCGCATGTTGATCCGCAACGGTTGGGTGTCACGGGTTGCATTGATCATCCTGACGCTCGCGGTGCTGGGTGCGCCACGTGTCTGTGCCGCCAATTGGGATCCCGTGGCATTTTCGAAGGAGGATACGCTCAAGCTGCGGACCAACTGTCCGAACGAGGGCGAGTACTGGTTTCCCGTCTGGCTCGTGGTCATCGACGGGCAGGTGTACGTGCGTCTCGGCAGCCGTGCGGCGGGGCGCGTCGAGTGCAACTCGACGGCGCCGTTTCTCGGTGTGGAAGTGGCAGGGCAGCGCTTCGGGCACGTCCGCGGCGTGCCCGCGCCGAACTACGCCGAGCGCGTGGGCCAGGCCATGGCGGACAAGTACACCACCGACATCTTCGTGCGATTCTTCTCGCACCCGCTGACGTTGCGGCTGGTGCCCAGCGATGAAGGAATTTGAGGAATTGGAGGATTGGTTGGGAGATCGGTTCTTCAAATTCTCAAATTCTCCAGTCCTCAAATCCTCAAATCCTCAAATTCTCCAATCCTCCAATTCGTTCACGCGCGTGCCCCGACGAGCGCGCGGAGCGCTTGGGTCAGCCCATCGACGCTGAGGTGAAACATCGGAAAGAGCCGGCGGATGATGCGGCAGGTGTCGGCCTCCCAGTATGCCGGACTTTCGGGGTTGAGCCACACCGCACGTTCGAAGTGGCTGGCGATGCGGTGCAGCCACGCCACGCCGGTCGTTTGCGACGTCCGCCGCGGGTCGATGTTGCCGTAAGCCTCGAGCAATTCCGCCGGATGCATCGCCGCGTCGCCGACGACCACGGCTTTCCAATGCGCATCGAGCTTGCGCAGCACGTCGCCGGTCGGCACCGCGTCGGCGCGCAACATGCGTGCACTGCTGAAGACGTGGTCATAGATGCAGTTATGAAAATAGTACGGTTGGAAGTCACGCAGGCTGTGGTCTTCGTGCAACGCCGTAAGCAGCTGGCTCACCGGCTCGTAGTACGGCTCCATCGTCCCGCCAACGTCCATGAGCAGCAGCAGGCGCACGTTGTTGCGCCGCGGCGGCCGGAAAACCAGCTCGATCTCGCCGGCATTCTTGCACGTCTCGTCGATGGTCTCGTCGATGTCGAGCTCGGAGGCTTCCCCAGTGCGCGTGAGCTGCCGCAGACGGCGCAAGGCCACGCGCAGCTGCCGCACATCGAGTGTCAGGTCGGTGCGGTAGTTCTTGAAACGGCGCTCCTCGGCCACCTTCATCGCTGAGCGGCTCTTTGGCGGTCCGCCGACGCGGATGCCGGTTGGGTGTTGGCCGCCATGCCCGAACGGCGATTTGCCGCCTGTGCCGACCCACTTGTCGCCGCCATCGTGGCGCTCGGTCTGCTTTTCCAGAGTATCCAGGAACCGCCGCATGAGCTCGTCGGCGTCGAGACGTTGCAGCTGCTCGAGATCCTCGGGGGACAGGTTGGGAAAGTTCTTCGGATCGCGGAGCCACTCCAGCACCTGTTCGGTGACGTCGTTGCGCGCTCCCTCAACGCCCTTGAAGACGCGGCTGAACACGCGATCGTAGGCGTCGAAGTAGGTTTCGCTCTTGATCAGGCAGGCGCGTCCCAAGTGATAGAACCGCAGCAAGCTCGAGCCATGCAGCCCATCTTCGAGCGCACGCAAGAAGGTTTGCCACTCCTGGATGGCGACGGGCACGCCCTCTTCACGCAAGCCATAGAAGAGATCGAGGAACACTGCAGCCACGTACAACCCAATCGATCTCCGGTCAACTCCCCCACGGCACGGCGCCGCTGGGAAAAGTCTTGAGCAGCATGGAGCAGAAATGGAAAACCGGAAACAGGAAACCGCAAACTGAAAGTGACCAATTTGCCGGCTTCTCATTTCCGGTTTTCGGTTTCCTGTTTTCCATGCTTCCCTTGTCGAGGCGGAATGAGCCCCAGCAACGGATGACAGTTGCCGACTCGCCATGATAGCGTGGCGGCTCAAGTCTGATTGGAGTGTGTGGAATGACGACCATTGCGGCACGCATGAATCTCGGTGCGGAGGAACAAGCCCAGCGCCTGGCCTTCCTCGATTTCAACGCGGACGATGCCGATCGTCTGCACACGCTACATCCGTTTGCCGAGCGTCACGTCGGTGAGATTGTCGATGCCTTCTACGAGCATCTGCTGAAGTTCGAGGCGACCCGCGACATCCTGCACGACCCGGAGACCATCCGCCGTCTCAAACAGAAGCAGCGCGATTATTTCCTGTCGCTGACCAGCGGTGAATACGGCGCCGCGTATTTCGAAGGACGCCTGCGCGTCGGCGACATCCACCAGCAGATCAACCTCGCGCCGCAGTTCTATCTCGGCACCTACAGCCTCTATATCCGTCTCCTGATGCCGCGCTTGATCGCGGAATTCGGCCAGGACCCGGAACGCCTCAGCGACTACCTCTCGTCGTTGATCAAGGTCATGGTCCTCGACATGGGCCTGGCCATCGATGCGTATATCTTCGGCGGCTACATGAACCGCGCTCTGGGCGAACAGTTCCACGAGATGGCCGACCGCGCCAGTACGGCGTTGGCGGCACGGGACGCCGAGGAGCGCGCCAAGCGCGCGTTGGTGGACATGGTCGTGCATGACATCCGCAACCCGGTGTCCGGCATCCTCATGACCGCGCAACTGCTGCTGCGGCGCAACGACCAGCTCGCGGAGAGCCAGGTGCCGCGCATCCGCCGCATCGAACGCACCGCAACGGACTTGTTGGGTCTGATTCAAAATATCCTCGAGGTGAGCAAGCTCGAAGCGGGCATGCTGGCGGTTACGGCGGAGGAGTTTTCGATCGACGCGGCGCTGTACGAGAGTGTCGAGGACGCGGCGCCGCATATCGAGGAGGCCCAGATTTCGGTATCGATCGACGTCCAACCCTCGCCGCTGCACGTGCGGGCCGACCGCACGCTGACGCGGCGGATTCTACAGAACCTGCTCTCCAACGCGATCCGCCACAGCCGCGCTGCAACGATCCGGCTGCAAGCCGTTCCCCATGACGACCACGTTCTCGTGGGCGTCGCGGATCAAGGCGCGGGTATTCCACCCGAGTACCAAAAGCTGATTTTCGAGCGCTTCCGGCATTTCGACCGCGCCCCGACCGCCCAGTCGGATACGGGCCTGGGATTGCCGTTCTGCAAGCTGGCGGTGGAGCAGATGGGCGGCATGATCTGGGTGGACAGCCGCGAAGGGCAGGGCACCACGTTCTACTTCACGCTGCCGAAGTCGCAGGTGGAGGCTGTGTGAGCACGCCCTGCGGCGCGCTGCCCGGTCCTTTCTTCGGATGTGACGGCTCGACTGCGGAAGGGGTCTACTCGGTTGATGCCCTATTGCGGTGACCACGGACGTATGAACTTCTGCATCAAGGTTGATCCGGCGACCTGGCAGCCGTACATCTCCACATCGCGCAAGGGCGCGCCGCTGCTCAGCGACCCCTTCACCAACAAGGGCACGGCCTTCACAGCCCGCGAGCGCGCGGAGCTCGACCTGCACGGGCTGCTGCCGCCGGCCATCTGTACGATGGAGCAGCAGCTCGAACGCGTGTACGAGAGCTTCCAAGCCAAGTCGACGCCGCTGGAGAAGTTCATTTATCTGACTAGCCTCCACGACCGCAACGAGACACTCTTCTTTCGCCTCGTGCTCGAGCACATCGATGAAATGCTGCCGATTGTCTACACCCCCGTCGTCGGCGAGGCGTGCCAGAAGTTCTCCCATATCTACCGGCGCGGCCGCGGCCTGTACGTCAGCTACGCGCAACGGGATACGATCGAGGCCGTGCTCGCGAATCATCACATGGGGACCCCGTCGGTGATCGTCGTGACCGATGGTGAACGCATCCTGGGGCTCGGGGACCAGGGGGCGGGCGGCATGGGTATTTCGATCGGCAAGCTCTGCCTGTACACGCTGTGCGCCGGTGTCTCGCCCTACAGCACGCTGCCCATCATGCTCGACGTGGGAACGGGCAACGAGGAGCGATTGCAGGACCGGCTCTACCTGGGCCTCCGCCAGCGACGAGTGCGCGGCGACGACTACCAAGCGTTCGTCGATCGCTTCGTCGCTGCCGTCATGCATGTGTACCCGCGTGTGCTGTTGCAGTGGGAGGATTTTCTCAAGGCGAATGCGATCACGCAGTTGCGGCGCTTCCGCGACCGCTTGGCAACGTTCAACGACGACATCCAGGGAACCGCCGCCGTCGTCCTGGCGGGTATCTACGGTGGCTTGCGACTCACGGGAGAAACGATCCGCGACCAGCGGCTGCTGTTCGCCGGCGCCGGCGCATCGGCGCAGGGTATCGCCGACTTGTTCGTGGCGTCCCTGGTCGAAGGCGGCCTGCCCGTCGACGAGGCGCGGCGGCGCATCTGGACGGTGGATAGCAAAGGCCTGGTCATGCGCGATCGCTCCGAGCTCGAGGATTTCAAGGCCGCATACGCGCGCCCGGTCGATGAGGTTGCCACCTGGGAGTGCAAGGACCGCTCGCGCATCACTCTGGAAGAAGCCATTGCGCATGTGCGACCGACGATCCTCATCGGTGTCTCGGCTACGCCCGGAACGTTTACGGAGAGCGCCGTCAGGCTGATGACGCGTCTCAACACCCGTCCCATGATTTTGCCGCTGTCCAATCCCACCTCGAAAAGCGAATGCACCGCCGAAGAAGCCATCCGTTGGTCGGACGGCCGCGCGATCGTTGCCACCGGCAGCCCGTTCGACCCGGTCGTCCATAACGGCAAACGGTTCCGCATCGGGCAGTGCAACAATGCTTTCATCTTTCCCGGCGTCGGTCTCGGCGCCTGCGTCGGGCGGGTGCGCCGCATCAGCGATGGCATGTTCCTCGAGGCCGCGAAAACCCTGGCGCAGAGTGTTACCCGCGACGATCTTGCGCTCTCCGCCGTGTACCCCCAGCTGCCGCGGATTCGCGAGTGCTCGCACGCCGTGGCGTGTGCGGTCATCCGGCGTGCCGTGGCCGAGGGGCATGCGGATGCGGAGGCGTTGGTGGGTCTGGAGGACACCGTTCGGCGTGCCATGTGGTTTCCGGAGTATTTGCCTTTGCGCTACGAGCGCTGAGGCTGGCAAAGCTGGAATCAGAGAGGCGGCGGAAGGTAGAAAAGCGAAACGCAGAGATGGAACACCGGTCGATCGGGTCCCTGCTTTCGAACCGCAGGCAACCGCTTGCACCCGGTCTCTCGACTGCCGGAGGGTGGAAAGGAAGATGTACTCGACGCGCCTGTCTCCGCGGGGTGAAGCCCACCTTCTACGACCGCGATGCCGATGGCGTCCCGCAGGCGTGGATCAAACGAATCAAGGCCGCCATGCGTACCTTGATCCCGTGCTTCAGTGCCGAGCGGATGCTGCGTGACTATGTCGATACAGTGTACCGGTCGTCCGACGAGGTGGGTCCAGACTCGGTCGAATGACCGTCAAGCGGCGCGCGGGCTGATCGCCTGCGGTGCACGTGCGCGCAGTGGGACCGGGGCTGCCGGCGATCGCGGTGCGAGCCGTTGAAACGTGTCCGTCTCCATCCTGTCTGGATCGCCGAAAACAGCCGATTGAATGTGGTGTCCTCCGAGTTGCAGGCTGGGGAGCAGGTTGCGACGGACGATGTGTGCCCAGGCATATTGTTGGGCGGTCAATTTGCCGCGCTGGCGAATAGCACGTTGCTCGCCGGGGTCGCTCTGCAAGCGGTGGAAGAGGCTCACAAACTCGCGTGGGTCATTGCGCTGGAGCACCAGGGCATTCCATCCAGGCACCGCGTAGTCCTCGCCGGTACTCCCGGTGCACGCCAACCCACCCGCCGCCATTGCTTCGAGACCGACCAGACCGAATGGCTCGTGGCCGCTGTTAGCCAGCACGGCGTCGGCGCCGCGGAACAAGACTCGGCGGGGTTCCGGGCTCACGTGCGAGCGCAGGCTCACGATGTCGACGCCGTCGAGGTGGCTGCAATTCTCCAACAGGCCCGGCACGCCGGATTGCCTGGAGGAGCGCTCGACCATACGGAGACCGACACCGGCGGCGCGCGCCAAGACGTCTGCACCGTGCGCTTCGACGCCGCCACGGGCAATCAGCAGCGGATGCCACCCATGGCGCTTGAGCTCACCGACCGTGTCGATCGCCAACAGCCAACGTTTGTCCGGGTCCCAGCGCGCGATCTTGCTGAGCACGACACGGCCGGCAACCCGGTGGCGGAACGCCGCAGTGGCGCTGCGGTCGGGGGCTTGCAGCGCTGCAGCCGCTAGCCCGTTCGGAATGACCAACGCCTCCACATTCAGGCTCCGCATCCGCTGCTGCATGTACCGGCTCACGGTGGTGATCACCGCAGCGTCGGCGAGGCGAGACCAATTGATGTGCTCGAAGCCGCAAACGTTGTTGGCATTCCAGAGAATCGTCACGCGGTGGCGGATGCCGGCGCGCCGCAGCAGCCAGTCGAGGTGGAGGACGGCGTCGACGGTCTGCCATTCCTCCGCGAGAACAATCGCTTCGCCGACGGGCTCCCGCAGGTGCGGCAGCAGGAGCTCGCGCACGAGGTGCGGTGGCAGGGAGGCTGCGAAGTCTGCCTGTTTGCCTTGTTCGCCGTCATACACCCCGCCGGGGTGATACTGGCTGATCCACTGGCACCACCGATGCAGATGCAGTTGCCCGCGCACTTCACTGCCGGGCATGCCGGGATCACCGACAAACCAGAGGTGCGTATCGAAGCCGAGGTCGGCGAGCGTTTCGGTCAAGCCACTGATCCGGCTTGCCAGTCCGCCCGCGCAGGAATACGCATCCGGACCTTCAAACGAGAGAACGTGAAATTGGAGCATGTTGCCAACCCGAAACCACAGGCGGGGCACTTATAGCGCAAATCGAGGGGCGGGAGAAGGTGGATTTCCTCTTTACGGAATAGCCGGGCTACAACTCCGGAGAACCATACCGAGCGAAGGGTATGGGTGTTGATCCGTAGCATCCGATACAGAGCAGTGCCCTTCCGCGCCGCTTTGTGATAGACAGCGACTCGCGATTCATCGCAGCCCAAGGAGGTTCAGCGATGGCGAAGAAGAAGGCGGTACGCCGTCAGGTTGGCTCGGTGCCGATGCTCACGCGCATTCAAGGCGGCGTGAAACAGATGCAACGCGATGCCGAAGCGATGCTCACCCGGGCGCGCAAGGAAGCGATCCGTCTGTCGCGCGATCAGCAGCGCGCTCTGGACGGTGTCGTCAAGCAGGCGCGCCGGCTGCGCGGTGATTTCGAGAAGCTGGTGAAGCGGACGTCCAAGGACCTGGAGGCGCGTCCGAAGCAGCTGCTGGCGATGCTCGAGATGGAAGCCGAAAAACGCCTGGAGCCGATCGTGAAGCGCCTGCTCGCGCCGTCGCGCCGCGAGCTGCAGAACCTCGCGCAACGCGTGCACGAGCTGGAGCAACGGGTCGCGCAGCACGCGCATGCGGAAACGCCGGCATCACCGATGCGGCCGGCACTGCCTGCGGATGATTTCGTTGCACCTTCCGCGGGCGACTAGGGCGGTGTCCTTGCCGACCGCCTGGTACGCGCTGTCGACGGACGCAAGGCGATCACCGCGCATGGCGAGCGGGAAATGCCCGTGTTAGGGGGAACCGTTTGAGGACATTCACAGCGCGGAGGGCGCGCCACGAGAAAAGGATGTGCACGATCGCATCAACGCGATCGTCGCCTACCTCCTGTCGATTCAGGTCGCGGCGCGACCGGCGGCGCGGCCGTAGGTCAGACTCGGCACACGAAAGGCCCGGAGGTTCATATGGCAGTGAAACGGATTTTGGTGCCGATCGATTTCTCTCCTGACTCGCTGAACGCACTCACCTATGCCTGCGACTTTGCGAAGCGCTTCGGTGCCGAGTTGCTGATTCTCCACGTCGTCGACCAAACGTACCTTGCCAGCACACCAGAGCTGTCGCTTGCCAACCCCAGGTTTGGGAAGCTTTTGGAGGAGCAATGGCGCGTCGCCAACACGCAGACGGAGCGCCTGGGTGCTGATCTGAAGAAGCGGCATCTGCGTTTTCGGACCTTCGTGAGGCGCGGCACGCCGTCGCAGGTGATCGTCGAGGCCGCGCAGCGCAACGCCGCCGACCTGATCATCATGTCGACGCACGGCCACACCGGCCTGGCGCACATGCTCATCGGGAGTGTGGCGGAGCGGGTGGTGCGGAGCGCCCACTGCGCCGTGCTCACCGTACGGCGTGCGGCTAAACGGCGGAAGTCGACAAAGCGACCCTAAGAGACCCTTCGAAGGAGGAAGACGATGGCGACAGCCCGCAGGACGAGTGAAGCGAAACGAATCGCGGATTTGATTCACGAGGCGGTCGACAAAGGTGCGACCACAGTGGAAGAGGTGCACAAGTCCATTGCCGATCTTCCACTCAAGGTGCTGGAGGAAATCGAGCTGCTCAAGAAGCCCGTCAAGGAGGTGAGGCGGGTACAAGATCGCTCCATCGGCGCCGTGTACGATCTGATTCGCGGGATCAATCGGCAGGTCGGAAAACTTGCCGTCGAGGCGTTGAGCGGTCGGCGAGCGGCGGCTCGAACGCGCAAGTCACGCGCGAAACCGTAATCAGCGCCGCGCAACGCGCCATCAGTCCGTTTGGGTAGGGCAGCGAGAAGGCAACCGCTCGTGGGGCGATACCTGTCCGCGCGCTCGTCACCAGTCGGCCTTGAAAGTTCGCAGCGACCCAACGGAGAGCGGGCCATAGAAGAGACGCGGGCTGCAGGCCCTAGAGATCCGGGAAGGCATTGACGCGGTTCAGCCACCCATTCAGAAATTTCGCGAGCGACGGCTGGCTTGCTGCCAGGCCCCGGTAATAGTCAATACGCCCCTGCTTGTAGTGCCGGTACACGTCTCTTTGATCGAGATCCTGCAGCGCCTGTATGGTGGCTGGGCCGATGCCGCCGTCCACTACGATGTGTGCGCCCGCCTCATTCATGACGCTCTGCAAGAGCTTGGTGGCGTGGCCTCCCGCATTGACGTAGAAGTCGAAGACAATGTTGGCCAACTCCTGCAGGGTGATGTCGTCACCCCTGACCTTGTCCCAATAGAGCGCCTTGTAGATTTTGCCGGCTTGTTCGTCTGTGAGGGCTTTCAGATTGTCCAAAGCGGGTTCGATTCCGAGTACACCCCTGGCGCAGCCTGAAAACGTCTTCATGGTGATTCCCTTGTTGGTGGCGCCACCGGGATCGTCCGGGTCGTCCACGAAGCCGCCTTCGAAGCCGAGCAGAGTGGAGAAGAATGCGTTGAAGTTGGCCATGATCACACCTCCAGGTTTGTCAGTTCGACACGACGGACATGAACCTCGAAACCAGCCGCCCGCCAGCAGCCCTGCGTCTTATCTACTGCTCGCTCCCGGTTCGTCGCGAGCTAGCAGCCTGCCGGACTTGGCAGTGGCTAGCGACCAATCCTGTCCTGAGGCTCCCCGAAGGGGGAAGCAGTCCATAGACGAGACGCGGACCGCAGGTCCTAGCGAGGCGGCGCCTTCGCGCCTTTTAATAGTTGCAGTTGCCGGGATTCCGTCAGGTCGGCCAGCACGCTCGTCCTGATGAGGGGAGCCAAGCTCCCGCCCCGGGCGGAGTCGGCTTGGAAGTCCGCTTCGGCATCCCGAAACTTGAGCCACGCCACCTGCGCAGACCGGAGCTTCGCCTGGCCGGTGCGGTCGAGCTTGCTCAGGAGCGCGCGATAAGCCGCCGTCATCGCGGCGTCGGCCTGCTTGTAGCGAGACAGCTCGCACTCCCGCATGGCGGCGGTCGTCTGCGCGTGTTCGCATTGAGCGCTGCGCACCGCGTCCGGCGCTTGGCTCGAGCTGGCGCCCGGCGCTGGCGAACCCAAGCACAGCAACGCCAGTAACGGCATCGCTCGTATGGATGGCTGATTTATCATAAGCCCCGCTATCTGACGCGATCATGCGACCTCTGTAACGGTACGGACCGGCGGCTCCACTGTGTACCCTTGTGTGCCTATGGCGATCCCGTCATTTTGAGGTTTCACAGTCGGCTTGTATTGAAACAGCTGAGTGTCGTCAAGCCATTGATCGTATGCACTGGTCATTGGCCCGTAAGCCACGGGATCAGGCTTCACCAAAGGTACCTGCACCGGTGTCACGCGGCGCAACGGCCGCAGGAGGGAATGGGTGCGTTCGCGTTTACTCGGCGTCGGGTTCGTCCAACGCGCCGTACTGTTCGAGCTTGCGGTAGAGGGTCTTGCGCCCGATGCCCAGGACTTGCGCCGCCAGGGTCTTGTTGTCACCAACGGCTTCGACGACGCGCAGGATGTAGCGCCGCTCGACCTCTTCGAGCGGCACCAGCTCGGAGGGGTCATCGCTGGCCACGATGACATGCGAGGGGCGGTAGGCGCGGATTTTTTCGGGCAAGTCGTCGACAGTGATCTCCTCGTACTGCGTCAAGGCGACGGCCCTTTCCATGCAATTGCGCAGCTCACGGACGTTTCCCGGCCACATGTATCCCATGAGACGCTCGGCGGCCGCGGGTGAAAGGCCGGTTACGCGTTTGCCGGCCGACATCGCGAAGTGCACGAGGAAGTTCTGCGCCAGCAGGAGAATATCGCTGCCGCGAACGCGCAACGGCGGCATCGCGATATGGATCACGTTGATGCGGAAGAAGAGATCCTCACGAAAGCGGCCGTCTTCGATCGCCGACTCGAGGTCGCGGTTGGTGGTGGCGATGACCCGGATGTCGAAAGCCACCTCCTGGTCGCCGCCCACCGGACGCACGACGCGCTCTTGCAGCGCGCGCAGCAGCTTCGGCTGCAAGGCCAGCGGCATATCGCCGATTTCATCGAGCAGCAGGGTGCCCCCACTGGCTTGCACCAACAGCCCGGTACGCGCCGCGCGCGCGTCGGTGAAAGCCCCACGGGCATGGCCGAAGAGCTCGCTCTCCAGGAGCGCTTCGGGCATGGCGGCACAGTTGATCGCGACAAACGGTCCCTGACTACGGCGGCTGCGCCGGTGCAGCGCCTGCGCCACGACTTCCTTGCCGGTGCCGCTCTCGCCCGTGATGAGGACGGAGGTGTCCGTTTCCACGACCCGATCGAGCAGCGTCTGCACCTTGCGCATCGCTTCGCTCGTCCCCAGCACCTCCTCGAAGCGCCGGCCCTCGGCGATTTGCTCGCGTAACCGCTTGACCTCCTCGCGCAACGCCCGGTGCTGGACGGCACGCTCCAACGCCAGCGCCAGGGCGTCGATCTTTACGGGCTTGGTCACAAAATCGTAGGCGCCGGCGCGGATCGCCTCGACCGCCGTCTCGAAACTGCCGAACGCGGTGATCACGATGACCGGCACGTCGGGACGATTCGCGACCACGCGCTCGCACAGCTCCAGGCCATTCATGCCGCGCATGTTGACGTCGGTCAGCACCACGTCGACTTCGGCGGCGCCGAGTTGCTCGATTGCCTCCGCCGCCGAGGTCGTCCATCGAGTCTCGAACCCCTTCGGTGTCAGGCTGGCCTCGAGCGTCTCGCACATGCTGCGCTCGTCGTCGACGATGAGAATGCGACCCTTCACGATGCCACCTTGACCTCCGGTATACTCGATTCTGCCGTCTCTGGAAGAAAGATCACGAAACGGCTTCCTTTGCCAACCGTGCTCTCCACCGTGATCCAGCCGCCATGCTCGGCAACGATGCCGTGCGCGACTGCGAGCCCGAGGCCGGTGCCCTCACCGACGGCCTTGGTCGTAAAGAACGGCTCGAAAATGTGCGCCATCTGCTCGGTTGGGATACCCTTCCCTGCATCCTCGACGCTGATGAATAGAAAGGTGCTTTCGGTGCCCGACGCGCCGGGTGGGCGCGCCGACTGCCGGCCGATACCGACGCGCAAATCGCCGCCGTCCGGCATTGCCTGAATGGCGTTGAGCGCCACGTTCGTCAGGGCCTGCTGCAGCTGATTCTGATCCACGTAGGCGAGCAGCGGGGCAACGCTCGCCGCGCAATGCACGGCCACGTGCGCGCGCTCCGCCACCGAGGAGAGCAGATCGAGCGTCCGCGCCACGATGTGCTGGAGGCTGGCCAGTCCCAACTTCACGGACCGGCGTCGCGAGAAATCGAGCAGCTGTTGGATGATCTCGGTCATGCGGTCGGCCTGCTCGATGATGATGTTGGCGTTGGTCACCACGCCGGCACGCGGAATCTCAGTGGAAGAGATGAGCTGCGCGCGCGCGGAGACCACGCTCAGCGGTGTGCCGAGCTCGTGGGCGACGCCGGCAGCCAGCTGCCCCACGGTGGCCAGGCGATCCGTATGGCGCAGCTGCTCCACGGCGGCCACGCGCGCCTCGGTCGCGGCGATGATGTGGCGATTGGCCTCCGCGAGATGGTCGCACATGGTGTTGAGGTCGTGCGCCAGGTCGCCGATTTCGTCGTGCTGCCGCAGCTGCAGCGGTCCCGAGAAGTCGCCATCGCCGGCGCGGCGCGCCTTGTCGCGCAGCCGTTGGATCGGTCGTCCCACGAGCCAGAATTCGAGGCCCGTGGCAATCAGACCGCACACGAGGGCGACCGCACAGGTCGCGATGACGATCGCCAGGCGGCTCATCCGGATAAACCGTTGCTGGCGCGCGGAGGACTCGCGCACTTCCACCGCCGCCGGCCGCGTCCCACCGATCGAGATGGGAACGTAGCTTACGCTCCACTCGTCGTCGGTCGGGTCCGTGCGCACCACGTGGACCGTATCGCCGGCGAACAGTGCGCGGAACTCGTCGTCGGAGAGCGCCGGGCGTTGCGCGTCGCCCACGGGCGCATACAGCGACACGACGCGCACGCCGACGTCGGGATCTGCCCGTGCCACCAGCTCCCGCAAGCGGGCTTCGCCTTCGAGCTGCCAGATCTCCTCGAAGGTCAGACGCATCACGTGACCCAGATGGCTCACCCGCTCGACGTCGGCCTCATACAACACCACCTCCTGTCGGATCTGCAGATACGCGTAACCGGCCATGACCACGAAGATGCCGAAGACCAGGGCCGCCGTGAGCTTGACTGCGAGTTTCATCCCTTCTCCCTGTGACCCCGGGGCCACTGCGATGAACGCACGCATTGTGCCACGAGGGACCGATCCGCTACCAGCCTGCAACACGGCTGCGCGCCTCCCTCCGGCGCGATCCAGGCGCCGTAGCGATTCGACTCGCGTGTCGGAATGGCTCAGGCCTGGAGTCCGGAACCGAATCGAGCCTCGCGCGGGCTCGGCGCCGGTGCTGATGCATTCTGACCCGCGTGCAACCCGGCGCCTTTGCTCGTGTCTCCTGCCGCAACGCGCTGGCATCCGGGGTGCACACGCACAAGACGAACAAATTCTGATGCAGTCGAACATGGAGGCAAGGATGACGCGTGTAGAGATGCACGATCTCAGTGTTGAACTCGTCCGACAGGCTCTCGCTCGATGCGGCTTTCGCGTCCAGCATGGCGGCCGGCGTGGCGGAGCGGCCGCGGCAAAGGGCCGCTTCGATCTCATTGTGGAGGATTTGACGGTCGCCGTGCGCGTGGCCAAGCGCTCGACGTTTCCGTGGAGCGTCCTGGTCGCTGGCAAGCGCTACAACTATCGCTACCACGGCCATCGCTGGAATCTGCATTCGCACGGCCGGACCAAATTGCGTCCAGACGTCTGGGTCTTCGTCGCGGCGACCAAGCCGGCGCGGTTCTTCGTGGTGCTGGGGCGTCGCGTTCGCGGCTTCTACACCCTGACGTTGCGTGAACCGAGCAAGACCTGGCTGTTGGAGTGTGAGGACCGCTGGGAGACGATCCGCGAGCTGCTGGCGGGGCGCCACACCAAGGCGGCGTGACGGTGGGTCGGCTGCTGGTTGTTGCCGAGAATCCGTTCAAGAGCTGGACGATGGATGCCGCGCCCAAACAACACTGTGATGCGCCCGCGCCGCGGACCGTCGACGCCGGGCGCGGCGAGGGCGTGCGCGACCTGATGCGTGCCATTCTGTTGGACGCCATCATGTGCCTGCATTCCCGCTGCGGCCCCGAAAAGCAACGCCAGCAACTCGCGCGCGATGCGCGGCACTGGATGGTGTCGACCGCCCAGACGTGGCCCTTTTCGTTTGAGAACATCTGCGATGTGTTGGGGATCAGTGCATCCTATCTGCGTGCGCTGCTGCTGGTCCCTCGCGAACCGCTGGCGAGCGCACGGCCAGGCGACCCCCGCGCCCTCGAGGATATCGTGCACCGTCTGAGCACTGTGCGCATGCGGGGCAACCAAAGTACGCGCGTACGCGCCAAGCGTCGGTATCAAAGGAGGAAGACAAATGGCCTTTGAAACGAGTGGGAACAATGGATGGGTATGTACTGGAGCCGCTGGCATGTGCGCTGATCATGCCGACAGCGATTTGGACTCAATCTTCTCGAATTGGCAGTATCTGGCCGCCGTCGCCTGGCGCGGCTATCAAATGTTGGGCTGCGGCACGGTGGTCGTCAATGTGTCCGACGAGGTTGCCGAGGTGTCCTACGCTGGCGGGACGCTCCCGGAAAACTACACCCGGCTCATCGAACGCTACGATCCATTCGAACAGCTGGTCGTTGTCGTCCGCCACACCAGCGGCGAGCACCTCTATCTGCTGACCGGGCAACCGTCACCACCCGAATGCGCCGAGACACGAGACGTCTCCCCGATGAACAGTGCCAACGTATATCTCCCGTGCAGCAATATGCTGCAATGAACCGCGCAGTCTCAGACCTCCTGAGCCCGAGGAATCTGCGATGAGCCCAAGATCTTTCACCACGAAGAACGCGAAGGCCACGAAGAGAGGAATCCAGGACTTTTTCCTGCATCTTCCTTCGTGAACTTCGGTGCCCTTCGGGGTTCCATTCTCCGACACGGATTAACCGCGTCCGTCAATGCGTCAGCTTGCATCGACGGGCGATAGCACGAACGACAGCACCGCAGTCCACAGCGCTTCGAATTTCTCGTGCGTGAATCCGCTGCGGGTCGTGAGCCAGTCGAAATGCGGCGGCTGATGCGATGGATCGCTGAAGTGGCCGATGACGTCGAGGTGGTCGGCTTGCACGGCTTGGATGACCGTACCCCACACCTGGGCGCGCGTCGGGACGATGCCGTCGTTGGCCTTCGCGTTTGGGAGCCCACCATAGGCGCGGCGTAGCAGCTGTGCGGCCGCTGCGTCGAGCCGCGGCACGCGCCCCGCTGGCATCCGCGCCGCGAGGTGGTAGAGGGCGTGATAGATGGTGTGGCTCGCTTGCGCCGTGACATCGAACCCGGTCGCCAATGTCGAGATCATGCCCGGTTGCCTGGAACGGGTAACCACTGATCCATAGCGCACGCTGGAGCGGTTGCTGACGGTGGCATTGAAGACGTCCATGCCCGCCGGGGTCAGCTGCACCAGCAGGGCTTGATCCTTGGCGACTTCGGCGAGCAGCCGCTCGACGGCGTGCCGTCGGCCCACCGAAAAATCTGCGAGCAGCCGCTGGAACAGCTCGTCGAGCAGGTTCGGGTTAATGCCGAGTCTGTCCAAGCCGGTGAAGATGTTGGCCAGCTGCAGCAACACGTTGAGCGGCAGGCTGCCGAAACGCAGCACATAGGTGGTGCTCACCGACAGCAGCTCGAGCAGTTGTTGGCCGCGCAGGCCCGCCAGGAACGCAGCCAGAGGACTGCCGTAGTGCGGCGTGGAAACCGTGACCACGGTGCGCACCCGTTGCGCGCCGCGCTCGACGTCGATGTCGGTTGGCAGCACAACGTTTGGTGTGACCACCAAACGTGCGTCCAGACCGCCGCTGGAATGACCAATCAGATGAATGCTGCCGCGCTGGCGCCGCTCCGCGGCGATGGCCTCGACGACGCGCACCGCGCGCGTCGGCAGCGACGATGTCGGTGGCGTCTTGATGACGTCGACCGTGACATCGACCCCGAGCGCCGCAGCGCGTTGGATGAGGAACTGGCGGACGTGCAGGAAATAGCGCAGCCGCCCGACGTTGGCGAAGCCGAAGAATCCGGGGATCAGGTAGATGCGGTGTCGCATGTGCGTGCAGCCACGATGTGCACCACGCGCGGTTGCTGGTGCGTGTCTGCGTTGTGAACCAGTCAGTCCGGAGATGCAACCGCGGGATTGCCCAGCCCTCGCCGTAGGCGCGGTTTGACTTCCGAAGTTGAAAGGGATTTTCGAATTGTGACAGCTCGGGGGCAATGCATGTGGAGATGGTGCGCTGCGTTGATGTGGATACTCCTCCGCGCCGTTCTGGCCAGCGCGGGAGAGAGTGTGGAGCTACCCGAAGTTGTGGTCACCGGCGCGCGCAACCAGACGCGTCTGGAAGATGCCTCGACCTCGGTGACCATCGTCGACGGTGGCGAGATCGTCCAGCGCGATCAGGATAACGTGTCCGATGCGGTGCGGGGGACACCAGGAGTGGACGTGACCGAGTACGGCTCTCCTGGCGCGAGCACATTCGTGACTTCGCGCTGACGACCATTGGCGCCGAGTATGCGGAGCAATGGGCGGAGTTCATCGAGTTCCCCGCAGCAGACGATAGCGAACAAACCTCCGACGTGCGCGCGAACCGCAACATCGTCGGCGTCTACGGACAGGAGCGCATCGATCTGATCGACGACACCCTGAGCACCGTCGTCGGTCTGCGATACAGCTACTTCGAGGGCTTCGGGAACCACGTGACCGCATCCGCCTCCAGCGCATACAGCTTTCAACCCACGCGGACGCGGTTGCGTGTCGGCTACAACGAGGGCTTTCGTCCGCCCGCGTTCGATGAGCTGTTCGGGGTTCTGGGCACATCGACGCTGCAGCCGGAGTCGAGCTATGAGATCGACGCCGGTGTGACGCAAGACATCGTGCCCGCCGTGGTGACCTTTGCGCCGACCTATTTCTTCCGGAAGACGCAGAACCTGATCGAGGACATCGCCGAGCTGCCTCCGGTTGCGGGCGAGCCGGAGAACCTGTTCGTGCACAATGTCGGGACCGTCACCGCGCAAGGAGTGGAGCTGGCCCTGGGGGTCCATCCCACCGGCTGGCTGACGCTGACGAGCGACTACACGTATCTCAACACCTTGACCACAGAGGCACTCCTCAACCGCCCGCGGCATCGCGGCCGCGTGATCGTGGCCGGCCAGTGGGAGAATGTCCTGAAGCCCGCCGACCAGATGTCGGCCACCGCGATGGTGCAGGCGGTGGGACGCCGCGCGAGCCCGAACCCGTACGACACGGCGTCACCGTTCGCGCCGGCGCCGCTTTCCGGATACGCCCGCGTCGATCTGGCGCTCGCCTATCGCTTCGGCGGAATCTGGTCGGCGTGGTCCCTCACGGCCAGCGTGCGCAACCTGTTCAATCACAACTACTCCGAGTCCATCGGGTTCCCGGCGCCCGGAGCCAACGCGTTGGCGGGCTTTCGGTACGGGTTCTGAGGTCCATGTTGCTGGAGCTCCTGTCCGGGCGTTTCGCTCCTTGAATCTCCTTTAGCTCGTCAGGTCGATTCGCACCAACGTGGTGATGCACGTGTCACTGGTTGAGTCACCCTCGTCCTGCAGCTAGGACCATCAATAGGTATGGAACCCAAAGCCCTCGCCGCCGATTGGTACGATCGCTTCTCGCGCTACGCCGCCGATCTCTACCCCGGGCGCTACACGCAGGCGAAGTGTCTGCAACTCGCCGAACAAGCCATGGAGATCCGGCGCCTGGCCGCGGAAAAGCACTCGACCATCGTCGCGCATAACTATCTCTTTCCGGAGTTCCACGAGTTGGCGGATCAGGTGGGCGACTCGCTCGGGCTGAGCTTCTACGTCCGCGATCGTCACGCGGCGCGCGTCGACTTCGAGAGCGTCTACTTCATGGGCGCCACCGCGAAGATGATCACCGGCGATGCGACGCGGGTCTTCGTGCCCGACCGCCCGAGCGTGCTCGGCTGCTCGCTGGTGTTCGGCACGGATCACGAGTGGCTGGAGCACTGGAAGGCTCGCCACCCGGGCGGCATCCTGGTCACCTACGTCAACAGCGACGCGTACACCAAGTCGATCAGCGATTTCATTTCGACCTCGCGGAACACCGACAAGATCATCGTCCACGCCGTGAAGACTTTTCCGGGAAAGCCGATCCTGGTATTGCCCGACAAGTTCCTTGGGCTGGTCATGAAACAGCACGCCCTGGAAACCCTCGAACAGGAGGGCATCCCGATCGATCCGGATCTGATCGAGGTGTACACCCACAGCAAGGGCGAGTGGACCGCGTGCTGCTACGTGCACGAGAAAATCGGTGATCGCGGCGTCGAGATGATGATGGACGAGCATCCCGACGCGGAATTGATGATTCACCCGGAGTGCGGCTGCGCGTCTTCATGCCTCTACAAGCTGCATGCCGGTGTCATCCCGCGCGGGAAGGCCTATTTCCTGTCAACCGAGGGGATGGTTGAGCACGCGCGGCGCTCGGCGACGCAGAAATTCATCGTGGCCACCGAGACGGGAATGATCTACCGCCTGCGCAAGGAATGCCCGCAGAAGACTTTCCTGCCAGTCTCGGTCGACGCCGAGTGCCGCTACATGAAGGCGAACAGCTTCGACAAGCTCCTGGCGTCGCTGCGCGCCGACCGCATCGAGGTGGTGCTGTGCGACGATTGCTGCGATCCGAAGCGGCCGCACGAGGACGAACGCGTCATTCATATCCAACGCTCGGTTGCCGCTCGGGCGCGCACCGGCATCGAGCGCATGCTCAGCGTCAAATAGGCCTGCGAGGCCTGCGGCCGGCGGCGCTTCTATGGCCCGCTCCCCGTTGGGTCGCTGCGGGCTTGCTAGCTCGACAAAACGCGGCTTTCCTTGCACCCTTCCGAGAAGCGGCAGGAAGGGGCGGCTGAAACGGGTCTCATGCCGGGCAGTTGAGCAGTGCGTTGTTGACGGCGGCGATGATCTCGTTGACGACGATCTCGCCGTCACCATCCGCGTCGCCGGGTCGGCACGCCGAGAGCGGGGTGGTGCCGAGGTCGATGTTCACCATCGTGATGAGTTCGTCCACGGTGACCTCTCCATTCCCGTCACAGTCGCCGACGCAGGTGATGGTCGGGGTGGGCGTTGGACTCGGTTGAGCGGCTACGGATTGCACGGCCGCCAAGGCATCCAGGACACCGTAACCGGAATCGCGATCGAATCCCGGCGCTTCGATATCCAACGCGGTTGTGGTGAGCGCGGTCTGGACCTGCGAAGCGGTCAGTGAAAGGTTTGCAGACTTGGTGAGGGCCGCGATCGCCGCCGCATGTGCGGCAGCTGCTGAGGTGCCGAAGAACGGATTGAATCCCGGCGTCGATACCGACACGCCATCGGCCGCCGCAACGTCGGGCTTCTGGCGCACCGTTCCTCCCGTGGCGAGCAGGTTCCCCGGAGTGATCGGGGTGCCGTCTGCTTCATAGAAGATCCGTCGCGGGCCGTCAGAGCTGAATGTCTCAACCGGATTCGCCGCGCCGCCCGTGAACGGCGCGGTGAATCCAGCTGCACTGACGGCAGCGACGCTGACCGCGCTTGCTGCGGCAGGATGTCCGTAGATTTCCCCCGCCGTCTGCACCGCGAGGCCGCCGCCATTCGTATCGAGGTGGAGGTAGCGGGCGGCTCCCGAGAAGCGTCCGATCACCAGTTGCAGCCCCCGTGTGGTCTGGAATCCGCTGGTGTCGATGCCTTCGAAGGGGTCGCCACTGCCATCTTGTGAATCGGTCGACGCCGCCAGGACAGCCGTCCCCGCGGCGTTGAGCAGATACATGTCATAGTCATTGCCCGAGGCGCCGAATGCATCCGACCATTGCAGCATCACAAAACCGCCAGGGTTCAATTGCGCGGTAATCGCATCGCTGAGGTTGCCGGCGCCAAAATCATGCAAGGTTTCGCTCCCACCTTGGATTTGTACCGTCGTCGACGAGGCGACGAAATTCCCTTCCCACGTTCCCGACGTGCCGTCATCCGCATTGCCGGCGTTCCCCGCTGCCGACACGTAGACCGCGCCGTCCGCCGTGACTGCATTGACGGCTTGAGCGATCACACCGTCCTGAAAGACCGGTTCGTCGAGGTAGCTGATGTCGTCGGCAATGATGTCGCAGCCCGCGGCGCGCAGCGCTTGGATGCTGGCTGCCATGGCCGCGTCGCCGCCGTTGGAGGTGGCGAAGAACAGCGACGCTCCCGGTGCCAGGTCCGAGATGATTTCGAGCAACGCCGTGCCCTCACCCGCGCAGGGGGAGGTGCCGGTTGGGGGGCAGGTGTTGACCCCGCTCAGCCCGGGAAGCACGGTCACCGGTCCCACGTCTCCGGTTGCTTGCTCCGTGGCCAAGAAGTCGACGCTATCTGAAACCACTCCGACCTTGACCCCGCTGCCGTCGATCCCGAGCAGGGAACGCGCTTGGTTGGCCCGATGCGCGACGTCGCCCTCCGAGGTCGTCAACTTGCGGTGCATGGGCTCGGCTGCCCGGCGGATCGACCGTACGTCGGGCAACCCCGCCAACATTTCGATGGCTGCGATGGGGAGCCAGGCGCGGATCGCCCCGTATCCCGGAGCGCTGAAGACAACGGCTCCGCCCAGTTGACCAATTGCGCCGACGACCGCGGCGCTGGCAGCGGCTGAAATGTCGACCAGCACGCGGTTGTCCGCATCGGCTCGCAGATTCACGCGCAACGAGGCCACGCCGCGAGCGATCGGCTCGCCGCGCTGTTGCTTTGCCGCGTAGAGCAGATGCGAGCCGATCTTGTGCTGGGCGGCGGTTCGTGCCGCCTTTTCTTCGGAAAGCGCCTGGATCTGTCGCAACGCGGCGTCACTGATGGATTGAGCGCGACCAACCTGGGACGACAGTAGGATCGCCGCGGCAACGAGCATGGGGCATGCGGCTACTGCGCGCGAAGCTGAACGCCGCCGCCCGCAGCGGTGATACTTGCCAGTGTCGCCTCGTCCCCGCAGCGATTGCATGCACACACCGTCCTCTCGGATCTCCGATGATGACAGCCGGATCACGACCATAACGGAGCGACATCGGGCGTGGTTGACCGCGTCCCGACCTTCTTCGGATCAACCTCCGAATGTTCGTACCCGAGCAAAGGCTGCAGCGTCTCGGACGCTACAGCCGGCGGTCACTGTGTATCGTCGGACCCGCTGCGTCAATCCTCGTTCGCTGCGAGCGATTCTACATGAGGTGCGCACACCCAGACCGTGGCAGAACGTACCGTCGTCTACCTCATCTGCGCTCTCCGCCGCCGAATGGCTCGAAAAGCTTTGTGCGATCGGTGCTCTCCTATGAGCCCTTCCCGCCGCGCTGGCGCCGAGCGTACTCGGCCAATTGGCGTTGTGCGGCATCGAACGCGTCGCGGATTGCCACAAAGACATCCTCGTGGGCGTGATGCTGCGCCGGTTCGCGACTCGCGACCAGCTCCGATCCCGGAACGGTCAGATCGATGCGCACGTGAAAGAGCTTTCCTTGGTGATGCCGCCCGTGCGGCGCCTCGATCACCACCCGGCACCCGTTGATACGGTCGTAGTAGCGCTCGAGTTTGTCAGCACGCTCACGGATCTTGGCTTCCACCGCCGCGGATGGTGGAATATCGCGAAAACTGATCTGCAGGGGTAGCTGCATAACTCAACTCCTCTCGCGTTCGCTCTCGGCCACGCCGAGCCGTCGGGTCAGGTGCAACTCGTCACGGCACCTCGCGCTGCGGCCTTTGTTGCAGGTGACCGCTCGCAGCACCCTTGGTCGTCCCCACACTCTGCTGTGAGCAAGCGGCCGGCCAAACACTGGACAGCAACGTGATGCGTTGCCGCTTCCTTGCCCGTTCCCGGCGCTGCGAAGGACTACCGCCTTGGTTCGCAGCCCAAAAAGTTCCGCTCCTGGCGCGGCGCTGCGTGTCTCTGTGGCCAGCGTGGCGGATGGATTGCTCTTGGTCCGCGCGAAAACGGAGCGCGTGCGACTGGCAACTCGAAGGAGGCAGCAATGACACCGAAACTAGAGATGGCAGGCAACGGGAAGAAGGCGGAAGCGGCGGCCAAACCGATCGGGGTGCCTGTGAAGCCGCCAGGGCTGGAGGCGCGGCGCTGGCCACTGATGGCGCTGCGCTTGCCGCTGTGGGAGCGCGATCTCGATCGCTGGCTCGAAGAAGTCCGCCGCCGGCTGCGCTTGCGGAGTCTCTGGGGTGCCGAGCGTTGGTGGCCAAACGAAGTCGAGGTGCAAGTACCGGCACTGGATGTCTATGAGACGGACGACGCGGTGGTGTTGAAGGCGGACATGCCCGGCCTTTCGAAAGATCAGATCGAGGTGAACCTCGCGGACTCCACGTTGACGGTGACCGGCGAAAAGAAGAAAGAGGCGGAGGTAAAGGTAAAGGAGGAGCACTACTATCGGAGCGAGCGCTCGTTCGGCTCGTTCTCGCGGACGGTGCACCTGCCTGCCGACGTGAAGTCGGCGGCGGCAAAAGCGACCTTCAAGAACGGTGTGCTCGAGGTGCGTCTGCCGAAGACCGATGCGGCGCGCCGCAAGGCCATCAGGGTAAAGGTCGACTGAGCGCCGTAGATCGACGGGTTGCGCAGCCAGCGGCCGGCGGCAATGCCTGCACCTAGGGAGCCGCGGTGGCGCGCTCGTCACCGCCGCGCAGGCGCTGCCGAGCCATAGCAAGCAGCTGGATCACTTCTTCATCGCGCGTCTGCCCGAAGTCGGCATAGAATTGTCCGACGGCGTGAAAGAACGTGGGAGTGAGTAGGCACACGACGTCGTCGACCTCGTCGCGCAGGGCTTCAACCGTCTCTGGCGCCGCAACCGGGACCGCCAGCACGAGGCGCTTCGGGTAGCGCCGGCGCACGCCACGTAGCGCCGCACGCATCGATGCCCCGGTGGCAATCCCGTCGTCGACGACGATCACCGTGCGCCCATCGATCGGCTCGGCTGCGTGGCCGCTTCGGTAGCACGCTTGGCGCCGCTGAATTTCATGCGTTTCCAGCGCGACCTCACCTCGCAGGTACTGGTCCGAAACCTGCAGCGCCCGCATGACGTCACGGTTCAGCACACTTTGCGGGTGATCCCCATCGGCCACTGCGCCAATGGCCAGCTCGGGCTCGCCGGGCGCTCCGAGCTTGCGCACGACGACGATGTCCAACGGCGCATCGAGCGCGAGCGCGATTTCAAAGGCGACAGGAACGCCGCCGCGTGGCAGCGCCAGAACGACCGGCTGCGTGGCTCGGTAGGGAAAGAGGCGCGCCGCCAATTGTCGTCCGGCATCTCTACGGTCCTTGTACATTTTGAGACCTCCTTCCGCGCGCTTCACCAAGTAGCGTGCGAGCCACTCGCTGGCCAACGAGGCAACCTTCTTCAAGGCTCCTGGCTCTTCGCAGAGATGGCTCGCACCGGGCACAAATGACGAGTTGTCGTGCGCACCTCCGTTGCTCGTACGCCTGCTCGTTCAAGCCGATGACGACCGCATCGACGCTGCCGACAATGAGCAGGGTGGGCGCCGGCACCCGCGCATTGTGATCCGTCAATGCGGCGGTCAGGTTCGCTGTGTCCATCGGACACCTCGCTTGTCACTCCCGTGTGAGGAGTATGCAACCTGGGCGCCATCAGTGTGATGCTGAAAACGTGGCGCTCGCCGGATCTTTGACGCGCGCGCTTCTCACCCTTGCAAGTCTGGACAGCGTGTCGTCGAAGGAACGTGAACACCAAACTGGCCGGCTGGATCACGACGTGACATCGGAACGCGACGCACGCCATGTGCAACGAAGAGCCGACTTGGGTTACGCCGCCACCGAGGCACGCGTGCTCGCCTGCCACGGTGGCGTCTGATGGAGCGCCAGCAGCGTGCGTTCGATGGCCTCTCGCGTGCCCCAATCGCTCCAGGAGACATCGTCGACACGGAGGACCATCAGATGTTGGGGAATATGCGCGAGCACGGCGCTGGAGAAGTTCCAGCGCGACAACGTTCGATAGAAGTCGGTGAGCGCGTGGGTCGCTACGTCTCGCAGGCGCGCATATTCCTCCGGAACCGTGAGCTCAATGAGCGCCAGCATGCGTCGCACTTGAAAGACCATCACGAACGAGTTCCACAGCCCGCCCGAGCTGAGCAGCTGGCTGGCCAACTCGTAGCTCGGTTTCTCGGCGAACGCCTCCACATGGTAGGCAGTATCTTCCGACCGGCCGCTCCACATGCGGTGCGACGGTTTGACGTAGCCGTAACCCGTGTCGGGATGGTCGGGACGAATGCCCAGCAGCGCGACCTTGTCGGGAAACCGTTGCACCATGCGGACCGCGCGTGAGATATGGGCCGCAAAGGCACGGTCGTCACTGACGTAGTGATCGCTGGGCATGACGATGACGATGGTCTGAGGATCCTTTTGGGCCAGTTGCTGGAGCGCGAACATGAGCCCCGGGCCGTTGTCGCGGTTGCAGGGTTGAACCAGTACGTTCTCGACCGGCACGCTGCCGAGTTGGTCGCGGCCAATGGCGAGGTGATCGTTGTTGACAACGATCAGGATCCGCCGCGACGGGGTGACATGCCGCGCCCGATCGAGCGTGGCTTCCAGCAGCGAGCGCTCACCCAGCAGCCGGCAATACTGCTTGGGGATTGGCGCGCCGGCGATCTGGCGTGTCAGCTCTTGTAGTCGCGTACCGTCGCCGCCGGCGAGAACGAGCGTCCAGGGGTTCGGTGATGTCGCTCCAGGCATACGGGTTCTCCTGTTACATCGGTTGCCCTGACTGAGATTCCGCTGAAGGGGCGGGGTTTCGCGCCGCCTAAAGCAATCTGCAGGCCTGTTGCTCAATTTGGCTGGACACTTGTCCCTGCAGTCGGAAGCGGTGCCGCGGTTCCGCATTGTGGGAAGAATGCATGGACACCCTTGTTCGACTTTGAGAGACGGTGCGTCATCCTGTTGGAAGTGTCGCTCGCTGGAATCCGTCTCAGGCCCAAGAATGCTCGCTGAGAAACGCATGCCCGGTAGGTGGCTGATGTTGTTGTCCGGAAGTTGCTCTGGTGGGAGTGAGAGCCGGCCGGTCGGTTGGTTCCGGAGGATCGCGATGTCGATAGAGGATGACGTACGCCAATGCTGTGATGACATTGAGGACGTTCGCAACGACGCCGCGCGCGTGAGAATGGCTGGTGCCGAGGATGCCAAGCAGCATTTCGCCAAGTTCGATTCAAAGCTCGATCGATTCCTGCACGAGGCGAGGGAGGTTCGGCAAAAGATGGATGCGGGCGTTCGCGAGGGGTTGGACGGTCTCCTGACGGCGTGGCGTGACGGCCGCAATCGCCTGCGAGCTCACCTCCGGCTGATCGAAGCCGAGAACATGTTGACCTCCGCCCAGCGCCTGGCCAGAGATCAGTACTACGTTGCTGCGGAGAGCGCGCTGACAAGCGCGTTGCGGTTGGTCCAGGATTCCTCTGCGTTGCTGCCGGCGGCGGACGCGCACCTGGCCGAGTTGGTACAGAAGATCGAGCGCGCCACCCGAGAGATCGGGGAAGAAGGCCAGGCCGCGGCGGTCCGACTAGAAGGCGTCGTGGAAATCAATGAGCGTTTGCTGGCTGACCTGGAACAGTAGAGGCGGTGCAATCGTGAAACGAGTGATGGGAACTCAATTGGCGCGTCGTCTGGCGGTCGTGGTAATTCTGGCCTTCCTCGGAACAGTAAGTGTTGCCGCGGAGCCCGAGAGCCCGGGCAAGGCAACCTACACGCGTTACTGCAGTGCTTGCCATGGGCGGGAGGGCAAAGGAGACGGCGCGGTGGCGAACTGGCTGACCGCGAAGCCGACCGACTTGACGCAGCTTGCCAAGAACGCCGGCGGCGAGTTCCCGATGCTGAAAGTCATTCAATCCATTGATGGTACCGCGACCGTTCGTGCCCACGGTGATTCCGACATGCCGGTGTGGGGTGATCGCTTTCGCGCTGAGGTCGGGACGTCGTTGAATCGCCAAGCACAGGTGCGCGGCAAGATCCTGCTCATTGCCGAGTATCTGCGTTCGATTCAGGTGAAATGAAGTCCGTGACGAACTTGGCATCAACCGGTAGCCGCGTCGTGCAGATCATATGCCCATGACCTTCGCCGTACTGGAAAGTGGAGTGGCCATCGTCACTCTCCTTGCCCTGATGGAAATGCGCCACCAGCGGCGGCCGTGGCGTTCCGCGCTGATCACTGTGCTGAGCATGTTCACGGCGCTGACCGCCATGGTGGTGATGTGGCGTGGCCGGTAAAAGCGGCCCGGGTTCAGAATGGTCCGCCACTGGTTTCCTGGAGTTGCGATTCCCCGAAGAGTGGTCGTTGCAGAAATGCGTTGTGAGGCGAGGCCTCATGGGACGTCGTGCCGGTTGCGAATTGGCGAGCGGCTTGCAAAGATTCAAAACGATGATGACGATCAAGCGGATCTTGGTGCCCGTCGATCTCTCCGAGCCGTCCATTCAGGCGTTGGACTACGCCGTTGACCTCGCCGTTTTCTTCAAGGCGCAGCTCGCAATCGTGTTTGTCGCCGAGCCCCTCTACTATGCCGGCGATCTCGGCCTGTTCGTGGAGGAGCAGCAGCGTCTCGGGCGCGAGCAGCTGACGATCTTGGAGGCGCGGGTCCGCAAAGCCGGCCGCAAGTGCGAGACGATCCTGCTGCGCGGGACACCGTATCAAGCGATCTGCGACGAGGCGCGCCGCCGTAGTGCTGATCTGATCGTCATGGGCACGCATGGGCGCACCGGGTTGTCGCACTTGGTGATGGGCAGCGTGGCCGACCGGGTGGTGCGTGGCGCCCCCTGTCCGGTGCTCACGGTGCCGCCGCGCCCGACCGTGCGCCGCGCCCGCAAAGGCTAGGGCCTGCGGCCCTGCATTTGCGGGCCGATGCTCGACGTGCCTGCTTAGCTCCCGGCAATGTGAAGGCGAAGGTGGCGCCGCGCGCCTGCGCCGGTTCGGCCCAGAGCTCACCGCCGTGGGCGACGACGATGGACTGACTGATCCAAAGGCCGATCCCCAGGCCATCCGCCTTGGTCGTCGAGAACGGCTCGAAGAGGTTGGTGTTCCCTGCCGCCAATGTCCACCGCGGGCACGCGTGGATCGAACACCGCTCGAGGCCGCCGACGCTGGCGTTCTATCCGAACGTTCGCGTGACGAACCAGAACACGCCTAGCGCCAGCACCGCCGCGGAGCCCACTTCGATGATTGCCTCACGCATGCGCTCGCGCCGATGGGTGACCCACTGCAACAGCGGCCAGACCACCGCCACGATGGCGAGCTGACCGAGCTCGACCCCGATGTTGAAACCCAACAGCGCGTGCACGACGCGGTCGGCCGGCAAGCCCGCCTCTCCGAGCACCGCGGCGAACCCGCAGCCGTGCACCAGCCCGAAAATGAAGGCGATCGCCCAGCGTACCGAGCCCGTCCGCACCCGGCGTTGCAGGAGGCCAAAGTAGCAAAGCGTGAACAGCGCCAGGCCGGCCAACGTCAGCGCCGGGACCCGTCCGTGGCCGCGTGTCGCCGCCAGCGCGAGGACCGTGAGCGCGCCTGCAATGGCCGCCGGCATGCCCCAACCACGCCTGCCGAGGAGCCAGGCGTTCTCGGCTGCAACCAGGGCGATCGACAGCCCGATCAATGCTTCCACAGGTGCACGGTCGGGATGTACAAACCCGAGGACGGTCAACCCGAGTGTGATGCTGTGTGCGACCGTGAAGCCGGTGACTACCTGTGCGACCTCGCGCACGGAACTGCCGAGCAGCAGCAACGCCAGCAGGAATGCCATGTGATCGTAGCCGGTCAAAATATGCTCGATGCCGAGGGTGATGTAGCCCGCCAGCGAGGTGCCGCTGGGTTCGACCGTGTGTTGCTGCGGCGCCGTGTCTGACAGGCGCCACACGCGCTCGGCCTCGGAGAGGACGCGCTCCTGGGCATGGGTGCCGTCGCGGGTTACGCGCGCGAAGTGCAAGTGGGCGGGCGCGACGTCGAGCAGCAAGGCAGAACGAACCTGGAGGGCGCCGTCGGCGGGACAGACCGCGCGCCACTCGAAGATCACGCGCCCGGGTGGCGCGTCCAGCCGGCGCGGCCCGTCGTTCACCGCACACGGTGTCGCATCGGCCAGGAGCTGTAGCTGCTGAGTCAGGTACTTTCCGAGCAGCTGATCGAGATCCGTTCCCGCGGTGGTGGCCCAGGGGAAGCGGGTTACGTCGAGCGCCGAGAGCCGGACGGTAACGTGCGCCTCGCGGCCGCGGATGTCCCAGGTGGAATAGGAGGTGGTGCGGTCGTGGGCGGCGGCGGGGTGGGCGTGCAGCGCGAGGATGCACAACGTGAGACGCCACACGCACAATGTACGTGAAGCGGGGGCTTGGGGGCTTGCGGGCTTGCGGGCTTGAGGGCTTGGAGAACCCAGGTTTCTTCCAGGCCCCCAAGCCCCCAGGCCCCCATGCCCGCCAAGTGAAGCGCTGGCGAGCCTCATGGCAGCTGTGGCGCGACGACGACGTCGGCGCGGCTCCGCAGGTCGTCGAGGTATGCGCGCAAGGCCTGGTCGGCGCCGCGGCGGCGAAACTCGGCGATCACTTCCGGCCTGATCTCCTCGAACGATGGGGCGCTGTCAGCTTGACGCTCGACGACTTGCAGCACGTGGTAGCCGGTGTTCGAGCGCACCGGATCGCTCACACCACCCGGATCAAGCGACAGCACGGTGCGCATCGCCGTGGCGCCCAGATAGTCGGCCAGCTTGCTCACCGGCAGGAGCGTGTCGGGCAGCGGTGCGATCTCGGTATCACCGAGCGCGCGGCGCACCTGCGCGAAGTCTTCGCCGGCCCGCAGACGCCGCGTCGCCTGCTGCGCGCGCTCGAGGGCGAGCGGCGCATCGGCCGGGTTGATGACGCGGAACCAGATCTGGCGCACACGCAGGTGCCCCGGCCGCGAAAAGAAGGCACGTTGTTGATCGTAGAAGCTGTGCAGCTCGGCATCGGTGGGCTGCACGGCTTCATACTCCGCGACGATCGAGTCGATCACCGCGGCGCTCAGGTCCCGTCGCAACTTGGTGTCCTGACGCGCCAACCCGAGCTCCAATCCGCGTTGGACGAGCAGCTCCTCCTCGATCAGGCGGTCGAGGACGTTCCGCCGCGCGACCTGGTCGGCGCCGGCGCGCCGATCTTGTCCCACGCCGTTGACGACGCGCTGATACTCGTCGAGCCGAATCACCTGGCCATTGACCATGGCGATGGCGTCGCGCGGCAAAGCCTGTCCGGTGGATGCTCCAGAGCGCAGCAGCCCGATGGCGGCGGCGGCAATGCCGACCGCCGCGCCGAGGGCGAGGAGGAGCGTTGGGCGCGTGGCACGACGGTGGTTTGAAAGGCTGGGAGTCGACACGTGACTTCAATAAAACGTAAAACGTGAAACGTAAATGGAGGATGGCATGAAGTACGACGAGTGGGAACGCGCGGTTCCGGAAGCAATCAGTCGGGACTCATTGTGGAAGATGAAGGCTTATCGGTTGGCGCTCTTTGCTGCTGATCTTGGCTGGTCCGATGTAACAAAGCTCGTTCAAGACCGGCGTACGATGGGGCTGGCTGACCAGCTGTATCGTTCCTTGGGTTCGGTCGGTGCAAATCTCGCTGAAGGCTATTCTCGTGGGACTGGGAAGGATCGTGCACGTTTCTATGAATACGCCCTGGGATCGGCGCGCGAAAGTCGAGACTGGTATTTCAAGGGCCGCCACATTCTTACCGAGAAGGTTGCAAATCATCGCATGGAGTTGCTTGCCGAAATCATCCGTCTCCTGTTGGCCATGGTTCCACAGCAGCGGAACACCTTGATCCGCGAAGCTCCTGCAGCGTATCGGAGTCCAGCTACCGAAATTTTGGAAGACATCCCGCTCCCCTAATCACGCTTTACGTTTCACGTTTTACTCCCACGTAAATCGGCGACGACCAGGCGCGCTCCTCGTTCGGTGCCAGGCAGTCGTCGTCCGCCGGCGTGCGGTAGTCGCCGTAGCAGGGGTGAACTTCGATACATGCACCCTTGTCGTTGTAGGTGCAGCGCAAGCCACCCGCATTCACGGCGGGGGTGGGTTCCTGGATGGCGCGCGCGTAGTAAATGAACTCGCGCTGGCCCGCCACGAAATCCGGATCCTCGAACTCGACGGCACAGCCCGTCTGCTCCGGCGGACACTCGAAGCGCCGCCAGGGATCTTCGATCAGCGCACCCACGGGCTCACCGGGTTTGTCTTGCGGGCGGATGCGAATGATCTCGATGCGCGTAATCAAGCGCCGTTCGTCGCTGGGATTGTAGCATTCGCCGCGGCACAGCCGCTGCAGCCGCTCCGGCGTGAGCGCACTCGTGGCGTAGCTCGGGCAGCCGGGTGACTGCTTGAACGACCCGACGGCGCGTACCCGGAAATGGGGGTTTTCGCCGAGCGTGGTCTCGGCACCCATTGGCAGCGGACCGCCGGGCGCGTTCAGCAGGTCGAACCACAACAGGATGCGATCGCCGCTGGTGCCGTAGACCTCGCGCTGCTTGAGCGCCTTCCAGATCGCATCGCGGTCACGCCCCTCGGCATGTACCGCTACCAGGCCGCCGGTGAGGAAGAACGAGGCCTGGCGCTCGAAATCAACCTGCTGAAACGCCGGCCGCGTGTCGATGGTGGCGTCGAAACGTACCGATTCCCCCGGCTGTCCCGGCTGCGGGCCGAGAAGGCGTCGTTGCCAGACCTCGTCGCGGGGGCCCCCCGTCTCGGTCATGTAGCGTCGGGCGAATTCCTTGTAGCCGGTACCCGGACGGGCGCTGTGGTTGTCACTGGAGGCGATGAAGCCAAAGCGGAAACGGCGCGGCTGCGCCGGGTCGTCGAAGTTGCTGATGGCCAGCATGTATTGCACCGAGCTCGCGGGTCGGGAGTTGAAGGCCGGGTCGAAGCAGTCGGTGCACTGCCCGCAGTTCTTCCAATCCTGGATCGTGGCGCCGGAGACGGTGAGATGCCCAAGGACGCCGGCGTCGACGAAGTTCTGCTGCGCTGTGGCGACGCGGCGCGCGCACTCCGCCTTGGGAATGTCGCCGCAGTGCGCGCGAATCAGCTCTCCGGCTTGCCAGCAACACGGAGTGTACCCCTTGCTGGGCTCGGGGCAGGTCTCGTGACCGCTGGCGTCATGGTTGACCGGGCGCCAGTCGCGATACTCCTCGGAGTTGCCGTGACCGGAATACACCTCGATCAAGGTTTGCTTCTCGGGGTCGTGTTGCGCCGCGCTGAGCTGCTTGTCCCATGAAGACCCCGGTGGCGTATACAACCCCCACGTCGTGCCGTGCGGAATGACAATGGTGTCGAAGCCCCATTGTGACAGCTTCTCGAACAGCTCGCGCGGCGTCTGCGCGCGTTCATGACAGTTGGGCGGTAGGCTGCGGGTGTCGACGCCCTCCGGGCAGAGCGGCACGTCGATCAGCTCGGTCTGGTACTGCGCGAAATCGAAGTAGCGTTGCCGGTTCGACCAGTCGAGAAGCGGGACTTCCAGGCGTTGCCAGAGCGGCGGCCGCCGGCGCAGCGCGCCGACGAGCTGATCGTTGAGGGCGCTGATCGGCCGGGTCGGCACTTTGCCTTCCTCCGTGTCACGGAAGATGACGTTCTTGTGCCCGTAGTGGGTGGCGGCATCGGCGCCGACCTGGGTCCATTCCCAGCCCAGAAACGCCACGACGTCGGGATTGTGCGGATCCCCGGCGACCGCGTTGCACTGCCGGATGGCGTCCTTGGTTTCCTGCCAATGCTGCGGCGAGATCGCTTCGGCGTGATCGTTGATGCTCCAGAAGTCGAGCGCCGAGCAAAAGCGTGCGAAGTCGCAGGCGTCGGCGGGCGGGTGCGCGCCTTCGCCTTGCAGGATGGGTAGGCTGCGCAGAAACGCGTCGGCCGAAAAGGTCGTGTGCACGTGCAGATCGCCGAAGAGAATCTGCTTGTCCGGGCTGACCGCGGGTGGCGGAGCGAGCTGCCGCGATGCGTCGGCCTCGCGTGCCTGCCGTGCCGCCACCACTGCCTCGGGTAACCGCTTTCCAGTAATCGTTCCCGGTCCCTCGTGTTGCCCGCGACATCCGGTAACCACGATGCCGGCGAGCGCGATGCCACACAGATAGCGCATGGTCATGGCGTGTCGATTCTCCTTTGTCTCTGGACGCATCGTTCTGTTACCACCGACGTCAGCGGGCCGTCAGCAGATCGCCGCGAGCTGGCACCATGCCTCAATCTATTTGCACTGTCAATGCGAGAAGTGGGCGCGGCCTTGCTTCGAAGCCACCGCAGTCGCAGCGCTGCGTTTGCCAGCCGAGCGCAGTGGGGGCCATGCGCTGAGAATGTCAGCGCGGAGCGGTTTACGCGATTGCCCGTGTTCGCGTACAATGCGGCACGAGTGTTGCCCTACCTGTGTCATAGATAGGAGGCAACGATGGGAGTGATCGAGGTCATGGCAGTTGGAAATGGAATTCCCGACCTACCGCTCAGCCTAGGCGTGGCACCGGTGTTGATGCTGGCGGTCTTGGGTATGGCGGTGTTGGGCATCGTTATGGCGATTCCCCGCCGATCGGTGCCGGCACTGCGTCTGGTGCACGCCGCAAGCCGCTGAGGCTCACTCAGGTGGGGCGAAGGAGCGGGATTGAGCCGTCATGATTTTCCTTGGTCTGCTCATCGCCGTGATCCTCTTCTTCCATTTCAAGCGCCGCTTGAAGGACTCGCGCTGCCAAAAACCTGGCGTTGAGGATGCGGCGTGCTTCTCGCCGGCCGGTGCCGTCAGCTGGCACGAGGAATGGCATCGGCAATGGGCCGACAAGTTCCAACGACAGGCCGAGCGACGCCGGCGCCACTTCGAACGCCAGCTGCGCTACCTCGAGCGCCGGGCACGGCGCTTCGGCTTCTCGGTGGTGCGCGCGGCCGAGCCGAACGATGCGGCAACGGCCACCTCCACTACCGCCGGGCCCGGGCCGCTGCCCGCGGCGGAGTCTGAGATCTTGCGGCGCGCCCGCCGGCGCGCTTCCGCCGAGGTCGGCTTCTACAGTCATCTGACGAGCTACCTCGGCGTGATGGCGTTTCTGGCGCTGATCAACCTGCTGACCACCAGCTATCCGTGGTTCATGTGGCCGGCGATCGGCTGGGGGTTTGGGTTGTTCTCGCACTACATGGCGGTGTTCGGCTCGCGCCTGATGCGCGAGCGCTACTTCGAGCCGGCGGTGGAACGCGAGGTGCGACGTGAGAAAGTCGTGATGCATACCGAGAAGCAAGCCAGCATCGACGAGCTTTCCGCCACCATCGCGCACGAGATCCGCAACCCGATTGCCGCCGCCAAGAGCCTGGTGCAGCAAATGGGCGAGGACCCGACCTCGGTGGAGAATGTGCAGTACGCCGCGGTGGCCGTCGATGAGCTCGACCGGGTGGAGCGCCGCATTTCCCATCTTCTCCGCTACGCCAAGGAGGAGGAGTACATCTTCGCGCCGGTCAACATTGCCGCCGTGGTCGACTCGGCGCTGACACAGCTGCGTGCCAAGCTCGACGCCGGCAGGGTTACCGTGCAGCGCAATTACATTGTTGGCCCAACGCTGGTCGCCGATGGTGAGAAGCTCAAACAGGTCTTTGCCAACATTCTCGACAACGCCACCGATGCCCTCGAGCGCACGGCGGCCGGCCCTGCCACCGGTCTCCCCAATGGCCATGCCGACGGCCGGCGCATCGAGGTGTTCATCGACAACGGGACGCTGTCCGGCCCGCGCCGCAGCACCACGGTGCGGGTGCGCGACAACGGGTGCGGCATCCCTGCCGATCGGATCGAGCGCATCTTCAACCCCTTCTTCACCACCAAGGAAAAAGGCACCGGACTCGGCATGGCGATCTCCAAGAAAATCGTCGAGGCGCACGAAGGCTCGATCAACGTCGTCAGCGAAGCCGGTCGCGGCACCGAGTTCATCGTCACTTTGCCGCTGCCGCCGGAGTGAGGGGCAGTGACGAGTGACCGGTGACGAGTGACGAGAGAGCAAAGACCAGGAACTTCCCGGATGAAAGGCCGTATACTCGTTGTCGATGACGAAAAGGCCATGTTGCTGGCCTTGAAGGGGCTGTTGACGAGGGAAGGTTACCAGGTCGAGACGGCGTCCAGCGGTGAGGAGGCGGTGCGGCGCATCGAGACCGGCAGCTTTCATGTGGTGATCACCGATCTCAGCATGGGCGGCATGAGCGGGATGCAGCTGCTGGAACGTGCGCGTGCCGTCGATCCGGAACTGGCGGTGCTCATGATTACCGCGTACGGCTCGGAGAAGATCGCCGTGCAAGCCATGAAGCTGGGCGCGGTCGACTACATTCCGAAACCGTTCGACAATGATGAGCTACGTCTGGTGGTGCAGCGTTGCATGGAAACAGTGCTGCTGCGGCGTGACCATCGCCGCCTGCTGGAACAGGTGCAAGACGTCTTCGGCTTCGAGCAGATCATCGGCCGCAGCCCGGCGATGCGGCGGGTGTTCGAGACCATCGAGAAGGTGGCCGACACCGATGTTACAGTCTTGATCCGCGGCGAGAGCGGCACGGGAAAGGAGTTGGTGGCGAACGCGCTCCACTACCGCAGCCCGCGGCGCAGCCAGCCGCTGATCAAGATGAACTGTGCCGCGCTCAGCCGTGAGCTGGTGGAAAGCGAGCTCTTCGGCCACGAGCGCGGCGCCTTCACCGGCGCGGTGGCACGCCGCGAAGGCAAATTCGAAGCTGCCGACGGCGGCACGCTGTTCCTCGACGAGTGCGGCGACATGCCGCTGGAGACGCAGGCCAAGCTGCTGCGCGCCATCCAGGAAAAGGAGTTCGAGCGTGTTGGCGGCAACCAGCCGATCACCGTCGACGTGCGCCTGCTCGCCGCCACCAACCAGGATCTCGAAGCGGCGGTGCGCGCCGGACGCTTCCGCGAAGACCTCTATTACCGGCTGCGCGTCATCGAGCTGGTGATTCCTCCGTTGCATGAACGCCGCGAGGACATTCCGCTGCTGGTCGATCATTTCCTCACCGCGGCGGCGCAGCGCTTCCGGCGCGACCCGCGGCCGTTGACGCCGCAGGCGCTGCAGGCCTGCATCACCCATCAGTGGCGCGGCAACGTGCGCGAGCTGCGTTCCGCTGTCGAGCAGGCATTGCTGCTGGCGCCCGGGCCGGAGATTACCGAGGCCGATCTCTTCAGCCGAGCCCCGCAGGCGCCGCCGCCGGCCGCCGCCGCTGCAGCGAGCAGCCTGTCGGACTTGGAACCCCGCAGCGACCAATCCTGTCCTGAGGCTCCCCGAAGGGGGGAGCGGGCCATAGAAAGGCCGCCGCCCGCAGGGCTGTCCTTCCGCGAAGCGAAGGATCGCCTGGTCGAAGACTTCGAGCGCGAGTTCCTGCAGCAAGCGTTGCGCCGCCACGGTGGCAACATCACCAAGGCTGCGGAAGAGGTCGGCATGTACCGGCAGAATTTTCAGCAGAAGATGCGCGAGCTGGGAATCAAGAATAGTGACGAGTGATCAGTGACGAGTGACGAGCACGAGGCGCCCCGCACGTGTCATCCGTCACGGATTTGGAAGCAGTGAGCGGTGATGCGTACTGAGCTGCCGACTGGTGGGGAGGTCGGTGACGGGTCACTCGTCACTCGTCACTGGTCACTGCCTCAGCGCCGGCGCGCGCAGGTCTGCCTGGCGCTGCTCTGCCTTATCGTTTTTGCGGGCGCGTCGTACCGCTTTACCTCACTCGACCGGGCCTACTACCGCGAGGAGGTGCGCATCGGCGCCATGCCGGCGTGGCTCGCGTTGCCGGTGCCGCCGCCGGTTGGCCGCTTCGGTCCGCCGGATCCACCGTCGCCGCTGCCGCCGGTGGTGATTGTCCAGCACGGGTTCTCCGCCAGCCGGCAGGCGATGGGCTGGATCGTGCGCGGGCTGGTGCGCAACGGCTTTGCGGTGCTCGCCGCGGATTTCCGCGGCCACGGGCAGAATCCGACGTCCTTCAACTACGCCGAGCTGAGTGACGATATCGCCAACCTGATCGCGTATGCGCAGCGCCGCCCGGAAGTGGATGGACAGCACATCGCGCTGGTTGGGCATTCCATGGGTGCGCACGCCGTGTACGACTATGCGCTGCGACATGCGGACATCGACGCCGTCGTGCCGATCTCCGGCAGCGCTCCCGAGGGCAGCACGCAGCGGCCGCACAACGTGTTGCTGATCGATGCCGGCGGCGACCCGGAGCGCATTCGCTTGATGTCGCGTGCCGCGATGATTCGACTCACCGGCCGCGCCGGCGTTGCGCTCGATGTGACCGACGGCGACCTGCGCGCGGGCACGGGACGGCGTTTCGTGGAAGTGCCCCGGAACGACCATGTGACGATCTTGTTTTCCGAGACACCGGTGCGCGAGATCGTCGACTGGCTACGCGGCACCTGGAACCTGCCGCCCGCGCTGTTCCAACCGGCGCCGCCGGGACTCGTGGCCGCCGGCCTGATCGCCGTGATCGCCGGGTTGTTGGTATTCTTCCCGGTCGCCGGCTTTCTGGCCGCGGCGTTGCTGCGTGCGCGGCCGTTGCCGGGCGCACCAGAGATTGCCTCAAAACTCACAGACAACAGACTGGGAGACGACAGACAACAGACGCACGTCATTGCTCACGCCGGAGTTGGATCTGTTGTCTGTCCGTCTGCAGTCTGTTGTCCCACAGGTCTTGAGACAGCCTCATCAGCGCCCGGCGGCGTGTGGATGGTTGCGGTGGCCGTTGTGGTGGCCGGCATCGCGCTGCTTGGCGGTACGCCGCTGTCGTTCATGCCGTTCGTGGCGGGCAACGAGTTGGCGTCTTTTTTTCTGCTCGCCGGCGCGCTCTATGCCGTGTGGTTGCGCTGGCGCCGGCCGCCGGCGGCCGGCGCGGCGAGCGAGCGCTTCCGTGCCGTGCTCCTGGGGATCGTCGCGTTCGCCGTGGTCTACGCCACCTTCGGAGTGGCGGTGACCCGCTTATTCTTCAACCTCCTGCTCGATGGTCAGCGCTGCTTGTGGTTCGTCTGCGTCTCCATCCTGTTTCTGCCGCTGGGGATCGGGCTGGAGTCGGCGCTGCGTCCTGCCGGTGGGGGGCGAGCGGTGGCGCGCTCCCTCGCGGCGAAGGGGCTTCTGCTCGCCGGGCTGGCGCTGGCAATTTTCGTCTTCGGTACTTTGCCACCGGTGATTGGCCTGATGATTCCGTCGCTGGCGATCATTCTGCCGATCATCGAAGCCGTCGCGGCACGGCTCTATGCCGTCTCCGGCAGTCCCATCGCCAGCGGTGTGCTGACCGCGCTCTTCCTGGCGTGGATCCCGGCGGCGATCTTTCCGATCGGGTACTGAGAGGGAAGCTAAGGCGAAGGGGACTATAGCGGATTTAACGGATTAGTCGCTGTTTCTTGAAGCGCTCGGAGTGCGAGATGGCCTGCACCACGTTGACCTTCACCGGCACCTGAAACGGCCGCAGTTGTTCGCGGCAGTGCTGCTTGACCCGCCGCGCAACGGCCTTCGGATCTTCGTCGTGGATCAGCGAAACCTGGGCGCAGACCATATTGCCGGTGATCGGGTTCGATTCCTTGTAGACCAGCACGCCGGCAATGTTCTCGATGCCTTGAATGGCGCTTTCGACCTCGGCCGGATGGACCTTTTCACCGCCGACGTTGATGATCTCGGAGAGTCGGCCGCGGATCCGCACGTATTCGCCGTCTTGCTCGACGGCATCGCCGGTTACGAACCAGCCGTCGTCCGTGAACGGGCTGGGCGCGTTCAGGTATCCCAGCATGGCCGAACGTGACTGGATCTGCAGAATCCCGTCGACGATGCGCGTCTGGAAGCCTTCGCCGCCCACCTTCACCCAGAGCGAATCGGAGCTGCGGGATTTCGACCGCAAAATGCCGACCTCCGACAAGCCATAGGTCTGCAGCAGCTCGATACCCGGCAGCAATGCATGGATGCGCGCCAGCGTCCCTTCCGGCATCGGCTCGGTGCCGTAGGTGATCAGCTGCAGCGCACGGAGATCGTAGCGCTTGTACGCTTCACTCAAGAGCACGAGGTTCAAGAACGTTGGCGACGTCGGGAGCAGCTCGACGTGATAGCGCTCGACCGCGCGCAGCACGCCATCCGGGCTGCGGTCGGCCGTCGTCACCATGCACCCGCCGTTCGAGAGGGTGTAGAGCATGGTGTTGATGCCGCCGATGTGATCGAACATCAGGAACGCCATGGTGCGCCGCGTATGCCGGCGCTGCGTGAACTTCTCCAGGATCCCCACCATGTCGTGGACGGCGGCCTTGCTCTTGCCGGTGGAGCCCGATGAAAACAGCACGAGTCCGGGATGACGCCGCGCCCGCAGCTCCTGGTAATGTTCGTGCGTCGCCGCCGTTGGAAGGCGTGTCAGGGTTGCGTGGTCGTGCGCATCCAGCGCCGCGCGCACCTCGACTTCCGCGATCTCGAGGAACTCGTCGCGCTTGCTCTGCACCGCGGGGCTCAGGGGCACGAGGATGAACCCGGCGTCGACGAGTGCCAGGAACGCCGCCACCGCATGGGGAGAGAAATCGGCCTCCAGCGCGACCACCGAACCGGCATCTACCGCTGCGCTCTGCAGGCGTGCCTTCCAGTGTTCCACCTGCTCCAGCAGCCAACCGTAGCGGTACGTTTCGTCGTGCCAGATGATGGCTTCGGCATCGGCGTGCGCCGCGAAGCGTTCGAGAACGAAGTCCAGGTGAGCCACGGTCACACGCCTCCGAGGTAGATGACTTGCCCGGTGATGAAGTTGCTCTCCGGCCGCAGAAAGAAATCGACGACATTGGTGATGTCGCCGATCTCGGCAAAACGTGCGATGGCCTGCCGTGCGAGCAGCCGTTGCAGCCGGTCTTCACCGACGCCGCGGACCAGGTCGGTTCTGATGGGTGCGGGCCCCAGGGCGTTCACCGTGATCCCCAACGGGCCGAACTCCCGGGCCAGGATCCTCGTCAGCGTCTCGAGCGCGGCTTTCGAGGCGGCGTACACCGCCTCGCCTTCGAGGTGCAATGGCACGGCGACCGTGGTGAGATTCACGATCCGCCCGCGCTGGACCTTTTGCATCAGCTTCGCCGCTTCGCGGCAAAAGAGGAATGCGCCGGCGACGTTGGTTCGCAGCACCCGTTCGACCGTAGCCAGCGGCGTCAGCAGCGCGTGGTTCATCGAGGCAATGCCGGCGTTGTTGATCACGGCGTCGAGCCGTGCGAAGCGCTTGCGTACGGCCGAGAACAGTTCCTTGACCGCCGGCTCGTCGGCCACGTCGAGGCAAAAGTGGTGATAGCCGGCTGGCTGGGTCTCGGCTGCTTCGCGGCTACATCCGACGACGATATATCCCCGCGCGAGGTAATGCTCCGCCAATTGTCGGCCGATGCCTTTGCGTGTTCCGGTGATCACGATCACCGGCTGCTCAGTCACGGCGCTGTGCCTCGTGCGACGGTGCCTCTTGGGCCGGTGGTTCCAGCAACTCGGCGATGAAGTCGACGATGGTCTCGATAGTACGGAACGGGCTGCGCTCGCGCGCCATGGCCTCGTCGGTGACCAACGAGATCTCGGCGTCGAATCCGTCGCTGATCCCTTCTTCGACGCTGACCACGAAGTGGACCAACCCGAGCGAGTCGAAGGCCCCCTTGCGCCCGAACAGGACCGTTGTCGGCGCCTTCTCGATGGGTCCGAATTTGCCCGCTTGCGCGGCGTTCGCTTCGTCGATCGCCGCGTACACGACGTCGGTGATCTTCTGCTTGTCGACGTTCATTACGCCTCTTCTCTGAGCTCGGTCGCCCACTGCGCTTTGCCGATCGGAGGGCCGGATCATCAAGCCCGGCTGCGTTTCTCACCCCAACCCGTGCGCTACGACCAGACTATCATTTGTGTTTCGCATACGTCGCAGGTCGCGCAACGTCAAGCGCTTTCGGTGTCTGGAGAAGCGGGCGGACTGCAAGGCGGCGCAGCATGGCTCGCCACTGCACACGAGCATTTGGAGCGGCGGGGCCGCGCGCCGCGAAATCAGATCTCCGCGCGGCCGGATGCCGGCTCGGCATGCGTCGTGCGCCGGCCGAAGCGATAGCGGATCGAGACCCGCGCGACTAGCGTCCCGTTGTGCATGCGTGACATGATCATCGAAGCCTTGTTGCCGGCGCGCACGGCCGAGACCGTGCAGCGCACGCCGAGTGCGGCGAGCCGTTGGCTGGCGGCATTGACCATTGCCCACGAGCCGACCTTCTCGCCGGGAATGACGAACATCCCCGCGGTGAGCCGGGCGGGCTCGCGGATGTACGGCTTGGCGACGGCATAGAAGGGCTGATTGGGTCCGACGCTGTCCAGGTACCACACGGCCCCGACGAGGCGCTCGCCGCACTGCGCGACGGCGCTTTCCCGCCAACCGCGCGCCAGGCTGGCGCGGCGTTCCGCCAAGGGCATGCGACTCAGGGAAAAAGGCATCAGACGGGCGACGGTGTCGATGTCTTCCTCGCGCATCGGGCGTACCGTGGCGCCCTTGATCTCGACCGGGAGCGTGAACGGCTCGGCGGCGGCCTCGAGTGGGCGGATGAACACCACGTATTCCTCGGTGCCGAACAGGCGCGTCCAGATCCGCTCTGCGGTGAGCCGCGGACCTTCCTCGCGCAACGCCAGCAGGAACGAGCGGAGCAGCAGCATGGCCGGTGCCTTCAGCGCAGCAGAGCCGCAACCACGGTGAACGGACTCCGCCAAACGAGACCTGCCGCCGCCTGGGGCATGACGATCCCTCCTCTTATGTTCATCGACTGATCTGTAGTCCCGGTGGCGCGATGCAGTCAACGCCTGCGATTCTCTCGGCGTGAACTTCCGCGGATTCCCCGCTCAATGCCGCCTTCTCCGCTCTTCGCCTCGCGTTCGATCCGGGCTACACTCGAAAAAAGAGAGAGAGGAGACGCCATGAGCGAGCTTCGCTATCCAAACGAAAGCCAAGCGTATCGCGATGCGCGCGCCGATTTGCTGAAGGACGAGCAGACGCTCGTCGAGCAGACGAAAGCTTTGGCGGAAAAACGCCGCAAGCTGCCGCTCGGCGGCCAACTGAAAGAGGACTACGTGTTCCAGTGGGCCAACGACGGAAAGGTCGGACAGCGCGTGAAATTCTCAGAGCTGTTCGGCGATAAAGACTCGCTACTGCTCTACTCGTTCATGTTCGGTCCGAACTGGGACAAGCCCTGTCCCTCTTGCACGTCGCTGATGGACGGGTTCGATCGCACCTGGTACTCGGTCGCGCAGAACGCCGCCTTCGCCGCGGTTGCCAAGGCCCCTGCCGAACGCATCAACGCATGGGCGAAGGAACGCGGCTGGTTGCAGATCCCGCTGCTGTCTGGATCGCAGTCGACCTATCAGGCGGACTACAAGTGCCAGCGCGACAGCGACGACATGCAATTGCCGGTGATGCATGTCTTCACGAAGCGCGACGGCAAGATTTTTCATTTCTGGGGCACCGAGTTGACGTCGAACCACGTCGACACGGTGTGGCCGTACTGGAACCTGATGGACTTCACGCCGGAGGGCCGGCCGGATCGTCCCACGCCGCCGCAGCGGTTCAGGTCGGAGTTTCTGGAGAGGAATTATCCCGGAAACCCCAGTTAGGGAGAGTTGAAAGAAGCGCATCGTTCTGAAACCCGTGTCATCGTTGATCTCTCGCGAAGTTCGACGACGAGCAGGGAGGAACAGAAC
>Ga0265331_10000275_pt1 | contig 57151 bp, 33 predicted proteins | sample 41923metaG_FD_202088 | JGI IMG/M metagenome (GOLD analysis project Ga0265331, IMG submission 202088) | Rhizosphere microbial communities from Carex aquatilis grown in University of Washington, Seatle, WA, United States - 4-19-23 metaG | ecosystem: Host-associated > Plants > Roots > Rhizosphere... | reverse complement strand
GGCTACGGCGGGACGGGTGCAGCAGGTGCGACCGGGGCCACCGGACCGACCGGATCAACGGGCCCGAGCGGCGGTACGGGTGGCGTCGGCGGAACGGGTGCAGCAGGCGCCACCGGGGCGACCGGACCGACTGGATCAACGGGCCCGAGCGGTGGCACGGGGGGCGTCGGCGGAACGGGTGCAGCAGGTGCGACCGGGGCGACCGGACCGACCGGATCAACGGGCCCGAGCGGCGGCACGGGCGGCGTCGGCGGGACGGGTGCGGCAGGTACGACCGGGGCGACCGGACCGACTGGAGCAACCGGTCCGAGTGGCGGCACGGGTGGTACTGGCGGGACGGGCGCTACCGGTGACACTGGCGCAACCGGTCCGCAGGGCCTGGTGTGGCAAGGCGATTGGAGCGACAGCGCGGTTTACAGCAAGAACGACGCGGTGGCCTTCGCGGGCTCAAGCTACATTAGCTTGACTGACAACAACACGGGCCCGGACAATGAGCCGGACATCGACACGACCGATTGGAGCCTGCTGGCGCAGCAGGGGCAAATGGGAGATCCGGGGCCGGGTGGCCCTCCGGGCAACACCGCCACCAACGTGCAAATCCTCTTCAGCAGCGGCAGCTCAAGCCTCGGTGCCAGCCAGTTTGTCGGGAACGGCACTAGCAGCGCGACCGAGGGGGTCACCCAGCAGATCATGGCGATGGGCGGCACCGTCAGTGGCTTCCGCTGCTACGTATCGAGCGCTCCCGGAGGCTCCAATACCGTCACGTTTACGCTCCGCAAAGGCACGACGCCGGCCAACGGCGCGGATACGACCTGGACGTGTTCGATCACCGGGACGGCCAACTCCGGCACGGGGACCAACTCGGGTGGTGCGGTGACGTTCACCGCCGGCGACGTGCTCGACATCGCAACGCCGTCGAATGTTTTCAGCGCCAACCAACCGGCCAACTTCGCGCTCCGATACGGCCCGTGAGCGCGGAACCCCGCGAGTCGTAACCGCTGGCGAGCTCATCTTCCAGCCTCCTTCTCTTGAAAAGAAAGAGAAGGGGGCTGGAAGGAAATCGTTTGCAAGCTCCCAAGCCCTTCCTCCTTTCGCTTTCACCATGTGTAGTTCCGCGATATTGTACCGCGCACCTTGAGTGTGATCAGCACAGCGCGCGCCTCCGATCGTCTGCTCTCGAAACGCCGCGACTCCGTCATGGCGGCGATCCGAGCTCTGATCTCGGCGCGCTGCGCTCCGGCAACCGTCAAGCGCCGCCTCCTGGTGCTCAGCCGCCTGGCGCTCGCAGGTGGCATGCTCATCCCGCTCGTGGGTCTGTTGCCCGAGCTGCTGTACCTGAGTCCCGATCTCAACGACGATGCCTTCCATCTCGGTCTGACACGCAACACCATCGCCGCCATCCAGGGCGGCGCCAATCCGCTCGACTTCTGGGTGCCGACGTGGGTGTGCGGCTATCCGCTCTTCCATTACTACCAACCGGGACCGTATCTGCTTTTGGCCGGGCTCCATGCGCTCTTCTTCGGCGCGGTGCCACTCTTCGTCCTGTTTCGCTGCCTGCAACTGCTGGCATTGACGCTGTTCCCGCTGGCCAACTACGTGGCGCTGCGCTGGTTGCGACAGCCGCGCGAGACTGCCGGTTGGGCGGCGTTCCTCAGCTGCTTGATTGCCGCGCACGGCACCTACGGAATCGAGCTCGAGAGCTTCACGCGTACCGGCTGGGGGTTGTGGGCGCAGGCGATCGCCTTGCCGCTGCTGCCACTGGCGCTGGCCGGCGGCTGGCGCGCGGTGACCGAGGGAGGACGCACGCTCAAGTATGCCGGACTCCTGGCCGCGGCGTGTCTGACGCATATTCTCTACGGCTACATCGCCGTGCTCAGCCTCGGTCTTGCGCCGCTGATGGTGCCGGGTGTGCGACGCATGGCGCGGCGCGGCGCGCGCCTTGGCCGTCTCTCGGTGCAGTTGTTCGCGCTGATCGCGTTTTTCGTCGTGCCCCTGGCGTGGGATCTGGCGTATCACAGCAAGAGCTTGTTCGATGAAGCGGCGAAGTTCGATTCGCACGGCGCCGGGGTCATTCTCAGTTGGCTCTTTGGCGGCGTCTTGCTGGACTCCCAGCGCTTGCCGGTGCTGACGTGCCTGGCCGCCGCCGGCGCGTATCTGAGCGCGCGCCGCTGGCTGCTGCGCGGCAGCGCGGTGCACGGCTGGCTGTTGTGTGGCTTCATCTTTTGGACGTTGCTGTACTTCGGGCGGCCGACCTGGGGTGCGCTGATCGATCTGTTGCCGCTCAGCGGCGGGTTGCATCTCGAGCGCCTGTCGAACGGCGTGCACATCTTTGCGTTGTGGCTGGCGGCGGTTGCCTTGGGGCGCCTGTCGCGCTGGTGCGTGGGGATCAAGTCGCTGCTGGCGCGCGGCACGGCGACGGTGCTGTGTCTGGCGCTGCTGGCCCCGGTGGTCGTCGAGCGGGCGACGTACCTGACGCACAGCGCGCAAACCGCGGCGCTGTCCAAGCAGCTGTTCGAGCAGCAAGTCGGGGACCTGGAGCCGGCACTCCATGTGCTGCGCGCGGCGCAGGGCCGCGTCTATGCCGGCCACTCCGGCAACTGGGGGCGCAGCTACATGGTTGGCCATGTCCCGCTCTTCTATTTTCTGACCGGTGAGGCGATCACGCAGATCGCCAACGCCCCGTTCTCCTGGTCGCTGCCCACCGAAGCGCAGTTCCTCCTGCAGTGGCCGACGCCGGCGGACTACAATCTCTACGACATTCGCTATCTGCTGACCGATCAGACCCAGCCGCCTCCGGTGGGTGCGCAGTTTCTGTCGCACTTCGGACGCAACTGGCTGTATCGGCTGCCGTCGGAAGGGCCGTTCGGTCTGGTCGCGGTACCGCTCGCCATTGCGGGCGACAAGGATACCCTCAAGTACATGAACTTGAACTGGGTAAAGAGCAGCTGGCCGGGAGCGCACGCGCACGCCCGGCTGGTGTTCGGGGGAGAAGATGCCGGCTCCCTGCCGCTGCTGCGCATGACGGACGCGTTCCACTACACCACCGGCGGGGCGTCGCCGGCAGCCCGAGCGGATGCGCGCGGCACCTTCGATCCTCCCGGTGTGTTTGCGCAACCACCGCCGCGCGCGCCGCGCGGCCAGCTGCGCGACATGACCGTGTCCCAGCAATCGGCGGGGGCCACGGTCGTGCTGCAGGAGCCCGGGGTGGTGCTGTTCAAGACCACCTACCATCCCGCCTGGCGGGCATTCGTGGACGGCGCCCCGGTGCCGACGATGCAGCTGTCGCCGGGGATGATCGGCGTGCAGCTGCCGGCGGGGTTCCACAGCTTGCAGCTGTTCTACCAGCCTGGTTGGAGCAAGGCCATCATGCTGCTCGCGGGACTGGTGCTGGCGCTGGCGATGGATTGGTGGTTGCCGAAAGGCAAGAGAACGGCTGACGAACGCCGGCCAACACGACATCACGAAAGCACGAACGTTCGAAATCACGAAAGCGGAAGATGAGGACCCCTCTCGCTCTTTTTCGTGCTTTCGCCCCTTCGTGTTTTCGTCATGCGCATTCGTTTGCAGTCGGCGGCCGCGATATGGATGAAATGTTCCTTGTCAAATCCACGTCAAGGACGGTGCCGAAATGGTCAGCCGGTCGGTGACCTCCAGGATCTCCGAGCCGGCGGCGACGGCGCGGCCGGTGGCGGCGTGGCGCGCCGGCGGCGTGACGGCGCTCCTGCTCGGCGGCGCGTTCCTGGCGCATCTGGCGTTCGTGTCAGCTCCGGGATGGGAGTGGGACGTCGACAATTTCGTCAAGTGGACGAGCATCGCCATCGATCGCGGCGTGGCACACATTGCGGAGGTCATCGAGTGTATCTATCCGCCGGGATTCTTGTATTTGCTCAAGGGAACCGCGGTGCTCTGGTTACTGGTTGCCGGCGGGCCGCTGCCGGCGGTGGGGAGTTTCTGGGCCCGATTCTTGGCCAAGCTCTTCCCGGTGCTGGCCAACCTCGCCACTGCTTGGGTGCTCTATCGCCTGGCGCTCGCGCCGGCGGCGTCGCGATTTGACGCGTCGCATGTGGCGCTGCGTCGCGCGCGGGTCGTGCTCGCTGCGTATGCATTCAACCCGGCGATGCTGTTCATCAGCGCCGTGTGGGGTCAAGCGGATTCGTTGATTGCGCTGCTGTTGCTGTTAGCCGCGTGGGGGTTGGCGCGGCGCCGATTTGCATTGGGCTTTGCGTTGGCGGCGGCGGCGGTGTTGGTGAAGCCGCAGGCCGGGGTCGTGTGGCCGGCGCTGCTGTTGCTGGTGCTGCGCCTTGGCGGCCTCGAGGGGGTATTCGCGGCGGTTCGCGGCGCCTCGGTGACCGCGTTGGTCTTGCTCATTCCCTACTTTGTCGCGTACCGCATGGACGCGTTGTTGACCACGATCGGTTTTGGCGCCAATGGGCTGTTTCCGAACGCCTCGTTGAATGCGCACAACGTCTGGTGGCTCGTGTTGGGAGCGGACGCGCGCTTTCTCTCCGATTCGATGCGTTTTGGCAACGGTCTGCTGACGTACGCGGCGGTGGGTGCACTGATGTTTGCCCTGGCGACGGGGCTCATCCTCTGGCGTCTCTGGCGCGATCTCAACGGCGGGAGAGATGATGCATCGCAGGGCAGTTCGTTGCGCCGCGACCCCCTCGTGGCGGTCCTTGAGGCGTGCGCGCTGCAGATCATGGCCTTCTATCTGTTCCCAACGGAGATTCACGACCGCTACAACGTCCCGGCGCTGGGATTTCTCGCCGCGCTGTGCATCTGGAGGCCACGCATGTGGTGGCTGTACGGCACGGCTTCGTTGGCGACGCTGCTTTCGCTGGCGAGCACGCTCAACGCGAACTATCCGCAAGGAATGGGGCAGTTCGGGATGCTGATCCCCGCGGCGCTTCTGCGTCCGGATCGCGCCGAGACCCTGGTGCTCAGCGCGATCTTCCTGGCGTTGTTCGTGGTGTTGTTGCTGTGGACCGCGGACAAGCGGTTTCGGCGCACCGCCCCGGTCGCGGCCGGCGTGGCGGCACTGGCGATTGCCTTCCTGACGGTGATTCCTTTGCATGGATCGCAACAGCTGTCGCACTGGCGGCCGGTCGAGCAATCGCAAGGCTGGGGCGACGTGCACTACGACCGTAGCGTCGGCGGGAACCGGCTGTCGGTGGCCAGCTTGATCTTCCGTCACGGTATCGGCACGCATGCCGCGTCGAAGTTGACGTATCACCTCAACGGAGCGTTTCGGACCTTCGACACGTCGTTCGGGATAGACGACGAGGCGAACATCGGGCAGCGCATCCGCTTCCGTATCTGGGCGGACGGCGAGCCACGTTTCGACAGCGGCGATATGGCTGTTGGAACGCCTGGTCACGCCCGGGTGTCGGTTGCGGGCGCGAGGTTTCTCACCCTCGAAGTGCTCGACGGCGGCGACGGCATCGACCGCGATCACGCCGATTGGCTGGAGCCGGTGTTGCTACGCTGATGGGGCAGTGACGAGTCACAAGTGACGAGTGACGAGTGACGAGTAAGGACGATCAGGTTTGCTCCTCGTTCCCAGGCAGAGCCGCAGAGCCTGGGAACGAGAGGTCCTGATCCCTCATCACTTGTCACTGCCCCCGAACCGAGTGCCGTCAACGCGCACGGTCGTGCCGATCAGCTCCTCACGCGTTGCGCGTTGTGCCAGTGCGGCATCGTGGCACGATGCCATGCAACGGGTCCCGCTCGGAGTGTCGGCGATGATCGTGCACTGCGCGGGCTCCGCTTGTTCATAGGTGACGGTGTACGCTGCGACCCGCGCCGGTCCGTGGTAGCCGTCGATCACTTCGACGCGTGGCGTGGCGCGATCCGCTTGCTCGGCAAGGTCGCCGAGCAGCAGAGGGAGCGGCTCGGGCTGTGTGGCGTACACCGCCAAGCCGGCTTTGTTCACCAACCCGCTGAGCGTGGACACGAGCCCGCGTGCGTCGCGCTGCACCCGCAGGCGTTCGATCATGGCGGCGGTGGTTTGCAGCACGAAGTTGTTCCACGGCCCGCCGGCGAAGGCTTCGCCGCCGGTGATCGTCGGCACGCCGTCGACCGGGAGTTGCAGCGCGCGTTGCTGGACGCGCACCGCGGCGGGGAAGCAGCTGTAGAGCTCGACCAGCGCGATGGCCGACAGCGGGTGACCGAGATGGGCCGCGGCGGCGCGGCCGAGCACTTCCATCGCCGGCCAGCGATGCAGATCGCGTCGCTTCGGCACCGGCAGCGAGAAGCTCGACTCGAGCGCCACTAGCGGGAACACCACCCGCTCGGGATCGACGCCCAAGCGCCGTGCCGCGTCGAGGCTGCACACCAGCAACGCCGCGGCCTGGTCGACGTTCATCTGGGCGCAGTGCCACTTGTTGTAGGGGAAGGCGATCGGACGGTTCGCCGTACTGGGCTCGCGGATGAAGCGCGCGTCACGTGGTTCGGGAAAGGCGGCATGCGGGAAGCGTCCTGCCACGGCGTTGAAACCGGCGTACAGGCGGGCGATCTCGTCGCGGTGTGCGTCGAGCGAGCGGCCCTCGGCGTGGCGCAGAGCGCTGTCGATGAGCGCAAAGGGCTGCATGGCGGAGAACACGCCGCCGTCCATCTCGATCTGGGTGATGATTTCATCCACCGGCATCTGCAGATCATCGGGGGTGGCGGCATCCTGCACGGTATCGACCAGGGGCACGCCGTGCCTGCGGGCAATCGCGGCGCGCCGCCCCGCTTCGCCGCCGACGATCAATGCCACGTCGAGCGTACCAGCGCGGATCGCCGCATGGACGTCGTTCAGCAGCGTCTGTTGCGGGATACCGGTTCCCACCAGCGCCGTGCGCGCGCCGGCCGCGCCGATGCGTTGCGCGATGATGCGCCCCGGGTCGGTATACTCCCAGGAGCCGTGCGGCACCGCGACGCGTTGGACCGCGGCGAGGATGGCGGGAGCCCCGGTGTCTGCGGCTGCTGCGCGTGCTGCGCTCACCATCAACGCCAACGCTTCGAGACCGCTCCCAGGTTCGTCGAGACGCTGTGATGCCACGCCGACGCCGGCAATCACCGGCGTGCGCGGATCAAGCGCCGCCCAGCGCGCCGGGGTCATCGCGCTATTCCGGCGAGCAGAAGACCGGCCATGCGGGTTGTCTGCCATGCACGCGGGCGAAATTCAACGTCGTAACGGATCAGGATGCGTGCCCCCCCAAGCCGCAATCGGCGCTTGCGGCGAGCGGGATTTCGGCGCGGGCTCAGACGGCGCATACAGATTCTACCGGATGCGCACGCGCTCGCGCCCGAGAGTATGAACGAAAACACAAAGAGGAGATGCGTATGACAAATGTCGCGAAGGTAATGACGCCAGATCCGAAGGCCTGTGCTCCGGAAGCTTCGCTCCAGGAGGCCGCCGCTCTTATGTGGGAGAATGATTGTGGCTGCCTTCCCGTGGTGAATGGTGACGGTTCGCTCGCCGGAATGATCACGGACCGAGACATCTGCATGGCCGCCTTTACCCAGGGCAAGCGATTGGCTGAGATCCCGATCGCCGCGGCGATGTCGCACGAGGTGGTTGCCTGCGATGCCTCCGAACCAGTGACGCTGGCGGAAGAGAAGATGCAGGCCCACCAGCTGCGTCGCTTGCCGGTCACCGACCACTCCGGACGGCTTGTGGGAATATTGTCGATCGGGGATCTGGCGCGCGCCGCCACCCAGAGCCATCACGCCAAGGCCAAGCACTTGCCCGAGGTCGGCGAAACGCTGGCCGCTGTAAGTGCGCCGCGCGCGTTACACCAGCCCACCGTGGGCGTGTAAACTATCCCCAATGTCAGTGAGATAGGTCGGTCCCAGTCGCTCGGCGCGCCCGTTGGATGGCGTGCCGCGGCGGTAACCATCCGGCAACCGGCATCGAGGCGGCCGGCGGCGCTGATGGCAGAACCGGGGGAACATGCGGCTTCGCGAGACGCGTAGAATTACGCGCGTGGTACTCCGAGCTTACGGCGCTCCGGCGTTGACTATATAAGTTACCGCCTGGAGGATATTGTCATGAAGATAACTAAAGTTGTCGTATTGGTCTCGGGTTTGAGCGCGTTGGGCTTGGGCGCGCTGTCGTGTGCGAGTCGTGCGGTGGCGCCGCTCCGCACGATTACAGGGGAGTTCGTGGTGACGGATGCAGCCGCCGATCGGTTCCGGATCATCGGCCGTGACGGGTCCTACATCGCACCCACTGGCACGCCCATGCAGGCGTTCGACGGCCATTACGTGCAGGTGCAGCTGACATCCAGCGGCCAGGTGGTGCAGGTGACCAAGGCGCCCGACCGGATCGAACCCATCACGCACGGCTGGGGGAACGTCCGCGGCGATCTAGTGGTAACCGACGCCACGACCGGCAGGTTCAAGTTCGCGGGTGACGATCGAAACTACTTCGCGCCGTCGGGTATCGACGTCACGCCATACGCGGGCCGATTGGTGGAGATCCGTCTCGACGAGAGTGACCGCGTGACCGATATCCACACCGTCAGCGCGCTGCAGCCGTTGTCTCGCCCACCATCCGGCGCGCCCGATTGTTACTTCCGCGATCAGACCTACACGTCCGGCGCGGCGATCTGCCAGTCCGGTACGCAGTACCGCTGCGACGACAGTCAGTGGCGGAGCTTGGGCATCGCTTGTGAGCTGTCGAATACGCGCGACCTCAATGCCCCGACCCGGGCACCGCGCGATTGCACTGTCGGAGATGCCACCGTCACCAACGGTGCGGGTATCTGCCGCGACGGCTCCACAGTGCGCTGCAACGATGGGGCGTGGGTCGACACCCGCACCGCGTGTCGTTGAACCAGCTTGGAACCACCTTGCCTGAGCAGCCGGAATGATCGCAGCCTATCAAAGGGAAAAGACCATGTGTCTGACTATGCATCGGGCTGCACGCGGAGTGGCGATGCTGACAGTGCTCGCGGCCGTCGTGCTCGCCAGCCCCTTCCTTGGACTTCCGGGTGACCGCGCGCATGCGGCAAACACCAAACCCACTCCGGCTGACCCTATCGAGGCGCGCATCAAGGCGCTGCACCGCAGCCTTCACATCACGACGGTTCAGGAACCGCTCTGGAGCAATTTCGCCCAGGTGATGCGCGAGAACGCGAAGGCGATGGAAGATCAGCTCAAGGAGGTAGCTCAGAACGCACAATCGATCACTGGAGCGGAGCCGGAATTCGAGCAAATACTTATGTCGGCCGGCGGCTGCCTGCCATCCTCGCGGCCGTCGGGCTGGAGCCATTGCGGATGACGACGCACGCAGTCGACCGTCAGGCCCCCTTGGGCAAAGTCGAGGAGCAGTTGCTGCAGAGTTACCTTTCGGTGAGGCTCAGCCGGAAACCATCAGTTGGAGCAAATTGCAGGCGAGCCTGGCGGTTGAAACCGCGGCAACCACGGCCCCAAGCTCGCCTACGCGAGCTCCCCGCCCCTCCCGCCAGTCGTGTACATGGGGAGGGGGGAGGCGCGCCGGAGGCCTTGGCGCCTCTGGTGCTGCGAATTCATTCGGCGCTGACAGCTGGACTGGAAGTCACCTGTAGCTTTCAAGAAGTTGGGCATCCAGCGCGGCCCGAGCGGTTCTTGTCGTAGATTCGGCCGTCATCCGCAGCGAGGACATCGTCGTCGCCCCCGTACGCGACGGCACACGTAGTTCTACGCGCGTATTCTTGCGACCTTACGGGATCGCACTGCCTCTTGTACAAGAAAGGTATGGGCGCCACAGCACACATCGCGCGGCGAGCAACGCGACCATGGCCGCGGGATTACTTGTCGCGTGGTGTGGACACGATGGTCGCCCTTGCCTCTCGCGTCGTCCGTGCACCACGATGCAAGAGCTGGGACTGGAGATGCAAGAGCTGGGACTGGAAATGACGGCCGCGTCGACCGTGTTTGTCGTCGACGACAACGTCGGGGTGCGCAAGTCCTTGCATGCACTGCTGGAATCGGTCGGCCTCGCGGTCGAAACGTACGCTTCGGGAGACGAGTTTCTGGCCGCCTACGATCCGCAGCGCCCGGGGTGCCTGGTGCTCGATCTCCGCTTGCAGTACGCCAGCGGCCTGGACCTGCAGGAGGAGCTCTGCCGGCGCAAGGCGCAGCTTCCCATCATTATCCTGACCGGCCACGGGAATATCACGGCCTCGGTACGAGCCCTGAAGGCTGGTGCGGTCGATTTCCTGCAAAAGCCGGCGTCCCCTCAATTGTTACTGGAGCGCATCCACGCAGCGCTCGCGATCGATTGCCAGGCCCGCGAGCGGATCAACCAGCGTGCCGGTCTGCTGCGCCGACTTGCGGATCTCACGCCGCGCGAGCACGAAGTCATGGAGCTGCTGGTGACCGGCAAGACCTCCAGAGAGATCGCAGTGGCGATGGACGTCAGCGTCCGCACCGTCGAAGGGCACCGCCGCATGGTGCTCTCGAAGATGGATGTCGAGTCCGCCGCCCAGCTGGTCCGCAGCGTGATGAACGAACCAACGGACGGGCCGAAGTCTGAACGTCGCCAGTCCTGGCCACGCCTGATCACCAATCCGCAACCGCGGCGTTTCTAGAGTACCAGCGGGGCTTCCGGTGCGCCGCACCTGCTTGCGGCTCGGTTCGACGCGGTCACTGAGCAGAAAGGCACGCATTGAAGCATTCATTCATTCACAGGCTCACGGGTCGGTCGGTGGCGGCCGCACGCGAGCCTGAAGAGCCGATTCGCAGCGAGTTGTTCAGCATCGAGCGCCTCGAGCAACATGCCGAGAGCCTCGCGGCGGCGCAGCGCGTGACGCCGACGCCCGGGCGCGGCCGAGCGCTGGCGACGCGGCTGCGCGACAACGCCCGCGTGCTGCTCGCCGCCTATCGCGATATTGGTGCCGCCATCCGTGAAGAGCGCGCCATCACACCGGCAGCCGAGTGGCTGGTCGACAACTTTCACATCGCCGAGGAGCAGATTCGCGAGATCCGCGACGATCTCCCGCGCGGCTTCTATCGCCAGCTGCCCAAGCTGGCGGACGGGCCGCTCGAAGGATATCCACGCGTCTTCGGACTGGCGTGGGCCTTCGTGGCGCACACCGACAGCCTGTTCGAACCGCAGACGCTGTGCCGTTTTGTGGCGGCCTACCAGCGTGTGCAGCCGCTCACCATCGGCGAGCTCTGGGCCGTGGCGATCACGCTGCGCATCGTGCTGGTGGAGAATCTGCGGCGCTCGGCCGACCGTATCGTGAGTGGCCGCGCGGCGCGCCAGGACGCCGACGCCCTCGCCGACCGGCTCCTCGGTGTCGGCAATCGCCAACCCGAGCCGGCCGAGACCGTCCTGCACGGTCTCGGCCGCGCACCGCTCCCGGCAAACTTCGCGGTGCAGCTGATCCAGCGGCTGCGTGATCAGGACCCGGCCGTGACCCCGGCACTGCGTTGGCTCGACGAACGCCTGGCAGGTCAGGGAACGACCGCCGACGAGATCGTCCGCGAGGAACATCAGCGGCAGGGCGCGATGAACATCACGGTGCGCAACGTGATTACCAGCATGCGCCTGATGTCCGCCGTCGATTGGGCGGAGTTCTTCGAGAGCGTCAGCCTCGTGGACACGGTGCTGCGTGCCGGCAGCGATTTTGCCGCGATGGATTTCCCGACGCGAGATTGTTACCGGCATGCGATCGAAGCACTGGCGCGCCACTCGGCCCACTCGGAGCTCGAAGTCGCAGGCCGCGCGCTGCTCGCCGCCAAGCGCGCGGCAGATACGTTACCGCACCCCGATGCCCTCTCGAGCTCGGCACGCCCGTCGGACTCGGCAGCCCCGAGCGACCAATCCTGTCCTGAGGCTCCCCGAAGGGGGGAGCGGCTCATAGGGCAGACGCCGGCCGCAGGCCCGCCCGAGCAAGATCCCGGGTATTACCTCATCGCCAAGGGACGGCGCGTGTTCGAGACCGAGATCGGATTCCGAGCGCCGCTGCGGGACTGGCTCACGCGTGCCTACACGGCGGCGGGCATCGCCGGCTATGTCGGAAGCCTCGCGATCGTCAGTCTCGTCATCCTCGCGTTGTCTGTGCTCGCGGTCATGAGCGTCGGGGTCGGTGGATCAGTGCTGATCCTGCTCGGCTTGCTGGCCCTGGTCCCGGCATCCGATGCGGCAGTCACACTGGTGAACCGCCATGTCACGACACAGTTCGGCCCCAGACCGCTGCCGGCATTGGAGCTGCGCGACGGCGTCCCGTCGAACCTGCGTACGCTGGTGGTTGTCCCCACGCTGTTGACTTCGCGAGCGGACATCGAGGAGCAGATCGAGCGCTTGGAAGTGCACTATCTGGCCAGCCCGGACGGCGATCTGCGCTTCGCCCTGCTCTCGGACTGGACGGACTGCACCACCGAGAGCGCGCCGGGGGATGACGAGCTACTCGCCGCTGCCCGCGCGGGCATGGCGAGTTTGAACCGCCGCCATGGCGCCGTGGCGGCGGGCGAGCGCTTCCTATTGCTCCATCGTCGACGGCTGTGGAACGAGGGCGAGGGAAAATGGATCGGCTGGGAACGCAAGCGGGGGAAGCTCCACGAGCTGAATCGATTGCTGCGCGGCGCCACGGACACGACGTTCCTGGCTATGGATGGACGCCCGCCCGTCGTGCCCGCGGACGTGCGCTACGTGATCACCCTCGATGCGGATACCCGACTCCCGCGGGGAGCCGCCCGGCAGCTGATTGGCAAGATGGCCCATCCGCTCAATCAACCGAGACTCGATTCCCGTAGCGGCCGCGTGGTCGAGGGGTACGCGGTGTTGCAACCACGGGTGACGCCGTCGTTGCCGATGGGCCGCGAAGGATCGGTTTTCCAACGCGTCTTTTCAGGCCCCGGCGGTATTGATCCATACGCGTTCGCCGTCTCCGATGTATACCAGGACCTCTTTGGCGAAGGGTCGTTCACCGGGAAGGGGATCTACGACGTCGACGTTTTCGAACGCGCCCTCGCGCACCGCGTCCCCGAGAATACACTCCTGAGCCACGACCTACTGGAGGGGATCTTCGCGCGTGCCGGCCTGGCCTCCGAGGTCGAGGTCGTTGAGGAGTTCCCGTCGCGCTACGACGTCGCCGCGGCGCGCCAGCATCGCTGGGCCCGCGGCGACTGGCAGTTGCTACCTTGGATCTTCGGTCGTGGGCGCGACGCCAGTGGCGACCCGGCGCGCCGCGCGATTCCCTTCATTGGCCGCTGGAAGATGTTGGACAACCTGCGGCGGACGTTGTTGGCGCCGGCTACCTTTCTCGCATTGGTGGCAGGATGGCTATTGCCGGCTGCCGCGGCGGCGGTGTGGACCGGGCTCATCGGCGCGATGATCGCGCTGCCGGCGCTGCTGCCCTTCGTGGCCGGGATCGTGCCGCGGCGGCTCGGCATCTCAAAGCGCAGCCATTTGCGCACGGTCGGTGCGGATCTCGCGCTGGGTCTGTCGCAAACGGCGCTCGCGCTGACATTGCTGGCGCATCAGGCGTGGCTGATGACCGACGCCATTCTGCGGACGCTCAGCCGTCTGTTCGTGCGGCGCCGGCATTTGCTCGAGTGGGTCACCGCCGCGCAGGCGAAGTTCGGCCTGCCGCTCAATATCCCCGGATTCTACCGGCGCATGGCAGGCGGCGTGGCGCTCGCCGCGGCCGCCGCTGGCGTCGTCGCGTATGCCGGGAGCGCCGCGTGGCCGCTCGCGCTCCCATTCGTGCTCCTGTGGGTACTGGCGCCGGTGGTCGCGCAGTGGGCGAGTCGCCCACCGTCGCTGGCGGGAGCCCACCCGGTGGCCGCCACGGACGTGCACGCCCTACGTCTGATTGCCCGGCGCACGTGGAGCTTCTTCGAGACCTTCGTCACCGCGGACGATCACATGCTCCCCCCCGACAACTTTCAGGAAGACCCGAAGCCGGTGGTTGCCCATCGGACGTCGCCGACCAACCTCGGATTGTATCTGCTCTCCGTGGTCGCCGCCCGCGATTTCGGCTGGCTGAGTACGCTGGACACGGTGGAGCGGCTGGAAGCGACGCTCGAGACGATGAACAGGCTCGAGCGCTTCCGCGGCCACTTCTACAATTGGTACGACACGCGTGACCTGCGTCCGCTCGCCCCGAAGTATGTCTCTTCCGTAGACAGCGGGAATCTGGCCGGACATCTCATCGCGCTTGAAAATGCCTGTCGTGAGATCATGATCCGCCCGGTGGTGCCGCCGGCATGGTCCGCCGGGATTGCCGATGCGCTCGGGCTCACTCGTGAGGCCTTGGCCGCCCTCGCCGACGATCGGCGCACACAGACGGTGACGCGCAAGCAGCTCGACGATGAGCTCGACATTCTCGCAGCCGCCCTCCAGAGCTCGCCGGTGGAGTCCCCGGCGGCGGTTGCCGGCCGGCTGGCAGCGCTGGCCATTCACGCGGACACCGTCGCCGACATCGCGCGCACGCTAACGGAGGAACGTGGCGACGGCAGCACCGGGGGCGCCACCGCGGAGGTACTGACTTGGGCGGACGCAGTGCGCTCCGCCATCGCGGGCCGCGAACGCGACCTGCAGCAGCTGATACCCTGGGCGCGTTTGCTGTTTCGCGACGCCGCGCTCATCACGACGGCGGGTGCAGATGGACATGCCGCACTCGATCGGACGCTCGCGTCGTGCTTCGATGCCATCCCGACCCTGGCTGACCTGCCGGACTGCTGCGACGCCGCACTCGCCATCCTCATCCAGCAGCGGGCGGAGCTGGCGACGCACACCGATGGAACAGGCGACACCTTGGTGCGTGCCGACGCGCTGATCTACGCCGTCGAACATTCCGGCCACACGGCCAGGGCGCTGGAGCGGCGCCTGGTCACGCTCGCCGCGCGCGTGCGGCAGCTGTTCGACGCGATGGAGTTCGGTTTTCTGTTCGACCCCGCGCGCCAGCTCCTGTCGATCGGCTATCAGGTCGCCGAGGGCAACCTCGATCCCAGCTGCTACGATTTGCTGGCTTCCGAGGCGCGCCTGGCGAGCTTCGTGGCGATCGCCAAGGGCGACGTGCCGGTGCGCCATTGGTTCCGGCTGGGGCGCGCCTTGACACCGGTCGATCGCGGCTCGGCGCTGATCTCGTGGTCGGGATCAATGTTCGAGTACCTGATGCCGTCACTGGTGATGCGGGCGCCGGCGGGCAGCCTGCTCGAACAGACGAGCCGCTTCGTGGTGCGGAGACAGATGAAGTACGGCGCCGAGCGCGGCGTCCCCTGGGGTGTTTCCGAGTCAGCGTACAATGCGCGCGATCTCGAGCTCACCTATCAATACTCGAACTTCGGCGTGCCCGGTCTGGGCCTCAAGCGCGGTCTCAGCGAGGACATCGTTGTCGCCCCCTACGCGACGGCGCTCGCCGCCATGGTGGACGTCGCCGCCGCGGCGCACAACTTCTCGCGTGTGGCAGCCGCCGGTGGTCGTGGGAGGTATGGCTGTTACGAGGCGCTCGACTATACGCCGACGCGGCTCCCCGAGGGCGAGCCGGTGGCGGTTGTGCGCACCTACATGGCGCACCATCAAGGGATGACGGTGGTCGCCATCGCCAACGCGCTCGACGGCGGCGCGATGCGCGCCCGTTTCCACGCCGACACGATCGTTCAAGCGACCGAGCTCTTGCTGCAGGAACGCACCCCACGCGACGTCGCGGTCGCCCACCCGCGGGCCGAGGAGGTGGCAGCAGCCCCCCATGTGCGTGAGCTGGGCCCGCCGATGGTGCGCCGCCTCCATTCTCCACACGATCGTGTCCCGCGCACCCACCTGCTCTCGAACGGCCGCTATGCCGTGATGCTCACCGCCGCCGGCTCGGGGTACAGTCGCTGGCGCGACCTGGCGGTGACGCGCTGGCGGGAGGACGTCACGCTCGACGCCCATGGCTCCTATGTCTTCCTGCGCGATGCGCGCAGCGGCGCGGTGTGGTCGGCGGGATATCAACCCAGCGGCGTCGAGCCGGATAGCTACGAGGTGTTGTTCGCCGAGGATCGCGCCGAGATCCGCCGGCGTGACGGGACGATCACCACGACGCTCGATGTAGCGGTCTCGCCCGAGGACGACGCCGAAGTCCGTCGGGTGTCGCTGTCGAACCTCGGCAGCCGCGTTCGCGAGATCGAGCTGACTTCGTATGCCGAAGTCGTGTTGGCGTCCCCCGCTGCCGACGCGGCGCACCCCGCCTTTTCCAAGCTGTTCGTGCAAACCGACCTGGTTGCCGACGTCGGTGCGCTCCTGGCCACACGGCGGCCCCGCTCCCCCGGCGATTCGCAGGTGTGGGCCGCGCACCTCGCCGTTGTGGAAGGCGAAAGCGTGGGCGAACGACAATTCGAAACCGACCGGGCGCGTTTTCTTGGGCGCGGGCGCGGCATTCGAACCCCGGTCTCCGTGATCGACGGCCGCCCGCTGTCCAACACCGTCGGCACCGTCCTCGATCCGATCTTCAGTCTGCGGTGCTGCGTGCGGATACCGCCGGGAGCCACCGTGCGCGTCGCCTTCTGGACGCTGATTGCACCGTCGCGCCGCGAGGCGTTGGATCTGGCCGACAAGCATCACGACGCGGCGGCCTTTGAGCGCGCCGTGACGCTCGCCTGGACCCAAGCGCAGGTGCAGCTTCATCATCTCGGCGTCACCCCCGACGAGGCGCACGTGTTCCAGCGGCTCGCCAACCACGTGCTCTATTCCGATCCGTCCCTACGACCCTCGTCCGAGGTCTTGAAGCGCAACGAACGCGGGCAATCGACGCTCTGGGCGCACGGCATCTCCGGCGATCTGCCGATCATCCTGGTGCGCATCGATGAAGTCGAAGATCTGGAAATCATCCGGCAGCTACTGCGCGCCCACGAGTACTGGCGGATGAAGCGACTCCCCGTCGATCTGGTGATCCTGAACGAACGGCCGTCGTCCTACACGGCGGATCTCCAGGGGGCTCTGGAGGCCATCCTGCGGGCGACCCAGTCGCGCGGAGATCCCGCGACACGGGACACCCCGGGAAGCGTGTTCGTCATGCGCGCCGACCTGATCTCCGTCGAGGTGCGCAACCTCCTGCAGAGCATTGCGCGGGCAGTCCTGCTCAGCCGTCGCGGCAGTCTCTTCGAGCAGGTCCACCGGATCGGAGAACCCGAGCCCGAGCTCTCGCCGCCACGCCGCGCAGCCTTCCGCCTCCTCGCCAGGGAGGCGAGAGGAAAGCCGGCCAGTCCGCCGCCAGTTGCCGAGCCGCCGCGGCCGAACGCAGAGTTCTTCAACGGCCTCGGCGGTTTCGAGGCCGGCGGGCTGGAATATGCGACGCGGCTCGGCGCCGGGCAGTGGACGCCGGCACCGTGGATCAACGTGATCGCCAACCCCTCGTTCGGCTTTCAAACGTCGGTCGAGGGCGCGGGCTACACCTGGTCGGACAACAGTCGCGAAAACCAGCTCACCCCCTGGTCGAACGACCCGGTCGGCGACCGGCCCGGCGAAGTGATCTACGTGCGCGACGAAGACGATGGAACGCTGTGGGGACCGACGGCGCTGCCGATTCGTGACGCCGCCGCTCCCTACCTTTGCCGGCATGGCCAGGGCTACAGCCGCTTCGAGCATACGGCGCACGGCATCGCCCTCGAGCTGCTGCAATACGTGCCGCTCGACGCCCCCATCAAGATCTCGCGGTTGGTAATCCGCAATCAGTCCGGCCGCACGCGCCGTCTCTCGGTGACCGCCTACGTGGAGTGGGTCCTCGCGGCGGCGCGTGAGGCGTCCGCGCCGTTCATCGTGACCGAGCTCGACGCCGCCACCGGCGCGCTGCTCGCCCGCAATCCTTGGCGTACGGAGCGCGGCGAGCGCGTGGCCTTCGCGGATCTTGCGGGACATCAGGTGGCGTGGACCGGTGACCGCACCGAGTTCCTCGGCCGCAACGGCACGCTCGATCACCCGGCGGCGCTGGTTGGCAAGGCACCCCTTTCCAATCGGGTCGGCGCGGGTCTCGATCCCTGCGGCGTTTTGCAAACGTCGCTCGAGCTCAAACCGCACGGCACCGCGGAGGTCGTGTTCTTCCTAGGCGAGGCGGCGACGCAGGCGGAGGCGCTGGCGTTGATCAGGGGCTACCGCGCCGCCGACCTCGACCAAGTCCTGCGCACGGTCACCGAGCACTGGGACGACGTCCTCGGTACGGTGCAGGTGAAAACCCCCGATCGCTCCCTGGACATCCTGCTCAACCGCTGGCTCCTTTACCAGACACTCGCCTGTCGCGTGTGGGCGCGGTCGGCGTTCTACCAGGCGAGCGGCGCGTACGGGTTCCGCGACCAGCTCCAGGACGTGCTGGCATTGACGGTGGCCATGCCGCAGGTGGCGCGCGCGCAACTCGTGCGCGCCGCCGGCCGGCAGTTCGTCGAGGGGGATGTGCAACACTGGTGGCTGCCGCCCGCGGGCCAGGGGGTGCGCACGCACGTCTCCGACGACCGCCTCTGGTTGCCGTACGTGGCCGCCCACTACATCGAGGTCACGGGCGACCTCACGGTGCTCGACGAGCCCGCGGCTTTTCTCGACGGACCGATTCTGCGCGGCGACGAGGCCGACTTGTACTTCCAGCCAATGGTCTCCGAGGCGCGCGCCAGTGTGTTCGAACACTGCGCTCGTGCCTTGGACCACAGCCTGTCGGTCGGCGGCCACGGCTTGCCGCTGATGGGCGGCGGCGATTGGAACGACGGGATGAATCGGGTCGGCGCCGGAGGCCAGGGCGAGAGTGTCTGGCTCGGCTGGTTCTTGCACGCCACACTGTCGGCGTTTGCCGGCCTGGCGGACCAGCGTGGGGAGCCGGCGCGTGCCACGGCCTGGCGCTGCTGCGCAGAGGCACTGCAGGCCGCGCTCGAGCGCGAAGCCTGGGACGGCAACTGGTACCGGCGCGGCTACTACGACGATGGCACGCCGCTGGGGTCTGCCGCGAGTGGCGAATGCCGCATCGATTCGATCGCACAGTCGTGGGCGGTGATCTCGGGAGCCGCCCCGCCAGCGCGCGCGGCTAGCGCGATGGCCGCGGTCGATCAACAGCTCGTGCGCCGCGCTGACGGATTGCTCCTGCTCTTTACGCCGCCGTTCGATTACCCGCCGCAAGCGGATGACGGAAGTCTTGCGACCGCGGTCGAGTCTCGATTGCCGCCGCAGGCCAGCGCTCCGCCGACCCCAGCGGGCGCCGGGGCACCGATGGACCCTGGATACATCAAGGGCTACCCGCCCGGCATTCGAGAGAACGGTGGCCAATACACCCACGCGGCCATCTGGTCAGTGATCGCCTTCGCGATGCTGGGTAACGGCAACAAGGCGGGTGAGCTGTTTTCAATGTTGAACCCGATCAATCATGCGAGCACGCGCGCGGCCGTGCACCGCTACAAGGTGGAGCCGTACGTCGTCTGTGCCGACGTGTACGCCGTGGCACCGCACGTCGGGCGCGGCGGATGGACCTGGTACACCGGCTCGGCCGCGTGGATGTACCGCGCCGGCCTGGAATGGATTCTCGGCTTTCGTGTGCGCGGAATGCTGCTGCGCATCGATCCGTGCATTCCCACGACGTGGAGCGGCTTCGAGGTCGTGTTCCGTCACCGCTCGGCGCGCTACACCATAGCGGTGGAGAACCCGCGCGGCGTTTCCCGCGGTGTCGCCCGCGTCGAGCTCGACGGCGTGGCCCTGACCGGCAACCCAGGGCACGTCCCTCTGGCAGACGACGGCGCGACCCACCGCGTGCGCGTCCTTCTGGGATGACGGCACCTGGATGCTGACAAACGCAGCACATATTCAAAAGACTCGCCCTTTACGAATTTATTCCCGGACGCTTTTTCGGGCCTGCCGCAGGAATAATCGTCACCCACCCGCGGTCCTATGGAGTGACCGCATCGATCGCTCACGATCGATACTCTCAACGGTCAAAAGGAGAAGGTGATGAAAAGCATTGCGAGCAGGCGAGACGTTTCCGGAGCGCACGGATCTGGCGAAAGGAGGAACGAACCTATGACTTTCGGCACGCTTATCGATTGGCTGTGGATACCCCCGACCTCGGCGCCGCGATCAACCATTCTGATTCGTTGCATGGTGGGAGGGGTCTTCTTGTGGGAGGGGATTCTCAAGTTCGTCTATACGAATCAGGGGGTGGGACGCTTCACCAAGATCGGCATTCCGGCCCCGGAGCTCATGGCCCACTTCGTCGCGGGTCTGGAGATCGTCGGCGGCGTGCTGCTGATCTGTGGATTGCTGACGCGGCTCATTGCCATTCCGTTCGTCATTGAAATGGTGGTGGCAATCCTCTCCACCAAGGTGACGCTGTACCTCGGAACGTCCCCGCTCCCGCTGCCACCGTCGCCTCCACAGATCGGTGCCTGGGCCGTGCTGCACGAAATCCGCTCCGACTATGCGCAGATCATGAGCGTGCTCTTCCTGCTGGTTGCTGGCCCGGGACCGTGGTCCGTCGATGCGCTGCTCGCGCGCTGGAGAGCACGCGGGATGCGGACTTCCAGTGGTGCCGGGTCAGCGATAGCTGCCAACCCTGCCGTCAAAGCCGCTTAGGAGCATTGCCAGTGAGATAAGCGGCATCGTTCCAAGGATCGCATCCTTCGAGACGGCGCCTGAAGGGACGGCACCTCCTCAGGATGAGCGGAAAACTTCGCGGAAGCTCAAATGTTTCCTGACAACCACCGCTCACGCTGAGGAGGTCGCGTGTTCTCAGCGGCCGTCTCGAAGCGTGCCCGCCTGGCAGGATGGTTCTCACTCACTGGCATTGCGCGTGGAGAATGAAAAACAGGAAACCGGAAACAGAAAACGGAAGACGTGCAAACGGGCGTGGATTGTCCATTGACTAGTCTTGAATTGCAGCTGTTTCCGGTTTTCCATTTCTCGATCAAAGCCTTTGGAACACGCGATGAAGCGATCACCGGAGCCCTGGGGCTTCGTGGCCGCTGGCCGCCACATACTCCAGGTAGCCGCCGCCGTACGGTACCGGGCCGTTGGGGCCGAGCTCGAGGACGCGCGTGGAAAGCCGCGCCAGACAGCGGCGGTCGTGCGACACGAAGAGCATCGTCCCCTCGTAGTCGGCGAGGGCGCGGATGAGCATCTCCTTGGTGGCCATGTCCAGGTGATTGGTCGGCTCGTCGAGCACCAGGAAGTTCGGCCGGTCGTTGAGGATACGCGCCAGCACCAGACGCGCCTTCTCGCCGCCGGACAAGATGCGGCACGTTTTGTCGATGTCGTCGCCGGAAAACCCGAAGCATCCGGCCAGCGAACGCAACGAACCGCCGGTGGCCAACGGGAACGCCTCTTCCAGGGTCTGCAGCACGGTCTTGTCCGGCGCCAGCAGCTCCATCGCGTGCTGCGCGAAGTACCCCAGCTTGACGCTGGCGCCGATGCGAATCGAGCCACTATCCGGCCGGCTCTCGCCGGCCACGAGCTTCAACAGGGTCGACTTGCCGCTGCCATTGACTCCCATGACCGCCCAGCGTTCGCGGCGCCGGATCACCAAATCGAATCCATCGTAGATCACGCGCGCGCCGTAGCGCTTGCCCAAACCGGCAATCTTCACGACGTCGTCGCCGGAGCGGACACCCGCCGGAAAGTCAAAGAGCATGGTACTGCGGCGCTTCGGCGGCTCGAGCTTTTCGATCTTGTCGAGTTGCTTGATCCGCGACTGCACCTGCGCGGCTTTGGCGGCTTGTGCCTTGAAGCGCTCGATGAAACGCGTTTCCTTTGCGAGCTTTGCCTGCTGGCGCTGATACGCCGCCTCCGCCTGGGCGGTCGCCTGTGCCCGTTGCGCCTCGTAGAACTCGTAGTCGCCCGAGTAGCTGGTCAGCACACCCCCGTCGATCTCGATCACCCGTGTGACGATGCGGTTCATGAACTCACGGTCGTGCGACGTCATCAGCAACGCGCCCTCATAGCCCTGCAGGAAGGTTTCCAGCCAGATGAGCGATTCGATGTCCAGGTGATTGGAAGGCTCGTCGAGCAGCATGGCGCTCGGGCGTCTGAGCAGGATGCGCGCCAGCGCGACGCGCATCTTCCAGCCGCCTGAGAGGCGGCCGACGTCGTCGTCCATCACCTCCTGGGTGAAGCCCAAACCGGCGAGCACCTCGCGAGCCCGGGCGTCGAGCGCGTAGCCATCGAGGTCCTCGAAGCGGGCTTGCGTTTCCCCGAAGCGTTCGATGAGGGCGTCCATGTCGCCGGCGTATTCCGGATCGGCCATTGCGTGCTCGAGCTGGCGCAGCTCGGCGGCAACCCCTGACACCGGGCCCGCGCCGTCCATGACCTCGGCGACCACCGGGCGCCCGGACATCTCGCCGACGTCCTGGCTGAAGTAGCCGATACTCACGCCGCGATCGATCGAGATCTGGCCGTCGTCGGGGGTCTCCTCGCGATTGATCAGGCGAAAGATGGTGGACTTGCCGGCGCCGTTGGGCCCGACCAGGCCGACCTTCTCGCCGCGATGAATGGCCGCGGACGCTTCGACGAAGAGAATCTGCCGGCCATGTTGCATGGAGATCTGGTCGAGTCGAATCATGGCAGGCGGTGTCTAGCGGGAACCGGTGCCTGACGCACGGTCTCCGGCGGGGTCGCATTCCCGCACGACGCCTCCGGTACTTGAGTGTTACAGTCGGACGAGGCGCCCCTGGTGTCGCGTGCCCGCCAGCCTCCATTGGCGGACAAGCAGGAGGGACAGGCCGGCGTGCAAGGCCGCGGCCGGCCACAACAGCGGCCCGACCCATTCACCGCCGATACCGACGTAAACAAAATAGAGCGTCGCCAGCACGTTGTAGGTCAGCATGGCCCGAGCAGGAGGCGTGTTGGCAGTGGCATCGCGTCCCGGCGAACACGCCAGCCCCAGCGAGAGCAAGCCGAAACCAGCGACGTGCCCAAGGGCAATGCTTGGGCCGGAAATGTCGGCAGCGAGCAGCAGCCGAACGACGACCGCAGGCATGGCGATCAAGGCCAATCCCGTAGCCGTTTCGATGAGGGCGCAGAATGTCAACAACAGATTCATCGTATTCATGGCGCCAGGCAGGCGGCTCTTTGGGACCACCTGCCTGGCGGATTGAGGTCGTGGTTGAGAGCCATCGCCTTCGCGAGTAGTCGTATGTTGCGCGCGAGTCAAATCCCTGCGACGGCGGCCCCGAGCGACCAATCCTGTCCTGAGGCTCTCCGAAGGGGGGAGAGTCCATAGAAGAGACGCCGGCCGCAGGCCCTAGTCGTGGGCCTTGGCGGCGGCTTCGGCGGCGGCCTTTTGATCTTCCGCCGACAGCTGTTCCGGCCCCAGCTTGAAGGTCAGCTTGTCGATGGTCCCGGTGAAGCGGAACGGCAGCTTGTAACTCTCGTCCACCGGCGTGCGCGTATCCAGGCCGATGTCGAAGGTCTCGTCGATCGACATGAGCAACGGAATCGTGTGCGCGATCGTCTTGCGGGCGAACTCCTTGCCGTCAACCGAGAGCACGCCGGTGCCGCCCTTGGCGGGACCGGGGCCATCGTATTTGAAGTCGAACACAATGGTGTGTTTGCCGGGCTTGAGCGCCGAGCCCAACCAATCGTGGCCGCCCACACCGCCTTCCCAACGGAACTGCTCCAGGTCGAGGAAGTTGTAGTCGAACACCGGCTTGCCTTTGAGCAGGTAGAGACCATAGCCGCCGAAGCGCCCGCCCATAGTTACGATCATGCCTTCCGCCCCACCTTTGGGGATCGTCACCTCGGCCGTGATGGTGTAGTCGCGGTCCAAAACGCTGGGAGCATTGCCGACGGGGATGCCGGCATTCTCACCGGTGTAGGTGAAAACAGTTTTCCCGGCGACCGCGCTCGGCCGCGGCGTCAGCAAGCGCGAAAAGGCCGTGTTGTCCAAGGGAAAGACGTTGTATTTCGCCGCCTCGGTGGCGAACAACGCCTGCATCTCCTTGAGCTTGTCGGGATTCTTGGCGGCAAGGTCGTTGTTTTGCGAGTAGTCCTCGGCGATGTTGTAGAGTTCCCACTGGTAGCCATCGACGACATTGGGCAACTTGCCCGTCGCCAGGTCCCACGGCGGGGCGAATGGTGTCGTGTTGGCCATCCAGCCATCGTGGTAGATTCCTCGATTGGCGGCCATCTCGAAATACTGCGTGTCGCGCTTCGAGGGCGCGTTGGCGTTGGCCTTGTCGAATGTATAGGCCATGCTCACCCCTTCGATCGGCCGCTGCGCAATGCCGTCGACCGTGACCGGCGCCGGAATGCCCGTCGCTTCGAGAATCGTCGGCACGATGTCAATGACATGGTGGAACTGGCTGCGGATGCCGCCGACATCCGTGATGTGGCCGGGCCACGATATGGCCAGACCCTGGCGTGTGCCGCCGAAGTGCGACGCCACCTGCTTGGTCCATTTGAAGGGCGTATCAAACGCCCACGACCACCCCACCGCCATATGCGGGTAGGTTTTGTCAGAGCCCCAGTCTTCATAGTGCAAGAGCTGCAGCGGTTCAGGTTCTTTCAGGATACCGTTGTAGGCGGTGAGCTGGTTGTACGCGCCGTACAGGGTGCCTTCCGGGCTGGTGCCGTTATCGCCGCAGATATAGATGATCAGCGTGTTGTCGAGTTTGCCCATATCCTCGACCGCTTGGATGACGCGGCCGATCTCATGGTCGGTATACGCGGCATAGCCGGCGAACACCTCCGCCTGGCGCGCGTAGAGTTTCTTTTGCAGGAAGGAAAGCGAATCCCACTTCGGTATCGAATCCGGCCACGGGGTGAGCTGGGTGCTGGCAGGGATCACGCCGAGCCGTTTCTGATTGGCGAAGATCTGCTCGCGCAATTTTTCATAACCCATGTCGAACTTGCCTTTGAACTTTGCAATCCACTCTGCCTTGGGCTGGTGCGGTGAGTGGGTACCGCCGGGCACGTAGTAAAGGAAGAACGGCTGGTCGGGCGCGGCGGCGTTGAGACTACTCATGTACTTGATGGCCTCGTCGGCCAGATCGGTCGTGAGGTTGTACCCGGCCTTGCCGACCCACGGGAAGATTTGGGTGTGGTCTTTGAACAGATAGGGCGTCCACTGGTCGGTCTCGCCGCCCATGAAGCCGTAGAAATACTGGAAGCCCATCCCCGACGGCCATTGGTTGAAGGGACCCGCGGCGCTGTATTGATAGGTCGGCGTGTTGTGGTTTTTGCCGAACCACGACGTGGCAAAACCATTATCCCGAAGGATCGTGCCGATGCTGGCGTTCTCCGGGCCGATGACGGAATCGTATCCGGGGTAGCCCGTGGACAACTCGCCGATCACGCCCGAGCCTACCGAGTGATGGTTGCGCCCGGTGATCAGCGCCGCTCGCGTCGGCGAGCACAGCGCGGTCGAGTGGAACTGCGTATAGCGCAATCCCGCCTTGGCGATACGGTCCAGCGCGGGTGTTTGGATGACGCCGCCAAAGGTCCCCGACACGCCGTAGCCCTGGTCGTCGGTCATGATGAGCAGCACGTTAGGCGCGCCCTTGGGCGGCACGACGCGCGGCGGCCACCATGGCGTGGACTCCAGGGCGCTTTCCTTGATCACGCCGCCGAACGGCAGCGGGGGCGGCGGAATTTGTTTCCCATCAAGCGTCAGCGTGGCGCTCGGGGAGCCCGGTACACCGACGATCTGCTGCGCCCCGGAGGGGATCGGCGCCAGCAATGTGGCGAGCAGAATGAGCAGTCTCACGGCTGATGGACTTGTCTTCACGGCGATGATCTCCTTTTGGAATATCTGAAATGTCTCGGCTGAATGCAGTCAACAATTATCGCGTTCGCATTCGTTGTCAAGTAACGGATCAGCACCTGTGAGCGGCGCCATCTTGCCCGGCAGGCCCCGTAACACGGAAATGATCGGAGGTGCGGTCGGCCACTTGCGGAAGCCCTGGCGCCGAGCAGGGGGGCTTTGCCGTTTCCCGTCTTTGTCGTTCGACGTCTGCGAAGCGGGCGGGCGGCCCTGGCGAGCCGCCCGCCGTGTTTCCTTCGACTACTTGCCCTCCTGGGCCTTGATCATCTTCTCGACCTGTTCCTTCACTGCACTCAGGTTGAATGAGGCCGGGTCCTGCATCGGCGGGTAATCCACCGCCGTCATTGCCAGTTTCATGGCTGCCTGCTGAACCGCGACGAAACGCCAGGCCTCACGGCCGAAGAACTCGTTTCCATAGCCCCAGGCGCCGGTCGCGGAGGTTTCGCCGAGCAGCATCGGGGTTCGCTCGAACGGATCTTGGCGGAGGTTCACCAGCATGGGCATGTCAGTTGACGTCTTCGGACCGGGCCAACCGCCCGGCTGCTGGAAGAAGATGAACTTCATGTCGTCGAGCCGGATGGCCCCGAGCATCGCACCGCCGAAGTAGAAGAGCTCATGCCGCGCGGAGGGCGCCTTGCCCTCGAGCAGGGCCATCTGGTTGTACCCATCGAGATGGTTTTTATAGGTCTGGTCACCGAGCTTCACGCCCTTCAGCAACTGGTCGATGATGTTCGGATTGCCCGCAGCGGCCACCAAGGTGGGGAACCAATCGAGGCCGGAGAAGATTCCGTTCTCGACGCTGCCCGGCTTGATGTGCCCCGGCCAGCGCGCGATCGCTGGCACCCGGAAGCCGCCCTCCATGATCGTGCCTTTGGTGGATTTGAACGGCGTCGTGCCGCCATCCGGCCAGGTGAACACTTCCGCCCCGTTGTCGGTGGTGAAGACGACGATGGTGTTGTCGGCTTCGCCGATGTCATCCAGGTGCTTCAACAAGGCGCCGATACTATCGTCCATTTGGGTCATGCCGGCTTCTTCCAGCCCATAGTTGGACTGGTTGTTCATCAGGGCCTGGTACTTCGGAGACAAGAACGTCCAGACGTGCATCCGCGTCGTGTTGTGCCAGAGGAAAAACGGTTTGCCATCCTTTTTGGCCTTGTTCATGAAGTCGCTGGTGGACTTGACCAGCACCTCGTCGAAGGTCGTCATGTCGTACTTGGCCTTTGGCGTGATATCGTGCATGTTCGGTACGTTGGACATGTCAGGGAATGGCGCCAGCGGTCCTTCGTCGACGATCTTCTGTTTCCCAACCGCGCCCCAGCGCGGCATCACCGTAGCGTCATCCGTATCGGTCGCCGAGCAATGCACCAGATTGCGCGGACCGTGCTCGTCGCGGTAGGTCGGATCATTCGGGAACGAGTACCAGTACGGGTCCGACATGGCATCGAGGTGGTACAGGTAACCGAAGAACTCGTCGAAGCCGTGCACGCAGGGCAGGAACTTGTTCAGGTCGCCGAGGTGGTTCTTGCCGAACTGTCCTGTGGCGTAGCCTTGCGCCTTGAGCGCGGTGGCGATGGTTGAGGCCTGTGCCGGCAACCCCACGTCGGCCCCGGCTTGGCCCACGGTCGTCATTCCCGTGCGGATCGGCAGCTCTCCCGTGATGAAGTTGGCGCGGCCTGCCGTGCAACTTGCCTCGGCGTAGTAGTCCGTGAACAGCATGCCCTGGGCGGCGAGCTGATCGAGGTTCGGCGTCTTGCCGGACATCACGCCGCGGTGATACGCGCCGACATTGAACCAGCCGACGTCGTCTCCCATGATCACGAGGATATTGGGCTTCTTCGTTTGCTGGGCGCGTGCGACATTGCCGCCGGTGACAGCCAGGGCTGTGGCCAGCGCCAACACGTGAACATTGGTTCTCCGGAATACTGCACTCTTCATAAACGTTCCCCCTTTACTGTCTTGTAGTGCCGATCTAGACCTTGCCGTTGATCCTCCGAACCGATCCCCTGACCTGGAAGGCCGTAGCGAGTGCAACGTGCTGCCGACCATAAGAAGACGCCGGCCGCAGCCTCACGGGGCGGGCACTACGCGATAGTAGAGACCATTCGCACCGTAGGTCGGTTTGAACCACGTATTGCCGCACAGATAGTAGGTCGTACCGCCAACGTTGGGTGAGGCGCAGCCTGCAGGCACCGTGGCATAGATGGCATTCATCGCATACGTGGTGTTGGTCGCGCCGGCGCTGTAGCCCGCGGCGTATGCGTTCGTATTGGCTGCATTGGCGTTGGCCACGGCCGCGCCCGCGGCCATGCCAACCGCGACGCCCGCAGCGGCGGCGCCGGCGGTGGACCAGCCGCCGCAGTTGCTGCAACTGGATCCGTAGACGTTCACGGTGGTGGGCGGATGGTACGCCGGGTAGACCGCGCCGTAGTAGTTGCTGTGGTAAGCCGTCGTGCCGTAGGGACTGTGATAGGCCGTCGCACCGTAAGTGCTGTGATAGGCGGTCGCTCCATAGGAGTTGGTCGCGGTCGTGCCATATCCGTAGGTGTGCGTCGCGCTGCCGCCGTACGGGTTGGTGACAGTCGTCGAGCCCGACCCTGTTTGATGTGTCGCCGTATCGCCGTAGCGCCCGGTCGCGGTCGTGCCCTGCCCGTAGGTGTGTGTCGCGCTGCCGCCGTAGGCGTTGGTCCCGGTTGTGGTCCCTGATCCCTCTTGATGCGTCGCTGTACCGCCGTAGCGGCCGGTCGCGGTCGTGCCTTCCCCGTAGGTATGCGTCTCGCTGCCGCCGTAGGCGCCGGACCTTGTCGTGGACCCCGACCCATAGGCGTGTGAGGTGCTGCCTCCCCAGGCGTTGGCATGTGACCACGCCGCGGCCGGCCCACCCGCGAGCGCGGTGATCAAACAGCCGGTGAAGCCAACCATGAGGTGTTTCATGAAGCGCTGTGCCTCCTTACTACTGCGACTTGGATGGTTTCTTGTGCCGCGCTGGTGGCTTTTCCCCGGCTGGGAGCTGCGGGTCCGGGCGGCCGAACTCGATGTGCTTCGCGCTGCTGGCGCTCGGCGATCCGAAGGTGTCCGCGGGGACGGCGAGGTCGAGTTGCCAGCCGGAAAGCTCCATCTGGTGGCGCAGCTGCGCCGGATCATTGCGGTATACCGCGCGCAACATCCGGGGGAGGTGATCCTCGGCGCCAATCCAGACCTGTACGAATACGTCGTCGTTGGCGTAGGCCACCATGTCCGTCGTCGTGCCGCCGATGACGTGGGATTGGCCGATGTAGAAGGCAACCTTCAGCCCGTCGGCGATGTCCTGGTAGGGGTCGGCAACGATCACGTCGCTGAACGGGAAGTAGATCGCGGCGTTGTCATAGGCCGCCTTCAGCGCGGCGTCGATCGTCGGCGGGGCGTCGGCCACGGCGACCAGGTTCTCCGTCGGTGCGAGGGCCATCATGGTCTTGCCGTCGTAGTAAAACTCGGAGGGTGGGCCGTCACCGGACGTGATTACCCGCAGCTTGTCGGGTCGCTGCACCGTTACTTCGGAGGTTGTCGTGTAGATCAGGGGCGGGCCGAGAAGGCTCGGGTTCTCGTAAAAGATCACCGCGGTGAACCGCATCGAGTGGGCAGCAGCCAACCGGCTGCTGGCGGCTTTCAAGAGGTCGATCGCCTTGGACTCGAGCACCGGTTCGGGCGCCTTTGCTTTCTGCGGCAAGGTGCCACGCTTCGCAGGTTTCGGCGGCAGGGCTTGCCGTGTGTCCTGGGCGCCCGCGCCGGCGGCCGCCAGGAGCACGGCCAACGCAAGCAGCCGCGACCAACTGCGAGAGGGGCCTCGGATCATCGTGACTCCCGTCCCGAGTGCAATATGCCTCAAGGGATGAGGCCGCATTCGAACATCTTGTTGGCGATGGGCGCCGCAATCCTGTCAATGAATGCGGCACGCATTTGGGGATCGCCGCGCAACATTTCGATCGCGTTCTTTTCCTCGGCTGTTTTCGGCTTGCCCTTCTTCTTCCACAACTGCTCGCAAGACGAATGCTGATACTTCTGGATGACGCGGTCGGCGATCATGTTCATGACCGGGTACGGCTGCGCGCTGGCGACGCGCGCAAACAGGAGCGCGGGCAGAAGTGCACATAAGTAGACTCGTTTCTTCATGGCTTCCTCCTCATCTCATGATGATATCCGAAACACCCTGGGTGCCGCTGGGCGCCCACTTCGTGTCATCAAACCAGATCGTGCTGGCGACCCTCCGCGCAGCCGCGCTGGTCCACCACCCTCCACTGAGTAGGTTTGTAGCCAAGCTAGCATCCGAGCACGGGGCCCACTATGCAATTTCGGCCCGAATGCATCCCGCAGTCTGGCTCTCAAGAACACGGTGCGGCGACTATACGTGAGGACGAGCGACGCGTAGTCACCGGAGTACTACGCGCGTAGAATTACGTGCGTGGTGACGCTGGTTTGAAATTCAGACAGCCCCAGAAGCGCGGACCGTCACGCGCATGGGGGCCTCGGGCGCCCGGCGCAGCGTGTCCGACGGGGGCTCGCCGAACATCGACCGGTAGACGACAGCAAACCGCCCGAGCTCCCAGAAGCCACAGTTGGTCGCGATGCCGGTAACCGTTTCCGAGTGCGGATCGGCCTGCAGCAAGGCGCGCTGCGCCAGGTGCATGCGCCGCCGCAACAGGTACTGATGCGGCCCCATCCCCAGATGCTGATGGCAGCACTTGCGTAGCGTCCGCTCGGGAACGCCGAGCAACGCGCACAGCTCCGGCACGTGCAACGCGCGATCGGCGTGCGCCTCCACAATCGCGGCGAAGCGCGCCATGATCTGCGTGTGCCGCGCCCGCGGTGCGGGCTCGCGGCGGCGGCTGCACTCCATCAAGCACATGATCATCGCGTACATCAGCGCCTGCTCCAAGCCGTGCGTAGCTGCTTCGGAGCTCAAGATGTCGGGTGCCGCTTGGGCAATCCGGGTGGCAGACGCCACCACAGACAGCAGTTGAGCCGTCGCCTGATCCGACGGCCGTAGGATCTCTCCCGAGGTGACACACAGCGCGCGACCGGTCAGATCGATAGCGCCGCGGGCAAGGTCCTCGGCGTTCAGGGTCACCGCCACGTGGTCGATGCTCCCCACCGTACGATGGTAGGACTCCATGTCGCGCCCATGAGACATAAACTCCCCTGGGCGCATCTGTGTCCCCCTGATGACCGGTAAAGGATGCTCGCCGAGCCAGCCGAGGATGGCGACTTGGTTAGGCCCCATCCCATGATACGCAACACGCGGCAGGCTTTCTCGTCCGCGCTGGACCGTGATATGGGCCAGCGGCACGGCCGTCAATTCGGCGTGAAAAGTCCCGCGGCCGATGACTTTGTACTTCGCGTTTCCCGTGCGCAGCACCGCCGCCACCTGATCAGGATCAGAGAAGGTTTGCGTCAGCCGCCCGGGCATACGAGCGCCCTGATATCAGGAAACCGGAGTGCCCGTAAGCCCGTCGTACGGGGGTTGTTCTGGATGGTCCTTGATCTCCGGTGAGGATCACACCACGTTGACAGGCGCAGGAATGGCGCGCGTGGGTCCGCCTGCCAACACGTTCAGCCGTGCACGAACAAACTGCCAGCTTTGACGGCGATGTGCGGATGAGAATTCAACACCGCGATGCACACGAGGTCAGGGTGATGACCTGAACCCACGGGGCAACCGCGGCGGTTCTGCAGCACGCAGCGAGCGATAGCCAGAAACGCCGAAGCCGGATTGATGCTCAGACGTTTCTGGCAGCACTGATCCGACCGCGATTCTCGCGCGATGGCAGGCGGATTTTCTTCCTGAGCGGCTATTGGATGACGACGTGCGCCATGCCTTGCCTGTAGGCGTCGCGAAGCATCGTCGGGGGACTGCTCCTCGCGGGCTCAGACCTCATCCCAGCCGAGCATTTCGAATAGCCCGAGCCAGGATATCTCGCCGTTGGTGGGAAGTATCGACGAGCTATCGCTGGCTTCTCCTGGTGACTCCGGCGCTGAAGGTGCGGCGCCAGTCCTCAGCATTGCAACGCTGCTTTCGTCTTGGATTTTCATGGCATATCTCCCCGCCAGTGCCCTGTACAAGAGACCTGCCCTATTGTTTACCTTTAGATGCGCGAGAGCCCCACTCGCCACCCGAGCAAGCATCGCTGTGTGTATCGTCAGCCATGCCTCCTTGTACAAGGCGCACTGCACCAGCGTAAGCCCGCAGGACTACGCGCGCGCTTCTACGCGCGTAGTCACACGGATGATCGGCGAAAGAAACCAGCCCGTACTTCTACGTGCGTACTACTGCGATCTAGACAGCACCGTCGTCACGCGAGACACTGCGCGACAACGCCGGTCAGCTCACATCTGGGATACGACGATCCCCACCGACTCCGTGTGCGCCTTACCCTGGGATCAAAGGTCCCGCTGCATCAGGTCGAATCGCGAGCGAGGCTCATGTCCAACGCGTACTACACACTCGAAGTGGTTCCATGTGAACTGGGAGATGATCCAGACCAATGGCGATTGGCGGTAACCCGATATGCCGCCGATGAATCATCAGCGACCGATCAACGGCTGCACTTCGAGAGGTTCTTTGACAGCCAGGAAGGGGCCGTCCAATACGGCAGCACGTGGGCGTCGGCGCAACGTGATCCCATGATCCAAGCGGCTGCGATCGAGCAACTTCGCAGGAAGTTCCATGGCTACGGTTTCGACGTGGACGCATACAGCGACGATCAAGTCAGCGGTGCGCTCCGTGAAGAGGCCGCCGCCACAACGGAGTCCAGAGTGGACCTCTTCGTTCGCGCCTTTCAACGATTGCGGCGGATTGGACCGACCCAGGCATGAGTGAGCGCCTGTTTCTCTACTATCTTATGAGCCACTCCGGCTGCGGACACTTCGGCGCTGGTGGAACTCGACATACCCCGGTTGTCCTTCGAGTCCGTGTGCGATGTTTTGAGTTGCGACGCTCCTCTGCGCGACGCGAAATAGCGCGAACATGCCGGAGGACCAGTTGGTTCAAAATGGCGCTACTCAAGGAGGCCCAATCGTGAAGGCGTTGGTCTACCGAGGCCCAGGGAAGAAGGCGCTCGATCATCGATCGCTGCCCGAGATCGCTGCCCCCACCGACGCGATCGTCAAGATTACCAAGACCACCATTTGCGGAACTGACCTGCACATCCTCAAGGGTGACGTGCCCACCTGCGACCCGGACCGCGTCCTTGGTCACGAGGGCGTCGGCGTAGTGGAGAAGGCCGGTCCCGGCGTGACGGCGTTCCGCCCGGGCGATCATGTGCTCATCTCCTGCATCTCAGCCTGCGGCAGGTGCGAGTACTGCCGCAAGGGCATGTACTCCCATTGCACAACCGGCGGCTGGATCCTGGGCAACCGGATCGACGGCACACAAGCGGAGTATGTTCGCATCCCCTACGCCGACACCAGCCTCTACAGGATTCCCACCGGCGTCGACGAAGAGGCGCTGGTCATGTTGAGCGATATTCTGCCGACTGGTTTTGAATGCGGCGTGCTCAACGGCAAGGTTCAGCCTGGCAACATGGTGGCCATTGTGGGCGCCGGGCCCATCGGTCTCGCGGCGCTGCTCACGGCGCAGTTCTATTCGCCGGCCGGGATCATCATGGTCGATCTCGATGAGAACCGCCTCGAGGTGTCCAAGCGCCTGGGCGCCACCGCGACGGTCAACAACGCCGACGGCAAGGCCGTCGACGCGGTGATGCGGATCACTGGCGGATATGGCGTCGACACGGCCATCGAGGCGGTGGGCATCGCCGCGACCTTCGCTCTCTGCGAAGGGATCGTGGCGGCGGGCGGCACCATCGCCAACGTCGGCGTGCACGGCACCAAAGTAGACCTCCACTTGGAACGACTGTGGTCGCATAACATCACGATTACCACCCGGCTGGTCGACACCGTGACGACCCCTATGCTGCTCAAGACCGTGCAATCGGGGAAGATCGATCCGCAGCGGCTCATCACCCACCACTTCACGCTCGACCGAATCCTCGATGCCTACGACACCTTCGCGCGGGCGGCGACTACGCAGGCGCTCAAGGTGATCATCGAGACGGGAGCCAGGGAGTAGACGATGCACCAGCTGTCTTACGACAGCCGGTAAAGGCTCATTGCTCATCGTGTCCCAGTCTTTTCGCAGCACGCTTGGTCCTCACCACCGCACTGGCACGTTCCGTCAGCACACGTGAGACTTGCTCCACATGGGGGGGCATTGCCGCAGCACGCCTGGCCGTGACCACCGCACTGGCAGGTCCCCAGGGCGGTACACGTGAGATTTGGTCCGCACTGCCGGCCACTGCCGCAGCACACCTGGCTCTGACCGCCGCACGGGATCTGCGCCGGCGCGACGACGGCAAATGCCAACAGGAACACCACTCGCAGGATTACGCTTCTCATCATTTCTAGCGCCTCTTTTCGAAAAGTATCACGATCGATTTGACTCTACTGCATTGGATTCACAAGAACCACGGCCATTGTGCGCTAGAACTACGCGCGCAGTTCTACGCTCTTGTGCTCACCTTTCATTTGCAGTACTCAACCGCAACTAATGAAAAGACGGCAAGGAGATCCGGGCGGGAACGACCGCACGCCAGCGTGGCGCCCGTGGAACGCGTGCTTCGCGGGTGGTAATCGTTACCACTTCGATCGCTTCGGAGGGCACCTCGGCCACCTCGATGGGCTCGGCCGTTATTTCGACAAGCAGGGCGTGTTTCGCGGCTCGCTCAGCCAGACCGGCAACTTCCATGACGGGGCCGGCGCCTATCTGGGCCGCATCGACGTCATCGGCCAGTACTGGAACGCGCGGGGCGCCGCCCACGGCTATTTTCTCGGTGCCGGCCCTGCACATTCCATCGCCGCCACCCAGGAGCGCTGAGGTCGGGACCGTAGTGGCCGCGAGGCGGGGGAGATGACCGCGTCCACGGCCAGAGAGCCGCGCGTAGTACTACGCGCGTAGTACTCCGATCTTACGGAGGTGCCGAGTCCCTTGTACAAGCAGGGAGTGTAACGCTGCCAGTATTCCACAAGCGCGCCACGCACCAGATGGAAATGAGCAGGTCCGCTATCCGGCTGGTGGACGGAAGGTAAGGAGCACGGATGGCGAAGGGTCTCGACACCGAAACACTGCAGGCAACGCTCGTGGCGCTCACGGAGTTCGCCGCGCGCCGTTTGCCTGACCAGACACTGCTCGAGCTTGACGCGCGCGACGAGTTCCCCGTCGACATCATCCGCGAAATGTGCGGGCCACAGCTGGGTATCCAGCTCTTCTTCATCCCCGAGGCCTTCAACGGTATGGGCGGTGGCGCGTTCGATCTCTACCGGATTTGCGAACGGCTGGCGCGCGTGGACGTTGGCGTCGCCACTGGAGTGTTGGCAACCTTTCTCGGCAGCGACCCGATCAGCGTCGGCGGCACGCCCGCGCAGAAGGAATACTGGATGCGCCGCATTGCCGATGACGGCATCCTGATGGCCTACGGCGCCACCGAACCGGCCGCCGGGAGCGATCTTGGAGCCTTGCGCACGACTGCCGTGCGCGTCGAAAAGGACGGCGGCGTGATCGCCTACCTGCTCAGTGGCGCCAAGCAATGGATCAGCAACGGCGGTGTCGCCGATGTGTACACCATTCTCGCCAATGCGCCGGGTGGGCCGAGCTGGTTCATCGTCGAGAAAAACACACCCGGTTTCTCGCACGGCAAGCCGGAAGACAAGCACGGCATCCGTGCGAGCAATACCGCGGCCCTGTCGCTCGACGATGTCCGCGTCGATGCGGACCGTCTCGTTGGTGGTGTGGAAGGCCAGGGACTGCTGCAAGCACAGGCGGTGTTCGGGTACACCCGCTTGATGGTCGCCGCCTTCGGCCTGGGCGCCGGGTGGGCCGCGCTCGATCGGGCGATTCCCTACTCGACGACGCGCATTCAGGCCGGTGGCCCGCTGTCCGGGAAGCAAGGCTACACGCACAAGCTGATCGTGCCGCATGTGGCACGATTGGAGGCCAGCCGCGCCTACATGGAGCACGTCGCCGTACGCCTCGACAGCGGCGAGCAGGGCCTCAATGCCGAGGGGGCGATCGCCAAGTATCTGGCGACGGAAGCTGCCAACTGGGCCGCCGACGCCAGCATCCAAGCTCTGGGCGGCTACGGCTACACCAAGGAATACATGGTCGAGAAGATCAAGCGCGACGTGCGCATCACAACCATCTACGAGGGGACCTCGGAGATCATGGAGATGACCATCAGCCGCGACCGTTGGCAGCTGCACATGAAGACGCGCGGCCAGCACTATCGCGACCAGGCGCGGCAGCTCGCGACGGTGCACGCCCGAAACCCTGCCGCTGGCGCGAACATCGCCGCGCTCGGCCTCGCGGCACTGGCCGAGGTCATGGAACGCGCCCGCCTCGCCCGCCTCACCCGACACCAGCACGTCTTGTTGCGGCTGGGCGAATTGATCGCGTACGCCGAGTGCGCCGCCCGTCTGGCTGAGCGCGCCGGCGCTGCCGCTGACGGACAGCTGAACCCGAAGAGCGACGGCCGCTTTGACGCGAGCGGCATCGCGACACTGAGCCGCATCTTCGCCCGTGAAGCCGCAATGAAGGTCGCCGCCGACGGGCTGCGCTGGATTTGCGGTGCGGGCGGGGTGGCGGATGCCGACATCCCCTCTTTCGCGAACAGTCTCGGCCTGCCGGCCATTCATTGCGCCCAAGCCGGCCTCCTCGCCGACATGGATGTCGTTGCCGACATCCTCTACGGACGCGCCGCAGCCGCGTCGCAACAGGCTGCGTAGGCGCAGCATTGGAGAGTACGTGGAACCAACAGCACACCGGGCGATCGCCATTGTCGGGGTGAGCGCCATTTTGCCCGACGCGCCCAGTGCGGTGGCGTTCTGGGAGAACGTGAAGAGCGGTCGCTACAGCATTACTGACGTGGCGCCGGAGCGCTGGGACCCAGCACGCTACTACGATCCTGATCCGAAGGCCCCCGACAAGACGTACTCGAAGATCGGCGGATGGGTACGCCAGTGGGAATGGAATCCACTACAGTGGGGCCTGCCGATCCCGCCGCGTGTCAGCGACGCGATGGACGACGGACAGAAGTGGGCGGTGGCGTGCAGCCGCGCCACGCTCCTCGACTACGGCCACCCGCACCGCCCACTGGATCTCGAACGCACCGCCGTCATCCTCGGCAACGCGATGGCCGGCGAGCAGCACTACCTGACCGCACTGCGCATCTACTTCCCCGAATACGCGCGGGAGCTCGCCGCGGCTCCCAGCTTTGCGGCGCTCGCACCTGCCGTGCAAGCGGCCATCACCGCCGAGATGCATGCGGGTGTTGGCCGGCGCTTTCCCGAGATCAACGAGGACACGATGCCCGGTGAATTGTCGAATTGCATCGCCGGGCGCGTCGCCAACCTGTTCAACTTGCGCGGCCCCAACTACGTCGTGGACGCGGCCTGTGCCTCGGCGCTGGCCGCGATCAGCGCCGCGACCGAGGGACTGGCTCAAGGCGACTATGACGCCGTGCTGGCCGGCGGCATCGATCGCAACATGGGCGCGTCGTCGTACATCAAGTTCTGCAAGATCGGCGCGCTGTCCGCCACCGGCACGCGGCCGTACGCCGACGGCGCGGATGGCTTCGTGATGGGTGAGGGAGCCGTGATGTTCTTGCTCAAACGTCTCGGCGATGCCGAACGCGCCGGCGACACGGTCTACGCCGTGATCCGCGGCATCGGTGGCGCCAGCGATGGCAAGGGCAAGGGCATCTCCGCGCCCAACCCGATCGGGCAGCGCTTGGCCGTTCAACGCGCGTGGCAGAACGCGGCATTGTCGCCCGCGACGGCGACGTTGGTCGAGGGCCACGGCACATCGACCCGCGTTGGGGATGTGGTCGAGGTGCAGAGCCTGGCTGCAGTTTTCGGCGAAGCGGGTATCGCGCAGGGGGCGGTTGCGCTGGGCTCGGTGAAATCGAATATCGGACACCTCAAGGCGGCGGCCGGTGCCGCCGGGTTGCTCAAAGCGGTAATGGCGCTGCATGAAAAGGTTCTGCCGCCCAGCCTGCATTTCGACCGCCCCAACCCCAACATCGACTTTGCCCACTGCCCATTCTACGTGAACACCGAGCTGAAGCCGTGGGAAGTGACTGCGGCGGGCGTGCGCCGCGCCGCCGTCAGCGCATTTGGCTTTGGCGGCACGAACTTCCACGTGGTTCTCGAGGAGTACGTCCCCGGCCGCCTGGCGAGCGATGCGAAGTCCTCCGTGAGCGTCGGGGTAGATCTCACGCCCGCCCCCACGGCTGCAGCAGTGTCACCAAAGGCGCCACTGCGTGGCGCGCTGGTCGTCGGTGCGCCGTCCGAGACCGCTTTACTTGAACGCCTCCACGGTATCCAGCAAGCAGCCGCGGCGGGCCGCACGCCCGCAGGCGGCGCGCCCGCCGACACCGATCTACGCGCCCAGGAACGCATTGCCATCGACTACGGTGACGCCGCGGATCTGGCAGACAAGGCGGCCAAGGGACTGAAGGCGCTGGCCGCCAACAGCGCCGGCATGTGGAAGGCACTGCGAGCGCAGGGCATCTTCCGCGGGCACGGACCGGCACCGCAGGTCGCGTTCCTATACACCGGCCAGGGCTCGCAGTACGCCAACATGTTGCGGCAACTGCGCGCCGTCGAGCCGATCGTCGCTGCCACCTTCGCCGCCGCCGACCGCACCATGACCCCGCTGCTCGGCACGCCGCTCAGCGACTACATCTTCGTCGACAGCGATGATCCGGCCGTCGTCGCCAAGACGGAAGACCACTTGCGGCAGACGGCAATCACGCAGCCGGCCGTGTTGGCCACCGACGCGGCGCTCACGCAGCTGCTCGCGGCATACGGCATTACACCGGACATGGTGATGGGGCACAGTCTCGGCGAGTACGGTGCGCTGATCGCCGCCGACGCCCTGCCATTCGCGGACGCCCTCGAGGCGGTCAGCGCTCGCGGCCGCGAGATGACCAGCCTGTCGTTCGCCGACAACGGCTGGATGGCGGCGGTGTTCGCGCCGCTTGCCGAAGTGCAGCGTATCCTGAAGGCCATCGATGGCTACGTGGTCATCGCCAACGTCAATAGCAACAGCCAGTCGGTCATCGGCGGGGAGACGGCCGCGGTGCAGCGGGCGATGGAAGCGTTCATCGCCGCGGGATACAACGCCGTGCAACTGCCGGTGAGTCATGCCTTCCACACCAAGATCGTGGCCCCGGCGAGTGAACCGCTGCGGCGCATGCTCGAACGCTTGCATGTACAGCCACCGGGCCTGCCGATCGTCGCCAACGTCACCGGCGAGCTGTACCCGATGGGACCGGGCGTCGTGCCGCAGATGCTCGACCTCCTGGCGCAGCAAGTGGCCGCGCCGGTGCAGTTCGTCAAAGGGTTGAAGACGCTGTACGCCGCCGGCGTTCGCCTCTTCGTGGAAGTCGGACCGAAGAAAGCGCTGCAGGGCTTCGTCGACGATGTCTTCAGCGACCGCAGCGAGGTCGCATCGCTCTTCACCAACCATCCAAAGCTCGGTGACGTCGTGTCGTTCAACCACGCCCTGTGCGGCTTGTACGCGGCCGGCCTCGGCGTCGGGCGTGCTGCCGGAGAGCCGCCCGATCGCGTCGTCCACCTGCCGGCTGCTGCGCCGCGACCGTCGGCGGCTGAAGCCGCAGCGTCGCTGACCCGCACGCCGTCGGCCGAGACCTACCTGCAACTCGGCCGCCTGGCGGCGGACTTCCTCGATAAGGCCGGGCAAGTCTATCGCGGTCCGGCGCCGGCCGCGCTCAGCGCGCCGGTGGTGATCAGCGGCGCGGCGCTCGGTCTACCGGGGACAGAACGAATCTTCGACGACGCCAACGTGGGGCGTATCTTGAACGGTGAGCAGTGCATCGATGTGATTCCGACCCGCTTGCGGCGGGCCATGCTCGATAAGCACATCACCCGTCTCGTGAAAACCGATCAGGGTGGCCCGACGTTCGAGGTGATCGACAGCGCCGCGGAGGTCATCAAGCTCGCCGGCCGGGGCGGCGCCTTCGATCTTGGCAGCGAGTTCGGCGTGTCCGCCGAACGCGTGCCGGCGCTCGACATAACGACGCGTCTTGCCATCGGGGCGGGGCTCGATGCGCTGCGCGACGCCGGCATTCCACTCGTGCGGCGCTACAAGACGACCAGCAAGGGCACGTACCTGCCGGACCGCTGGGTGTTGCCGGAGACGCTGCGCGATGACACGGGCGTGATCTTCGCTTCGGCGTTCCCCGGCTACGACGAGCTGATTGCCGATCTCACCCATTACCACACCGATCACGCGCGCCGCGAAGCACTGGCCATGCTCGAAAGCCTGCGTGATCGCCTCGTGCAGGTGAGCAATGGCCACGGCATCGCGGTGGCCGAGATCGATCACCGCATCCACGATCTGCGTGCCGCGACCGAGCACGATCCCTACACGTTCGACCGCCGCTTTCTGTTCCGTGTCCTGTCGATGGGACATTCCCAGTTCGCCGAGCTGATTGGTGCGCGCGGCCCGAACACCCATATCAACTCGGCGTGCGCCAGCACCACGCAAGCCGTGACGCTTGCCGAGGACTGGATTGGCGCCGGCCGCTGCCGCCGGGTGATCATCATCGCCGGCGACGATGTGACCAGCGATCGGATGTTGGAGTGGATCGGCGCCGGGTTCCTGGCGACCGGCGCGGCGGCAACTGATGACGTCGTCGAGGAGGCGGCGATCCCGTTCGACCGCCGCCGGCATGGCATGCTGCTCGGCATGGGCGCCGCCGCGATGATCGTCGAGAGTGCGGCGGCGGTCCGCGAGCGCGGCATCCGACCCATCTGCGAAGTGCTCAGCACGCTCACTGCCAATAGTGCGTTTCACGGGACCCGTCTCGATGTCGATCACATCTGCCAAATGATGGAGTCGTTGATCGCGCAGGCCGAGCGCCGCTGGGGCATTCAGCGCCAGCAGATCGCCCCGCAGACCGTCTTCGTGTCGCACGAGACCTACACGCCGGCACGCGGTGGCAGCGCCGCGGCCGAGGTGCACGCGCTGCGCGCGGTCTTCGGTCCAGCCGCCGATCAGATCGTCGTGGCCAATACCAAGGGGTTCACCGGCCATGCGATGGCCGTTGGTATCGAGGACGTCGTGGCGATCAAGGCGCTGGAAACCGGTCTGGTGCCGCCGGTCGCAAACTTCAAGGAGGTCGACCCCGACCTTGGCCCGCTCAACCTCTCCAAGGGGGGCGCGTATCCGGTGCAGTATGCCCTGCGCCTGGGCGCTGGCTTCGGCTCACAGATCAGCATGACGCTCATGCGCTGGGTGCCGACGCCCGACGGCACGCGCCCGGACCCCGATGCGCTTGGGTTTGCCTACCGGGTTGCCGACGCCAACGTCTGGCAGACATGCCTCAGCCGTATGAGCGGCTACGCCAGTGCAGAACTGGAAGTCGTCAGTCGTACCCTGCGCGTGAAGGATCAAGGTCCGGCAGCGCGCGCGGCCCAGCCGGCAGCCCCGCCTCCCGCAGCGGTGCGCCCGCCAGCGTCGGTCCTCGCCCTTGCACCGCCACCGCCGACCGCAGCGGTAATGCCGGCCGTGCCTGACAGGGTGGATGGCACGACGGATGTGGTGAAGGCGCGCGTGCTCGCACTCGTCGCCGAGACGACGGGGTACCCGCCCGACATGCTCGACCTGGACCTCGACCTCGAGGCTGACCTCGGCATCGACACGGTGAAGCAAGCGGAAGTGTTTGCCGCCTTGCGCACCGCATACAACATCCCGCGCGATGAGCAATTGAAGCTGCGCGACTTTCCGACACTGGCGCGGGTCATCCAGTTCGTATGTGACCGTCGGCCAGACTTGGCGATAGCGGCAGCCGCCGAGACGGTCGCGGCGTCGCCCCCTGCGCCGCCGCCAGCGTCAGCGGCGGATGCCATACGGGAGCGCGTACTGGCGCTGTTCGCGGAGAAAACCGGCTATCCGCCGGACATGCTCGACCCGGACCTGGATCTGGAAGCCGATCTCGGAATCGATACCGTGAAGCAGGCGGAGCTGTTTGCGGCGATTCGCGCGGTCTACGACATTGGACGCGAGGATACGCTGAAGCTGCGTGATTTTCCGACGCTCGCGCACGTCATCCAGTTTGTGCACGACCGGCGGCCCGATCTGGCAGCGCCGTTGGTGGCCGAAATCCCGCACCCAGCAGCAAGCCGTGCCGTGCCGCCGCCGGAGCGTGCCGCCGAAGATGCGGTGAAAGAGCGCGTGCTGGCGCTGTTCGCGGAGAAAACGGGCTATCCACCGGACATGCTCGACCCGGACCTCGATCTGGAAGCCGACCTGGGCATCGATACGGTGAAGCAGGCGGAGTTGTTTGCGGCGATTCGCGCGGCCTACAACATCCAGCGTGACGACACGTTGAAGCTGCGCGACTTTCCAACGCTGGCACACGTCATCCAGTTCGTGCACGACCGGCGGCCCGCGAGCGCTGCGTCGGTGCCACCCCCACAATCGGAGGCTCAGCAGCTGGCAGTGCCGCCGGGACCCGGCGGGAGCATGGATGCCGCCAACCGCATCCCGCGCCGCGTGCCGATCCCGACGCTGCGTCCGTCGCTCAACCTCTGCAAGCTGACCGGTGTGACGCTCGCCGTCGGGAGCCGCGTGCTGGTCATGCCCGACCAAGGCGGTGTCTCCAAGGCACTGCTGAAGCGACTCAAGAAACGCGGCGTCGAGGTGCTGGTGCTCGATCCGATCGCCGCTGCGGGCGTGCTCGCGGAGAGCATTGCGAGTTGGCTGACGCGTGGTCCGGTGCACGGCGTATACTGGCTGCCGGCGCTCGATCCCGAATGTGACATCAGTGAGATGAATCTCGCAGCCTGGCGGGCCGCGTTGCACGTGCGGGTGAAGCTGCTCTACGCCACGATGCGGGCCGTGTACGAGCACGTGGCGCACCCGGGAACGTTCCTCATCTCGGCGACCCGGCTCGGCGGGCAACATGGATACGACGAGGCTGGTGCGTACGCGCCGCTCGGTGGTCCGGTGGTCGGTTTCACCAAGACCTACAAGCGCGAGCGTGACAAGGCGCTCGTCAAGGCGGTCGACTTTGGGCCTACACATCAGGCTGCCGAGGTGGCTGATGCACTGCTCGAAGAGACGTTGCGCGATCCCGGTGTGGTCGAGGTGGGCTACAAATCCCGGCTGCGCTGGAGCGTCGGCTTGCGGGAGGAACCGGCCGTCGGCAGCGGTCTCGTGCTCTCCCGCGACAGCGTGTTCGTCGTGACCGGCGCGGCGGGGAGCATCGTCTCGGCCATCATCGCCGATCTCGCTGCCGCTTCCGGTGGCACGTTCTACCTGCTCGACAAAGTTCCGCAGCCTGATCCCGAGAACCCGGACATCCAGCGCTTCGTCACCGACAGGGACAATCTGAAGCGCGACCTCTTCGACCGTATCAAAGCGCGTGGCGAGCGTGCGACGCCGGCGCTGGTCGAGCGCGAGCTGGCAGCGTTGGAGCGTGCGCATGCGGCGCTCGCGGCGCTGCAGGCGGTGCAGGCTGCGGGCGGTGTGGCCCGATACTACAGTGTTGACCTCATGGACGCGGACGCCGTCGGCAGTGCCATCGCGGACGTGCGCGAGCACAGCGGACACATCGATGCGCTCATCCACGCTGCCGGCCTGGAGATCAGCCGTTTCTTGCCGGACAAGGACGCGCGCGAGTTCGACCTGGTGTTCGACGTCAAGAGCGACGGCTGGTTCAACCTGCTGCACGCCATCGGCAGCATGCCGCTCGGTGCCACGGTCGCTTTCAGCTCGATTGCCGGACGCTTCGGCAACGGCGGCCAGGCGGACTACAGTGCCGCCAACGATCTGTTGTGCAAGTACAGCTCGAGCTTCCGAACGACGCGGCCTGGTACGCGTGGCATCGCAATCGACTGGACGGCGTGGGGCGGCATTGGCATGGCCACCCGCGGCTCGATCCCGAAGATGATGGACGTGGCCGGCATCGACCTGCTTCCAGCCGACGCCGGAATTCCCATCGTGCGGCGTGAGCTCCTGGCGGGCACCCGCGGCGAGGTGGTGATCGCCGGACGGCTCGGCGTCCTCTTAAACGAATGGGACGACACCGGCGGCCTTGATGCCGGCGGGTTGCTCAATGGCCAGTCGGCCCAGCGCGGGCCGATGCTCGGGAAGGTCGTGGGTATGCCGCTCCACAACGGGCTGACTGTCGAGACCACGCTCGATCCGGCAGCCCAACCGTTCCTGCATGACCACCAGATCGATGGCACTCCGGTGTTGCCCGGCGTGATGGGTGTGGAAGCCTTCGCCGAGCTGGCAATGCTCCTCCTCCCCGACTGGCACGTGGCGGCGATAGAGGATGTCGAGTTCCTCGCGCCGTTCAAGTTCTATCGCAACGAGCCACGCGTCGTCACCCTCAGCGCAATGTGCTGGCCGGATGGCGAATCCATCGTGGCGGACTGCCGCCTTACCGGCAGCCGCGTCTTGCCAAATCAGTCGGAGCCGCAGGTGACGACACACTTCACCGGGCGCGTCCGGCTCATCAGCCGCTTGCCCGAGGGCAGCAGCGCCTGCGTGCCGCACGCACCGACCGGCGCCGGTGTCAGCGGACTCGACATTTATCGCATCTACTTCCACGGGCCGGCGTACCAGGTGCTGCAACGCGCGTGGCGTGACGGCGGGACGACGGTTGGCCTGATGGCGGAAGCGCTACCCGACAACCACATCCCGTTTCAGTTGGCGACGTTGATGTCGCCGCGACTGATCGAGTTGTGCTTTCAGACGGCCGGCATCTGGGAGATCGGTACAACCGGGCACATGGGGTTGCCCCAGCACATCGACCGCGTCAGCGCGCTGCGTATTCCAGATGCGGGCAGTGGTCGGCTGCAGGCCGTGGTGAATCCACACGGCGAGGCGGGGAGCTTCGACGCGCAGGTTCTCGACGCCAACGGCAACGTCTACGTGGATCTTCACGGCTATCGCACCATTGAGCTGCCGGCCGGGATCGACGCCGCGGACCGCAAGCCGCTGCAGGAGGCGATGGAGTGAGGAGAAGAGTCGGGTTGCCATGTCCTCCGAGTTGCAGCGCATAGCGATCGTCAATCGTGGCGAGCCTGCCATGCGGCTGATTCACGCCGTGCGCGAGCTCAACCACGAGGCCCGCCACGAGGGGGGACAGCGACGGACGATCGCCCTGTTCACCGCGCCGGACCGGGGCGCGATGTTCGTGCGCGAGGCCGATGAGGCGTTGGACCTTGGCGCGGCGACGTTGATCGACGCACGCGACGGCGAGCGCAAGAGCGCGTACCTCGATTATGTGCGCCTCGAGCACGCCTTGGTGGCGGCGCGCGCTGACGCGGCGTGGGTGGGATGGGGCTTTGTCGCCGAACACGCCGCGTTCGCTGAGCTCTGCCAACGCCTGGGGATCGCTTTCATCGGACCTGACCCAATTGTCATGCGCTGGCTCGCCAACCGTGTCGCGGCGAGACAGCTCGCCGAGCGGGTCTCCATCCCGGTGGTACCGTGGAGCGGCGGCCCGGTCGAGACGCTTGCCGAGGCGCGGCGACACGCCGAGCGTCTCGGTTATCCGTTGCTGTTCAAGGCTGCCAGCGGCGCCGGCGCCGGCAGGCTTCACCCGGTGCCGTCCGCCCCGGAGTTGGAGACGGTGTTCGAGCGCGCACGCGCGGCAGCCCTGCGGGCCTGCGGGGATGCGACCATTTTCCTGGAACGCCAACTGACCGGCGCGCGCCACGTCGAAGTGCAGATCGTTGCCGACCACTACGGCACGACGTGGGCCGTGGGTGTTCGCGATTGCACCATCCAGCGGCGGAGCCAAACGGTCTTGGGGGAAGCCCCGTCACCCGTGCTCTCCGCGCAGCAGGATCAGGCATTGCGTGACGCAGCAGTGCGTCTCTGCGAATCGGTGGGCTATCGGAACGCCGGCACCGTCGAGTTCCTGTTTGATCCCGCCAGCCAGGCGTTCTTCTTCACGGCGGTCGCCACGTGCCTGCCGGCGGAACACCCGGTGTCCGAAATGACGGCGGGTCTCGACCTGGTCAAGCTCCAGCTGCACGTGGCCGGTGGTGGCCGGCTTGTCGGCGCGCCGCCCATCCCCCGGGGCCATGCCATCGAGGTGCACCTGAACGCCCAGGACGCGGACAACGACTTCACACCAACGCCGGGTGTCATTGAGGTGTGCCGACTCCCGACCGGCGCGGGGCTGCGCGTCGATACCGGCGTCGACGCAGGAGACGCGGTTGCGTCCGATTTCGATCCGGCGATTGCCAAGCTCGTTGCCTACGGAGGCGACCGGCGTGAGGCGCTCGCCCGCCTGCAACGCGGGCTCGCCGACAGCATCGTCGTGATGCGCGACGGCACCACCAACAAGGCATTCATGCTGGCGCTGCTGGAGCGTGACGAGGTGCGCGTCGCGAGCGCCGACACCGGCTGGCTCGACCGGCTGGCGGCGGCGGGCGAGCCGGTCGTACGGCGGCACGCCGACGTCGCCCTGCTGCACACCGCGCTCGAGGTGTACGACGCCGAATTGAGGGTCGAGCAGTCACAGTTCTACGCGTGGGCAGCGCGTGGCCGACCGCGGGTGCGCCCCGAGATCGGTCATGTGGCTGCGTTGCGCTACCAGGGGAACCGCTACAACCTCGAGGTCTTCGGCCTCGGACCGAATCTCTATCGGATCGCTGTGGGCGGCCGGCGCGTCGAGGTGCAGGTAGAACGGCTCGGCAAGTTTGAGCGCTGGATCAGCTGTGCGGGACAGCGCTTCCGGGTCGTGTCGGTCCTGCAACGGCTGACGCATCTGGTTGAGGTGGACGGTGTGCCACACCGCATCGCGCGTGACGACGTTGGCATCGTGCGCGCCCCATCGCCGGCCGTCGTGCTGGCGATTCCGGTGCAACCTGGGGACATCGTCGCGGCCGGGGCGCGGCTGGTGGTCCTCGAAGCCATGAAAATGGAGCTGCCGGTTGTTGCGCCCTTCGCCGGGCGCGTGCGTGAGATCCTGGTGCGGCAGAACGTCCAGGTCGATACGGCAGCGCCGTTGCTGCTGCTCGATCCGATGGAGTCGGACGAACCCGTCGCCGGCGCCGAGCGGGTGGAGTTCGCGGTGCTCGATCACGTGACGCGCGAGAGCGAAACACCGCGCCAACGCTGCCGCAGCAATCTCGCCGACCTGTTCCATCTCATGCTCGGCTTCGACGTCGATCCCATTGCAACCAAGCACCTGCTCGCCGAGCACCTGGAAATCTGCCGGGACCTCCCCGTCGACGATGACGAATTGCGGCGCGGCGAGGATGAGATTCTTACGATCTTCGCCGACCTCAGCGCCTTGTTCCGCCGTCAGCCCGCCTCCGACGACCCGGACGGTCCCGACGGGCTGCGGGCGGAAGAGTACTTGTTCACGTATTTGCGCAGCCTGGACGACAAGGGCACGCGGCTGCCGGGGCCGTTTCTTCATCGGCTCCGGTGTGCACTGGTGCATTACGGCGTCACCGCCCTCGAGCGCTCGCCGCAGTTGGAAGCGAGTCTGCTCCGCATCTTCAAGTCCCATGAGCGAGCCGAGCAGCAGAGTGCGGTCATTCTTCGCGTGCTCGAGCGGCGGCTGGCGAATGTCGACGCCTTGGGGCCGCATGCTGATGCGGCGTTTCGCGCGCTGATGGATCGGTTGGTCGCGGTGACGCACGGCCGCTTTGCGGTGCTCAGCGAAATCGCCCGCGAAGTGCGCTACCGATACTTCGACCAGCCACTCTTCGAACAAGCGCGCAGCCAGGTGTATGCCGAGATGGACGAGAATCTGCGCGCTCTGGCGCGCTCCGCTGCCGCGGGCGAGCGCGCCGAACGTCTCACCGCCCTGGTCAACTGCCCGGAACAGCTGGTCAGTGTCCTCGTCGACCGCCTCGCCGATGCCGACGCCGCAATGCGCGAGCTCATCCTCCAGGTGCTGATCCGACGCTACTATCGCATCCGGCAGATCGAGAACCTGAGCTGCGAGGCGCTGGCCGAGCACAGCTGTGCCACCGCCGAGTATACTTTCGAGGGCGTGCGCATCCACGTACTGGCCGCGCACACCGAGTATGCGGGGCTCGCCGATGCCGCGACGCGCTGGGGCGCGCGGCTGCGGGCGCTGCCGCCGGATCACGACGTGGTGATGGACTTCTACGTGTGGTCCCGACAGCCGCTGCAGGCCGCCGACGGGACGCAGCGTGAGATTCACGCCATGCTCAACTCAGTGACCTTCCCGCATCGCATTCGGCGGATCGTCGTCGTGCTGGCGGGTCCCGAGGAGCACCTCGGCAGCAGCGGCGTGCAGCATTTTACCTACCGCCCGTCGGCGGACGGTTACGCGGAGGAGGAGCTGTATCGCGGGCTGCACCCGATGATGGGCAAGCGGATGCACCTGTGGCGGATGAGCAACTTCGCGATTCAGCGCTTGCCGTCGGTTGAGGACGTGTACCTCTTCCACGCCGTGGCGCGGCAGAATCCAAAGGATGCGCGGTTGTTCGCCATTGCTGAGGTCCGCGATCTCACGCCGGTGCGCGATGCCGGCGGCCGCATCGTGCAGTTGCCCTACCTCGAACACATGCTCATGGAAGCGCTGGCCGGCATCCGCCACTTCCAATCGCAGCGCCCGCCGCGCGAGCGCCTGCAGTGGAACCGTGTCCTGCTGTATGTGTGGCCGCCGTTAGACTTGCATCCCGACGAATTGCGCGAGATCGTGCGTAAGCTGGCACCGGCCACGGAAGGGCTCGGCATCGAGCAGGTGGACGTAAGTGCGCGCATTCCGAGCCCCGATGGCAGCGGGTTGCAGGATGCCGTGCTCCGCATCTCGAATCCCGGCGGCCACGGCCTGCTGGTCACCTCGGGACCGCCGCCGCAACGACCGCTCGCCCCGCTCAGCGAATACGATCAGAAAGTCGTGCGCATGCGCCAGCGCGGGCTGCTGTATCCGTACGAGGTGGTCGCCATGCTGACGCCGTCGCGCCAGGGCACGCAGGGGGAGCTTCCGCCGGGCGATTTCGTCGAGTACGACCTCGGCGTCGACAACTGTCTGGCGCCCGTGGACCGGCCACCCGGAAAGAATACGGCCAACGTCGTCGTCGGCGTCATCCGAAACTTCACCGCGAAGTATCCCGAGGGCATGACGCGGGTGATTCTGCTCGGCGACCCCAGCAAGGCCATGGGAGCCGTCGCCGAGGCCGAGTGCCGGCGGATCAATGCGGCGCTGGATCTGGCCGAGCGCCTGCGCGTGCCGGTGGAATGGTTCCCCATATCCGCCGGCGCAAAGATCTCGATGGAGAGCGGCACCGAAAACATGGACTGGATCGCCTTGGTCCTGCGCCGACTGATCGAGTTCACTCAAGCCGGGGGTGAAGTGAACGTGGTGGTCAATGGCATCAACGTCGGAGCGCAACCGTACTGGAACGCCGAAGCCACCATGCTGCTCCACACGCGCGGCATCCTGGTGATGACCCCGCAGGGCGCCATGGTGCTCACCGGCAAGCAGGCGCTCGACTACTCGGGAAGTATCTCCGCGGAAGACAATCAGGGCATCGGCGGATACGAGCGCATCATGGGCCCCAATGGCCAGGCGCAGTATTGGGCGCGCGACATTACCGCGGCCGCGCTCCTCTTGCTGCGACACTACGATCATACGTACGTGTGTGCCGGCGAACGCTTTCCGCGTCGGGGTGCCAGCAGTGATCCGGTCGACCGCGACGTCCGTGCCTCGCCGCACGGTGGCGCCTTCGCGCTGGTGGGCGATATCTTCTCGAACGAGGAGAATCCGGGACGGAAACGCCCGTTCGAGATCCGCCGGGTGATGCAGGCGGTGGCCGACCAGGACCACACGCCGCTGGAGCGCTGGGCGGCAATGCGTGATGCCGAGATCGGCGTCGTCTGGGATGCGCACCTCGGCGGCTATCCGGTCTGCCTCATTGGTATCGAGTCGCAGCCGCTGCCGCGTCTGGGGTTCCTGCCGGCGGATGGTCCCGACCAATGGACGGCGGGGACTTTGTTCCCAAAAGCTTCGAAGAAGCTGGCGCGCGCCATCAACGCTGCAAGCGGCAATCGCCCGCTGGTCATTCTCGCCAATCTCTCGGGTTTTGACGGCTCCCCCGAGTCGATGCGTGAGCTCCAGCTCGAGTACGGCGCCGAGATCGGTCGAGCCGTGGTGAACTTCAAGGGCCCGATCGTCTTCTGCGTGGTGTCGCGCTATCACGGCGGCGCCTACGTGGTGTTTTCCGGGAAGCTCAACGAAAGCATCGAAGCGGCGGCGTTGGAGGGCTCGTACGCGTCGGTGATCGGCGGCGCGCCCGCGGCTGCGGTAGTCTTCGCCGGTGACGTCGAGGCCCGTACCCGCAACGATCCGCGTGTCCAGGCGCTCGAGCGACAGATCGCGGCGACGGCCGGCGCGGCGACGGTGGGATTGCGCGCGCAACTCCACGAAACCTTCAAAGCCGTTCACTCGGAAAAGCTCGGTGAGGTTGCCGATGAGTTCGACAAGGTGCACAGCGTCCACCGCGCCTTACAGATGGGATCGCTCAATCACATCATCCCGCCGGAGCACTTGCGGCCGCATCTCATTGAAGCAGTGGAGCGCGGCATTGCGCGAGCTCTCCTTGCCGACAACAGAAAGGAGACATCCTGCGGGAATGGATCCTCTGGAGATGTGCCCGGCGACCATTCATTGGCTGACGCAAACCTTGCTGGACCCGCCGGTCGGTGACGGCTGGCTCACGGCGGGCGAGCAGGCGACACTGGCCGGCTTGCCCGTTGCCAAACGCCGCAGCGACTGGCGGCTCGGCCGCTGGACGGCGAAGCGTGCGTTGGCAGCCTATGTCGGTTGCGTGAGTGGACTTGCCGGCGTCGAAATTCGTGCCGCGGAGAGCGGTGCCCCGCAGATCTTCCTCGACGGGCGTCCGGCACCGCTGACCCTGTCGCTCAGTCACACTGACGGACGTGGATTGTGCGCCATCGCCGCCGCGGGTGTGGCCCTTGGTTGCGACCTGGAGCGCATCGAATCGCACAGCCGTGCTTTTGTAGCGGACTACTTCACTGACGATGAGCAGCGGGTGATTGCCGCTGCGCCGACGGCGGATCGAGCATGCATCGTCACGCTGTTGTGGAGTGCCAAGGAGAGCGCGCTCAAGGCGTTGCGTGAGGGCTTGCGGCTCGACACCCGGTCAGTGGCCGCGACGATCGGGGGAGACTGTGCATGCGACAGCTGGTCTCCACTCAGCGTCCATCATGGCGACAGCGGCCGGATCTTCCGTGGCTGGTGGCGGCACGACGAGGGCTGCGTGATGACGATCGCCGCCGACCCTGCGCCGCGACTGCCAATCCGCTTGAAGCGGTAGCTCGGTGGTTGTCCACGAGCCGCCAACTGCGCTCCACGGAACGGATTGCACAGGACGTGGTTCTTGAAGCCAATGGCGAGACACTGAACCAATCGTCACCGGGCGGCAGCCGGACTACATCGCGGCAGCCCTTGTGGCACAAGGGCGAAAGGAAAGTGGGCAGGGAGTGAATTGAACACTCGACACAAGGATTTTCAGTCACTGTGCGGCAGTGTATACGTCGAGCGAAGAAAAGCAAGCTGAAGCGCTAAACACTTGTAGGACAATGCCTTTTCCGGTATCTGTCCCGTGATGTTTGTAGACCGTGGGCGCGCTGGGTTGCTTCCATCTGCTTCCATATTGCTTCCACGGCGCCGCGGGAAAGAGAGCAATGGGCCATGGCGAAGGTGATCCCACTTCACCGCGAATCTCCCAAAACGGCCGACAAGCGACCAGTAACGAAGCTGAGCAAGCGCGTCGTTTGTACCATTCAGCGAGCACGCGGGCGCGACGTGTGGCGATGGGATGCCGAGTTGCGCGGCTTCGGCGTGCGCGTCAGGCCATCGGGCGTGCGGACCTACGTTGTGCAGTATCGCGATGCGGGCGGGCGTACGCGGCGACTGGCGCTCGGGCGCCATGGCGTGTTGACCTGTGAGGAGGCGCGCCTACTGGCCAAGCAGCGGCTAGGCGCCGTGGCGAAGGGTGAGAACCCGTCCGTTGAACGCAAGCAAGCCCGCCTCAAAGCGAAGCAGGAACGGTCGGTGGCGGCGGTGGCGAAGGACTTCCTGACGGAGATTGCGAAACGGCGAAAGCCGCTGACCGCGAGCACGTATGAGCGCCTGTTCGATGCTCGCATCCTGCCGCGGTTCGGAAAGCTGCCGGCGCGCGAGATAACTGCCGAGGACGTACGGGACTGGCACACGTCGCTGAAGAAGACGCCAATCGATGCCAATCGCGCGTTGGCGGTGCTGTCTTCGATGTTCTCGTTTTCACGGTTGCCGAATCCGTGCCTACGGAAGGCCGTCGAGCGTTTTCCCGAGAGGCCGCGCACCCGCTTCCTGAGTGAGGAGGAACTGCGCAAGCTGGGCGGCGCGCTGGTCCAGGCGGACTATACCCGGACGGTGTTACCGCAAGTCACGCTGTGCATTCGTCTGCTGCTGCTGACCGGGATGCGTATCAGTGAGGCGCTATCGTTGCGCTGGTCGGACATTGATTTCCACCGCGGCGTGCTCCTACTACGGGACGCCAAGGCCGGCGCACGTGCGGTGCCCATGGGTGTCGATGCGGCAGCGCTGCTGGCCGCATTGCCGCAAACCAGTCCCGAGGACTACGTGATACCAGGCAGCAAACCCGGACAGCCATTTAAGTTGCAGAGCGTCGAAGGCTTTTGGCGCCGCTTCCGCAAGCGCGTGGGATTTGAGGACGTGAATCTACACGATCTGCGGCACACGGTCGGAACATTTGCGGGCGCGGCCGGGCTCAACGCCTTTGCGGTGCGGGACCTGCTCGGACACAAGACGCTTGCAATGACTGGACGCTACGTGTCAGCGGACACGAACCCGCTGCGGCGCGCGGCAGATGCTGCGGTCGGACCGATCGCGCGTGCGCTCGCCGGGAAGGCAACAGCGGGCGAGACGTGACGAAGTCACCGGGGGGAGTGAACAACGGGGAGGATGGGCGCCCGTCGACGCAGATTGTCGATGCCTTGCGGATGGTGCTCATCTCCGAGCGCGAGAAGGCCGAAGCCGAGTTGCAGAAGCTTGGGCGCTCCAAACGCGCGTGGCGTGCGCTCAAGGTGGTATTCAGCCAAGAAGTGACAGCCTTTGGAGCGCGCCAAATGTCCGCGTTCGTTAGTTGGCACAACTACACAGAACGTCACCGAAGGAGCTTCCGGACGTGGCTAGATGCCCAACGGGTACGTCCCCCAGAAGACTCGTTAGACTCACTGTGGGCAGAATGGTGGCTGAACCACGGTCGACGCCGTCGCCCACGTATCCTGGACTATGAAATGGTTCCTTCCGGATGGCTTGGAGCCGATAAATTCGAAGCGTTGTTTCGCAACCGTGAGGTGCAGCCGCCTGAACGTGAAAGCGCCGGGGTGACGACTCAGCGGCGCACACGGCGTAGGGCACGGGCGTGGGCGCGGGATGCAACGTTACACCTAGCTTGGTTCAAAGTGGATAGTGCCAAGGTCGCCAAACTTCTTGGCCCGCGAACCCGTGTCACCATAGCCGCACGAACCCGACGCTCAGCACGCAGCGCGAGTCTCTACGCGTCCTTTGGACCGGCTCGCGATCGTAGCCCCGAGGATTTTGCTCGCGAACGAAAAGAGCACCTCCTGAGCACCACTTGGAACGAGACAACCCAGGAGTGGAGAAATGCCGAGCGCGCCGCGCTGGCGGATGCGGCCCTGCACGCGTTGCAGCGCGACCCGCTGAGGATCTTCGCGGTGGGCGTTTCATTAGGGCAGTCGTACCTGGCAGAAGTTCATGCAAGACAAAGCCGACCAAATCTTATTGAGCGAGCTGTCTTAGATAATTACAGCACTTCCGGCCGTCAAACACACACGGGCGATCGAGGCCGGCGCGTGAAATTAGCGGAAGCGATCGTCTATTCAGCGGCGCAAAAGCTGGCGCGCAAGAACCGAGGACCCGATAGCACAGCCCGACTCTTGGCGATGAATGCTGAGCTGCAACGGGTCGTCAAAGAACTCCGGGGCAAGCCGTACGCGTTCGGTAGACTTCGTCAGATCGTCCGCGATCCCGCTGCGGCTCGCTATCGCCCGACGGCCACCTTACGGGGGGAGTTGACGAGAACCCGTGCCCACCGTTGAAATGGCCAAAGCTAAGAAATCCCGAAATCCAGCGCCAAGCCCGACCGACGCCCTTCGACGCATGCGACAGCGGATGCGAACATTTGCACGGCGCGACATGCTTGCTGGACGAAAGAGGCAGACCGCTTGGCTCATGGACTTACGCATCAAGATGGAGGACCGGCTGGCGGAGCTGGATCTTCCACGCGACAGCTGGCGGGGCCTTTCGCTCGGGCGCAACTACGACAAGCCCCACTTGCAGGACCTGAAGCTAGCCATTCAGGGCGGCCCAACTATTCGCGAAGAGCCCCCCGGAGTGGAGCACGAACTCCCCTGGCATGGCCGGCAGTTCTACGAACTCATTCGGGATGCACCTGGAAGTGACCGAGCCATAGATGCGTACTGGGCAGCTGCAATCGCGCGGATATGCGATGCCGCAATGGCATCGACGGACCCCGAGGAGCATTTCATTTTCGGCCGGTACTTGGATCGCTACCAATTGTTTCTGGAGTTTGAAGCGGTGGAACATGCGGTTGAGAAACGCGCCCATGTGCGTATGGGAAAAACGAGGGCTGAAGAATACATGCAATCGGTCGGACCGTTGCACGATCTGATTCGCCGCACAGCCGACAAGCTACAATCGCAGAGAGGTCTCACGCGACACGGCGCGGCGGTGCACATCTACCAAAACGAATCTATTCAGACTCTCGTGAGAAACGCTCTCGGGAAGCGGTACTCGCTACCGAACGTTCGGAGAATCATCGGCGACGCGCGGCGCCCTTGAAACTCCGCGAATGCATTTCCGCAAAAACATGATAGGCAGCTCCTGACTATCAACATGGCGCTGTGCTCTATGTGTCGCATGACGACAACACAGAGCACTCACGAACTACTCACCGAGCCCGAAGCCGCCGCACGTCTCCGCATGCTGCCGGCGACACTCCGGCGCTGGCGCTGGGCTGGCCGCGGACCCGCCTACATCCGCGTCAGCGGCCGGGCGATACGTTACGCCGTGAGCGACATCGAGGCGTTCGTTACCGCAGCCCGGCGGACATCCACATCCGACCCAGGGCCGGCGAATGCCGGTAACGTGGCGTGACACATCGGGCGGATTTTGAGCGGGCGCATACGGCCGCGCTGGCGCCGCTATCCGAGCGGCTGGCTCGTTGGTTGTCTCGCGGCCGGGTGACCCGGCGCAACTCACACCAGCAGCGCACCATAGTCGCGACTCTGGAGCGGTGGCTATGAACCGTCCGCGTCTTGTCACGCGACCGAAAGCAGCGTCGCCAGAGTTTGCTTTCATAGCGCCGAAGCCGGCCCTTAGCGGCGAGCCAGGCGAGCGCATCGCCGAATGTGTCGCCATCGAGACCAAGAGGCGCGGGAACAAGTGTCAGGTGTGGTTCACCTTCGAGACGGAGGATGGAGAGACGGGACGAATGTGGGTTGAGGTTCCGGAACGTTTAACGCCGACGTGCCGATACATGCGCCTTGTCAGGCTGGCGCTCGGTCGAGAACCGCGGCAGGGGGAACCCATTCACCCTGCAAACGTCTTCGAGGATCGGCGCTTCCGCATCGTGGTCGGCTGGCGAAAGTCGCACGGTGCACGCGGTAAGGGAGGGTTCGACGAAGCGTTGGCGCAGAACGGACCGAAAGACCAGAGCGACTTTCTGCGCATCCACGACCTGGCCGAACTGGTGGACCCATGCCCATAGCCATGCCCAATTGGCCCCATATGGCTCTAGTGTCAGTGACACTGAAGGTGCAGGTGCAGTGGCAGTGTCATGAGCATGGCAGGAACACCTGCAGCATCAACAGCAGCAACAGTGCACCAACAGCCTTCAGTGACAGGGACAGCGCCAGAGTGACCAGCAGAGACAGCGTCACGCGGTGCATTCGAGATGGCAGGGACGGAGCGAAGGCAGGACGCCAAAGCGTCTACAGCACTGTCCCAACCCGCGCCGGGTGCGAACAACGACACCCGGCGCATTCTCTTCTTCTCTTCTGCTTATCGATCCCTTGCGCGAAGCGCCCTGGCCCTGACCCCGCGGTGCGAAGCACCCGCGCCTTGCGCCTTACGCCGGCAGACTCGGCGCAGAATGGCTCACGATGGCTCAACTGACCTCGAAGCAGCAACGAGCGATTGCGGCGCTGCTTGTCGAAACCGACCAGGGCGCTGCGGCGGGTGCTGCTGGCATCAGCCGGCGGACACTGGTCCGCTGGTTGGCTGAATCTGATTTCCGTGCCGCCTATCAGAACGCGAGCAACGCCCGGCTGTGGGACACAATTGGACAGCTCCGCACGGCCACCGGCGAAGCAGTGGCCACGTTGAAAGCGGCTCTGAAATCACAGAGCGACACCGTAAAGGTGCGAGCGGCGTGTGCGCTGTTGGAGATCGCCATCAAGGCCGACAACGACATCTTAGCTATGCGGATCGATGCCTTGGAAGAGCAAAACCGCAGGATGCTGGAGCATGGGACTCGGCCGGCGGCTTCGCACCGTTGAGCGGTGGATGGTCACGGCGTGGGGCCGCTGGCTCGACACGTTGACGCGCGACGAAATCAACACGCTGGCGGCGAGTCTGCCACCGAGCGAGGTGAATACGTGGACTCTCGAGCAACTTGAGGCGTACGAGCGCGGTGTCCCACTTGAAGCGGTGCGGGCAATGGATGCGCGAAAGGCCATCGGATGACACGCGCGCTCCGGCGTCGGCTCGATCGTTTGGCGCCGCGACACTCGCTAGAGCGGACGCTCCTCATCGTCGAGTATGAGGGCGCGGACGGTGCAACCACGTTCGCCTATGCCGTCGAATTCCAACCAGGCGGCAGCATGCGGCGGCTCGACACGCTCGCCGAGGTCGAGGTATACCGGCAAGGCGACCACCAATGAGACTTCACTTGCGCCGCGTGGTGCGGTTGGAGGGTCTGGCCGCCGCAGCGGCACTCGACAGCATGACCGTCGACGAGATGAAAGCCGCGCTCGCCGAGCTGGTGGGCGTTACGGTGGAGCAGTTGCCACCGTTCGACGCGCCGATCGATGCTGAGACCGAGGCGCTGTTGTGCCGCCTGTACGCTCATGCTGGGCTAGCGACCCCAGCGGCGACCGCAATAGATGCCCTGAGAGCCACGCAATCCGGCGCCCGAGGGGCAAGGTAGCCACGGGTGTGTTTCGGCGTGCAATTTTGACCCCCAAACCGGGGTAATCGGCGTCCAAAATTGACCCCTCCCCGGTGAGCGTGATGCGCTTCCCGCTGTGCGGACAGACGGGAGGCGGGGATGCTGACGGTGGA